>BNJV01000409.1_pt1 | contig 47617 bp, 62 predicted proteins | sample 8540591 | NCBI WGS metagenome assembly BNJV01 (sample SAMD00202457, study PRJDB9452) | human saliva metagenome | host: Homo sapiens | reverse complement strand
CAGTGTCGGGATGCCGAATATTTTACCACATATCTTCAAAGGTGCAATCCGGATAGTCTCATACTTAATCCACATTGCCTTAGCCGCATCAGTAGGAGAACCTCCGCCGATGGCAACAATCCAATCCAGGTCCCGAAATCCTGCATCTCCCTTTGCGCCCTTCGCCACGGTATCTGCGGAAGGATCGGACTCAATCCCTTCAAGCTTTTGACTTCCATACCGGCTTCCTGTAAGTATTGTACTACTCTGTCCAGCCGAAAACGCTTCCATCGATCCGCCGCACGACAGACCGGCTTTCTCTTTCGATGAGTCTTTCAGTGCCTCAACGCATTCTCTCCGTGGTAAATGTCTCTTGGTAAGTAAATCTCATACTTAAGCCTCCTTAAATGAGACCTTCCAACTTTATACGTCCCTCATCATACTCTCAAATAAATGTCAATATTTTAGCTCAATATTATAATGATATTGCTCGCTACTCCATAGTCTATATTTCTGGAAGTGATAGCTTGGGATAGTGAGGAAAGAAAGTTATTTTCTGCATCAGGAGGAATGAGTGGCCATGAAAGATTGCGTACACCATTGTATGTAAGAAAAGAGAGCTGTCAAGAGCCCAAGCTGAACTATTGCTGCGCAGGTTTAGTTTACAGGCTCAGTACGAACGAACCTCTGGAAAGCATGAGGGTTTGGTTGTTTCTGCATCTCTTTATATTTATCTCTTATTTTATATATCTCTTATTTCTTAATAGATACTACCGGCAATGAGGATCGGCGAGGCTTATCTACTCATCATGAAGAGCGCCTTCTCCAGGTTCTCCCAGCCATCGAAACATGGGATACGAGCGGATGTACATCGAGCTTTCCGGGAAGCAACAAAAGCTCTGAAGGCTTACTCCATGCAGTCTTCCACCCGCATAAGACCGCCGTTGATTAGCCTTGTGTCCCACCCACCACCCACTGGATACGCGGGAATACCGATGCTCTCTCCTTTTCGAGATAGTTTACGTTTCCGATTTTGCGCCCGGCTACATGCACTTTGCAGAAAGCAAGAGTATCTACTTCCTCCGCGGCAACGTTACAACTCTGTCTACGCCCTTCCCTTCTGTCAAAGCCAGAACCTGATCCTCAATGCTTCCGTTCTTATAGCTTACAAAATCAGTTTGCACCGTACTTCTTTGCCACTTCGATACAACAGGTCTGGTTCCTACACAAATGATTCTGCTGGCTCCGCGAAGACTTGCTCCCGCTACGGACATCAGTCTCTGGGACCGATACCGATTACGAGTACCGTGTCACCGAACTGAATATCGGCAGCTCTACTCCACATGGAAACCTGTCGGTACCATGTCGGAAAAGCATACAAGCATCTACGGATCAATTCCTTCGGAAGAAGTGCCAAGTTTCCGTCAGCATCATTTACATGAAATACTCTCCAAAAACACCATCCTTAAGTTAGAGAACTTCCAGCCTGCAAGCATTCCGCCGAGTGCATGAAAATCCAGAGCCTGTGGCTTCAAAATTCCAATCCGGAGTAATAGCCGGAACGAGGACATGCAGTCTCTACCTTGAAATCCTTAACCATATCTCCGACTTCCACGATTTCCGCAGCACTCATGACCTAAAAATCATGTTGATGTCTTTCTCCGGTGCTCCCTCCCAAAGGGTATGCACATCAAGTACAAATCGCTACTGCGAGCGGTGTACAAATCGCATCCATGGGACCGCATGCGGGACGCTCCTTCTCAATCCATCCTGATTCTCCGATTTTCAGCATTGCATAAGCTTTCATTTCTTTCTTCTCCTCTCAAATTTATGATTTCTTCCGACCGATTCTTCTTTTTGTATTTTTCCTACTGCACATCGGCGGATTCCATGGAATGAAAGCTGATTTCTTCCAAAGTTTGTTAATACATTAACAATATTATATCATAAATTTAGGGTTTTGTCAATTTTTATCAAATAAAAATTTAATTATTTTATTCCAAAGAGATTTTATCTACTTTTCAAAAAGGCTTACCGCTATCTTCAGGTGTAATGAATTTCCGCCATTATATACAGTATATGAATGCCTTCGGATCTTCCGCCTCCAGAAAAACGCATCAGCTTCTGATACTCCTGCCGGTCCACAACACCAACAATTTCTTTTTCCGCTCACGGCTGTATGCCCCGACAATGTCATAGATACTCATCCCGCTATGCAGGCGATTTAAAAATAAAGTCCGTAACCTCCTCCGACTTATCGGTAATCACACAGACTCTCTTTTTGATGCTTTGCCCGAAAATGAAATGATCAGAATAATTCCGTTAAAATAGGTACCCAAAACGGATAAAATGACCGCCTTTTATCGAAGGCAAAAATGAGACAGGAAGCAATAGAGAGACCGGAAAAAGCCGAGCGCCTTTCCGAGATCCATATGAAGATACTTCTGCATCAACTTTGCCACAATATCCAAACCGCCTGAACAGGTATTTCTGTTAAATAAAAATAGCAAGCCCGATGCTCACAAAAAGATATACGCAATTACATCAAAAGTACATCCCCGTCAGGATTGATTGTTCGGAAAGATTTTCTCAAAAAGCATAATCGCCGGCAATACTATCGTTGCGTAAAGCCGTTTTTATAAGCAAAGCTGTCAGGCTCAGGGAAAAAATAGGCAATAATCAGCAGGATAACGTTCATGATCATAGTCAGCGTTGCTACGGAAAGCGGCAGAAAATGATTCAAAATAATCGCCGGACCGGAAAATCGAAGAAACAGCCACTGACTCGGAACCTGAAAAAGAAAATTGCCGCAGCAACAATCACTATTCCCAAATTCACCATAAAGAATCTTTTATCTTTGCCAGTAAATCCTTGTTCAATTTCCAATTCCTCTCCTCTTCTTATCTTTCTATTTTACCTCTTTTTCCTCTGGTCTTATAGAGTAAATTCCTGTACATAAAAAGCATGCCGAAAAACAGGACTGCGGAAAAGAAAGGAAAAAGCCCTGTCCGAAAATCTTTGCCAAAACCCCAAAAAAGGAGGAAAACTCATCTATCGATATAAGCAGCCGCCATCTGCTTCCCAATCAAGGCAGAAGTATTTTCCGCGCCGAAGTTCCGAGGTGTCGAGATGGATGATTGCCGGATAAATCGAGACTGGCCAGTCCAGAAAGAAGCAAAGCGCAAAATAACCAGAATCTGTCTGAGTTCCATTCCGAAAAGTTTTACCTCCTGCCCCGGAACCATTGAGCAGTACCAGTCCCAAAAGAGAATCCGCAGCCCCCAGTATCAAAAGCTTCATCCTGCCATTTGCCGCAAGAATGCCCGGCGAAAAACGTCGAAGTAATTCGAAGTAAAACAACGCCACAAAAAGACGCCGCAAGTTTGGCCTCTATGTTTTTAAGGAATACACCATAAAGGAGCCTGACCAAAAGTCCGAGTGTTTGCTCTATCGCGCAGTAAAGGAAAGAAACTCACCAGGCACTCCTTTGCCCCGGTAATAGAGGAATTTGTCGAGAAGACATGGGTGTTTTCTTTTCTTCAGTCTTCTCCTTCTTTTCCTCCTTTCCCCTGACCCGAGGGCTTAGAAAAAGGACGATTGTGAGGCTGCCTGAATCATGCTGAGCGCAGATAGCCACTCCTCCAGGACTCCCCTCTTTGTAACACAAAGCCCAAAATATACGGCCCAGGGCAGCACCCTATCCCCATACATGCAATGCAGCCAGTTCATACTTCTCCCGGAATAATGTACTGCTACATAGTGATTTAATGCGGCATCCACCGATCCTGCCCCCAGTCCGTAGGGGAATCGCAAAGCAAAGCATGACGGAAGAGAGGGACTGATGGAGAAGCCGAAAATGGCGACAGCCGTAAGCAATACGGAAAAAAAGCGGTAATCTTTTCCCGTTCCAAAGCGAAGTCGCAGGCTTTCGCTTTTTCAAACTGGACAGAATGGTACAGCAGAAATCAACATATAAATACTGCCGGAAGAAATCAGGACCCAGATTCTTCATGAATAATCGGCCAGGCTGCTCCCAGTACAGCATCCGGAGTCCCAGGCTGATAAACGACAGATAGATTATAAATAATAATAAAGAAAACATTCTTTTTCTCCTTATTGTAGGTTTTGGCTTTGCATCCGTTTTTGACCGAAGCTCCTTTAAGATTCCGTCGGTAATCAGAAGAGCGATTATCGCTGCAAAAACATCGCTCACCGGCTGAGACGATTGCACGCCGAGCAGGCCGAGCGGCAGCAGAACCAGCAGAATCGGAATCAGACATATTCCTGTCTGACAACGCCACAATACTGGCGCGAAGAGGATAGCCTGTGGTCTGACTGAACATATTTGCCATCGTAAGCTGCGCCGCAAGAGGAATGGTAAGGCATTGCAATCTCAACGCCAGAAAGCCTATACAGAATCCTCCGCATCCTCTTTTCTAAATGCGGTAATAAGCGGTTTTGCGAAAATAAAAACCACCTACTCCCATCGACCAAAATGGAAAAACAAACTTTCAGACTGAAATAATGAGCCTTCTCTACCCTTTTATAATTCTTTGCACCGTAACAATATCCGCAAACCGGCTGAAAGCCTGTCCAAAACCGATAACCAGAAATTGATAAACATGGTAATCCGCATGACGATTGCCATCGCCGCGATTGCCGCATCTCCGATACGGGTGTGCCGAAAAATTCAAGATAATCGTGGACACCGGCTATTCCCTGTCTTGCCAGGCTGGGCAAGCCGAATTTCAAGATTAAGATATAGCGCTTAAGGCTCGGTTTAAAGTTTTTAAAAGAAACGCTGATGCAGGGCCGGCATCTTATTACATTGATAAAGTAAGATGCTGAAGGATACTATCTGACTGATTGTAGTGGCTACCACAGCACCCATGATTCCCTATGTGAAAACCGTAAATAAAAAGCGGATCCAGAAACATGTTCAGAATCCCTCCGTGCTGATTCCCATCATGGAATAAAAAGAATTTCCCTGAAAGCGAAGCATATTATTCATCCGAGGAAGCCATAATAAAAGGCGTACCGAGAAGGATGTAGCAGGCATAACTGATTGCGTAGGGGTGCGATAGTCTCGGTAGACCCCAGAGCGTAAACCAGAGGCGCGCAATACACGATGCCGAAAAGCGCAATAATCGTGCCCAAAAATGATTTCCGTAAAAACCGATAGCCACGAAGCGTGCCGCTTCTTCACTGCTTCTTAGCGCCCTAGCAGACGGGAAATTTCATTTTCCGCAGCCCATTCAATCATAAAAGCAACCGCCTGAATAATCGCAGCCATGGAAAAGCACAATCCCGACCGCACCGGACGCGGAAGTCCCAAGCCGAGATACAGTGTCCGCCATATTGTAAACAGCCACCACAACCATAGAGACCATGGACGGAAGGGCAAGGCGAGGAATTAACGTATTCACCGGTTCTTCCATCATTTGCCTGTATTTTTCTTCCTCCGTCAAGGCTTTTCTCATACTTCTCTCCTTTAAAAATTTACATACTTCCGCTCTCATGATAGGATAGGCGGACGGTATCATGCGTTTTTCCGCAGGATGCTCGATAGGAATAACAAAGTGCGCTCCATTATACTACCGGAGTACTCTTTTTGCAAAAGCGGGAGTTCGTGTATGAAAAACTTTATTCATTATGTAAGTCACAGTATTGCCGGCATGATCGGCATCTCGTTTATATCCTGGCGAGACACCTATTTTGTTGCCAGCTATTTCCGGAAGTGACGGACTGGCAGTCTTGAATCTGGTTCTGCCTTTATACGGCATGATGAGATGCCCTCGGCTCGATGCTCGGTATCGGAAGTGCCACTAGATACAGTATCAGAAAAGCCAGAGGAAAAAGATGTCAGCAGTTTCTTCCTTCAGGCCGTTTTGGGAATGCCGTTTTCAGTATTCCCTTTTTGCTTGCCGGTCTTTTTCTTTTTCGAGAGAAATTCTCGCCCTTTTTAGGAGCTGACCGGGGCTGCAGGAACTCGGCATTCCCTACCTCCGAACCATTCTGCCTTTTGCCTTCTTTTTATATGGTAAATTATACCACCAGTGCCTATGTGCGAAACGACAACAATCCTTCCATTGCTATGATGGGGTCTGTCTTCTCAGCCTTTTTAATATTGTCTTCGACTATATTTTCATGTTTCCCATGGGAATGGGTCTCGCAGGGTGCGGCTCTGCCACCGGAATTTCCCCATTGTCGGCTCCGCCTTCTGTTTCATTCATTACTGCGGAAAGAAAAACACGGTTCCCTTCGGCTGGCAGACACCGCGCTTTAAGCATCTCTGTGCTTGCTGTCAGCTTGGACTCTCCAATTTCGTCGGAGAAATTGCAAGTGCGGTCACCATCGCCACCTTCAATATGCTGATTTTAAATCTGTCCGGAAATACCGGAATTGCAGCTTACGGTGTTATCTCTAACGTTTCCTCTGTCTGCAATGCCATCTATAACGGTCTGGCACAGGGTGTACAACCTTTGATGAGTCACAGCTACGGAAAAAGGATGAGCATCTCCTTCAAAAGTATTTACAATACGGTATTGTTACAGCACTGCTTATTTCCGTCATCATCCTTTTCTTTGTGAACTACAAGAGCGATTTCTTTATCGCACTTTTTAACAGTGAAAATAATCCGGATTTATACGTTTATGCCAAAGAAGGGATTCGACTTTACTTTCTGGGCCTTCCTCTTTGTGAGAATCAATACACTTTTTGGTCTCCTATTTCTCCGCTACGAATAACCCTCAAACCCGCCTTTCTGTCTTCCCTGATTCGAGGAACCTTTGCGATTGTATTCTTTTGCCCTTCTTCTTTCTTATTTCTGGAAAATGGTCGGGGTTTTGGCTCGCCTTTTCCATGCTCGGAGGCTTTTTCCTTACTGCTAATCCTTTATTACTACAAAAGAGCAAAAAGAAAAATCAGCTTGTAGTCCAAGCTGATTTTACAGTGACTACTTCGCTCTTCATCCGGCAAAAGAGACTGAAAGTCTTCTTTTTGCACAAATGTCTTCTTCTACCCATCCCTACCGGGAAGAAGTCCATGGTTCAATGCAGAGAAGGGAGCTTCCTTGCCATAAGAGCTGCCAGATAGCGATATAGGAATAGTCCGGATATTCCATCCTGGGTCCTTCCTTTTTCTCCTCTTTTTATGGAGAAAAGCTTTCCCTCGGTCTCCGGAAACTACCGGCACATCATTTCAGAAACAAGTCATAAAGAAGAAAGGCTTTTCTCCTTTAGCTTCTCCTCTTTTCTGTCAGAGCTCTCTTCGAAAGAATTTGCTCCAACTTTTCTCCCGGACAATCAGGGAAAATCGAGTTCGAAGTCCGAAATTTTATCATTCTCCGAAAAAGTTGAAAGCCGGATGCAAACCAACGCAAAATACATCGTCTCCATTCCCAGATTTTCAATTTTTCGTCTCTATGAGAAGACTTGTCCTTTTACTTTATAGTACTGCCTTAACCGAAAAGCAAAAGGATAAGTCTGTCTGAGTCACCGCCGTATCTCTCAACTCCAGAAGACAGGAATCCTCATTGTGATCCACCACTCGAAAGACATTCTCTCTGGCAAAGCCGTGCAGATCCATTGGATATTTTGTCCGTTATAAGAATAGGACTTTTCCTTTTAGACGTCCGATGAACGGAAACAGAATCGGCGCCTGCTCACTTCAGTCTTCTGTCTCCCTGCCAAAACAATTCCCTCTCCTTTTCTTTGTCATAGATAGAGCAGAGCTCCGCTCCCTTTTCTTTGATTTTTACGCTTAAGTTCGAGTTCAATACACAGCATAAGATACTCCTTTATAGATGCTTTACGGTCTCCTTAGTATTGTACCCAAATTTTGTAGAAAACTACTATGCTTTCTTTCTATTCCTGCTATGTCTGTCCAGAATAGCCTGCTCCTCCTTTGTAGATGAAAATTCTGATGATCCAATTCCTCATGTCCGACGTGATTACACTTTCCGGACTTTGCATAGCCTTCTAAAAAGCACAGGAGCCGCTTTCTTTGTGCTCCTTCCGTAATGCACGAAGAACCAGCAGAATCAAGCCTGCCACAAAAACAATTACTATAATATTTTCCATAGTCTAACTGCTTTCCGTAAAAACTTAGTCTTGTATAACTTTTTATTATTATATAGGGATGATTGAGCCAATGAAACAACTGTAAATCATTAAATTTCTAAAAAGAGAACCCCTCCTTTCCGGCTATGCCGAGGAGGGTTCAAGCGACGGGGTAGTTTCCTGTATCACGAAATCTCAGCAGAACAAGTCAACAGCCTATTAAGCCATCGCTCCTCTCTACGGCTCTTTCTTCTTTCTGGAAAGGGTATCCGACTTCCTTGTACGGACGGAGAGTCCCCAGATACCTGCCGCAACAACCAAAAAGGCTACGATAGTGAAAATATTAAACTTCACCTCACCGGCAAAAGACCGCCGATTTGATAAATTACAAGGGATACACAATAAGCCAGGAAGCACTCCCAACCAACTGCAAAAAGGTGTCCACTTTCCATTGTTCATCTCTCTTGATGGCACCGATGGCGGCAAAGCAAGGTGCACAGAGCAGAGTTGAAGGCCAGGAAGCTGTAGCCTGCAAGGCCCGATCGAAGTATTCTCTAACATTTTCCCCAGATTTTCGAACTGTCATCCGCCAACTCACTGGCATCTCCCGCATAATGGAAGAGTGTTCCGAAGGTACCTACTACATTTTCCTTTGCGATAAGACCGGTAACGGCTGCCACAACAGCCTTCCATTTTCCCCATCCGAGAGGCGCAAAGAGCCAAACCGAGAGAATTACCAAAACCGGCCAAGATAGAACTGTCATTTCCTCTTCCGGAAGATACTGCATCCGGAAATCGAATCTGGACAGGAACCAAACAAAATCGTAGCAAGAGAGAATAACCGTTTCCGGCCTTCTTTACAAAGGACATTCCTCTCTCACCCATGCTCTTTAAGATATCAATCGGTGCTTGGCATATGATATGCCGGAAGTTCCATAACGAAGGGTGCAGGCTGTCCCGCAAACATCTTTGTCTTCTTTAATACGATACCGGAAAAAATACAATGGCGCAAACGCCGAGAAATAAACACTCCAGCCTACCCATGCGGAGTGTTGAATAACGCACCGGCAAGAAGAGCTATAATCAGAGCTTTGCGGAGCAGGGGATAAATGTCGTCGTCATGATGGTCATACGACGGTCTCTTTCGTTCTCTACGGTACGGAACCCATAACGCCCGGAACACCGCAACCGGTTCCGATCAGCATCGGAATAAAGTTTTCCGGAAAGACCGAACTTACGGAAAACACGGTCCATGATGAAGGCAACTCTCGCCATATATCCGCATCCCTCCAGAAAGCAAGGAAGAGGAAGAAGGTGAGCATCTGCGGTAAGAATCCGATTACCGCACCGACTCCGGCAACAATACCGTCAATCACAAGACCCTGCAAAGCTTCGTTGACGTTCATGGACTCGAGGAGACTTGTTACCGCACCGAGGGATGGACGGCGCATCAAAAGAGTCCGAAGAAGGACCGGGATCGTTTCCGAAAAAGCACATCGTTAACCCAGTCGGTCATCTTGGTTCCCACCGTGGAAATGGAGATATAGTACCGCCAAACATAATGAGTGCAAAGAGCGGAAGTGCCGAAACGATTCGTTACAATGGCATCAATCTTATCGGATACCGTAGGTCCTGTCTGCCCGCGCTTTTCATACGCGGAAGAAATAATACTGGATATACTTATAACGCTCATTGGTGATAATGCTCTCCGCATCATCATCTTCTTCTTTTTCAATCTCGGAAATAATGCTTTCCACATCGACATTCTTTTGCCTTCTCCGGAGCTCGTTTCGAATCTTGTCGTCTCTTTCAAAAAGCTTGATGGAGAAAGAAACAGCTAAGTGCCTCAGGAACCTCTCCGGCAATCTTACTTTGAATTTCGGAGAGCGCTTTTTCCACGTTCTCCGAAAAACAGTGCTCGATAGCCGGTTCCGCACCGCTGTTTGCTTCAGCTACCGCTATCTGAATCAACTCGTCAATTCCCTGATTGCGAAGTGCGGAAATGCTGATAACCTTACAGCCCATAGCTTTGCCAAGGGCCTCAAGATTCAAAACATCGCCGTTCTTTGTTACGACATCCATCATATTGATAGCCATGATAACGGGAACACCAAGCTCCTTTAACTGCGTGGAAAGATAGAGGTTTCTCTCTAGTTTGTACCGTCACGATATTCAAAATGGCATTCGGTCTATTGTTAATCAAATAGTTTCTGGCAACCACTTCCTCAAGCGTATAGGAGAAAGGAGTAAATTCCGGGAAGATCGGCAATGATGACATCCTTATGTCCCTTTAACTTTCTTCCTTTTTCTCCACGGTAACACCGGCCAGTTACCAACATACTGATTCGAGCCCGTTAACTGATTAAATAATGTTGTTTTTCCGGCATTCGGATTGCCCGGCAAGTGCGATTGTTACAGCCATCTTCTTCCTCCTAAACCTTCTCTTCCACTTCAATCATCTCTCGCATCTGCCTTACGAACAGAAAGTTCATAGCCTCGAACGTTAAGCTCAAGGGATCTCGAGAGAGAACCACCTTACGGACAAATATCTCCGTTCCTTCGTCAGCCCCATATCCATAATTCTCCTCTTGACTGCACCTGCTCCTGTCAACTTCTTCACTACAGCGCTCTGTCGGTTTTAAATCTTTTAGTGTCATACTGTCCTCCGCCTTCTTCTTTGCATATGTTAAAAACCTACACCATAATTTTGTTTGCCATCTCTTTACTGATGGCCACTCTGGCATCTTTGATCTTCACGTGACATTGCCAGTGATGTTGAAATCACAGTCACTTCTCCACCGACCACAAATCCGAGGGTCACTCAGATGCTGTCTCATTTCTGCAGATCCATAATCTTCTTGATTTCCAGCGCTACTCCTGTGCCGGCTAATGTAAGTGGCATACCCTCCTTCTGCTCCCATTTCTTTTTTCAGTCCGTCGAAAGAGAAACTAAAGCTTGCTCTATAGTTAGTATACGAAAACCAACCATTAAATTAGCATTCTCTAACTTATTTGTCAACCAAGTGATTGTTTTTATATATAGAGCCGATTCCTTTTTAAAAGGGTGGCTCTATTTCCATTCTTTTTCTCGATCATATCTTTCAAGAACTACTTTTCATCGTATTCGCCTTTTTAAACTTAGCATAAAAATCTTTAATCTTTCCAAGACTCCGGGCTCAGTACATGTTTCCATCCTGCAGGCATCCTGAGAAGCCGTATAAGCATTCACCCGAGGCCACAGAGTACATCCGCTAGAACCGTATGCTTTTCAGTCAAGTGCTCTGATGCAATGGCAAGCCCTGTTCTGTCAAGCTTAAAAGAGCCCTTTTCATCCGATTCCACTTTTCCTCTTCTTTCAGTCTTTTCAGTGCAATGCTGACGCTGGGCTTCGACCAAAAGCCAGTATTAGCTATATCAATTGCCCTCACCTTTCTATGATCCGGGGAAAGCATCAAAAATAGCCTCTAAGTAGTTTTCTTCCGATTCATGACTTTCATACGGTTTCATACAGTCCTCCTCTGCCTTTTTCACTTGATTTTTCTTGAAAATATTGTACGGATTTAGCATGTGCAAAAGCATAGCCCTCATTGATGGCTACAGCATTTTGTCCTAAACCTCAACTTCTTCCTTCTTCTCTTCGGGAGAAGAGCCGTCATACTCACCCTTTAAGCCTGTTGCAATGGTAGAGATTATGGAAAGAGCGGAGCCGGAAGGCGTGATAACGCCGAAGAAGCCCCGCAATCAGGCGGAATTAAATCCGATGATAAAACGATAGGTGTCGTTAGTGCGATGCATCAGACGAGTTTTACTAATCTCTTTCAAAAATAACCAGTTCGTAGATTTCCTTCCGATACTGTCACATCCGCCACTTCCCTTGCGATTGCAGCCTGCCGATATGGCAATGCCGGTGTCCGCCTCCGAAAGAGCCGGTGAATCATTGATTCCGTCTCCACCATGATCACTTTTCTGCCTTTTTATAGCTCTTCCTGAATAAAAAGGTAGCCTTATCCTCCGGGAGAACTTCGGCATAAAATTCATCAACACCGACCTTCTTTGCAGCGGCCTTGGCCGTAATATGCTGTATCTCCGGTCATCATAACCACCTTGTCGATTCCAGGGCTCTTAAGTCTTCCGATAACATCCTTTGCCTCTGCTCGAGAGGATCAGAAATCAAGATGGCTGCACGCGAGCTTTCCGTTTACCGCAAGATACAGAGACAGATATTCTTCCGGAATGGAATGGAATTTTTCTTCTTCTCCCTTTGGAATCTCGCAATGCTCATCTTCCAAAAACAAAGTGATAGCTACCGATAAGCACTCTTTTTCCTTCGTAAATACTGGAAATGCCGTGCGCTACTACATACTCCACCTTGGGTGGCGCTCCGCATGTATGCAAATCACGAAGTTCCGCCTCCGTAACCACTGCATTCGCCATAGAGTGGGGATAATGTTCTTCCGGGCAGGCTGCCATACGGAGCATCTCATTTTCATCCTCTCCCATAAAGGTAACAATCTGCTCTACCTTCGACAGCGTGGGTCAAGGTTCCCGTCTTATCGAATACTATGGTATTTGCCTCGGAAATGAGCTCCATAAATTTACCGCCCTTGACGGAAATATGATATTTTCCCGCTTCTCGCATTGCGGAAAGAACCGCAACCGGCATCGAAAGTTTCAATGCGCGGAGAAATCCACCATCAGGAAGGCCAGTGCCTTTGTTGCATTCAGGTCAACAGGTAGGCCAATACCGCCCCGCCAAGCTGTACGGAACAAGCTTATCCGCAAGGTGAGATGCTCTGTCTTCCGTGAGGCTCTTTGAATTCTCCGATTCTTCAATCATTTTTACGATGCGATCGTAGCGGCCGGAGCCTGCCGCTTTCTCCATGTGTGGCACTCTCCCTCTTCTACAACCGTTCCGGCATAAGCATAGCTGCCGTACCTTTCATGCCGGAACCGCTTCTCCGTCATGGATGCCTGATTCACCATCGCTCTCCGGAACATAATTTTCCGTCCAGCAGATCTATTTCCGTACGAATAATAATTTCCGCACCGATTTGCACTTCATTGATGGGAAGGGTAGCACTCTCCTGCACAGTCGACCTTATCCACATCCAGAGACATGGTACGCGCCAAGTCATCACGGACTTCTTGTGTGTCCCACTCTTCAGGATTTCTCCGATTCCGAGCTACATCACCGAAGACGCCGTATCGTAATCTCCGGTTAAAATTGAGCGGAAATCGCCACGGCATCCAGCAGTGCCGCTTCTATCTTCCCTCTAAGCAACGTTCCGATTCCTTTAGCGGGTGAGGAATCGCCTATATCCGTGAGAACACGTTTCAAAGGCTGTGGAAAAGAAAGCATTGACCACCCGGTTCACTACGGTAAGAACCAACTTACTCCTGCATACTCTGTTCAACGCCCTTCCGGTATGTTCCGGAACAAGTCCCTATTTTCCTGATAAGAAAAACAGGGAAAGGGCCTCTAATCCCTCCCGTGTTCCTTCGTAAGTAATTATGCGTCACCGGTTCTATCATTTACTTTTACATCAGAACTCCCGCCCGGGCCTTCAGGTAATACTCTAAAATATCCGCCTGCTCCACAGTCATCCTAAACGCTGCAGTGTAATTCGCATCCGCCCTTGAGATTCATGTAATATCTTACACTTCATCGCCTTACCTTTTCCTTACTAAAAACAGTTTGCCTTAAACTTCTTTTTCCGTCACATTCTTCAGCGCAATCACAGATTAATGCCTTTTTCTTCTGCCTCGCTCTCTTCTCATTAATGCGCTTTGCATCCCACTAAATGTCTTCACAGTTCTCCTTTATGGTGGTGCTGACCTTCATAACACAATCCTGTCCGACGTGAAGCTGCCGCTGCGTCACCTCGTAAACTTTCTTGGCGTCCTGAGACCCAGAATCTTCATTCCTGCAGTGCCGAAAAGTACTCCGCCTGCAAAAATACCAAGTTTCTTCCATGCAATATTTGCTAAACATATTCTTTCCTCCTCTTGTTTTTGCTACATAAACTACTTTTACTGCTAAAGAATAAAACTTTCTTACATTTGCACTCTCTTGTGCCCTACAGTTAAAAGTCTTGTTCTTTAGAATGAGCATATTGATCAAAATAGGAATTATTATTAAGTCAAGGCTAACCCTTTTTGTATTTCGTTTCCATTTTTAATACAATGTATACTCTACACCAGAAAGTTAGTTTTACATAACTTTTAGCATCGATTATTGAAAGAAAAGTCAAAGGGGCGCACAGATGCTGCTATAGGCATGAAATCAGGCACGCTCCCGCTATACTCGCCCTGCGAGGAAGGACTGCACTCGTGAGGGCAAGCGCTCTAGAAGCACTATGGAGTCTATGAAATCGAGACGCTCTCGCTAACCTCGCCTTCGACTGAGCAGTGCTGTTAACCACTGCTCACTTTGCTCAAAAGCTAACTTCTAAAGAAGTTGGTCTGACGCTCAGAAATACTCGAAGAAAAGTACCCACATACTAGCTTCAAAGCCTTCGCTTCACTCGCTTTCAGTACGTACCGACGCTCAGATTACTTTATTTCATGCTCTATACTGCTTCATTCCCTTCAGCATTTGATGTCGACCGTCATCTGCAATCGGCTTCTCTGAATCGTTGCTTTGGGGTTTTATATTGTGATGGTTTTGAGCGGTTTCTTGCGTATTCTGTTTATAGCATTTTATATATCTCGTTCCATCTTTTTCCATGACATGTTTCGCATACTTCGCGAGCGATACTCGTTAAATTAAAAAGATCGGGGAGTTCTCCCGACCTTCTTATCTTCTTTGAAAAATTACTTAGAGTAATCTTGGCGCCTTCAGCCTCAAAAGCTTAGCCTTGATGTCATCAGCCTCTGCCTTGGAAGCACCTTCCTTAGAGAACCTTCGGAGCTGCCTCCAACGAGGTCCTTTGCTATGAGTCCAAGACCGGTAGCCTCACGAACAACCTTGATAACCTTAATCTTGTTCGGACCTACATCAGTAAGCTCAACGTCGAGACTCAGTCTTCTCTTCCTCAGCTGCGCCGGCTCACCAGCACCTGCTGCTGCTACAACTACGCCTGCGGAAAGCACCATTCCTCTTCGCAAGCCTTTACCAGATCATTTTAATTCCATTACGGAAGGTTCCTTAATTGCTGCAATAAAGCTCTTCAGCAGTTAACTTTGCCATTGTTTTTCCTCCATTATTATTATTTTTAAATGTCACGGAATATCTTCCGTACCTAAGCTGCCTTATGCAGCTTCTCCGTCTACCTTCTGTGCAATCTGGTTAAGCACGAGCAGAGTTTGTAACAGGGGACTTGATCGATCCGAGAAGTCTTCCCAGAAGCTACTTCTGGACGGAATCTCTGCCAGTGCCTGTACTGCCTTTGCATCGTGGGAACTTTCGCTTCTCAGCAGCGCCCTTAAACTCCAACGGGAAGGTGCTGCAAATTTTGCAAAAATTCTGGCTGCCGCAGTGAGCATCATCCTTCGATACTGCAAGGCTGTAGGTCCGTCTAAAACCGGATCCAGCTGGGCGAAGTCCGTTCCCTCTGCTGCTCTCTTAATCAGGGTGTTCTTGAAGACCTTGTACTGCACGCCTGCTTCTCTCAAAGCCTTGCAGTGCTGTATCTTCCGCAACGAGTAGAGTCCACGATAGTCTACTACAGTGGCTGCCACAGCGCCGTCCAAAAATCCCTTGATCTCGTCGATAATCGGCTGCTTTAATTCAACCTTTGCCATCTTCGGTTTCCTCCTTCTTTATTTTTAGAAAGTATTAACTATAGAATAGGACAATGTGTTTCCATGAAAACTCTCCGTAAATTAAAAATCCCTGCCAAAGACAGGGGACGAAATCACAATTCAACACTTCATTTCTGAAGCCATTCTTTTATTCTTTCCTCGGCGGGCGATTGCTCTTTAGATCCTTGACTTTCTGTGACCGGCACGATAGCTGCTGCGACATAAGCTGAAAAGTCTTGAATACCTGCTGTCTTCGGTTAATACCTTGCAGATACTAGCACGTCGATAAAGGGAAAAGTCAAGCAAAACATTGGCATTTCCAAAACAGCACAGCACCCATAAATCCTGTGTTTTTCAGAAGAAAGCTCGTATTTACAGATGATTGCGTAATTCCTGTAATCAATCCAAAGAATGATTCAGGCGCATTTGCCGCCGCTAACGGAGAAAGTCTTTTTCTCTTTCAATAATGCCCTGCTATAACATCACGCCATTAATCTGCTGCCACGAAGGTTGCACCGGTGACCTCATAACCCCATGTAAATTGATTCATGATCTGCGGAATGCCATGATACATACATCAGTACGGATATCGTTGTGCCCAACCAAAAAACGCCAAACTCTTCTCTGACATATTCTTCCTCTCTCTACCCTTTACCACTTTCTCCCATCAGGAAGTTCAGCTAGGTATGCTAGCATGAGGCAGAAAAAGACTTGTCAGTCATATCTCGGCATTACAGAAAAACTTTCCTTAAGCCTTCGGGCCAAAGCATTGAAGCTTTTCGACTTTACTTCGGGCTCCGGCACCAACACTTTATGCCTCTTTCAGGCTCCAGTACCGAATCTTCACATACTGTACCTTCCGGACTCTCCAGCAGACCCAGTCCTCTCCTTCATAGTAGTAATCCTCTACAAAAGCTGGTTCGGAAATGAGGGATATACTCGGGATGTCATCCGGGGTAAAGTTGAAGACCTTAGATCCCGTCCTCAACAGGAATACTCCATGGACTCCTCCGGATGAGTGCCTTCAACTTCTTCACCCAGTAACGGACAGTTCTGCCATGTTTTCCTCAGTCTCGCCCGGAGAACCAGTAGAGCTCTAAAGTTTGCAGTTACCGGAATCTCTTCCTGATCGTGCAGCTCGATATTTCAGGGCGCCGTCATAGCCAGCTGCTCGCCCTCGTCCTTTGCCTCGGCTGTTCTTCCAGCTTCTTCTGTTTCTTCCCCTTTCCTTCTGCTCTTCTGCTCTTCAGCTTCTTCAGTTCTCTCCGCCTTCTTCTGCTCTTCCGCCAGCTTTTCTTCCTCAGATAAAGGCGCGAAGTTCTTCTCTTCCTCTGCCAGCATCGGCTCTAAATCAATGCTTTTCTCTTCGTTATTTCTTAAAGTAATTTCTGTTGTACCCTCTTCCGGAATATAGAAGTTTCGGAATATTTTTCCGTGGGGGAGGATTAGTCAGGCGGTTATCCTGCTACAGTCATCTTCTTCGCATATCCCCGTAAAAGCTTCTCAAAAATGAATGGAAGCCAAGCATTGCCATAGAAAGTCGTTGTCGGTTCCGGTCTGAATCAGAAGATTTCTTAATAAATGGAAATGTTTTTGGTTGTCATCAAAGTTGTAGCCGGGAAAACGGTGCTGACCGTGAGGCGGACCGGATGTGATGTCCTTCGCCAGATTTCCTTCAATGCGATGGTTTTCACCGCCGTGGAGGGCAGTGCCGGAGCTCGCCAGGTCAGCTCTACGTGTTGTTTAAAAGGCATTGTTCTTTTGCAGGCTTGGATTCTGTATGGATATAACGAACCTGCTCTTCTCCATTTGACCTTTTCGTGATTTTTCACAATCGCCTTGCTGGCAAAGGTTGCCAGACCGTCATCGCCATTTCCACGGATATTGGGTTCTGCACCTTAGAATTCTTGGTTCCCTAGGGCAAAGTTCACTCGTCCGCAAAGTTGTTTCGAATACGGCTGTTGGAAACGAGTCAGCTTGTCGGTGTGTTCATTTTATCCGCTTCCACATAGTCTCCCACGATTCCGCACTCAAAATGCTCAATCCAGAGGTCGTGCAGCTTGAAATTCTCTCCCAAAACACGGCGATTCCCTTGTAATTTGCCTCTGATGAAACAGGACTTTAATTCGGAATCCATGTATGGGTTATCCATCTCAACATTTGAGCTGCTGTCCAGAAACTCGATGCCGCCTCCGGCCTGCTCCTCAGAGGTAAAATGAAGCCGGGTGTGCCAGATTCCTGCACCAGTAATCCGCATATCTGCTTACTCAGCACCAGCTTTTGGTCCAAAATCGAGTTCCCTCCGGAATATATAAGGTCTTGTTCTCCGCATCCGCGTCTTTCAGGGCATCCAGATGCTTTGGAATCGTCCTGTCCGTCGTTTGGCACCGCGCTGTAAGGAGCGTCTGTGATGGAAATGCTGTTGCTTGGGGCGCCCTTTGCTTCGGCGCCTGCTCAGCTCGATAAAGTCGATTCCCAGTTCATCCGCTTTTTATCGGTTCTGCGGATGGTGAGTACGTCACCCGTTTCCAGTTCCATTGGTTCCTTGCTGTCATTTTCCAAGGAAAATGTCTCTCATCAAAACAAGCGAGAATGAGAGTCGGCTATATTTTCATCAAAAACATCATTTTTCCTTCACATACTGCCTAAAGCAGAACTGTTGTCCAGCTCCAGCGTTTTCTTTCAAAGCTCTCCATTTCTCTCCTGAAATCTCCAGCTCTCTCGGATGCATCCTCCGGCATAGTAAAACGAAGGGTCATGGCATTGGCCGTCTTCTTTACCGTAAAAAGCGTACTGAAGAGATCCTCCTTGGTCAACTGCACATAGCTTTGGTTGGAAGCCTCCATCTCCACTTCATCGTAAGCAGTGGAGTGCTTCAGCACCACATCTCTTCCAACTCCCTCTTCCGCCTCGTAGCGAATGTAGGAAAGCTTGGCGCCGTAGCCACGGCTTTCCTTCGCCCAAAAACTCTGTCCTCGTTTCCCGCAGTGCGGTTCCATGGGAAAAGAAGCCCAGGCCGGTCATAGTCAAGAGTAACGTAAGTTGTTTTCTGAATTTCATTCTTCTTCTTCTTCTCCAGTTACTGTAGTTTTTCGACTCAGCTAGTTTTGAAAAATTCAGATGATTATTAATTTTGAATAGAAATATTAAATAAATTCAAAAATTTGCTGTAATTTATTTTTAGATTATACCCGCTATTCTCATAACCATAGTTTCAAAGAGATAACTCGCTCTTTGTATAAGAGACTTTAACGAAACACCACGCTACACGCACGATACTCACTAAAAAGACTACCCAAGCCTTTGACTTGGTGGTCTTTAGAAATTCATTATGCTCGAACTGCACTGCATCCAGCTTTACTCCGGGGCCCATGGTGGAAGTCAAAGTGATGGACTTCATATAAGCTCCCTTTAAGCTTGACGGACGAGCCTTAACGATAGCTGCCATTAAAGCATCCAGGTTGGACTTCAACTGCTCTTCAGTGAAGGAAAGCCTTTCCAACAGGAACGTGGATGATGTTCGCCTTGTCCAGTCTGTACTCTACCTTACCGGCTTTATGGTATCTGCGATAGCCTTCGCTACATCCATCGTAACGGTTCCGAGCTTCGGGTTCGGCATCAAACCCTTCGGTCCGAGCAAACGTCCGATCGTCCAACTACCCATCATGTCGGGAGTTGCGATAACAACATCGTGATCAGACCAACCGCCCTGAATTCTTGTTACAAGGTCATCCGCTACCAACGAAATCCGCACCTGCAGCCCAAAACCTCGTCAGCCTGAGCATCCTTAGCGAAAAACCAAGATACGAACATTCTTACCGGTTCCTGCAGGAAGAACAACGGATCCTCTAACCTGCTGATCGGCGTGACGTCCGTCACAACCGGTTCTGATGTGTAACTCTACAGTCTCATCAAAACTTTGCAGTTGCATTCTTCTTCACCATAAATCGCATCTGCTTCACTGTACTAACCTGTCTATCTACAGCCTTTGCCACTTCGGCATCATCTCTTACCCTGTTTCATTTAACAATCGCCTCCCTTCTTATTGTTCTACGTTGACACCCATGGATCTGCAGGTTCCTGCGATCATGGACATTGCAGCTTCAATCGATGCAGCATTTAAGTCTTTCATCTTTGTCTCTGCAATCTTCTGAAGGTCAGCCTTGGAGATGGTTGCAACTTTATTCTTATTCGGCTCGCCGGATGCTTTCTGCAGCTTACATGCTTTCTTAATGAGAACAGCAGCCGGAGAGTCTTTGTCAATAAAGCTGAAACTTCTATCTGCATAAACTGTGATAACTGCAGGGATGATCATATCGCCTTCATTTTTGCAGTTCTGGCATTGAACTCCTTTGTGAATGCAACGATATTAACACCGTGTTGTCCTAAAGCGGGACCAACGGGGGGAGCCGGAGTTGCTTTTCCAGCCGGAATCTGTAACCTAATGTAACCTTCTACTTTCTTTGCCATATAGGCACCTCCTTGTGGTAATTGCGGGTGAGCCCTCCCACGAGCTTGCTTTTGCAAGCGGTAGCTAAACTATTACTCCATGGGATAAAATCCCTCGGGTATTACCAAATATTATCTTAACTTTTGCACTTCACCGTGAGGACAATTCTACCGGGGTATCCCTTCGAACATCTCTACATTAATGGTGACAGTCTTCTTTTTGGTCATTGATTTGTGTAATGACACCAATGGTATCTCCATGTGCCGGAAATAACGGTAACGGTATCTCCCACTGCGAAATCCACCAGTACCTCGGTTTTCTATATCCCAAGGTCAGTTTCTTCTTCGGAAAAGCAGTACCGGCTTGGATCCGGGGACCCACAAAAGCCTATTACTCCTCTGGTATTTCGAACCACGTACCAAGTTTCATCATTCTTGACCATGTTCACAGAACATAGCCAGAAACATCTTCTTGTCCGTCTTCTTCTCTACACCGTTCTTCACTTCCAATAACCGGTTGCATGGGAACACTGACCTCTAAAATCACATCTTGAAGACCACGGTTATCAATGGTTTTTCAAATCCATCTTGACCTTATTCTCATAACTTCAGTAGGTATGCGCTACATACCAGCGGGCTTCTGTGTTTTCTCTGCCATTATCCCACCTTTACTTTACAAGAACCAATCCAGACCCCATTTCATGGCAATGTCTAAAGCCGGTAATCAGCATACCAATTAAAACACTGATGGCAATTGTGGCTATGGACTGCTTAATAACAGTCGGCCGTGTTGGGAAGACAATCTTCTTGAATTCCGCTTCAACCCCCGACACAAAAAGAACCCAGTCCGGACTTATTCTCTCCTTGCATTATTTTGTGCTCCTTATGCAACGTGTGCTTTTTGCAGAACTTGCAATACTTGGTCACTTCCATACGCTCAGGATGAAGTTTCTTCTCCTTCGTAATGAAGTAATTTCTTTAACTTACATTCTGTACATGCTAATATAATCTTTGTACACTTGGCTTTCACCTCCAATGATTTTTAACTTCGCATGACTGAAATTAGTGCATAAAATAAGGCAATGCCCCAAGTACCATCACAAGTCTAACATGGACAGGGCGCCCTCGTCAAACAGTATTTGAGGTGAGCTTTGCTGGAACCGTAGCTGTAGGTTTTGAGGGTCTTGGAACCGAGCCGGCAGATTTCTCTTCCGTGCATTCGCTTTCTTCCAGCTTTCACCCCGACAAAAGGCGAAATCAGATGCCCTCTTAATGTAACTTCCGTCTTATAATGCTTTGTCGCTTCTTGATGAACTTTGTGAAAATGTCCTTGGTCTTTACCTTCAGTGTAGCAATATTATGACAGGGATGCGCACCAAGATATTCGTCCTTCAGAAGGATCCCTGTCCACGAAAAGTTCACCAAACCTTCTTTATCATGCATTAGACCAAAAACCGACGCAGACCCCGGTGTACATCCAGTACTCGTTCCATTTCCTCCGCCTCCGCAAAGGAAGATGGCCACAACCGATTTCTCGCATAAGCTCTGCCGTCTTAAAGGGCTTATTCAGCATCATAAGAAGGTAATAAAAAGCTGTGTTTACTATTGGTAAGGAAAAAGATTTTTACAAACCTTCGCTCCCCAAACATTGGAAACCTCCTCGCAATCCTCCATGGTATAGAGGCTACTGCATGATCCGCGCGTTCATAAAGATTCCCAGTTTGTCTAAATAATCATAAACCGCGATTTCCTTCCGGCTTCTTCCTTCGTCAATCTCCGGCCTTCCCTTTTTCCACAGTTAATTTCATCTTAATTTCCCATCCCTTCCTGATTGCAAGATTCCTTCCATATAATATACGCTAATTATCTATCTTTTGAGAACAAAGAAATCTTGCACCAGGCAACAAATACTATTCATTAAATTTACTTAATTTAATAGAGTTCTAATGTATAAAGGAAGGGAATGAGACTATATTTTCTCTAATATAAAAATAGATTGGGTCGATAGAAAAAGATTCGTTTTTATAAATGTAGGGAGATGGAAACTAAAATATTTGATAAGACTGCTCTTTTTATTCCTGCCTTTTGCGGTCATCATAATCTATGATATCATCAGAGCTTTATTGCAGGAGCACTCTTTTGGGTTTTGGATTTTGTTCCGTATTTCAGTTTGACTGGGTGAATAACACCCCCCTTTTTGGATGCTTTTTCTGGCGACATGTTTATCTATTATTCTTTATATTTTTATCGGAAGGTCTTTCCGCGGAAAAAGGCAAATCAAATTGCCCCATGGCAAGGAATATTATTTTCCGTCGTAATCGGTTTCGGCGCAGGCAGATTGTCCACCATCTGAAGCAACGGTTGACTTGGTTGCTTCGCATTTTCTGCTTTGGGAGAGCAGGCGAAGCTTTTTCCAGCATGTGTGACGACTTGGAGAAAGGCTCCTATATCTGGACCTTCTTAGCGATTGTGCAATCGGTCCTCTTGTCGGAAGAAATTTTATTCAGAGGCGTTATTTTTCCGCAGCTTTTGAAGAAAGCCACCAGATCTTCCCTGGTTTCTCTTCTTTTTATCCGGCGTAATGTTCGGATCTGGCACGGCAGCTTTATTCAGGCTGTATACCTGCCGCAGATGGGCGTTATTTTTGGGCTATTATATTAAAAGACCAGAACGCTCTTTTTATGTTGTTCTTGCCCACGCAGTCAACAACAAAGCGGAACCTTGCCTCCCGCCTTGGATACGGTTTTAACAACAGCCTTATCCACCGATACTTTCCTATGTTTGCATTATTCCGATGTTTTGTATTCTTTACTATCTGCACAGACAGGGAAAATGAAGGCTGAAGAGATCTCCGAATCGGACAAAGCCAGGAGGAAGAAGCAGTACAATTCGCAAGCAGCACCTGCTCAATCAGTTTTAAAAACAGCTCTCACCGAGTATGCAATTTTCTTGCTCTAATCTGCTGAGGGCTGTTTCTTCTACATTTTGGGCATAAAAACAGCGTAGCAGCCATAAAAACTGCTACGCTTAAAAAGAATCTAACTTTCAGGGGGACACTTCACATGCAAAAACGGTCCATTTTTAACCTTCAATCATAATCGGCTGCTTCTCCGGAGTTTCTTCTCCCCTTCCTTAGGGAAGGAAGCTTCAGAAACGCCCTGTTCAAACTTTGCTTTTACATCTTCTGCTTAATGCTGTCACCAACATAAAAGCTTCTTTGCATAGAGCCGGAGCTAACGCTCTGACGAGATGAGTTTACCTTTCTCATCCTTCTCTTCTTCATTTCAAGCCCTTCACGGCGCTGACCATGAAGATAGCCGTCATGCAGCTCTACCTTGATGTCCTCCTTCTTAAAGCCCGGAAGGTCGATATCCATATCGACTGTCCGTCCTTCTCATGCATCCGTCTTCATCAATCTTCCGCTGCGGTCTCCGTAAAAGTTTATTCTCTACTCTGCAAGACCTCCGAAACTCAATCAAACCAATCATCAAATAAACTCTCTCCAAAAATGCTGAGGGTGCTAACATATCTTTTTCCTCATATACTCTTCTTTTGACTTCTAATCTCTTGTCATAGCAAGGGAAGAATCTTCATCATCGTGAGAACCTTTAAAAGTCCCTTGCGGTCTTCTCTGTTCCTTTGCTTGATTATGATTATACTCAAGTTGTTAGCACTTTTGTCAAAAGCGTTGAGTTCTAATTCAGTTGTGAAAAATTTGTGTCTTTTTCAGTTAGAGACTCAGCCTTGCGCTTTTCTGTAAAGCTGGTCTTTATTCGTAATATCACCTCGCCAGATTCCAAAGGGAAGAATCGCTCTGGGAGTGGCATGTCCCACATTCAGATTGACTACAATCGGAAGAGTGGGATTTTCCAATCACTTCGGAAGAATTTCTTGATACTCCTTGGCATAACGCTCATCCATGGGCTTCCCCACAAGCACACCACTGAGGACTTCAATGCCGCTTTTGCTTTTAAAGGCTTTTGAGCATTGTCGATACTTCTCCGGATTGGGCTGATTCTCCTACTTTCCAGCAAAGAATCTTCCCTTTCAGTCTTCAGATCCGGAAACTAGTGCATACTTTTTGCATAAACTGCAGAGTCCTCGTGCCTCGTTGTGTCAAAAATATCATAGAGAGTATCTATACAGCCCCCTAGATTTTTCCTTGAAAAACAGGACTGCCCTGTAAGGTAGCCTTCATTCTCATGGCTAACTCGTTTTATTCCTATTGCTTTCGGTCCAAAATCAGTCCGCTCCTCATACCATCGGCAGCTCGGCTCAACGCAACGAATACTTCCCCTTTGAATCAATTCGAAAAAGTATTTTTCGCTGTAGGGACAGCATTTCCTCTTCCAACTCACAAAATATCCGGTAGAAAAGCCTGTCCGTAAAAGCTATTGATTCCCAATTTATGACGCATCAAGTGATTCATCGTAGTATCGGAAAAGCCAAGGAAAATCTTTTGCTTTACGACCTTTTCCAATTGCCCCTCTTCAAAAAGATAGGGAAGCGAGGCGATAAGTATCCTCTCCCCTGTAGCACATAAAATCGATATCTACCGAGTCATCGGAAAAAGCCCGTAAAGAGATCCTCTGCCTCTTCTCCGGATGCTCTTTTTGAGATAGTCCTAAGCCTTTTAAAAGCATTTTCCATGAATTTCACTTCCAGCCAAAACAGCGTAGACGTTCGAGCCTATACTTCGATGCTGCACAAAGTCTTCTCCCAGAACACCGCTGGAGAGACTGATAATGGCTACAGATTTTTGACCTTTTTGCACCACGCCTCCTTCCTTTAAGAACAATAGCTCAATTCTCCGACTCCGGGAACCCGTCCACTCACGACCAGTTTTTCCATCAATCGCAGGGGGATGGTCACTGAGTACCCAAAGCTTTACAATCTCGATTAACTCCTCTACTTTTCGATTTTAGCATCCTTCCCTAGCTCTTTTACCGCCTCTTTTGCATTTTTGATATAATGTATCACATTCCTTACAGCCTGCACGAGTGCTTTAATTTCCATATTCATCCCTCACCAAAACACTTTTCGCTTTTTCGCCCAGTTCCAATTCCTAAATTTTAATTAGACTATTTCTGTTCTAGGTATCTTTTTCTACGTCTCTTTCTACGTCTCTTTTCCGTTTTCCCGCTTTTTAATTCTTTACTTCATAGGGAGAATCATCATCAGTTTTCCAAGCTTCATCAATGCTCCGATCACCTTCAATTCAACCCGACAAAATACCAACTCGGAAATCTCCTTCTTTGGGCAGAGACTTATAGTCGATTAATTCCTCCACATCTACCTGCATCCAGCAATTGTCCAAAAGGAAAAAGCCTTTTAATCCGATAACAGTCCGGCAAAACTTCATATTGTGAAAACGTCTTTGAAACATTTTCCATACCTACCGAAATGGTTTTCGGCATTTGTCCACCATTTAGCTCTCTTCGAATCTACCCAGCTTCCTTTTTCAAAGCCTTCTCGAATAAAGCTAAGATCTGCTCTTCCATTTTCTGAGTGTAAAATCAGGCAGTGGGGATTCACTTCTCGAATCAAAGAAAGTACTTTCTTATATTGTTCCTCAAATCAAATCCATCTTGTTCACGATAGCATACATCACTGATGCTTTAACTGCCGATCTACCGTTTCCGTATCCTTTACCTGCTTCGGAAAATGTACCCCGTCAATCAGGCAGATTACCCCTGAAAAATCATGGAGCGTCCCCGGCCAGAACTTCCCACGCTCTTTTGACGTGTCCCGAATATTCGAAGGATCAGCAAGCCCTGAGCTTTCCACAAAAAGGTATTCCATCTCTCCCCTGCTCATCTCTGTCAATGCCTCCACAAAGGAAAGTTGCAGGCAGGAGCAAAAAATGGATCCTCTGTTGATTTCCTTGATGGTCAGTTCCTTCTTTTCCAGAATGCTGCCGTCAATTCCGGTTTTTCAAATTCGTTTTGAATGACTGCAAGCTTTTTATCGGAGAATTCTTCCAGTATATGTAGCAAAAGACTGGTTTTTCCGGCTCCCAAAAAGCCTGTTAAAACATATAATTTTTTCTTTTCCATAAATGATCTCCTAATGAGGACAATGTAGTACAAGATATAAAAAGATAGTAAAGGTAGCACAAAATGAGCGTGCACTCCGGCAATACTGCTTGGTCGAAAGAAAAGCATTCTTCTCTTAAATTATGCCAGAAGCATCGCTTGTAAGGCATTAAAAATATATCCGATCGGGATAATGCCGAGATGCATATTCCTATAAAAGTCCCCAAGGCTTCGGCAATGACTTTCCTAAGCATAATCATAGAGGAGAGAAGGGTAGTAACCCCCATCATAAATGCCAGCACCGTTCCCAGCTCTGCTCCCTTTAAAGAAGAGTTCCAATCGGTATCGTTCAAAAATATCCGCATACATGGGGATTCCACCAAGCTTGCAGAATCACGCCAGCGGATTTCCTTTCCCAAGTGAAAGAAATAATCAGTTCTCCGGAATCCGGTTGTGAGATCAAAGAACCGATACCTACCCTAAAAGGATATGAGGAAAACCTTTCGAAAAGTCGTTTTCACCTGCTCGGCACATAAGAAAGACGCTCTTTCCGGGATAAGGTGAGAGCGCCTGCTCCACGGGTTTCAGCTGCAAAGAATGGGTTCTATCTCATTTTCCAAGGAACAAATGCTCTATCACTAAACCGCCTAGAACCGCCGGCAAGAGTCCCAATATCACATAGACAGAGGCAATCCTTGGACCATACCGGTGAGTAGTACAAGACTTCCAAATCTACCATGGAGAGAAATCAAGGAAAGGATACTCAAGAGGTCCCGCTGCTGTAAAATCCCATAAGGTGGAATGGAGGAAGACAAGAACAAAAAGGGTAATCGTTCCCCAAAGAGCCGCTATAATATTGGCATAGATACCGTGAAAACGCCCCATAATCCCTTTTGTCCTTTCCGGCGGAGCTCTGCACGCAGAAATGGCAAATATCAAAACGCAAAAGAGTAAGCCGTGGTTTTCACACACAATCATAGAAAGAAATAGAGAGCTGCGATGCGACTATCTGCTGAGCAAACCCTATGTGTTCCAAAACCTCCCGAAAGAGTCAGCATACATGATCCATTCTCAAGAATTTCCTCTTGTATAAAGCTGTATCATACTGCTTTTGCACCTCCTTTTCCCCTACCCTACACATCCCCTTTTGGTGTCTTTCTGCCAGATTTTCCTTTCCTTCTTCCAAAAGTTCCTCCAGATAAGCAAATCCTCATGAAATTGCTTTTTCCGGACATAGTTTTCTCGCTTCCTGCATTCGCTCTGCCGCTCCCTCTACTCCCATAGCAGCATAAATCCATAAAACAAATCCAGAAAGAGGTAAAAGTTCTTTTTATAGAACTCATTCTCTCTGTATTTTTCAAATAGAACTTCACACTATCTTTATAAAAGTCTCCACGTCGCAACTGGTCCTTTAAATAAAAATAGTTCAGGCATAGATTCAACCTTCTCACCATCTCTACAGAAGGCATTTTTCTACCCTCGGTTCCAATTCCTTAAATTTCCACCATGCCATTATATATTCTTTTTCGTATTAATGCCGCAGTACGATTCAGCTCGACGTATGCCCTAAGATGCGATTTTGCTTATCTCGAGTGACCGTTTATCTTGTCCAAATATTCCTCATACTTTGCTTCCCCAAATAGAAGTACAACCCCCAAAAACAAAAAACAAAAACCAAAAAACCACAAAAAAAAACACCCACAACAACCACAAAAAAAAAAACAAACCCAAACCCAAATTTTATATTCATGCTTTTCCTGATTGTTGTTTTCATATATCTCCTCGTTTAAGCTGTTTCCCTAATCTGTTTTAAAGCTGTTTCACTCAATCTGTTTAAGCGTTTCACTAATCTGTATAACGCTGCAAGCTTAGGATGTAGCAAATTGTATAAATAGAAAATATTGTCCTTATTTCCTACGTGCCATTTACGATATTCCGACGGAGAGGGTCCTGTATGTAAAGTTTGCCGCAAATCTTCCGGCATTAGAATGCCCGACAGCGAGCTACATGGTCGACTATGCTGGGTCTGTGAGCTAAAAGCATTTCACCATGACTCATACCGTCATCTTGGATGTGCTCCGAAATGGTGCGTTGATGACGTGGCAAAAGGGTCTTCAACATTTGTTGTACCCATACACAGGCGATTCGCGCAAGCGTATCCACCGGAAGCGCCGAAAGTTAAAATGGTCATGGATATAGGAGGTAGTAACATTGCTAAGGCATCCCTGTCACTGCTTAGATATTTTTGCAGATAAATCGCTTTTCCGCTATTCTTTCCGTATTCATAGCAAACAAGCGAAACCGCTTCAGCGACCTTGGCTTCATAGAATAACTTTGCCGGTATGCCTTCTCGCTATACTCCCAAACTTGGCGTAAGACGGGACATCTCCGGAAAGTCGAGCGTCTGCCCGATGCGACGCGCCTCGGTGGGAGGAAGGTGAGTCATCGGATAGCTTTCCCGCAGATATTTTTCATAATATGCAGGAAATACTTCCAATCCCTATGGAACGGATCGGAATATTCTTGTGCATAATGGATTGATAAGCAGCGCACGCCCTCCGTGAAAGGTTTGACCCATCCCGCAGTTAAACGAAGCGATGAGGGTCAACTCCTCCCCGGACGCGGAATCATAGTAAGTAATGCTCAAACACTCCGGCGGTAAAATAGTGATCCTCAAAAGAAATAGAAATCATGGATTTTAATATCAAACAAAATCTTTTCTCCATGGGCCCAATGTAATATCCACAGGCTGCGTCGCTTCGCGCGGATACAATTTTCCGGCAGAACTAAAGTTCTGTGTAGCCAGCATTCATTCAACAAAACCTTCGCTGCCGTCAGCCATTCTCTGTAAAATTCGTTAGACTTCCATAGAATCACCTCAAAATCGTACATATCGGACATCATTTCCTTAGCGAAAGTTTCAGGCAAACGACGCTCGACTGTGTTGTTTCCGCTTTCTGATTTCTTATACTGTTTCACGGTAGTATGTTATCTAACAATGTAATGCCAGCATCTCTTTCATTTTTCAATATGTACGGTTAGAGGCATCTCTTATGACAAGCAAAGAAAAATCAAGAAACAGAGCCTTACAATCAAGGACCTCATTACGGTCGGTATTTTCGCAATCATTTTGTATGTATCTCCTTGAGCAGGACCCTTTGCCATTCAGCTTTGTTTTATTTTCGGTGGGCATCGCTTCTGCCGGACCGGTATATCTTTTACTGATTGCAAGTGCCAAAAACCGGGCCAATCTTTACCGCAGGACCCTTGATGGCAATATTCTGCTATGCTACAGGCAGCATACACGCACCATCGGATATCTGGCTGAAGCGCACCGGCGGAACTTCCAGGCAGGACAGCTACGCTATAAAGCATAAAATCAACCTATCCTATTGTTTTCAGCCCACGGAACCGGTTCATATATTGCATATTTCACCCAAACCCAAAGGCCTATAAGTAGGATGTTGGAGAAAGGCACACCGGAGAATATCTGGATAGAATATTTGTCAACAGTCAACCACCGGTTTTCCACAGCCATGCTGGCAGGCTGGTTTTCATCCGCTCTTCTCAGCGGCTTTGTTGATGATAAACTGTTAAAGAAACACTTACAAAGCAGGAATGCAGCATGAAGAAGCGGGTGCCTACGAAGCGATTCGGCCTGCAATTTGACCCCGCACAAAATCAGCCCTGCTGATTCTATGCGTGATTTCAGCGACGGTTATCTTCTCTCCTATGTGAGAGCGCGCGCTTGTTTTGCGATTACCGTATTCAATGTGCAAGCGGAAAGTACGCAGATCAACTTTTCTGCGCCAGCATTTTATGGCGCTTTCTATATCTTAACGCTATGGATTCGGTCGCTTGAAAAGGGGTACTACCGTGTTCACCTCCTGGCTCAGCTTGTTTTATACGGTCTGCCCTGTGCTTTCCTTTCGGCGTTATTCTCCACGAAGGTGAACGGGTTCTGGCTGCGATGCGGCACATATACCGAAAAAGTGCTTATTTCCGCTCGCGGTCGCGCTTCGCTATCTTCACAGTTCGTGAAGACTGAGGGTATATAAGACATATAAGCTTAGATGTAACATCTTATTCAGTTGTAAACCCAGCATGACAGTGGAGAATGCCTTATGTTCCTTTAACGGTGGCAGCTGTACAGCGGAAGAAACTCTCTTGTGCCCGTAACGCAGGATGAAAATCCGGCCCATACCTGCCTTCTTGCGATACGGTTCGGGGAGGACCTCATTGCCATAGTTCTTGGTCTGCATTCTTATTTTGGGTTTATTCGGGAAAGTGGTGTAACCTATGATTACGTTTCAACTGTATCTTTTTCGCTTGACTCTTTGGAGAGCAGGGAAGCCGGACAGAGAACCGAGTTTGCAGGACATCAACGACGGTGCATGACGGAGGTGCGTCTTCTCACCGGAAAGAAAGCGGATGGAAAGACCACGATGACGCGCCTCGTAAACGGACTCGTTCCGCATTTTATCCGGAAGACTTTGCGGAGAAGTTCTGCTTGACGGGCGAAACGTATCGGAAATACCCATGTAGCGAAACAGCATCTGTTGGCTCGGTATTTCAAGAATCGGGACGCAGTTTTTGACCGTAGACGCAGACGGTGAAATTGCTTTCGGTTTGGAAGCGGGCATTCCCAGAGAACAGATTGAAGAAAAAGTGTGACCGCGGCAAAGGATTGAATATTGAAAATCTGCGGAAGAAATATTTCTCTCTTTCAGGGAAAAAGCAGAGGTGCTTTTGCCTCCGTATGCCATGAACCCCTGTATCTTGGATGAACCATCCTCAATCTGGACATGGAATCGGTCCGCTTCTTTACGTTCTCATCTTAAAATGCTGAAGTCTCAGGGAAAGACCATTTGATAGTTGAGCTGGCTCTACTATCTGATGGTATCGCTGACCGGATTATTGTACTGGACAGGGAGAATAAAAGGATTACTCCAGTGAAGGTTCCTGACCCTTTCGGACGAAGAACGTCGAAATATGGGGCTTCGAACAACGAGCTTGAAAAGGCTTCCTTTAGTCACCGCGGGAAAGAGCAAGGCAGACTGAAAATGTTTCTCTTTTCTACAAAGAAAAAAGCCGTGAAGAATATCAACGAAAAATTTCACGGGGTGAAGTGATGGCGCTTGTCGGGAAAACGGCGCAGGAAAGCAACATTTTCACGGGCTCTTTGCGGATCCCATAAAAGAAATAAAGTTTTCTCCGGGATGGCGAAGTCCTCTCAAAAAAGACATGAAAAATCTCCTATATGGTCATGCAGGGATGGTTATGGGCTTTTTGCAGAAAGCGTAGAAGCGAATGCACCTTTGGAATAAAAAGAACCCGGATGCAATTTAGTCGCAGAAACAATGGATGCGCTGGGACTGACCCCTTTGAACAGCATCCCGGTACCCTTTCCGGCGGACAAAGCAAAGACTGGCCGTCGCTGTGGGACAGGTCATAAGGCGCGTTGTCTTTGACAGGCACACCAGTGGACTCGATTGTGAAAGCATGGAAGGGTCGCGAAAATTGTCCTAAACTCTGAACAGGAAAATCCTGTTATTGTGACACATGATTATGAATTTTTTTGCAGAACGATGATCGTATGCTTGTTTTTTTCCGATGGAAGCCACCGTTGCAATACCGTGCAGAGAATAAGGAAAATAAAGGCAGTTGTTCTTTTTCCGCCGCGGGGAAAGCAGAGTAAAATAGGGAGGAGATTGCTGCAGGACAGGAAAACCGGTAAAATTACTTCTTACATGAAGCGACAAATGGTGCCTTGCCCCTCAGTTTTCTGTCTTTCTTAAGCGGATGTTTGTAATCCGGACCCAATGTCGGTATTTACCACCTGATGGACGCCGTTCTGCCCGGAACACTGACGAGGAAAGGATTGACAAGGACTGTCGTTCTGGTAGGCGCCGACCATTCTTCAACATGGTTCTCTTGGGGCTGTCCGGCGTGCTCTCGCATAAAGGGCGTACAATGCGCTGTTTCGCGTGCGCTGCATGATTATAGAACGCTCGCGAAGTGCCGCTCGGATACGTTGATGAACGGGCACAGGCGAAATCAAACCGTCTTGAATGAAAACATCGAAAGCTGGGAGTTGTCTTGCCATAATATTCCGGAGCTTGTCAGCTATCTCACGGTCCTGTCGTGATTTTCTGTATCTCGCATTGACCAGATATCCCGCTGGCACTGAGTTTCCTGATTCCTCTCTTTTGGATATCCGGTGATGATGGTATTTTAAAATGTCTGCCCTATGCAGGCCCAACAGATCCCTTGCCGACTTCAATTCCGTCATGGTCGAATATGTCCGCGGTATCGTCTCATTAAAGCATACCGGATGGTATAAATCCTTTAAAGAAGTTCAGAAGCCATTCTCGACGAAAACAGGCATGGAATAAAATCGCGAAAGACTGCTCCTATATGCGTGTTTATCCTGCTGCTGGAATCGGACTTTTACTCCTTGTTCCTCTTGGCGGAGACTTTTCGCAGGGATCTATCCCAACAAGTGTGTTCTCCTCTTTTCCTACATCGGATCCTTGTATTTAACGGAACTGCTACCGCTTCAACAACTTTCCGGGAATTTTGCACAGGCATTTAGCGGCATGAACAAAGTAAAATGCGGCACTTCCTACCTTTGAAGGGGGCGACAAAAGCTTCCCCTAAGCCGCGTTATCACGCTAAAAAGGCGTGCGCTTTTCCTGTTGGGAAAAATAAACGTGCTGGAAAATGCCAACCTGTTCATCCGCGGGATGGTGAAAAGAGTCGCCGTTGTAGGCACTGTCGAACGAGGAAAGAAATACAGTTGCCACTGATTGCCGTTTCCATGATGTGGACGAGGAGAGGGTTTTGATCGGGGAAAAAATGTTAAAAGCATTCGCTGAAACGCTCCTTCAGCATATCTCTCTTGTGCTGAAACTTTTTTCTGACCCGTGACTCTGTCTTTGAAAATATCCGTATGGGGAGCACGCATCTCTTGCGGAGGTGCAGGCTTCTGAAAAGCGCAGATTGACGATTTCATTATGTCCCTTTCGGATGGATATGATACAAGGTCGGAAGTTATGGTTCCCGCGCAATTGGAAAACAACGAATCGCCATCGCAAGGGCCATTTTGAAAAATGCGCGCCGATTACTCATCCTGGATGAGCGATGGTGCCGGACCCTGAAACCGGATGAGTTGACAAGGCGATTTAAGGCCGCCTCTGCAAGGAAAAACCGTCATCATCATTGCCCATCGGCTTAGTGTAGTCGGCATGTGACGGGGTTTGGTGGTAGAAAATCATACGATTTCCGATAGCAAGACGCAGTGAACTGCTTTGAAGCAGAACCTATCGGAAAGTTGGAAAGCTATGGGCGGCAAAAACCTCCGCTATAAGGAAAGGAGAGACAGATAGTAAGATCTTTTCCGCAGAATCCCGGTTTTACTCGGTCTGCTATTGACGTTTCTGGAAGGACTGCTTTCGAGAATAACTACATTGTCGCGCAGTGCTGAAATGCTGTACGACAGGTCTGCCGATGCCAAGGAGCATCACCCGTATCGAGCCATCGTCGGCGTAATCTTCCTGATACGACGCATTTACAGCACAGGCCTACACAAAGCAAATCTGGGGAGCGCTGAGGGTTTCTAAAATATCCGTCTCAGCCTTGGTGATAAGCTAAGAGTTCCGCTATCCTCTTTTACGGAAACAGGAAGGACAATATATCAATATCATGACGGCAGATGTGACGTTGAGCAGATTCGACGCTGAAACTTGCCTCCGCGAAAAAACGGAGTTCTGCTCCATCAATCGTGATTGCCTGATCGGTGTTCTGTATTTTCCTGCGCAATCCTCCCTGCTGTTTCTCTTCTACTCCTCATTCCGGAAATGGCTCTGTCGTTTGAATTGTGAAAAATGCAGCAAGGAGAAGAATTCCGTTACAGCGGAAGCCATAGGACAAATCGTTGAGTACATTGACGGAATCCGGACCTTCGTTCTATGGAATGGGCGGTGTTAAAAACAAAATACAACAGATGTCCTGCGGAAATTCCAGCACCGTCAGTTATCAATATGAGGCACACGGAATACCTGTTAATTTCGCTTTTAACATTGTCCATTGGCTGGCTGTTTCCGCTTGTGATGGATTGGATTTTCCAGCGGTCCGGAACATTCCTGATCACTTTCCTCTTTCTCTGCATGAATGCCAATGGTTTCCTTTCGTCTAATCGCTTTGGAGATTTCAATTCGCCCTGTTCAGTTACAGGAATCTCCTGCTCTCTAAGACAAACATTCAAAACATGTTGTGGAAGGAAGAAGCAAAAAGCCAAGCTGTTTTTCTCCCGAGAGCGACATCTCCTTTCACGATGTATCCTTTTCTTATGTACAGGGGAAGTTGTTCTGAAAGAATGAACTTCGCCATCCGGATACCAAGCTAACCGCAATCGTGGGAGACTCATCGAACCGTGTAATTCTGAATCTGATTGCGAAGTATTATAGACCGGAAAGCGGAGGGTGCCAGCGGAGGACAATCTGTCCGAAATGTCAATGCGGAAGATGCTGGATAGCATCACCATGGTGGATCAGGACACCCAACTTTACTGTTTAATGATACGGATTCCGGGAAAATATACGCCATGCAAAGCCTTCCACCACCGATGAAGAAATCGAAAGAGCCTGCCAAAAGCCAACTGTTGACCGTTTATCCGCAAAATGGAAAGGGCTATGATACTCCCGTCGGGAAAGGTAAATCTGCTCGGCGGTGAACGGCAACCAGCTTTCTATTGCCCGAGCCATTTTGAAAACAGCCCGATTCACCAACTTCTTGATGAGGCAACTGCCTGGACATTGATAGATTCATGTAAAACAGGCCATTGTAAGTCTTTTGCAAGAAAACAAGACCGTTGTGATGATTGCACACATTGTCTATAAAACGCGGACCCAAATCACCATTAACAACAGGGGTGGAAAATGATGGAGTCCGGAACCGCGAGCAACTTTGTCGCGGGTAAATATACTTCCATGTGGAACCGAACAATCGATTATGGCGTAGAGGGGAGCACTGAATTTACTCTTCGGCGTCTACTTTGAGGGTTTTATGTATTTTCCTATTTTTAAAAAGGTTCCTAAAAGAAGAAACGCAATGATAATCTCTCCGCTAATATACTGAATAGGTAAAAGCCAATAAATTATCTCTAGATAGGTCTTTTTATCCAATAAGACATAGGAATGATTCCCATATCTTTTTATCGGAATCTTATCAGTGCTTGATTTGTAGCTCCCATGAGCCTTAGGATTTCCCGACATTTTTATTTCCACAGATACAGATTCCATCACTCTTGATTAAGTCGATTTCATTTCACCAGATATTCTTATCCTTTCCTCTATAGTAGAAAATATTAAAAAGCGGTAGTCTTTCACTGCATTGAATAGGATTTTAAAATCTCCGACACCACAAGGTTTCAAAGATGTTTCCTGCAACTTCTTGAATTTTCAAACATCCGCTGTTAACCATCTGGTCAAATGTAATAAGACCCATGTCGAAAATAGATCTTCGGGTTTGATTACTATTTAATACCCACACTGTAAGCCTGTAAAGAAAGACGATTCCGTTCTTTCCAAAATGAATATCCAGTTTTTATGGTCGGTTCACTCACGCCAACATCTCGCAATCGGCTCTTTATGGTCCAGCATCTCCCCCGTTCTTGCCGCAAACCGCCGTCAGGAATTTTGTAAATGGATACTATCCACGGCAATCAGTTCATGGACATCTCTTTTCCAAATAGTGGCAACATAGGAAGAATAAAATTCCTGCCAGTCCTTTCTATATCATAAGCTCCGGATAAGACTCGATGAATAATTTCCCAAATATTGTCATAGTCTGTCCAATTCCCTTCTCCCGCTCTTTGATGTATTCTTCGTAGAGACAAAGGGACGGTTGAAACGGATTTGATAGAAGCTCCCGTAAGGATAAGCCGGATAACTCCATAGACCGATACTCTCTTCCTGCCAAAGATCTGCTTAACACCGTTAATTCGCAGCTTTTGAGAACTGGATAGGATAAACTGTCCTCTTTCATCAAGAATCATCCACCTTCAATTTAATCTCTTCCAAAATAAGGAAGACCTTCTGTACTTCATCAATAACAAAGGACAGGGATTGTTCAAAAAGAGAAAAGCTGAGCTCCTCTTTGGCCTGCACTCTCGGGTTAAGCGATCATCAAAAGTGACTTTCGTTGTAAAGTCAGGAATTCCGCTTTACCCAGTGTAGATTTTCCCACCTGTCTTGCCCCCACAATCAATGTACATTTGCTGTACCCTGCTTTTAAAAATATCCGAAATAGCTCTTGGAATATATGCCATGCTCTATCCTCCGACTAATCTAAATTTTGAATTTATTATATAAGTCGCCATCCTAGTAAAGTAAAGCGACTAATCTCAAATTCTCCATTTTAGATTAGTCGCCGCATATAAGAATCTCAGGTCTTGTATTGTCAAAAGTGAGTGTATCATCCAGCATTTATTAAATACGATTTATGATTCTTTCTTTTCGTTCTCTATGATGATAGTTTGAAATTGTTTCCTCGATGAGATGCCGCTAGCTTGAGTTTTTGAATATCCATCAATATACCTAAGCTTTTACAAAAATATCAAACACACAATACTCTTCTTATGTATCTGATTTTGACTATACTCATTATCTCGAAAATAATCAGTACGCACACATTAGATTCTGTGTGCGTATCTAAAATCCTCACACTAAAATCCTATCATCAAAGCAACCGCGATATATCCTATAATCGCCGGAAGAGCTGCTTCCACACCGGGACTCGCCTCAGGCAACTTGTATGCCTTGTAGATCGTGTGGGATGATAATGTAGGAGATCGTTAGTCATACCATTTACCGTATCCCTATTCCGAAAACACCGCCGATGATAAGGGTATTCCAGACTGGCATGGGCAAATGCTCCGGACTAGATTGAGTCTGATTTTAGTATTGCAAATGGGGTAAAGCTTATAACTGCAACTGATGATCCGGCCAAGATTAAAAGCACCAGATCCTGTGAGGTTGAAACTTTCCATATTCATGATATGGGCACAGGCAACATAAAAGAGGGTAGTATCACCGCTACTTTTAAGCTAAAGTTCTCTGCATGTACCGAAAAATCATGCCCCTGAAAACCAGCTCCTCACAGATTCCTGCAGTAATCCCAAAGCCTAAATATGCCTCTTATCAAAGATATTCAAAAGCTTCCCGGCTTTGCAATGTAAAGTTTCATTTGGCAGCGTATAAGCATAAAAAGCCAGAACGGTAAGCGGTAGGGATATAGAGATAATGAGCGCAACTTTATATCCATCTTTTTAGTTTTAGTCCCAGTTCCTCTACGCTCATTTTTAGTAGCTTTGATGATACAGTAAGCAAAGTGGCGTACGGTAGCTGCAATCCTCACAAAAGCCGGCAGGATACAAGGCGTAAATACTCGACCGGAAAAGCACTCTTGCACTAAACTTTCCGGCAATAGCTCCAATTATAGAGCACCAGTATGGAAAGCACTATGACTCCTATATTTTCCTATTAGCTTTATTGTTTTCATTCTGGGCTCCTCAAAATTTCAGCAATCTTTATCAGCGTATTTCCGTTTCGAATCGTAATTTGCTTGTAGAAATCTGCATTTCATACGAGTATGGTAGGTGGTTTTTAGATATTCTGCCTCATCTATTTTCCCCCAAAATACAGCCTGTTTCCCAGACATGTACTTTTCTCATTGTAAACAAAGCGTCCTCTATAAAGTGAAGAATACTCAGACTGATCCATGAGTACAGGAAAAACAAACATCTCTTCTTGCCAACTCTCTTCCCACCAAGCCAGTAATGCCGCTTGGGCTTCTTCCAGATACTCTTCTTTGGTGCAGTAAAGCAAAGGAATGAAAAATCGTAATTTGTTTCTAAGACTTTTCTTATCTTTAAGATACAAAGCTCACGACTTTCCGCACTACTGAAAAACAGATTGCCACTTATTGATATAAGACCTCGAGTTTTTCGAAAAGCCTGCGTGCAGAGTAAAGCTTCTTAGCGCACTCACCGACTTTATTCTTACCACCCACATTGATGCGAAGGAGAAAGTATATTGCAAGGAACTGCCTCCATAATTTTAGTGTTTCTTCTTTCCACGAACCCAGCAAGACACCGATTGCAGGGGTGATCGCCAACCACAATCATTTCCCCAGTCCGGGGCATTAATCTGTTAGCAGCAATGTTGTTTGCCACATTTTAAATGCTGCCGCATTCCAGCAAGCATATACATTGGCCAAAGAAATAAGTACATCCCCATTTTCTTTTTCTCCTAGTCATTTTTCCCACCTCAGCACGGGACTCAACAAATGTTGTTACCGGAAGGATAATCCAAAAGGTACACACATCAGACTGTAGCCTATAGCATCACTTCCACTGGTACAGAACCAGCATACCATTGCACGCCAAATCAACAGATAAGAAAGTATAATAATGATTTTATTTCTATTGCCGGTACTTTTACAACATTCGTACACTTTTCCTTCAAGGAAAATCATAATAACCGACATTTTTCTCTTCTCCCTTCAATAGATAATCAAGAGAGACACCATAACATTCGCTCATTTTAATGACATTTGATGATATGTCCAGGATTTACCATTTTCATCGAAATGGTTCAGTGACTCACGCCCAATACTTAGCAACTTGTTCTTGTGTAAACTTCTTCTCCATTCGAGCTGCCTTTATCTTACTTCCAATATCATGCTCCATACCACTGCACCTCCCCTAGCATTTTTATTGTAGGAAAATGCCCCTGTCGTCCAGCAAATGGCTTTTACATCACTTATAGTATGTGTCAAAATCCTTTTACATTGTCCTTTTATTACTTTAATTTACCGATAATTTCTTTAAATACTTCTTTTTGATCTTCCAAATCCCTGAATAGGTTGTTCAGCTATAGGTCTTATTTCTATTTTCATATAGATAAATGACCTCCGGGTTCCTTCCGGGATTGTTATAATAAAGCTAACAGCTGGGAAAATTTTTAATGTTTGTAGGCTAGATCATTAGTAACTTTTCCCTCCTGTATCTTTTAGTATTTTCTTTGATGTCATTCACGATTTTTAGCTATTTCATCTGTTCCATGATTTTTAGTATTTCCGGAAGAGATTTTCCGTGATTTCAATTTCCGTTATGTCCTTTTGCATCCCGGGCTGCTGATTTCCTTCTTAGCTCCGCAAGCTGTTAATGCAAAAACAAAAATGGCAAAGCTTGATTCCTATATACTTTTTCATGTTTGTCCTCCACGGGTTTACTGCTGTATGCGCTTTTGCTGCTTTGCCCTAAAATGAGAATAATCTAGTATAAGATGCTACTCTACTATGGGTTACATTGTTATGGTTTCGTTATCTAAAATTGTGCAAGCGTAGCTTGCACCATTTACCCTGATTCTCTAGAATATCTTCAACAGACGGCAGCTGCTCTTCCAGAGCATCCGGCAAGTTTCGAGTGACTTTATATTCACTCACGCCAATCGGCTTTGAAATGTCCTTTAGGAAAGAGACCATGGAATTTGTGCAACAACCTGTTGCACAAATTCAATGATTGGGAGATAGGTCTCGACAAATTTTACCTTCTTTTGTCGTATGAACTAAAACAAATAGATTTCTCAAAAATCTATTTTGTTCATATTCTAAAAATTGAGCTACACTCATACACTCTGGATGATCTATATCAAGACTAAGAAAATCTTTTATCTCCTGTAAGGATAATATCTACATCTGACACAATGGCGGCATTAAGAATAGGTTGATCTTTAGCATCTCTTATGAGTTTTTCCGCATAATCTACTGCAGGAACCAGTTCAAAAAGACATTTCAGCAAGTAGAACTCCTGCATCCGGAAGATAACGCGCAGGCTTTTTTGAAGAATATCACGCAACTCTGCTATATTCCGATCACGCTAAGACAATTTCATGATTATCAGCAATATAAAAGTAGCGTTTGTGCGGGCTTCGACTTAGGAAAGACCAGTGCAGAAAAAGAATGTTTGTATCTACCAGTATCCGCATTATACTTCCTTCCATAACGACTTCATTTACCAGTTCTTGAATATCCTCCTCCTGTCATACCCATTTCTTCTGCAGCTCCCTGAAATGCAGCTTGAGCCTTTCGGATGGCCGTTGCAGAGGCATTACTGCTGGTAATTTCCCCATTTTGCTTTTGAAGAAATAATAGCTTATCACCAGATTTCAATCCAAGTTGGCAGGCGCACTTCTGACAGGCACTGCAATCTGACCGTTAGCTGAAATTTTTGCCAAGTTCATATTTTTCTTCCTTTCGTTCTTTATCTTGCTTAAATTCTTTAGATTCTCTTTGAGATTTCAAGTTTTCTTTTTGTTATTTTTAAATCAAGCATTATAAAAAGTAAACTTTGAACTATTGTGCTTTAGTGAATCGACAAGAAATGCAATGCCTCTCTCTGATTTCCTTATCGTATGATGCATTTTCGAAATTTCTTTCAGAAGGTCTAAATAGACTTCCGCCTGGTCTGTTCCATTGATAAGACAGATTTAGCATCCAAACTGTATGTAAAGTGGGCATTCTTTTTGAGGACAGAAGAAGTTCTTCTTCATATCCTTTTTATAAAATCTCTCCACAAAATGAACGATTGGTCCGGGACTTCCAAAATCTATCAAAGGTGCCTTTCCATCAGCCGGAGCAAGGGCTGTACCGAGTCTGATTGATTATAGTTCTTCAATTTCTTCCATGCAGTCCCATCGTAACGGTTTCAAAACCCTCGTTATCTTGCATTCCGGCTTCCATTTTTGAATGATGCTGTTTGAGCGTCTCCATGTCTATTACACCTCAAGTTTCTTCTAGAACTTCTCATTTCACTTCTATTCTCATCTCTTCAATCGCTGCGATTCTATGCAAGAACACTTTTCTCAGCTCCCTTGCTTTTCAAAGTCTTCCTTGCTGAGAACCATCATCGCACGCTGTCACTTCCTATATCCATGGCGGACAAAAACGCACTCTGTCACCCGGCATTCAGAATCTTTCCCATCTTGGAATATCCTCTTCATCATTCAGTATTTTCTCATCTATCTCGAGTTTAATCCGGCAGCTTAATTTATGCACAGCAGAATAAAAACTATCTTTCCTTGCTTTCCAATCCAGTTCTATCACTTTTCCTTTCCGCTCTAACGCGAGCTCTTCCCAGGCTTGATCCATATCTTCCATACTTTCATGCTTGTGCTTTTTCAGGAAACGCTGCGCCGTTTTGGGGTCTGCCAGCAGGAGCTTTGATAAGTCTTCAAATGCAGATTTTACGATTGCATCATCATTTCCTATCACTTCCACATAAGTCTTTTCATCAGGAAGAACTTTCTACAAATGCCCTCATAATTTTTACGGCATCGCTGTAGCTTAAGTCGGAAATAAGATATTTTTTATCCTCTATTTTCAAATATAAATTGACCAGCTCTTTACTTTTCCCAACTACCGCTTTCATCAACGTACAACCTTTTACGGCATGGGACGGGCTTATCTCTGCATAAAGTATAATATCCGTCATGCATCGCTTTTAGTGCATTGTCAATTCCTCTGATATAGAAATCATTTCTATCGTAAAGCCGGGTCTTTCATGTGCCATTCTTCATAAATCTCAAAGAACACTTTCTGTATCCAATTATAGATGCTCATGATTGTTTTCCAACTCCTCTTTCGTCATTCCGGTCAACTCTTTCACCCACATCCCTACCGTATCGGAAAGTATGGAATCCGAGTATATTCCTCCATACCGTCCATATATTTGCAGGAAAATGAGAGGCTCTCTTATCGCTGCTTTATAAAACTGCATTGCCACATCCTGCAAATGCTCCGGATGAAAGGGAAGTGACAGTTCTTCCGCTAACTTCCCTCGAATCTTATCCCAGTCCTTATGTTCTTTATGATAATCCTCTCGAATTTTGGCTAGATAGCCTTCACAAAAGGCTCTCAGTAAGCTTTCTTTTTGATAAATCCTCTTACAGTTAAAGTCAAATAGATTTCCTGCGTGAATTAAAAGGTCAGAAGCTCTGCAAGACTTTCCGATCTTCCCAACTCTCCTTCACTACCGATAAAGCCAATACTTTTCATCCTGTAACAACACAAATTCTCCGCCACTTGCATCATGTACAGAATGCCTTAACTTGCATAGAATGAGACTTCATTATTCTCCATAAACTGGATTTCCTGAGCTGCTTGTAAAACAAATGTCACACTCTCTCATAAGCATAGTATGAAGTTCCGTATTATTCTTGATCTGCCCTCATAAGTCCATTCCTTTTTCTCCTCCTACAAACTGGGAATTATGATTTTTGCTTCTCCGTAATACCATATATATATTGAATATATAAGCATGCAATAACACCTATTATAAGTATAATATTCAATTTAATGATAAACATAGACAAAAAGAGTGTTTGTCAATCCATGACACTACAAAGCAAATATGCATTTCGTTTTTTGTAAATTGTCGTAGCCAAAAACTGAGTATAATAGCTAATACTAAAAACAAGGTAAACGGCATATTTTGTTGAGATGACCCATTTATAAACCAAAAAGCTAGTGCCAAATCCCCACACTGTGCCTGTAATAATGGCGGATATCGGAAAATTCAATTGTTGCTCTAATAAAGGCCGCATAACTCCTCTCCAACCTAATTCTTCTTCACCACCATATATAAATGTTGCTTGTAGATTAAAGGTATTAAATACATCTTTAATGCAGCATTAAATTCTGCTTGAAGATAAACTTATTGTCAGTATTTCAAAAACAGAAAATAGAAAAACAGATAGTTCAATGATTTTTCTGTGTTCAAAAATGAATTTTACTATAGATTTAATCGTATCTTCCAATACAAATAAAGTTGCTATCGCTGGTCCGAAGCCTCCTATAGTATACAGAATAGTACCCTAAAGGATGGGAAAATGGAACAATATTGAGACTTGTTAACGCAGCAAGCCCACACCATGCTATCCAAAGAAATAAGGAATGTAATGATAAGAAATTTTGCCAGCCTCTTAGAATTCATTTTAGTATAACTCCTTCTCAACTTCTCCGTTCCAATTATGGCAAGTAACAGAACAATGTATTTAATCCCTTATCAATTTACTTGCCAAGTGATAAACCTGTTTGATTTCTTTGCTATCCAGGACCAAGTCTCCACTTCTTTACGAATAAAATCCGGAAATTTCTTACTGATATCCTCGTAAGCATTGCCCTCGGATTTTCGGACATATTCACTGGGATCCGCTTTTAAAAGCGTCTAATCGCTGAATGAATTCTTCCGTCATAAGGACAACTTATCCCAATCCTGCACGGATTCTATTACCGGAATCCAACTGTCTATTTCAAATTTTCTTCTGTCCATGGCTCACATAGCCGTCAAGAATAAGCACCCATTGCATTTTATATGGGCTTTGCCTCTGCTATATCTAAGACTTCTATCCTGTATTCAATTAGCGGTTCGTTTTCATAAATATAAAAGGAATCTTCACGCTCTTCACTTTCCTCTACTGTCTTTACTCGAAAATGTAGTCCCACCAATTCCTTTACATCACTCTTATCGGTATCTATGGGATTGATACAGATAGGGGAAATCTCATTTCCCTCAAAAATCGAGCTTAAACCCAATGTCTACAGCCCACGAGGCGCTTTCCTCTTGGTCTGCTTTTAAAGAACATGAGGCAGCTTCTTCTGTCTCCCAATCCTCTTGAAATATAAAATCTTTTTATTTTTTTAACATCTTTAGCTCCCCTACAAACTGGAAGTTATCAGTTTGTAAATCTCAATAAGTATCCATTAGGGATCTTGAATCAAGAACTCCATCTGTATTTCTTCTATTCCGTTAACCAGATATACACTTTTTGGTCAGTTTTTGTAAATCTCTAATTTTTACTTTTCACTAATGTATATAGGTTTTCAATATCATCAACTGTTATGGAAAAATTTATTCCTCTTCCTAAAGGATAGATTAATTCCCTGTGTTCCACCCTTCATCATGAATTTGTTCAAACATAAACTGACTATCTTGAAAAGACATAAAAACAAATTTCTCTTCCTGTCGTTCAGTACTCTATTTTTAAATCCTAATTCTTCGTAAAAATTTTTGGTTTGAAGAATATCAAAAACTGATAATTCAGGAATCAAATTATTAAAATCCATACCAGCTTCTCCTAAAATTCTAATTTTTCTACACGCTTTTATGCCTATCATTTATCAATTTCGATAAACGCTATCACTGTTGCTCCTATCATAGGAAGTCCTCATCTTCACAAGGAGTTTCGGCGTAAAAACATACCATCATCTGAAGCAATGCTTTTTGGGAAACGTATTGAGAAAAATACTCATAAATTCTTCCGAAGGCACAGCGCAAAAAATAAGACCAAGAACAGGCATGCAATATTGATTTGATGTTAGCATGGTGAACCTGAGGGAGTAAATCTGTCGACTCCCACAATTCACTCTCCAGCTTTCTGATATTAATCATTTCTTTTTATTCCTATCTATCCTGTTTTCAGGCGGCTCTTTCGTTACGTCGCTAATCAACTTTCCAAAATCAATTGCATTTTGAGAGGTAATAACTGCTTTTTCAGTATGCTCCTCAATTTCTTTTCTGGCATTTCCGGCAATCTTACCACCATCTCTTGCAGCTTGCCTGTTCTCTTCTAATCCATAAGGGATTTGTCGCATTAGTAATATCCTTTGTAGCCGCTTCTGCAGAGCATATTTTAATAATAACTCGGTACTGCTCACATTATCCCTAAGATTTTGCTTTTTCAATCCTTTGAAGTCTTTGTATTCTCTTGTTGTCTACCGCTCCAAGCCTTAGATATTTCATTTTGTGAGTATGGCATATTCTGCCCTCTTCTACCCCATGGTCTTGCCAAGTATCAGTCAGTTCTTTTCTTACTTGAATGGCGTAATCTCTAGATTAATCCATTCTCTGGAATATCCCTTCTGCGCATAGGGTCTCCAACGCTCTATCTATCATTAACTCCGGATCGATAATCTCATCTATTCTTTCTTTTCCAACTTCTAGCCAACCATCTTAAAGGGTTCTGCCTTGGGAGTAAAATGGTACGGTTGAGATAATGCGGAAAAATCCCTGCATATTAGCTACATCCGTTTGCCTCATTTTTCCGTCTGAGGGCTTTCATTTTCAACTGGCTCAAATTGTAGCCAGTTCATTCTCTCCTTTTTCAGCCTTACTTTAAAACACGCTCCAATATTTTCTTGGATTTTTCACTTTCTGTAAGTCCTAAAATATCAATAATTGAAAAATACCACTCTTCACTTTTCCTCGTTCCAAATTGAGCGAATCCGGTTCCCTTCAAAAGATTTTAATTTCGTCGTACATATCAAGACCTCCTGTTTTACTGAACTATTGAACTAGTCAAAATCTAATGATTTATGCTGACAGATGTCATCATAGATGGTCTCTCAACCAATTTTCCTAGCGAAAAGATTTTGATGTATTTAGCTTTTATCAAATTGAAATTACCAAGATAAATTCGTATTGTAAAGTGATTATATTAAGGCATAATCATGTATTGAATTTCCTATTTAAATCCTTTTATTTACTTAAAGTCCAAAGACCTCTCTCAAACAAATAACAGATTTTCATTTTAACATTGTCATGAGCTTAAAACACCTCTTTCCCGTAAAGTCTCAAGGTAAATATTGAAATTACCACGCCTACCCTTATTCAAGATTCATATCACTTGCCCTAAGTTCTCCTATGTCATATGATATGAGCTGACTTAGATTCTTTCCTTTAAAGGGCTCGAGGGTGGGCAGTTACATTCCATAATGACCGCTATTCCATGCTCATTTTCTTTTCTACTCCGTCTCCGTAAAACCACATTTTTCTCAAAAGTTCCTGCTGCATATTTCCCTTTCATATAGGCCAGCCTTACTTTTTATAACCTTCACTTTTCCATGTAGTTCAAAGCCTCTGCATAATAAGCGCTCCTTTCCCTTTTTCCGGACTCTTTACTGTCCATCATAAACAAACCGATGAAAATCGTATCTTTTTCCGGAAAGGAGAGATCAAAGTCCATAATGGCGAATTAAGCTGTCATTTTCAAAAAGCCAATATAGAATTTATCCTCCTTGGCTTTTCCCTCGGTAATGCTTTTAAATCATTCAGCACCGTTTCCCTACATGGCTTTGGTGGACAATACAAAAAATACAGAGGTTGCTATTCTCCAGTTTCAAAATCGGAGACATCCTCTTCCCCATTTTTAATTTTGTATTTTTGTGAACAGTTGGCTGATATTCAGCATACTTCTTTCGGACATTCTACTTTACCTCATATGTACGTATGATCTTAATTCTTCTTGATAACTTTACTTGCCAAGTGATAAACCTGTTTTATCTCTTTACTATCCAAAGACCAGCTCTCTACTTTTACGAATAAAATCCATTTCTTACTGATATCTCGTAAAAGCATTGCCCACGGACTTTCATACATATTCACTGGGATCCTCTTTTTAAAAGCAGCTAAGTGCCGAATGGCCCTCTTCCAGGTGGTCTTTGAAAATAGGCTCTGCTGTCCAGATTCTTAGCCCTTCTGTAACGGCTCTTCGGGCGTTCGGCTCAGGACTTTGTAGCCATTCCGCTAATCGTCAGGGAGGGCTTTTTCCATTCCGATACAATGGGTATCAAGGACTTCGCTAAAATCTCCTGCACTCTCAGTTTCTCATCCTTTGTAATTTCTTCCTTCATAAAATGGAGGATTTCTTCATCCTCAGATAAGTAGCCAAAAAGAAATACTACATTCTCCTTGATAAACAGGAGATTGATAAGCTGCAAATGCCAAAGTCTTGCAATAAAGCAAAATCATGCGGGAGTGAAAATCCTGTAAGCTCACTTTCTTCCGTCTTGAAACCATTTTCTATCGAAGAAAAATTCCTGTTCTAATCGCATATATATTCCTTCAAATCCACTCACCTCCTTGAGAGATTTTTGCTCTGCCCTTTTCTATTTTGCACGCAACAAATCTCACTCAACTCCGTCAATTCTGTTTATCTTCTTTTCCGTTTTTCATCAAAATTTTTCTTTTTAATCTCGCTTTCAGTTGGAACTATCGCTCCGATTAAGGGGAGCATCTGCAACATCGTGATAATACCGCCAACCGTTCCCATGGTTCTCGGTTCTTTTCCCAAATACAATAGGCTATGGCAATCACGGAGAGAGGGAGCTAAAAATCAGTCCACAAAAATACCACACTTTCCAAAATATTGATTCATAAATCTCATGTTTCCTCATTCATCATTGACCTTTTCGTTCGGTATCCGTACACATAATTAATTTCTTTCAGTG
>BNJV01002982.1_pt1 | contig 47732 bp, 54 predicted proteins | sample 8540591 | NCBI WGS metagenome assembly BNJV01 (sample SAMD00202457, study PRJDB9452) | human saliva metagenome | host: Homo sapiens | reverse complement strand
GGTTACGTATTGCTACGAATGGTGAAATGATTTGGGAGCTGTCTTGGTTGGAGACCCAGAAGTTGTAATGGTGAAGATACTCGGCTACCTGCAGTAGGACGAAAGACCTCGTGGAGCTTACCGCAGTCTGGCATTGGGTTTGGCTGTGTGTGTATAGGATAGTTGGGAGACTGTAGTTGGAGGTATGCCGTTTCAGCCGAGTCGCCGTTACCAACCATGCCGTTGAATTTAATCTGGTAACGGAGACAGTGCTAGATGGGCAGTTTGATTCTGGGGGCGGTCGCCTAAAAAGAGTAACGATATGTCTGTTCCCCAGGCTGATGGAAATCAGCCCAGGAGTGCAAACGGCTAAGGAGCTTGACTGCAAGATCGACGGGTCGAGCAGGCACGAAAGTGGGAGTTAGTGATCCGGCGGTTCCGGCATGGAAGCGACCAATGCTCAATGGATAAAAGCTACCTGGGGATATTGATACTCTCCAAGAGTCCATATCGTCGGAAGTACTTGGCACTGATGTCGGCTCGTCTCATCCTGGGGCTGGAGAAGGTTCTGGCTGGGCTGTTCGCCCATTAAAGAGGCACGCGAGTCGTCAGAACGTCGTGAGATGCTCGGTCCCACCACCGCAGGCGCCCGAGCACTGAAAATCTGACCTTAGTACGAGAGGACCGGCTGACAGACCCTGCACGTACCAGCTGGTCACGCCAGTGGCACGGCCGGGTAGTCATGTCCGGGACGGATAACCGCTGAAAGCATCTTAAGCGAAGCCGGCTTTTGAGATGAGTGTCGCAGTATCCATGGAGAACACATGCGTCGATAGGCCAGCGCAAGCGCAGCAATGCGTTCAGCTCACTGTACTAATATTACATCTGCTTTTTAGCTCACCTTTTACTGCTACTATTTATTTCCCATTGTCTCATGCACCAGGCAGTTTAGTGAAGTTTGGTGAGGCTAGCAGGGATACACCTCCGGTCACATTTCTCGAACCCGGCAGTTAAGTCTCGCTACGCCTACGATACTTGGATTCGTCCCGGATAGGCAGTTGCCAAACTTTCTTTTCTTTTTGCGTGTCTCCGTAGCTCAGCTGGTCAGAGCATCTGACTGCCAATCAGAGGGCCGTTGGTTCGATCCAACCGGGGACGCTATTTTTTTTTGCAAAATCAGGAGCTTAAGGCAGAGAGGCATGAAGCATTGCAGATACAATGAACAGCGCTGTTGTAACAGGGCAGGTTGCTGGGGAATATGGGAAACTTGGCAGGAAAAAGGATTATGCTCCTGCCTTTTTTTTGTTTTCATGATGAGTGATTATCTATTTCAAAGCTGCTTTTCTGAAATATCCCTACTGTTCAAGCTTTTAAAAATATTTCTGTTCGATGTTCCTAATATTTAATGAGAATTTATTTTTATTTAAATTTAAAAATACGATATGACTTCAATTTTAAAGAGGTTTATAATCTGTTGAAATAAAAACTGCTTCATTTTTCAATACTGAAACAGTTTTGAATAAATATGTTTATTAATAATGATGTTATTTAGGAACTTCATAGGCTTGGTGACAAATCATTTCATAAATTCCTGCTTCTTGCTATTGGGAAAACAGGCATTCAAAAAGCGTAAACCATTGCTGTGTACTTATAAACCTAAGTCTGATAAATTGTGACACGAGAACATCTGTATGTTCCCACTACGCCTAGGTTTTTTATTTTATTTTTGTTCCAAATATAATCATTTTAGACAGTTCTCCTTTCAGTTTTGTTAAAATATGTACCACCATTTTAATATTACCTATAATATATCCAATTGTAATATATTTAAACACAAAATATTTAATAAAAATAATATCAAATATTTTAATTTTTTCATTTTAGTTACCTTAATTTTTTAAATTACTAATTTTCTTTTTATTTCTAATAATTAATCTTAAATCTTCTGCAAGCATATTTTCTTCAATTTCAGCAGGAGCTCCTGTCATCAAATCCTGCCTTTATTTGTTTTAGGGAATGGAATTACTTTTTATAGAATTTTCTTTTAGCATCAAGCATAAGTCAATTCATCGATTCCAAAGGCAAGCCTCCGTGTAGTGGCAGCACTCATACTTCAGAACTTCAAAAGAATCCAAATTTATCTTGCTGCTCTTTCTTCATTAAGCCCTAATTTTCAAATACTTTTTCTTTCGCTTTGTTAATAATTTTAACAGTTTCTTTAGGAATTCGGTACTTTTCATGGCATTTTATGATCTACACATTTTCCACCTGTACTGGACGAAATGTCGAGGTCCACGTCTAGAAAATACTTCTGTAATAATAACTCCTTTTTACGAATTTTTCCAAAAGTTCATTTGTAAAAATGAGAGTCCTGCAGTCAGCGCGACTACCGATTCCCCCTCTTTAGCATAAACAGTCTGGTATCGGTTCTTATCCTCCAGTTTTTCCATAATATATGGCGGAAGCGGCACTTCTCTAATTTATCCAAAATTTCCTCAAATCTTCCTTCAAAATTAAATTTTATAATTCTGTTTCATCTTCCTTGATTTCCAGAAGTTCCGCCTCTAAAACTCCCTCCATAAATATAAGTTTCTGTCCAATTTTTAATTTTTAGCAGGCTTTGTGCAAACTTCCCACGTATATAAGTCGTGTCTTTTTAAGAAAACATTCCAGCAACCCCATTTTTCCTTATGTCCAAACAGTCTTGCAGGGACTAACTTTCGTACGGTTAATTACAAGAACATCATCTTTTTAAATAATCTATAATATTATAAAATTTTTATGTTCCAATGTTTTTCTTTTTATTCAACACTAATAATTTTTGAATGATCTACTCAGTTTACAGCATGCTGTGCTATCAGTTCCTCAGGCAGTTCAAAAATCAAAATCTGAAATTTTCATTTAATTTATTTCTCCCTATTTCTATATTTTCTTTTTATTTTTGTTTATTTCAGGAAACAGGGGAATTTGATAATTCCCTGCCACTAATCATTATTCAATTAATATACTCTTCCAATTTCAAAAGTTTTGTATGTGTCACTCTATTATACCATCCTTGCGAGCCATCTTCTCTCATTTCTTGGAGCATTTCTCACACGTCTTGCCAACACATCTTTGGCAGGGTTGCTAAATTCTACTAATGCACTTTTTGTCCTACTGCTGTTCCTTTCATATTTTTCAAGCACTTGTCTTAATCCCCAAGCTATATTATTGTATGAAGAAACACCTTTCAATCCTTCACCTTTAAAGTTTACGTAATCAATCAACGCATCAAAAGTCCATTAGAGTATTACCATTCTTTCAAATTGATTTCTTAAGATTTTCCTTGTTTGGAAGACGCTTCAATCATTTTATCAAGTGAACCTTTTTAACCTATCATAAATAAACATTACTTGACTATCTCTTGTATTATCAAAAATGCAATTAATTCTTGAATATCCTTATCACCATTAGCTTTGAGCCATCAGTTCTGATTTACTGTTCCATGGCGAATATCTAAAAATCTGTCAACAATTTAGGTAAAGATTCCTTTTTGCTTATAGTATGCCACCATATCAGGTAAACTGTCTCCAAATCGCTTCTTCCACCACTTGCTTTAAACCAAGTGAAAATGTCCTATCCGAGTGAAGAATTTTCCTCCGTCATTCAGTCAACTAGATTGTTTCTAACTCCACCTGTTTCATTTTGGAATATTTTTCAGCCACGGCTAACAGCTGCTGCTCCTTTGATAATTTCATATCAGAAGTTTCTTGCTGTGTCTTTCTGTTTGCTGTATAGTATTTACATTTTGGACGCTCCATAGCTTCCACTGTCACGCATATTTCTTAAACTTGTATTTTACATTTAAGTCAATACTTTTATTATTATACCTGATTCTTAATTAAATTTTCCAATTGAGAATTACTAGCGTTTTGTTCTTGTCAGAAGCTACTAATTTTTGGTTCAGGTTTTGGCGTATTTACAGTTTCAATTTTTCTGATGCTGAAGCCACATCCTTTATTCTCACTTCCAAATGATATTATTGATATAGTTAAGCCTAATAACAATGCTCCTGTCTTTTTAAATTCTCCTATCACTAATCATTAATTCATCTCCATTCTTTCTTGATTAAATATTTTTCTGAGTGTTTAAATTCCAATTTTATACTGAAATAAAATTTGAAATTATTTAATCCATTTGTTAATTTTTCAATTTTATTTTATAATTTCTGCCCCACGACAACTCTCATCCAGTCCAGCTAAATCCTTTATAACTTCTACATTTTTAAAGCCTGAGCTATGCTCATTTCAGCAACATTTTCCCCTGCTTATAGCCAATTTCAAATAATAAATACCCAAAAATCAGCCAATAATCAAATGCTTTCTGACAAATCTCATAATAAAATATAATCCGTCATTTACTGCAAAAGTGCTTCCTTATGCTCATGCAATAAGTGTCATCTGACCTAATACCAGCTTCATTAAGGAAATATGCGAGTGGTTTGACACTCATATCAGACTGGCTTAAATTCAGCATTTTCAATAAATTTGATTTTAAAAATTTTATATTTGAAACTTTTGAAGTTCCTTGTTTTCAGCAGTATCAAGTGCCTTTTTCAGAAAATATCCACGCCTAATACATGAGATCTTTTATTTCCAATCGGCTGTTATTCTATTATACCACTTCCAACGCTAATATCAAGTATTTTTGGATGAATTTTTAAATTTTTCTAAATTTTATTTTTAGAATATTATTTTTAAAAATTTCAATCATTTTTCAACCAAAAACCTCAGTATCCTGACGTAGAATTAAAACTCCCTTGTCAACGTAAAATTTTCTTCCATAAAATTCCTGTTCATTTTAACAAATATTGAGACTGGAAATTTTTCCCGTCCAGATTTTTGAGATAAAATATCTGATTTTTCGATTTTTCATCTTCAATTTCATCTCTATACTTTGTAAAAAGCATCATTCTATCCACATTCAAAACATGTGAAAATATAATTTCAGCAATTAGCTTACTTTCATTAATACTATTCTCTTTCAAGATATCAAAATACTTTTTATCAAGCAATAATTTTAACGGCTTTTTAGATTTTTCCATATTTTCAAAATCATTATTCGTCAGAATATTTTTCATCATTATTTTATCACATCGTTAGCTTTTCTCTAATAACTCGTCTTCTGATAACATCGCTCAAAATTCAGCATCAGCATTATTCTTTCCATTTCCATCACTTCGCAAATTATACTTTCTGCTGTCAACCTAGCGTTTTTATGTCCAAATAATTAACCGATTTATTCAAAATATCCAGCAAATTATTCATTGCTACTTCCAACTTCTTTTAATAATTCTGCCTGTTCATAAGCGATTAATGCATCTATCATTTCATCGAAAATCCCCATCTAGAACACCATCTAGCCTATGTAACGTCAACTTAATTCTATGATCAGTAACTCTTCCTTGAGGGAAAATTATATGTTCTGATTTTTCTCAGATCTATCTCCTTCAACTTACGAACGTCTTTCGTTTTCAACTGCACTTCTTTGTTTTTCGTATTCCATTTCATATGCTTAGAAGCCAGTACTTTCATTGCAGCCTCTCTCTATATTTGTGAACGTCCATCTTTTGCAGGTTACCACAAGTCCAGTTGGCAAGTGAGTAATTCTTACAGCAGAATCAGTAGTATTTACATGCTGTCCACCCGCTCGCTTGATCTGTATGTATCAATCTTTAAATCACTTGGATTAATTTCAACTTCACTTTTCACATCATCTATTTCGAGGCAATGCCGCAACTGTAATTGTAGATGTGTGGACTCTTCAGAAGATTCAGTAGCTGGAACTCTTTGTACACGGTGAACTCCGCTTTCAAATTTTAATCTTGAATAAGCTCCATTACCTTTATATCAAGAATGTTACTTCCTTCAATCCGCCAACACCAATTTCACTTTTTGTCAATGATTTCAGTTTTCAACGGTTTCTTTCTGCATATCTTTGTAAACATTCTGAAAATATCAGCTGCAAATCAATGCCGCTTCATCTCCACCCGCTCCAGCACGAATTTCCATAATAACATTATCATCATTAGGGATCTTTTTGGAAGTAAAAGTATCTTTAATTCTTCTTCAAGCTGTGAAATTTCTTCTTCGATTGAATAGAATTTCTTCAAGCATCATTTCCTTCATTTCTGAATCTTTTCAGCTTTTCAAATCTTCCTTCAAGCTTTCCATTTCTTCTTTACGATTTTTGTAATATGTATATTTTTGAACACTTCATCAATACTGTTTTAAAGCCTTATTGTACTCCATAATTTTTCTTTGGATCTGAAACAACTTTCAGGATCCATAAGCATTTCTGTAAGTTCCTATGCTTTAAAACAACATCGTCTAATTTTTGAAACATAATTTATTTTTCAACTCCTAAATTTTTTAAATAATTTTTGAACTTTATTATGTTGATAATAAAAGTAACTTTCAACTTTTCAATTATTGTAGCATATTTTTAAAACTTTTTCAATTTTTTATTGCTACAAATTTCTATCAATTCTTGTATGATGTATTGTATAATCAAATGCTAACACTAATGTAAAATATACTTGAAAAATACAACTAAAAATGAGACAAAAATTCTATAATAATTAATTCAATCCTTGTTAAAATTTAAATTTAATTTTTAGTATTTATCTTAAGGACTTTTATAATTTTATTTATAAATACTATGATTAATAATAGTTTTTCTATTTTTATTTAGTGTTTTCTAAATTTAAAAACTTAAAACATAATTTTCATTTTTAAACAGATTCTAATATAAATTAATTCGTCGGAGCATCTATGATGGCAAAACTGTCTGAGCATAGCGAGTCTTTTGTCAGTGCAGAAAAATGTTGTAGACAACCATAGGTTTTGCGTAGCAATCTTGCAATTTTAATTATTAGGATAAATCTTTTACTGCAAGATAAGGTTTTTGCGGCAATGAGCAATCCTACGAAAAATAAAAAGACATAGTAATATAAAAATATTTATTAATAATAAACAGTTTTTCAAAATCTGAATAAAAATCCCTATATAAATAATTAATGATTAAAAAGGCTTTAATTCCATGAATTTTTCTCATTTTACTATTTAAACGGAAATAGTATCAGATAGAATAGAAATACAATAGTTTTATCCAAAGAAAAAGGGCAAGAAATCAACTTCCACTGCTATGGAAAGTCCTGACCTTTGTAGTCTATTTCATTCCTTTTTATCCAATTCAGTATCAAGTTTTATCCTTTAATTAGAAAAATTTGTAATAAATTCGTTATTTAAAACAGATCTAGTGTTAATTATACAAAATCCCAAATTGCAACATTACAAACAATATGATAAATGCAACTGAAAAAATCCAAGCAGTCCACCGCAAGAACTTCCCTCTTATGCTATGAATTCCAGATTTAACACGGCTCTGTGCTACCAGCCCTGCCATAAAAACCCTAAAAATTAATATTCTTATGTCAGATGTCATAAAAAGCAATATTCCAAAAGCTGCAAAAAGCTGTAGCACTATGTCCGCTCGGCATCCCTCCTTCAAGAGGTGTCCCTTTTTGAAAAAGGATTTTAGAACGATTACTAAAATTCCAACCAGTAATATTAAAAGTGTAATATTACCCTTTCTTCCCTTATAATATGTAATTTGTTCGTACCATCAAAAATATCTAGCAATTTATCATAAAACAGCAAATATCCAACACAAACTGCATTTATTGCCGCAACTAATACTGCTCCCAGCCGCCACATCCTTAGCCAATTTTTGCAAGTGGATGCCGCTCAGAGAAATCAAATCCACAAGTGCTTCAACGGCTGTATTTTATAAGTTCCGTAATTGTTACAAAACACAGACAATTGAAATTACAGAATCTCACTTTGCTCGCATTTATCAAAATTGCCAAAATCACGATAACAATTGCCGCAAGTATGTACTTTCATATGCTTTTCATTCCGTAATGCCGAAATCATACCGTCAATTTGCAAAATTAAAAAGCTGTCTACAAGCCGTTTATCTCTTGCCCGTTCCTTCATTATATCCCAATTATACCTATCTTTCTTATGAAAGATGAAAAATATTGACTTTTTCGCCTTCTTAGTTTCTTTATCTTTATTTTCTCTATCTTCCAACTTTTCTACTCCTTTCCACTTTTAATTACAGGTAATTTATCTGTAATAATTAAATTTACTCAAAATTTCTTCTTCCGTCTTCTCATAACAACTTTATCTTCCTCTCCAATGTGTCATATCCAAGCAAATGTAACATCCGTGACACAAAACATAATAAATTCCAGCTCATCAGAATGTCCGTATTCACTAGACTGTTCTTTTACACGCTCGATTGAGATTACAATGTCGCTCAACATATTCATTGCTCCGAAGTTTTCAGTTTCATTATAAGCAAAAAGAAATTACATCGGTTGAGAGTGTCTTTTTGACGATATTCATTGATTTATTTCTAATTTGTGCATTTGTTGTAATTAATAATGATAAATAATATTCATTTTTGTCAAATTCTTCCTTGTATTCATCTCTTAAGATGTAGCTGACAAATTCCTTTATTTTTCTTCATCAAAATTGTCAATTTGGTCAATATTATAAAGTTATATCAATGTTTAACATAGTTTTCTCCATTTTTAGTTTTAATCATTTTTCATCCATTTTTGGATATTTTGATTCTTTCATGAGTAAACTCCTTTTGCAGTGTATTTATGAAGTTGTACTACTTTTCTATTTCTCTAAAAGTCAAGTCAGAATCACTTGGTTGCTTATCATCCATTTTTGATTTTACCAAATATCTAATAAAGTTTTCAATTCCTTCCTTACTTTTTGTTTTCAAAGGGTTCTCGTAGCTGCTTCACTGTATCTGCCAAATAGGATTATTCCAGATTCCTTTGTTGTGGTTTAGGCCCGCTGTATCTAAGTGCTTTCCACCACTTCTTCTCCATTTCCAATGCTTTATAGTAAAAATACTGTGTCAAAGTTGTTCCATGATGTTCCAATATTACATCTAAAATCTCTTTTTGGTAGTTTATTTTCTTTTCCCATAATATAACCATCTTTTGTGTGTGAAGTCAATATTAATGCACTTAGTGAAGGTTTCACCTTATTATCGGTTACTCCACCTCTCTGATTTTCCACAAAAATTCTGGACGTTTCATTTTTACCAATATCATGATAATATAAAGCAATCCTTGCAAATGTGGCATTTGCTCTCTATACTCTCAGCCCTTCGCAAGAGGCTCCAACCATTATGCTGTGGTGAAAGTTCCAGGTGCCTTCACTAAGCAGCTGTCTAAGTAATGTATGTGAAAAATCGCTCAATTCAAGCAATTTCATCGTTGTCAAATTTCGAGTAATCTTCAAAATATGGCAACTACCACCAAGCGACTTTCATTCAGTCAAAAATTCCTGAAAATACTGAAAAATACTATCATTAACATTATCAGACCAAAAGCTTGACTGATTAATCCGTCCATAACTAAACGACATCAAAGCTTGAAATATTCCCCAAAAAGAAACTAAGTTTTACAATATCACTTCTACTCACAAGACCTGCAGCTTTATAAATTGCAAAGCTAGTGAAACTGCTATTGTACTAGAAACCATGATTCTTCCCTATGATAAAATAATCATGTTTGAAAATGTCATTATAACTGCATATACTTTGTTTCCCTAAAATAGTCGATATAATCGGAAGCATTGCAAATGGAGCAAATAAATAAAAATTCATTGTTTAAAAACAAAATATAAATTGTGTTTACAAATATTATTGTAAGAAGTGTCGGATAAAATGCCTTTTGATTCTACAACTTTTCTTGCATTTTTCGTAACAAATAATAAATTAATGTCATAATTAGCGTAAAAAGTAACAACAAGTCCAATGGTTTTTCTAAATTTATCCCCATTTCTTACTAGATTTAATTTTTCGAGTTTCAAAATGTATCCGAATCAATGATTTCACCTAGAATAATATCTCCTTTGTAAATCTTAATTTCCTTATCTCTAATGACATCATATTATCTGCAATTTTTCTTTGTAGCATCTTCATTTATAACTAGATTTGGCTTTATAAAGTTTTTGCAAGACTTTCATATCAATATATCTGCTTTTTATATCTTTTTCTGATGATTTTTGACAAATTCTCCATTTTATAAATTCCGTTGTCATCATTTCAGATATAATATCTGTCAAATTTACAGAATACTCCACACTTTTCTATTCTTACTTTGCTATTTCCTTAATATCTTCAATTGTAAATGTGTAATTATTTTCTTTTATGTATTTTTCAATTGACGCATCATCAGATCAACTTTCGTATATCACGCAAAAATTTATTAAGCGAAATTATGGTTTGTCTGTTTACATCCTTTAGTTTTATCAAATTCAGGCTGGGTAGTCTTCATTATCTTTTCTTCAATACTGTCATCAAAAATATCCACAAAAATAAGATACATTTTTTATACGCTACAATATCAGATTTTGCACTTCTTCAACAACATAATTCACATTTTAATCTCGACATTTCAATAATTATACCAAATATCATAAATGTAATTGTTAAAAATAATAAATCTGAACATAAATTGTTTTTGCTAGTGTATTTTTATTTCATTATTTTTTTAGTTTTTCTTTTTACTTCAAAAACAAATTCTTCCCCTTCTATGACTTACTCTCATTTTTCCCTTTCCTTTCCTAAATTTTATAAAACTCCTTTTTTATTAAAAACTTTCTATTTCATTATTTTTAGAATATCCTTTTACTTTCAATGACTTTATTTCTTGGTAAAGCTGTCAAAAATTTCTTTCCATACATATTATTCTGTTATCTAGAAATTATAATATTTCCGCTATCAGTCTTGCTTCTAATAAGCCGCCCAACTCCCTGCTTAAACTTAATTACAGCTTGCGGAACTTGATAGTCAGTAAACGGATTTTTGTCCATTTTTCTAATATTTTCAATAATCGCCTCAGTTACAGGATCATTTGGCACTTTAAATGGTAATTTTGTGATAATTACTGATTTTAACTATTCTCCTGTACATCGACACCTTCCCAAAAACTGTCTGTCCCAAATAATATCGGATTTTTAGAATTTTTAAATATTTCTATCATTTCATGCCGTGGAAAATCATTTTTGCTTTTATAAGCGTATATTCCTTTTCTGAAAAATGTGATTTTAACTGGTTGTACAAAAAGTTCAAAGTACTGTGCAGAAGTAAATAATAAAAAAACAATGTCCTTTTCGTACTTTTTATTACGCCTTCAATAAACTCTTCTAAATCCCTTATAAATTCAATATTTGTTGGATCAAGTGCATCTTCTGGAATATAAACTTTCATTTGCTTTTCATAATCAAATGGAGATTTTTACAATCCTTTCATCTATTTTTCTACGATTTTTCCTTCATAAGCCCAATACTTTTTATAATAGTCAAACTTATTGTCAACAGCAAGTGTCGCTGAAGTAAAAACATTCTATCCATTTTTGTAAACAAATTATCATTCAGTTCATCCGAAAATATCAAAAGGAGTAGCATATAATTTTACATTTGGACGGGATGTAGTGACATTAGCCCAGTAAACATACCCTTCCTCTTTCCTCTAAAATAAACTCAAATTTCTTATAATACTGCTTTCAATCTTTTCATAGTATCTTGAAAATCAAATAAAAAGCCCTCTTTGTCTTCTAAATTATAATTGCTCACAGTGTTTAAAAACTTGTTAATTCTTATAACTAAATTTCCATAACTTTCCTTAAATTGGCTATTAATTTCAATAACTTCACGAAAAGCCTTGTTACTTCGCATTTTCTGCTTTATCAATCTTTATCTTGATTTCCCTGTTTGTCATTATTTTCTGAAAAAAGATAAATCAATTTATCAAAAATATCTATTCCCTTTATCGTAAAATACGTTCAATTCCGCAATAACATCTTCCTTCAATTCATCGACTTTTCTCATATTCTTCATGAAGACTTTCGTTCAGATAAGTCATTAACCTAACAATAGCCCCACCATTGCTGGAATTTACCACACGTCTATTATAGATGTTTCCCCATAAGCCGTCAAATGATATTTTTGACGTTTCAAAAGTAAAAATAATTTCGACCTGTATCTTCTATATTGTGAGCCTCATCAAAAAAACAACAATATCATAATTTGGTAAAATTGAATAATTTGTATAAAATCCTGTCTGATTTCTAATTGCTAAATCATGCAAAGAACATATGATGATTAACAATAAAAAGTGTGGCATCCGCAATATTTTTCTAGCGTTAAAAAGTGGCATTTTGAATAATACGGACACTTTTACTCCTTTACACATATCCACTTCACTGTTCACTTTTTCCCATATACTATTTGAAATTTCGTATTTTAGTTCATTCCTGTCACCTGTCCTTGTAACATTTTTTTATCCCAGTCAATAAGATTTCTTATAATATTTTTCAGTTTTTCCTCTTCCGTATCTGTTTCCTTCTCTGTAACATCTATATTGTAAAGTTTTTCTCTTGCAAAGATAATTCCCACGTCCCTTTTCACAATCTGATAATTAAAGTCCTCATCAATAATTTTTCTTTAAAAGCGGAATATCCTTATTAATAAGCTGTTCCTGCAAATTGATGGTATTTGTGGAAACAATTACCTTTAGATTATTTTCAATAGCGTAAAGCAATGTTTAGCAATAAATAGGCAATCGTCTTTTCCAGTACCAGTACCAGCCTCTACTATAAGTTTCTTATTCTCATTCATGCTATTTTCAATAAACTTAGCCATTTTCATACTGCTCACGCCGTACCTCAAATTTCCCAAAATTCTTATGAATAGCCCCATTTTTCTCCCAAAAATATTCATCCACATCTATTTTTATAAATTCTTTTAAAGGTACAATCACATAAATATCATCCACAGCATTATTCACAATGTGTGAAGCTCCCCAACTTCCCCATACATGCTGGAAATACTCCATCTTCATCTGATGGAATCAGCACTCCAGACGGATGATTATGTATTATAACTTCATTTTTCTCATCATATTTAATAATGCAGCAACAGAACTAGCATTTCCTCTTGCAATAACTTCGACTGCAGAAACAAGCCCTTCTCCATCAGGAATCCCTCTGAAAAACACTTCATTACCCACCAGATTCACTGATTTTCAGACGCATATCCTCCATTGCCTTTTGCACTAATAAATTCAGCAACTTTCATCTTTCCTCCTATAGTAAAGATTTTTACTATATAATAGGCTTTTTCAACTTTTTCTTTTTAAAAAATATAGAAAAAGCCATTTTAATATAATTTATAAAAATTATATAAACAGCTTTTTAAATTTAGTTTTTAATTGTTAATTTTCAATTTTTCAGGCTTTATTCATCAATTGAGACCATGCCCGAGTTTTTGAAGGCTACAGCTTTTTATCTTTTCCATTTTCTGTATAAACAGCTTCATTTCCTTTCATATGGATAGAAATATTTCCATTTGAATATCTTTCTCCACTACAGATGTTGCTGAACTTTAAAGTGTGAATTCCTCCATAACCGTCAGCTACTTTTTACTTTGTCTGTTGAAACATTTTCAACTGTTATGTCTTGATAACCATCACAGCTGTATTTTTCTTAGCAAATTGTGCTAGAACTTTGGTTGTAGCTTGCTGAGTTGTCACTTGCTGTCATAGAACAGCTTTCATCACTTCCATTTTTGTGAAGACTGCATCATTTCCTTTTATGTGAATAGAAACTCCTCCACCTGTGTATTCTTCTCCACTACCAGATCTTGTTAATTTCAGATTGTAAACTTTTCCATTTCCATCTGTCAATCTTACTCTGTCTGTTGAAAGATTTTGTACTGTTACATCTCTGTCTGCTGCACTAAATTTTCTTGTTACATTTGATGCTTTTGTCTTGAAGATCTTTGCTCTCGCTGCTGAAAAACCAATAGAACTAAGAGCTAAAACTCCAACTAAAGCTGTTAAAATCATTTTTGTTTGTTGATTTCATAACACTCACTCTCTTTTCTTCAATTTATTTTTTTATTATATGCTCAAACTCCTAAAAACGAAACATATTAAATTTCTGTTTTGAGAAATAGCCCAAAACTGTATCCATTTTAAAGTAATCTAGCTATAACAATTACATTTTTGAAATTTTTGAATACCTTCTAAAAATTTCAATAGAGTATCCATCTACTACTTTTTTTCAAATTTTCAATTATTTTATGATTTTTCCATATTTTTAATTATAATTTAATTATAAAAAACAATAATTTCTATTTTTTATTACTCTTAAATCCTTTATTTATCGAAAAATAACATGTTAGACTTAATTTAGTAAAAATTTTTCAAATATTTAGTCAAAATTAAAAGGAAAAAGAAATAATCATGTATAATTCTAAAAAGGAGCATGCGTTATCCCAGATTAACGTAAATTTTTGATGAAAGGACATTTATTTTTATGAAAACAAAATACAATTTTTACCTTGATTAAAGAGTATTTTTAATTGGACTTGGAACTTTTATCCTGGCGTTTGGATTACATTTTTCTTTTTCCGAATAAAAACTAGCAAGTGGAGGAGTAACAGGGCTGGCACTAGTTGTCAATAATATTTTTAACATTTCAACTGGATTATTTGTTGCAGTTAGTAATTTTCATCCTGTTTATACTTGCGTTTTATTGTAATCAGTGGGCAGTTTGGTATAAAAAGCATTTATGCTACGGTAATTTTATCCGTTTTTCTTTCATATTTTGAAAAATTTTACCCAAACTATGCTCTTACTCATGACTTAATTTTAGCAACAATTTTTGGAAGCGCATTATGTGCTTTAGGAATAACAATTATTTATTTTTATGAAGCTTCTACTGGCGGTACTTCAATCATCGCGAGAATCCTTACAAAAATATTGCCATATCAGTTACGGAATGTCCAGCTTCATCGTAGACGCAGTTGTTACTCTTTTAGCGATTTTTCGCCTTTGGAATTGAACTGGGACTTGTGGGACTTTTAAGTGTTTATGTGACTGGTTTATCATTGACAAGTTTATTGAAGGATTTAATTCTCGTAAGCAGATTATGATTATCACTTCAAACAAGGACATCGTTTTTAAACTACATTTTAAAGGATTTTGACAGAGGCTGTACTGTGCTTAAAGCCGTTGGAGGCTATTCTGGAGCCGAAAAGGATATTTTGCTCACAATTATCGAAAGAAGCAGTTTCATTCAGCTAAGAAAATTTCCTAAAAACTCTCGATCCAACTTCCTTTGTAACAGTAACTGACACAACAAAAGTTTTTGGAGAAGGTTTCGATCAATCTACATTAATTTTTATATTTTTCATTTCAAAAAGAAAAGCCAATTACAATAATAATTTTTATTGCAAGATGGTTTTCTCTAACACCTATTTAGTTTTTAATAGCTCTTTTAATTTTCACTATTTGGTATCCTTACAATAAATACTTCCATTTGCTCTTTTCATAACATGTTCTACCATGCTCAACACTTCTCCGATGTGCTTCTCTCCACTCATTGACTATCAAAAAGGCTGCAACTAACAGCACTCATTCCAAAAATTATCATTAATATTACTCTAACTATTTTTGTTCGCATTTTCAACAGCTCCTTTTTCAATCTTTATTCTATTTATTATAGTATACCTTTAGAATTAATAAAAATCAATTTTTCTTATTTTATTTAGTATCAGCCCTTTTTGACGCAGAAGTATCGGATGCCATACCTCTTATTTCACCAATAACAGTTATAATGACCTATCATTTAACACTAATGGCGAGAGTCCTATTTAACGTAAAACCTTCCTATTTGACTACTTGAAGATAAATTCAAAATAAATATTGATAATAACTTACATTTTTGATATAATATGAGAAGATAAATTTTTAATTGCTAAAATTGTATGTAATGAAAGGACAAATTAAGAATGATTAGTGTTTTTAAAAGGGAATGAAAGATAGATATTCTGATGATGTAAAAATACGACTTAATTGTTGATACAGCAAAAAGTGTATTTGAAAAATATGGATTTGAACGAATTATAACGCCTATTCTGGAAGAAACTGAGCTTTTTAGACGTGGTGTTGGAGATGAAACAGATGTTGTTTCAAAGGAAATGTACGAATTTACAGACAAAGGTAACAGAAATGTTACAATGCGTCCAGAAGGTACTGCTGGAGTCAGTGCGTGCCTATTTGGAAGCAGGTTTTCACAAGTCTTCCCTAATTGTAAAATGGTTCTACAACGGTCCAATGTATCGTTACGAAGCCCCTCAAAAAGGAAGATTTAGAGAATTTCATCAAATGGGTATCGAAATGTTCGGAGTCCGTTCTGCTTACCTTGATGCAGAAATTATCCGAATGGGATGTGAATTTCTTGAAAAACTTGGAATTACTGGACTGACTGTGGAAATAAACAGTCTTGGGAAATATTGATTCAAGAAAAAAATACATTGATGATTTAAAAGCATTTATGGAAAAAGACTGGATAAACTTAGTGACGATTCAAAAACGAAGATATAAAACTAATCCCTTTAAGAGCATTGGATTCAAAAGGATAAAGGGTGACCAAGAACAATTTATCAACGCTCCCAAAATTATACGACTATCTTGACGAAGAAAAGTAAAAAATTATTTTGAAGATACAAAAAATATCTTGAATTAATGAATATTAATTATGTAGTAAAATGACAAAGCTGGTGCGTGGACTTGACTATTACTCAGACACAGTCTTTTGAAATAAAATCTGACAAATTAGGCTCACAGGCAACTGTGCTGGCTGGAGGACGCTACGACAGACTACTTGAAATACTTGGAAATGCAAAAGTACCGGGAATAGGTTTTGCTGCTGGAATGGAAAAGAATTGCAATGCTTATGGATGAAAAATTTGATTGCAAAAGAAGAAAATAAGACTTTACGTTATTTATTTTGACGAAACAAAAAGAATATTTTTGTAAAAATAGTAGAAGAACTACGAAAAATGGAATAAAAAGTCAACTTTGACTACAATCCAAAAAAGTTTTGGAGCCCAAATGAAAAAGGCAAATAAAGAAAAATTCAGAATTTGTAATAATTTTAGGTGAAGATGAACAAAATGAAAAATGTAGTTACAATGAAGAAAATTTAGTACAGGAGAACAGGAAAAATATAAATTGGAAGATGTTATTAAACTTTTTAAAAATAGAAAAAATTTTGCAAAAAAGAAAAAATTGAAAGGAAAAATAAAAATGTACAGAAATTATAAATTAAATGAATTAAGAATGGAAAACATCGGAGAAGAAGTTGTTTTATCTGGATGGGTTTTCAAAAAGTTAGATTTGGGGCATTTCACATTCATTGATTTGAGAGATAGATATGGAATTACTCAAATTTTAGTAGAATGAAGAAGTTTTCAGGAAAAAGAGCTTTTTGAAGAAGCTAGAAAAATTAAAAATGAATGGGTTATAAAAGTTACTGGAAAAAGTGGCTGAAAGAAGTAGCAAAAATAAAAAAATATTCCTACTGGAGATATTGAAGTTGAAGCAAAAACATTGAGATTTTTGAGCCGTTCTAAACAATTACCATTTGAAATTGATGAAACAGGAAATCTTAATGAAAAATATGCGTCTAACTTACAGATACCTCGATATAAGACGTCCAAAAATGCTAAATAACATTATAAAAAGAAATGATATGCTGTTTTCAATTAGAAAATTTATGAATGAAAATGGATTTTTAGACATTGACACTCCTATTCTAGCGAAAGCTACTCCCTGAAGGAGCAAGAGATTTTTGTAGTTCCAAGCCGAATAAACAAAGGTGACTTTTACGCCTTGCCACAATCTCCACAGTTATTTAAGCAAATACTTATGGTATCAGGGTGTTGATAAATATTATCAGCTTGCAAAAATGTTTTCAGAGATGAAGATTTAAGAGCTGACAGACAACCTGAATTTACACAATTGGACTTGGAAATGTCGTTTATTGAGCAAGAAGATATTTTAAATGTGACAGAAGCACTTGCAAAACAAGTATTTAAAAGATGTTACAGGCATTGAAATCACTGAAAACTTTGAAAGAATGAGTTATGATGATGCAATGAATTTTTATGGTTCAGACAAGCCTGATTTAAGATTTGACATGAAATTGATTGATTTATCCAAAAGAAACACAAAATTCTGGATTTCGGAGTATTTTGAAAATGCAATAAAAGATGGTGGAAATGTAAAAAGCTATCGTTGCTCCAAATGCTGAAAAAAATTTTCAAGAAAAATACATCAAAGATTTAGAAGACTTTGTAAAAACATATTTCAAAAGCAAAAAGGGATTTGGCTTATATCAAAATTAATGAAGATGGTGAAATTAATTCTCAATTGCCAAATTTTTACAGAAGAAAAACTAGCTGAAATTACTCAAAAATTAGGAATTAAAAATAACGAAATCGCTTTTAATTTTAGCTGATAAATATAAAATTGTCCACGACGGACTAGAGCATTAAGACTAAAACTTGGAGAAGAACTAGAATTAATTGACAAAGATTCTTTCAAATTCCTATGGGTAATTGACTTCCCAATGTTTGAATGGAGCGAAGAGGAAAAATAGATATAAAGCTCAACATCATCCATTTACTTCAATAAAAGCAAGAAGACAGAAAATATCTTGATTCAAATGAGCTTGATAAAATTAAAAGACAGATTCCTACGATATGGTTCTAAACGGTTATGAAATCGGTGGAGGAAGTATCAGAATTCACGAAGAGGAATTACAGGAAAAAGTATTTGAAAAATTAGGGCTTAGCAAAGAAGAACAGCAAGAAAAATTTGGATTCTTTTTGGAAGTTCTGAAATATGGAGTACCACCACACGGAGGGCTTGCCTTTGGAATTGACAGATGGCTTATGGCAATGCTAAAAGAAAATTCTATAAAAAGAAGTAATTCCATTTCCTAAAACAAATAAAGGGACAGGATTTGATGACTGGAGCTCCTGCTGAAATCGAAGAAAATATACTTGCAGAAGATTTAAGATTGAAATTATTAGAAATTGAAAAAGAAGATTGAAATCTTACTACAAATAGGCATAGATAATTAAAGTCGAAAGGAGAATCCTATACAATGATTATAATATTTGGAACATAAAATAAAAATCTAGGCGTGGTGGGGAACATACGAATGTTCTCGATGTCACAATTTATCAGATTTACAGTTTATAAGTACACAGCAATGGTTTACGCTTTTTGGATACCTGTTTTCCAATAAGCAAAGAAAGCAGGAACTTTATGCAAATGTCCGATTTGTCACCAAGCCTATGAAGTTCCTAAATAACATCGTTGTTAATGACATAACTATTCCAGCTGTTTCAGTATTGAAAATGAAGCAGTATTTCAACCTACTGTAAAACCCTTTGAAAATTGAGTCATATCGTATTTTAAATTTAAATATAAATTTCATTAAATAGCCGGAACATCGAACAAATATAAAAAGCTTGAACAGTAGGGATACTGAAGGCTTTGAAATAGATAATCACTCATCCTTGAAAACAGGCAGGAGCGCAATCCTTTCCTCGCCCAAGTTTCCCATATTCCCCACAGCAACCTCGTCGCCCTCATATTTACAGCGGCTGTTCATTGGCATGCTGCTATAACTATGCCTCTGCCTTAAACTCCTATGAAATTTTGCATGGCGTCCCGGTTGGACTCGAACCAACGGCCTCTGATTAACAGTCAGATGCTCTGACCGTGAGCTACGGAGACACGCAAAAGAAAAGAAGTTTGACAACTGCCTGTTTTCCCAGGACGAATCCAAGTATCGTAGGCGTAAGCGAACTTAACTGCCGGGTTCGAGAAATGTGACCGGTGTATCCCTGTCGCTAGCATCACCAAACTTCAAAAAATTAAACTGTCTAGTTAAGACAATGGGAAATAAATAGTAGCAGTAAAAGATTGACTAAAAAGCAGATGTAATATTAGTACCAGTCAGCTGAACGCATTGCTGCGCTTGCACCCCTGGCCTATCGACCATGTGTTCTCCATGGATACTGCGAGCACTCATCTCAAAGCCGGCTTCCCGCTTAGATGCTTTCAGCGGTTATCCGTCCCAGACGTGACTACCCAGCCGTGCCACTGGCGTGACAACTGGTACATCAGAGGTCTGTCCAACCCGGTCCTCTCGTACTAAGGTCAGATCTTTTCAGTGCTCAGGCGCCTGCAGTGGATAGGGACCGAACTGTCTCACGACGTTCTGAACCCAGCTCGCGTGCCTCTTTAATGGGCGAACAGCCCAACCCTTGGGACCTTCTCCAGCCCCAGGATGAGACGAGCCGACATCGAGGTGCCAAACACTTCCGTCGATATGGACTCTTGGGAAGTATCAGCCTGTTATCCCCGGGGTAGCTTTTATCCGTTGAGCGACGGTCCTTCCATGCGGAACCGCCGGATCACTAACTCCCACTTTCGTGCCTGCTCGACCCGTCAGTCTTGCAGTCAAGCTCCCTTATGCGTTTGCACTCCTAGGCTGATTTCCATCCAGCCTGAGGGAACCTTTGAACGCCTCCGTTACTCTTTTGGAGGCGACCGCCCCAGTCAAACTGCCCATCTAGCACTGTCTCCGTTACCAGATTAGAATTTCAACGGCATATGGTTGGTATTCCAACGGCGACTCGGCTGAAACTGACGCCTCAGCTTCACAGTCTCCCAACTATCCTATACACACACAGCCAAAACCCAATGCCGAGCTGCAGTAAAGCTCCACGGGGTCTTTCCGTCCTACTGCAGGTAGCCGGTATCTTCACCGGCATTACAACTTCACCAGGTCTCCAGCCAAGACAGCTCCCAAATCATTTCACCATTCGTGCAGGTCGGAACTTACCCGACAAGGAATTTCCTGCTACCTTAGGACCGTTATAGTTACGGCCGCCGTTCACCGGGGCTTCAATTCGGACCTCTCAGTCCTCCTCTTAACCTTCCGGCACTGGGCAGGTGTCAGCCCATATACGTCGCCTTCCAGCTTAGCATAGACCTGTGTTTTTGGTAAACAGTTGCTTGGGACTCTTCACTGCGGCCTGTTTCCCCTTGAGCCGCTTCTCCTCTCAGGTATGTCAGGCACCCCTTCTCCCGAAGTTACGGGGCTATTTTGCAGAGTTCCTTAGCTAGAGTTATCCTGTCGGCCTTAAGTTTCTCACTTTGTCCACCTGTGTCGGTTTTACAGTACGGGCGCTGGTTCTCATCGATAGAAGTTTTTCTCGGCAGTGTAGGATCTCGCGGCTTATGCAAGATGCACTTACCCGTCGGGTCTCACATTTAGGCATGCGGATTTTCCTGCATGCCCATGCTGCGCCCTTAGAAAGGCTATTCCGTCAGCCTTCCCGCATACCTTCCTGCGTCACTCCGTCTCTCAGGCGATAACAGCGTACAGGAATATTAACCTGTTTTCCATTCGCCATCACATTTTTGCTTATGCTAGGTCCCGACTTCCCAGGGCGGGACAAACCTTCCCCTGGAAACCTTGGACTTGCCAGCGGGATTCTCGCCCGCCTTCTCGCTACTCATTCCTGCATTCTCACTTGATACCTCCGGGAACGGCCTTGCGGCATTCCGCTCAACGGCCTACAGAACGCTCTCCTACCAGGCGTGCAGTCACAGCCTCGCGACTTCGGTTTATGTCTTAGCCCGTTACATCTTCGGCGCAGATACTCTCGACCAGTGAGCTGTTACGCACTCTTTCAAAGGCATGGTGCGCTTCTAAGCCAACCTCCTGGTTGTCTGTGAATATCCACCTCCTTTTCCCACTTAGACATAATTAGGGGATCTTAGCTGGCGGTCCGGGCTGTTCCCCTCTCGTCCGACGGACCTTGTCATCCAGCGGACTCACTCTGACTATTAATATATGGTATTCGAAGTTTGCTTGATTTCCGGTAAGCAGTACGCCCCCTAGACCATACAGAGCTCTACCCCACATATCTTGACGTCAAAGTGCACCTAAATGCATTTCGGAGAGAACGAGCTATCTCCTAGTTCGATTGGCTTTTTCACCCTAGACATCCCTCATCTCCCAACTTTTTCAACGGCGGTGAGTTCGGCCCTCACTGAGTCTTACCTCAGCTTCAGCCTCGACAGGCCTAGACTCACTAGGTTTCAGCGTCTATGGCCAGCGACTTGTCGCCCTGTTAGAGACTCGGTTTCCCTTCGGCTCCGCTTTATTAACCTTGCCACTGACCATAACTCGCGGGATGATTAACTAAAATCCACGCAGTCACGCAGCAAAGCGCTCCCTACCGTTTGTAAGCACACGGTTTCAAATTCTGTTTCACTCCCTTGCTCGGGGTTCTTTTCACCTTTCCCTCACGGTACTCTTCTCATCGGTCAACAGCAGTATTTAGCCTTGCGTGATATGGTCCACGCTGATTCACGCCGATTCCTCGTGCTGACGCTACTCGGGATGCTTCCAGTCACCATATGCATTTATGTTCTACAGGACTATCACCTTCTCCGGTCCAGCTCCCAGCTGGTTCCACTTATGCATACAGCTTTAAACATTATGACAATCCGTTAATGGAAGTCCCGCAACCCCGTCGCCAGCAACGCTGTCCGCCTAGCACTGGCACGGTTTTAGGCTTTTCCCCGTTCGCTCGCCGCTACTACAGGGGAATCGTTTTACTTTCCTTTCCTCCCGCTACTTAGATGTTTCGGTTCGCGGGCTTACCGTTCTCACGCATGTCCTCCAGGCATGCAGGTTTTCCCATTCGGAGATCCGGGGATCAACGATTATGTGCATCTCCTCCCGGCTTATCGATGACTTATCACGTCCTTCGTCTGGTGTTGTTGCCTAGGCATCCTCCGTGTGCCCTTGTCAGCTTTTTATCCAGAATAACTTTTACTCCAGTTTCATTGTAATCTTTTACCTACTATTCATTTCCCATTGTCCTAAAGACCATAAAGATATGCGAAGAAGCAGTGCGAGTGAATTAGCTCCTTGAAAGGATGATCCATCCGCACCTTCGGTACGGATACCTTAGTTTAGCTTCACCCTCAATCACTGCACACACCTTAGATGCCTTCCTCCTTGCGGTTAGACCGGCGACGGTGCGCAGACAACTCGTGGTGTGACGGGCGGTGTGTACAAGACCCGAGAACGTATCTCACCCGCGACTTGCTGATCTGCGATTACTGAGCGATTCCAGCTTCATGAAGTCGAGTTGCAGACTTCAGTCCGAACTTGGACCGGCTTTGAAGATTCGCTGGGCGTTCCGCCTCGCTGACTCTGTACCGGCCATGTAGCACGTGTGAGCCCGGGATCATAAGGGGCATGATGACTTGACGTCATCCCCACCTTCCTCCTGCTCTTCGCAGGCAGTCTCGCCGAGTCCCCAACTTAATGATGGCAACTGGCGATAGGGGTTGCGCTCGTTGCGGGACTTAACCCAACATCTCACGACACGAGCTGTCGACAGCCATACACCACCTGTCTCCACGTTCCCGAAGGCGCTGCCCGCTCTCGCAGGCATACGTGGGATGTCAAGATACGTAAGGTTCCTCGCGTTGCGTCGAATTAAACCATGCTCCACCGCTTGTGCGGGTCCCCGTCAATTCCTTTGAGTTTCAGCCTTGCTGACCCGTACTCCCCAGGCGGATTACTTATCGCATTTGCTTCGGCACGGACACTCTTCATGCCCACACCCAGTAATCATCGTTTACGGCTGGGACTACCAGGGTATCTAATCCTGTTCGCTCCCCAGCTTTCGCACTTCAGCGTCAGTTGCCGTCCAGTGAACTATCTTCATCATCGGCATTCCTGCACATATCTACAATTTCACCTCTACTCGTGCAGTTCCGTCCACCTCTCCAGCACTCTAGCCAGGCAGTTTCAGGGCAGGCTTGCGGTTGAGTAGAGTTTTCACCCGGACTTGCCTGGTCGCCTAGATGCCCTTCTTATGCCCAATAATTCGGATAACGCTTGCGACATACGTATTACCGCGGCTGCTGGCACGTATTTAGCCGTCAGCTTCTTCTGCAGGTACCGTCACTTCCCTTCTTCCCTGCTGAAAGCACCTTTACAATCCGAAAACCTTCCTCGTGCACAGAATTGCTGGATCGGGGTTGCCCCATTGTCCAATATTCCCCACTGCGCCTCCCGTAGGAGTAGGGCCGTATCTCAGTCCCTTTGGCCGTCCACCTCTCGGGCCGGCTACCTATCATCGCCTTGGTGGGCCGTTACCCCGCCAACAAGCTAATAGGGACGCAAAGCCTCCCTGAGCATCTCTTTTTCATTTGCCGGGCACGTGCATGCCGGCAACTATATCGAGTGTTGTCAGTCGTTTCCGTCTGTTATCCCCTGTCTGCAGGGGCAAGTTCTTTACGCGTTACTCACCTGTCCGCCTTGGCTAGCCTGTGCAAGCACAGATTCGCCAAAGACTTGCATGTGTTAAGCATTCTGTCAGCGTTCATCCCGAGCCAGGGATCAAACTCTTCATTCAATATATTTCACATATATTTTTAAGTTTCCCACCTTCGTCTTGACGAGAATCTTGTTTTACAACAAGAGCTCTTGACTGTTATTTATCTTTTTACACATTATTGCTTCTTCTATTCTTATCTCTATTGTCCTGCGACACGATTTCGTATCGACAAGATATATATTATCATAACTGGATTTATTTGTCAACTACTCAAAAATTTGTGTTTTTGAATATTTTTATTCGTAGTCTATTTTTATTTCTTGAAAGCGCTTTAAAATCTTATTTTGATTTGTAGTTGTAAAATATTTTTGTACTTTGAAGTTTTACCTTCTTTTCAAGTCCTTTTTATTTTTGAATTTTTGTAAAATCATTTTTATAGCTTCACTTATATCTTTCACTTGTGTACATCTCATATCTGTTATCCATTTAGAAACATCACTATTTTTATGTATCCTAAAGATTCTAAAGCCAACCTTAAATCTTCTTTCATTAATAGTAATTTTGGATTTGATGTGTCTGATGTTATTAATTTACCGATGATATATCACTGATTTCTTCTATTGTTTCTGTTAAATCTAGTTTTTTACTTTATCTTTTTAAGTCTAAAATTATTTTTGAGCTTTTTATTCCTAGCCCTCGGAACTCTTGTAAAAATCTTTGACTCATTTTCATTTTACAATGTCTATAATTTCGTGTTAAATGTCGATAGTATTGCAATTCAAGTTTAGGTCCTACACCGCTTATACTTATTAGTGCCTTGAAAGTTCTCTTTTCATTTTGGGTTTTGAAACCATATAATGAAATATCATCTTCCTTTCACATTTTTGTATAAATGTCTAATTTTTCATCATTTCCAATGTTATCTAATTTTTCAAACGTTTTTAAGGATACATACACTTTATACGCATAAACCATTTATATCTAAGTCGCATAATCAATGATTGTTAATTTTCCAGAAATATATTCAAACATTTATTTCCTTTCTTTATAATATGTTATAACTATTTCATATAATAGACCTGTTCGACAACTAACTATATATGCTTATAATTTAATAAAACAAATATTCTGAATCAAGGGTCAAGAACCCTTGTGGAAATAAAAACTTAAGTTATCGAACACGTCTAATATAATTTCTATTATTGCAATTTAACGAGCTCTACTTTTTAATATTTTCTTCTAAAAACATAATACCGATTTCTTTTAAATTTTTCCTGTCCATCAGTTACATAATAATTTACTTCTTCATTTTTCAGAGCATCGTTTTTAAAAATTTATTTTTGTAAAATACTTTTTTAAAATCTAAAGCTGTTTCTTTGCTGGATCTACTATTTTTATATCGGGATAAATTTTTACTAATTGCATCTTTTAACAAAAAGGATAGTGAGTACAACCTAATATTAATGTGTCGATTTTCTCTTCAAAAATCATCAAGATATGTTTTTATTATTTGGTTTACTAATTTCCCTTAAAAATCCTTCTTCACTGCTGGTACAAAAAGTGGACAAGCTTTCTGAAAAACTTTTACTTGGATTAAAAAGCTTTTATTTCTTCTATGTATTTTTCTGATTTTTATTGTTGCTTTTGTTCTATCACTCCAATTTCATTGCTTTTTGTAGTGTTTATCGTCGTTCTTGCACCTGCTTCGATTACTCCTATAATAGGAATCTTAAATATTTCCTCTAACTCTTTTAAAGCTAGTGCCGTTGCTGTATTGCAGGCTACTACGATTGCACTCACATCTTTTTCTAGCTAAAATTCAACTATTTCTTTTTGAATATCGAATAATTAATTCTTTTGTGTTTTTCTCCATACGGAACCCTTGCAGTATCTCCAAAAATAATATATTTTTCATTTGGGAGGACTTTTCTAATTTCTTTTAATACTGTTAGCCCTCCTATTCCCGAATCAAATACACCAATCGACATTGTACTTCCTTTCTTTGTATATTCAAAATATTTATCTAAAACAATAAAATTGAGCCGTTAAAAAACAGCTCTATTTTCATTTCAGTTTATTTCATAATTAATTCTCCTCTATAAGTCAATGTACCATCAGTTGCAGACGTATGTTCTCACAATTTTCCCACGGCTTTCGTTTAGCTCCTAATTAAGGTTGACTGAATAAGTTAAGTTTGGGCGCTCGGTTTGCAGTTATTTCTCACATCCTTTCGTGGATGAGATTATGATTTAACATCTTCTATTGTCGCTGTTGCCACAACATCATTCTTAGTTTATGATTTTCATACCAGCTGAATTGTTATGATTTTTCCAAAAATCATATTGATCTGCTTTATCACTATTTCCTTTGGAATTTTTACTAGTTTCTGTACTGTCAGTATTACGTAGGTACTTTCTCAACATGTCTTGCAGTATTAGTATTCATGCTGTCTTTCTAGCATATCTCGTTAGCGTAATAGTCATTTATCTCTTTTGTCCGATTGCGTTTCTGTCCTTAGCTCTGTTTGAACCAAGACATAGCAATCATTCTGTCATTGCCTCTGTTTGCAGTCAAAACTATGTTGGACCCAGCGACGATTATGATAACCTGTCTTTATTCCGTCCACTCTCAGCACATTTCCTAAAGAAAGGAATTTGTTGAAGTTACCTTTTTGTATTTCCGTTGTCTACATAATCCGTCTTATTTTTGAAAAATTCAAGTATTCACTGTAATCTTTTAATGTTATTTGAGCAAGTTTTAGTGCAAATCTTTGCGTTTCCCGATCCATGCATGAACCTTAAGTATAGTAGCGTGATCCAGTGCGGAGAACAGTATCTAGAGAATTTAGTCCATAACTTCTAGCTTTTTCGTTCATTGAATGCACAAAGTTTGAAACATCCCCTCCGACATACTCGGCAAGAGGCGTATGCTGCATTATTTGATGATTTTTATAATTGTTGCCTTTAACAGATCTCTTACTGTATATTGCTTTCCAGCAGTTAATTTTATTCCATACGGAACTGAAGCGCTTTGCTAGAAACTGTTACCTTATCTTCAGTATGAAATTTGTCCATTTTTATTTTATCCAATGTTAATATTGATGTCATAATTTGTTACCGATGCCGTGAGGCCTTACAGCTGAACTGTTGTCCTCTTTTATAATATTTCCATTAATATCTCCAATCAAGAGTGATTTGTAGTCATAATAATCTTCTCCGCTAGCAAACGAAAGTGCTGAGACTGTTAAAAATGCCATGGACATAATTATTTTTACTTCTTCTACCAATGTTTAACTCATTTTTTATTCCTTTTAACCTCTTTTTCAATATCTAAATAAATTTTACCAAAAATGTATTTTTAACACTCGTTTATTAGTTTTTTCATTTGTGAATTTCTTGATAAAATCTGTTTTTCTTGATTTTTTATATTTCCAATTATTTTTTTAAACTGCAAAGTTGACATTAATTTTTAGATTATAACCACTATAATTAGCTTAATTTACAACTCTTCAAAATATTTAAATATTCCAACAAAAACATTTTCACTATCTTTAAATTTTTAATTAGTATAAAATTTATTATTTTTATAAAAATTAGTGAAAAATATCTACAACTTTTAAAACTCAGACAAATTTCATCTGAATTTTTCTTGAGCAAGGATATTTCAAGCCTTGACAACTTCTATTTTTCCAACAAAAATCTTTTTATTTACACTGTAACATCAGTATAAGAACCGAAGAAACTGTGGAATTAAAAAGGAAAATCAGATTACAGCAGGAATTTATACACGGTGGAAACAAAACTAAAAATGAAAAAGGTAATAGAATACCTTTTGGTACTGTGATTACCTTGCTTTGCAAAAATTGGATATGCTACCCTTGTGATAGCATATTTAAAAAGGAGTTGAAGAAAAACTACTTTTTAAGGAAAGCCAGTAAAAATGGGCATAAAATTTAATTTGGAGACCAACAGGAGACCAACCTCGAAAAAGTAAAAATGAAGTCGCTATTTATGGGGGTTTTAGCGAGTACCAATAAAAATACCACTACTTTTGCAATTTTAAAACAAAAATCTAGCTAATAAAAAGGATTATTCAAATTTGAGTAGTCCTTTTTGATGTAAATTTTTTCCAGCTGATTCAAATTCTATGTGAAATATGGTATAATTATATTACCAATCCAAAAGGCTAGTAGTGTATTTCATAATGGTACTACTCCATAAAAATTTAATAATGCAACCAATTAGAATTGGGAATACAACCAAAAAGTAACCAAAAACACAACCAATTTTAATGGTTTGCAAATCATACTGAAATATAATGATAATGGCATAATTACGTTGCACCAAAAATTAAGTTTAGTGAGATTTTTGAGAAAAAATTTGCACCAAATACTGAATAAATGCACCAAATTATAAAATGGTGCAAACAATATTGAAATATAGATAAACACTAGGATAGATTGTAATAATTTGGCTAAAGGTAAATTGCAGAAATTGTCAGTAAAGTTGCACTAAATCAATAGAATTTGCACCAAAAATAAAAAGTGGTGCAAGATATAAACTAAAGCATAAATTATAAGTATTTGGATAGGCAACAAGGTATCACAAAAACGGAAAAATACGGAAAAATACAACCAAAAACGAACGAACGTTGGAACGTTCACAAAGCATTGAAAGATAGAAGCTATAATGGTTGGAGAGCAACTGGGTGATAGTTGGCTATGACACAAAAATGACACAATGAACGTTAAAAACGAGCAAACGTTGGAAATAAAATTATAATTGAACTTGAATAAATGGGCATCGATGTAAAGATTTTGGTTTTTAAAGGAATTTTTATTACTTGACTTTATTTCTTTTTATAGTTTACAATGTAAACATTAAAGGAGAGTGATGTATTATGTCAGTAATTTCAATTAGATTCAATAGTGAAGAAGAAAATGTTATTAAAAATTATGCAAAAATCAAAAAGGCTTTTTCTATTTCTCAGTTAATAAAAAGAAACTTTGATGGAAAAATAGAGGAAGAATATGATTTAGAAGTTTGTAAAGAATATTTAAAAGCAAAAGAAGAAGGGACTTTGGTTACAATTCCATTTGAGGGAGGCAATAAAAAGAATGGGATTTAGAATAGAAATTTCTGAAAAATTGAATAAGAAAAATTAAGAAAAATGGATAAGAATGTTCAAAAATGCTATATTCTTATATCGTTAAAAATTTAAAAGATACAGATAATCCACGAAAGAATGGAAAAGGCTCTAAAAGGAAATTTAAAAGGGCTTTGGCGATATAGAGTAATGGATTATAGATTAATTGTGGATATTCGGGATGATAAACTGGTTATAATCACAATTGATTTTTGCACATAGAAGAGAAATTTATAAATAATACTCAATCACAGTTATTAATTTAGCTGTGATTTTTATGCAAAAATGAAAAGATACTTTTGGAGAGACTTTTTGCCCTGCTGGGTCTGGCGAGTCCCAATTAATTTACACGCGCTATTATTTTTAAAAATCAATGTCCGTTCCGTTTTAATTAAATAAATATCCAACATAGCTTATTTAGGAACTTGCAAGCAATTTTACTATTTAATAAAAAACGGACATAAAAACGGAAATAATTAATTATTAACAAATTTAAAGCGATTTGAGAACATTTTACATCTTAGCCATATTTTATATCAAAAGTTTGTAAACGAACGTGGTGAGTACTCTATGGCTCGTAGAATTAATTTTAAGAATGAATGTTGAAATGTAAATTATAAAAATTTTTACTCCAAAAATTATGGAATCAAATTATAAAGCTCCCTAATATTTCGGGAGGGATATTTTTCATATTTTGGTTGGCTGGAATTTTAGCAGACCTATTCAAAAATGATGTAAGCAAAAATATTTTACCTACGTACTTCACAATGAAGAACGCTGGAGCTACTACTTAAATTTAAGTAACAGCTAATAACAAATGGGCCTATTGTTAGAACAGCCTATAAAAAACGCGAATAGCCTGTAAAAATTAAAAATAAAAATAATTTCTTAATCAAAAATTAAGCGATTTAAGATAGATTTATACCCTAGCCATAGATTAATACCAAAATTTAATTTAGCAAACGTGATACCCTCTACGTTCGTCTGTGAACGTCTGAGAAATAAATTGTGAAATGGAAAAATACAAACTACTAAAAATACTAAAATTTGAAATAATCTTAACTTGCTGATTTGTTGTAAAAATAATTCCTGGAAACACTAAACTTGAATTAGGGTATAAAAACTCCCTAAGCTAGATTTATGCAGTACGGATATAAGAACTAGACAAAAGCCAACAATTTAATTTCTAGTAGCATTATGTTTTATTTTTAATTTTTACAAGCTATTCGGGGAATTATAGAGAATTTTCAAAAAGGCCCAAATGTAAATTAATTGTCTGTAAGTTTCACAATGCTGTGAGCTTAAAAACGAGCTGTGGAAGTATTTTGATAAGTTAGGCAGTGAAATTATCAAAGAATTGAATTGAAAGCGTGTATGGGCTTGTATTTAGATTATATGGGGTTGTGTTTCACGAGGTAACGAAAAATTATTATTCACGGTACGGAAAAATTTTCGTATCAAGGTTATCACTTATTTATGCTGGAAAAAGTTATAAGGAAATTGTCGAGTTTTTGACGGTATAATTCTGAATCACAAACAGTGATTCAAAAAAATAACTAGAATAAAATCATTTTTTTGCCACAAGTGGAGAAATAAAAACAACCAAAAGGAATTATATTATCCCTATTGGCTATATTCAATGATTATTCACGGCCTAAGTTTAACATAGCCCGTTATCTGATATATAAATTCTATATACTGGCTAATAAAAGATAACACAGTAGATTTAATCTACACACTTCAAAGGGTGTCGCTTTTTAACTACCCCTAATGATTCGTTCAATAGGGTGAGGCGATTTGCCCAGTCGTTTAACTATGGTGTCATTTTGGTGGACACCATTACAATGATATGAGAAGTTTTGCCGTCTAACTTATTTTATTGAAAGATATAAAAATCTTTTTATCAATCTATCGCTATTTGTTATGAACTCTATGTTGTTATAAAAAAACATCAATATTCAAAATCATTTTTCCGTATTTATTGAAGTTTTTGGTATTGTAATTTTTATTGCTTATTTCTAAATAAATGCCATTTCTGAATATTTCTTTTAATAAAAATATGATTTTGTGATAATATTTTGTCTTTTTAATTGAATGGTATATTCTTTTTAAAAATACTTCATAACGCTCTGTAAAATCAAATATTTGAAAAATCCAAATCCGAGTATTGAAACAAACTATCTAAATCACTTATTTTTAATTTCTAATATTTCACATATTTCGTGTAAAGCGAAAAACGGTATATCACGTTTGCCATTTCGTATTGTATATATGAAACACGGCTTATATTAAGCATTTGGGCTATCTCACTTTAGTGTAATTTTTATTTTCCTAAATTCTTTTATACCTATGTATATTCTTTTTAAATCCATATAATACCAATCCCTTTGCATTTTTATTATTAATTATACATTATGTTAAGAATTTTTCAAATTAAATAATCAAAAAGTAAACAATATTTTTACTTTTATATAAAATAATTTTTATAAAAGTATTGATATTTTTATACTTTATATGATAATATAATTATGTAAACTAAAATTTACTTTTTCTTTATATATAAAAAAGTAAACTAAATTAAAACTAAAAATAGGAGCGTGGTGTAAATGGTAAACAACAAATTAAAGGAAAAATTGAAAGAATACAGTTTCAATTATGATAATTTTTCAAAGGTTATGGGATTATCAAAAACAGCATTTACCAATAAAAATCAATGGAAAAGGTTTCAAAGATAAAGAAATTGCTAGAATGATCTTTAATTTAACCAATGATGAAGTAGTAGAAATCTTTATAAACGAATAGGGCTAGCTGAAATTTTTAGCTGAGGTAATTATCTGAATTCTTTAAAACCATTCAGAATAAACAAAAACAGGATAGGACAAGAGAGGTAAGAAATGAAAGAATTAGCAGTATTGATAGAAAGTACAATGACAAAGTAGAGAAGTGGCAGAGATAACAGGAAAACACACGATAAAATTTTAAGAGATATTAGAGACGAGTTGAAAAAGCTGGAAAATCAAGGAATAAAAAGCCGAAACCATTTTTGGCTTAGGGCGAATATTTTAGACAAAAATAATCAGAAAGACCACAGTACGATTTAACAAAGAGGGGTATTGCAGTAGTGCTCGATATGATGCGGTAGTAAGATTTTAAGTTGATTGAAAGAGCAGCAAGCCTAAAGCAACTAACAAAATAGAAGCCTTGAAAATGGCACTTGAAACAGAGCTTGAAAACGAAAGGCTAAGAATAGAGAACGAGGCACAGAGGGAAATAATCAAAGGGCTTAACGGAGATTTACAGCCTTATCAGATAGAGGACATTATAAACAGGGTCGTAAGAGTTGAGGGGAAATATGAGTAAATTCAATGAAATTTACAGGGTATTTAAGGAGCATTATCACATTGATTTAAAAGGCTAGAATGAATAACTATAACAAGACAGTAAGGGCAAAGAACAGATTTAAGAGCGTCCTTAGTTATGCATAGCGAATGATTACAGAGTGACTTATTGAAAGTGGTAACAAGGCTATACCCGAAAGTGTAAGGGTTATAATAGAACAGAATCAATCAGAATACAGGGCTGGGGAATAATGAAGTTTTGTTATTGAGCTGATCCGAAAATAAACAAACAAATAAAATTTAATATTGAAATGGAGTGGTAAATAATGAAACACAAATTTGAAGCTACCATAGGAAATGGTAAACAAGAACAGCGACAAGGCAAGGGAAAAGGAACAAAAAGAAAATCATTAACAGAATCAAGAAAATATTTAAATAGGAGAGTGGTGTAAACGGAAATGAAGAAATAGGGTATTAAATAAAAAGAGCCTAATTTTTCAAAAATAACTGTTATTTTAGGCTTTAAATATACAAAAATTTTAAAATAGAATGGGAGAGATAGAGATGACTATATACATTGGATACAAGAACTCAAATAATGAATTGAGTAAACTTATTAAGAAAGCGGAAGAAAAAGGCTGATATTTTTAGAAAGCTAAGAATAACTGAGAAAGCCAAAGATGCGACTAATTCGCGGAAATGATTGAGAAAAATTTATTGAATGGAAATGAAGCCTGTAAAAGAAAAATTTGAGCTTGAAATAAATCAAATAAATACTTATATAACTGAAAATCAAAGAATACAGCCAAAAGTGGGGGCAAAAAGAAATAGAAAAGATAGATTTTAGTAAACTTAAATATATATGAATTTTCGAAGTTTGATATACCGTATGAACTTTTTGAAGAAATAATAATTGAAATTTTTAGGTTACGAGGCTAATAATCTTAAAATACTTAAAATAACAAGGGAAGTATTGGGAAATAGAAAAATAGAAAAATTATTTACAAGGCTGGACGAGAAAAAGGAACTGAAAAACTAATAAACAAGGACTTAGAAAACACCTTGATTTCAAACTTGAACCACAAACAGAAATGAGCTTTGAAGAAAACTGACAGACGTTTTTAAATGTTATTGAAGAAATACAAACTAAAGTTTTAGAAATAAAACAGGCAGATAATACAGGAATTTACGAGAGCGGAACTTTCCACTTTCTGAACTGAAAAATAAAAATAACAGGAGGAATAAAGAATGGAGAAAAATGAATAGTGATGAAAGAGCAAAGAGATAATTAAAGCATTTGAACAATTAAGCGTGGAAGAAATGGAGAAATTATTAATTGTTAGGAATACCGACAGACAGAAAAATTATAGGAGCATCGGAAATGAATAGAATAGATTTATAAGAAAAAGCTGTAACAACAGCAAATAAAGAACGAAAAGAAGTGGATTGAAAAGCACAAAAAGAACGAAAAAGCACAAGCGACGGCATTTGTTGAGTTTTTAGGCGAATTGCAAATACCTGGTGAACAAATAATCCAAATAGTGGATAAAGTAACCGATTTGTTAGAGAGTGTCAATAGACAATGTTGTTTTTGAGGCACTTATTGACGAAAGCAAACAAATAGTGAAAAGCTCTTTGATGAAATGGAAAGGAAACAGAGAAACCATTATCACAGCGAAAGGAGAAAATATGAAATCAGTATATTGCAAGCATTGTGGAACGTTCTTATTTGAATAGAGAACAATCGTATTTATTATGTTGCCAAATGCAAGAAATGTGGCAAAGTGAACTATGGAAACACAGCCCCAGTATTCAAGCCAAAGAAAAAGAGTGGGAAATAAAAATGCCTGTTATTTCACAAAAAGGGAGTGATTTAAAGCAATCATAGATTATGGTGTATTTTCATGTATCAATTATACCATATCACAGCATTTAAGACAATCAAAATTTAGTCCAATCTTTAAATGATGAGAGAATAAAAATGTAATATTAAATACCATAACAAATTATACATTTTTGAAGTAAAAATATACAAATAAAAATGTAAAGTTAGATACCATACAGCCAAAAATGTAAGATTACATAAGGTTAAAATACGTAATTTTAAATAGCCAAAAATTATTTTTCTTTTTCTTTTTATATAGTAATGTGGGATTGGATTTACATTTTTAATCATTTTTATTCAAAGATATAACCTAGATAGCATAAAATAAAGCTCAGAATACAAAATAATCTATATAATTCAAAAGAAAAACAATGATAATTAATTGATTATATACAGACATACAAAAAGAAAAATAATTATAGAGAAAAGAGAGGGATAATGCACGCCGAATTTAACATTTGGATATGAAGTGAAATTACTGAGTGAAAGGGGAAATTATCCGAAAAGATATAGACTACACGGAAACAAGATACAGACAGGATAATAGAAATATTAGAGTATCATAGAGGAATACAGGAAAGCGAGCGGAGATTGATCTGAAACTTTGGAATGTATAAATAGTGAACTTTATACGGAAACGGAGAAATAACTAGTAACAAGATGTAAACGACAAACTTGTCCTTTATGCAGGAAAAACAGAAATACAAGACATATTTAAAAGCTAAGGGAAAAAGTCGCAAATCAAACGGAATCCGTTATATTCTAAAGTGACATTTAACGGCAGGGGAAATAAGTCGAATTATCAAAACTAAGCAAGGAAGTAGGAGAAAATAATGATATAGTAGCAAAAATCGTAAGTGAAAGGAGCATACAGGCACTAATGCTTGGATATGTAAAGATAGTTGAAATTTCCTATAATAAATATTCTAAAAAGGCTTTTTACCGCATATCCATTTGTTAAGTTGGGTGTTAGAGAGGATTTTAAAAAGCATTGGATTAGGAAAAAAAGAAATTGAAAAACTGGAAAAAGACTTGGAAAAATGGAAAAAGGAAACTATCACAAACGCTATTGATGTAAAAAGTGGTAAAGGATACTGACGAAGATATAGAAAAGTATTGAGATATATCACGGTTGCAAGGAAAAAGCGAATAATGAAACTTGATGATATGGAAATTCGGGCCTTTTTGAAATGATAAACGACAGGAAAAAGGCTGTTTACTGCTTCAGAATATTCAAATAACAAAAATGGGGTGATTTAATTGAACTTGAGAGCAAAGAGAACGGAATACAGTGTATTAAAGCACAAGATAAAGGAGAAAAAGATTAAATTACCGTAAATTAGCTAAGGAATTAAGAATATCGGAAAAGTGGACTCAATAAAAATAAACGGAAAATTGTTTTACACAGTCGGAAATATACAGGATAAAAGAGCTGTTGGAACTGACGGACAATGAACTGATTAAAAATATGACTATTGTAAAACGGTATTAAAATTATAGAGCAGAGTAGTGCCTGTTAGCTAGATTTTTTGGATTGGTGAAGAAATGAAAAGAATAAAAATGCAAATGGTACTGGAAGTATTACAAAAACCACAAAGAGAAAGCCATACAGGGTAAGAGTTACGGACTGGAGAACAAAGAAAAGGGTATCGCTGGGCTATTATGAAACAAGGGAAACAGGCAATGGAAGTGCTGAATGAATATTTATACAATCCCTATGACGTAGAAAAACAGCACAATGACATTTAAGGGCTGTATAGATTGTTTATAGAGAATCAGAAAGGACTGGTTGCAGTTGGCACGATAAAGGCTACGAGAACAGCTTTAAGAGATGTAAGCCGTTACATAGTCTAGTATTTAGGGAAATAAAAAGCTCCTCAAATGCAAGACACGGTAAACAGTCTTGATTGCAGTGTAGCAACAAAGAAAATCACAAAGAATTTTCTGACAGTATTATCCAACTATGCTATGGAGCTTGAGATAATGACAGTGAACAGGGCAAAGTTTATAAGATTGCCAAAGAAAGCAGTAAAAGGCAAAAGAATGTGTTTACAGGCTATGAAATTCAGAAGCTGTGGAACAATATTGGCATACAGTGGGTAGACTATATTTTAATTATGATTTACACAGGAATGAGGATAGGCGAGATTACGGAACTGAAAAAGAAAACGTTGACTTATTGCGTAGAATTATAAACGGCGGAAACAAGACGAAAAAGGGAAACACAGGCAGATACCTATACACAAGGACATATTTCAGTTAGTTAAAGGGCTGTATGAAAGCAGTCCAACTGAATATTTGTTATATAATAAAAATGGGTATTTGAGAAAGAAAAAAGAAAATAAGCCAATACGTACAAATTACTTGTGGAAAAGTTTTATAAGACGCTGGAAGAGTTGAAATGAATCATAAGTCGCATCGATTGCCGAAAGACATTGGCAACCTTATGAAACAATCAGAAAATAAACAGCGTCGTAATAACCGATATACTAGGGCACGAGGACATAAGCACTACAAATGAATATTATATTCAATCAGACATCGAGGAATTGACTGTATCAATGGACAACATCAAATTTTTTGAATGATGTAAATTAAAAACTATCAATTGAATCAATAAAAACTGATAATTTGCAGGCAATGAATTTGGAGACCAACGCTAGTCCAACGGGCAAGGTAAATGAGTACCTTTTTGAAAAATCACAAATAAATAAAAATATTAAAAATGAAAAGGTAACTGAATACCTTTTTGGTACTGTATTACCTTGCTTTGCAAAAATCGGCATATGCTACCCTTAGTGATAGCATATTTAAAAAGGAGTTTTTGAAGAAAAAGTTTTCACTTTTTCTATTGGTCAGATATGATTATACTAGGATAACTTTATAATAAAGTTTTTAAAAAACTTTGTTTTGTCTTTGGATAATGATAATGATCGAATTGTACTATTTATTATAATCTTCTGCTTCTCTATGTGAATTGCAGGATGAAGCACCCGAACAGCTATCAGCAGTCTGTTCCACAAAAATTTTTATTTTTCTTATAATCTTTGTATATTTTTTTCTAAAGACTGTAAGCACAATCACAGCTGCAATTGCAGACAACAATGACTGTTTTTACCATGTTTTAACTTCCTTTCAAGATTGTATAAATAACAATAAATTTTATTTTGAAAATATATTTTAATCTAAAAATGTATTTGAGTTACAATAATCAAAGATTCTAAAATTATACAAATAATCAGTGACATTAAAAACAGTACTGATACAGCATAAGGTAAAATTAATAGCATTGATACTGAAATGCTAATAATTTCCAGCCAAATTCCTGTTTTAATGCTCCCATTGCTACAGCACACGGCACTACAAGAAGGACATACAGCATAAATGAATAAAGCTCTTATTGGACCATATTTATCATTCCATAGATTTCTAATTGCTGGAACGATATTTCCTCCAGCATCTTCATCAAGATCTTCCCTGACTTTTCATTTCCAATGTTGAAATTTTGAAAGTCGCAATGTGTCCCAAAGATTTTATAGAATCAAGCACAGCATTTCCTAGACCAATTCCTTGCTTTTTAAATCATTTTTGCAAAATTATACTCCTGTTGCTCATCTTCTTTCTCTGACAACAAAATTTGCCCTAAAAATCCGACAACAGTTTCTTTTGCTATGATGCTTGGTACAATGGAAGCTACAGGTTCCCATCTGTCACCAAAGCCAGTTGGTTTCGAAAAACAGGTGCACTAACTTTTTGTCACTTGTCCTAAGTAAGAATTTTTCGGCATCTCCTTTATTTGGAAAATATTGAAAAACCGGATAATTAACAATATTCCTAAAATTACTGTGGTTGCTTTTTACATAGGCAAAAGTTTTTGATTTCATATTGTTCCATACAACTTTTGCGCTTGGTAATCTATATGGAGGCAGTTCTATTAGAGTTCCGTATTATTTCCCTTGAAGTAATTGAACCTTTTTAGTATAAACGCCACAAAAAGAGCCATAAATACTCCAAAAAGATAAATTGAAACTACAACTAAGGCCGCCTGTTTACTGAAAAATGCTGCTGCAAGCAGTGAATAAACGGGAAGTCTTGCTCACAAGACATAAAAAGTGGCACTAACTCCTGTCAGCCTTCTTGTTTTCTCATCTTCTAATGTTCTTGTTGAATAAATTGCAGGAACTGTACATCCGAATCCAATTAGCATTGGGATAAATGCTTTTCCAGAAAGCCCAACTTTTGTCATCATTTTATTCAGAATAAACGCTACACGTGCCATATACCCACTTTCTTCAAGAATTGCCATGAAAAAATATATAAAGAACATAAGTGGAACAAATGTCAAGACAGAACCTACTCCAGCAAGAATTCCTTCCAGCACAAAAGTCTGCTTAGCCAGTCGGTACTCCTTCAATAGCATGTCCTACATATTTTATTACAAAATCACTAAAAACCCGTCAATCCAGTCAATAAATGGTGAACTTCCATCAAAATACAATAACAAACACTGCATAAATTATAGCAAGAAATGCAATTCCACCAAAAATTTATTTAAAAAGTATCTTGTCAATTTTATCCGTCAATGCAAATTTATTTCCAGTACCTCTTGTTAAGTTTGCCGAAATAATTCCACGCACAATTCCGTATCTTGCCCTTGCCAATACATCTTCAGAGCTCAATTCCGTAATATTCCTCAAGATTTTTCTTCTCAAGACTCTCGACATCTAACAAGTTGATTCCAAATTCATTTTTATTCTTGCTATTACATTTGTATCGTTTTCTAAAATTTTCGATAACAAGCCAGTCAAGAGGGTATCTTTTTCAGCACTTTTTCATAGGATTTCTCATTTTTAGTTTATTTTTCAAAGTTTCAATATTACTTTCAATTTCTTTCTCAAACAAAAGTCTGTGCTGTTTATGTTCTGATGAAGTTTGTTTTGAAATTTCAACTACTTTTTCCATAAGTTTATCTACACGTTTCTCTGATTTTCCACTTGTAAAGACGACTGGGATGCCAAGTCGCTTTTTGAAACCTCTCTATATCCAGCTTATATCCAATTCTTTTAAATTCGTCCTCAAAATTAAGTTGCCATAACGATTGGAATTCGAGTTCCTTTTAATAGAGCAGTTAAATAAATATTTTTCTCAAGCGATGTCGAATCCATAACATTGATTATTACATCAACTTTTTCATTTAGTAAAAATCTTGGAAACACGCTCTTGAGGTATTTATTGATAAATTGTAAATTCCCGGCAAATCGATAAGTTTTATATCCTCATTGCTCATCTTAAAAACTTTTTTTCATTGTTACCTCCTGGCCAGTTTCCTATTTTTAAACTTGCATGTGAGTTTTGATTAATTAAAGCGGTTTTTCCTACGTTGGATTTCCGACAAATGCTTCCATTTATCATTTTACCAACTCAATTTTGAATATGATTTGCTAAATTTGTACTGATTACGATTTTTGTTTCCACTGTCTTTATTAAAATATTTCCATTTGCAATATTTTCTATTGTACATGCGTCGCCTCTGCAAACTCCCGGACTTAATAACCGTGTATCCAATGTCCTCTCATCAATATCTTTTTAGCAAAAATTTCTCTCAATCTTTCCTTCCACTAGAGTCATTTTTAGTCCATCTCCTCTCATTGTTATTTTTTTGATTTCTGAAGTTTTTATTTAAAAATAATTTTAAAATAAGTTTTTGATAAACTTTTAAGGATTCACTTTAAAATTATTTCAAAAGTGTAACAAATACTCTGAAATTCAAATATTTTTAAGTATCAAACTAATTTTATACCTTTTTAAAAAATAATGCAAGTTCTTACATAACATTCCGATAAAATGCTATGAATATATCTTATTCTTTATTTTTAATAAAATTAGTTACCAATATTTTTCTAAATTCCTCTTTTTATCAAGCAATATAATGTCTTCTCCCATTTTTGCCTTAATTTAATATTTTCTCAGACTCCGTTGCATACACGTAAAAATATTTGAAAATGATTGTCCGTATTCTGTGAGTTTGTATTCTACCTTTGGAGGCATTTCTTCATACACATGTTTTTCTATAATTCCATCTTTTTCCAGCTCTTTCAATTTTTAATAAGAACCTTTTTGAGAAATACCAGGAATTAATCTTTGTAATTCGCCTGTCCTTTTTGTTCCAAAGGTAGAATGTATGTAATTAATGCTTTCCATTTTTCCGCCAAATATTTCAATGTTGCTTCTATTCCTAAAATGTATTGTTTCATAGTTAATCTCTATTATAAATATTGTTATGAGGACATTATTGCATAAATTTTTCAGTTAAGTCCAGTAGTTACGTTTAGGTAAGTATATGATTACGTTTTCGTGTGTATTTACAAATTTAAATTAGGATTATATAATATAATAAAATTAATGAAAAGGAAAGGTTTATAACTCATGAAAACTTTAGTAATTTTAGCACATCCAAATATTAATGAATCAAAAAGCAAACAAGAGGTGGAAGGAAGAGCTGTTAAAATATCCACAAGAAATAGTTCATGAATTGTATAGAGAATATCCGCATTGGAATATAGATGTAAAAAGAGAGCAGGAACTATTGATTAAGTATGAGCATATTATTTTTCAATTCCCTCTGTACTGGTTTAATTGTCCACCTTTGTTAAAAAAATGGCTGGATGAAGTATTTGAGTATAACTGGGCTTATGGATTGAATGGGGACAAGCTGAAGAATAAAAAGATTGGATTAGCTGTCACGACTGGAGGGAAGAGAGAATATTACAAGCATGGTGGAAAAATAAATTTTCTCTTGATGAAGTACTTATTCCATTTGAAGAAACTATAAATTATGCTAAAGGAATTTATTTGCCGTATTTCAGTGTTTACGGAGTTTCTCCACACATAAACGAATTAAGTGATGATGAACTCGCAAAAACGCAAAGGAATATGTTGAATATATCCGTAAGACAAAGAGAAGAGGTGGATAAATAATGTTTATTGCTAATTTAAAAATATAAAAATCAATAGAAAAAGTAAACAAGGTTTTAGAGGCTCATTTAGAATACCTTGACAAATATTTTGAAAAAGGAAATTTATATGTACAGGGAAGAAAAGTTTTCCTGAATTAGGAGGAGTAATCTTGTTTAATTCTAACAATTTAGAAGTAGCTCAAAAATATTGCATGAAGATCCATTTTATACCGAAGAAATAGCAGATTACGAAACAATAGAATTTCAGCTCAGTTAAATTCAGTCAAAAATCTTTCAATAGAAAAATTTACTTTATTAATATAGTATAAAAGAGTTTCGCTTCAAATTATATATGATGACAGTCTCTATAAAATCAAAAATATCTAATAAATTAATTTAATTATTCTTTGCATATTCAAATTAATTCTTTATTTATCATTTTAGTATTCTGATTTTTATATGCTCGTCACATTTCCTTTGTATATACACATCATTAGAAATTATTTTTAATATCAAACTATATTTATTACAATATTATAAATTAGTAAAAATGTACTAAAAATCAATATCTATTAATATAAATTTCTTATAATATGCTTGCAAATCTATGTGGTAGACTTATAGTATGAGATTGTTCACTTTTAATTTCAGTAAAAATCGTTCTTAGAGATAATTAAGGATGTTAAAAAATTTTGTAAAGTGAAAACATAAAAATAAATTTTTATTTAAAAGGAGGTTCAAAATGGTAGGAATTATCGTTGCAAGTCATGGTGAATTTTACAGTTGGTATAAAGCAGTCAGCTTCAATGATTCTAGGTGAGGCGGGAATTGCTGGAATCAGTTGTATTTATGCCAAGTGAAGGACCGGATGACTTATATATATTCAAGATGCCATTGCCAAACTAGGAACTGAAGAAGTTCTTTCTTGAGTTGACTTATGGGGAGGAAGCCCTTTCAACCAATCAAATCGTTTCTTTGAAGAAGCACACGAGAGCGATTGTAAGCAGGACTTAACTCTGCCAATGCTGAATTAGCGACTTTATCAGAAAGAGAAGATTTAGATACAGCTCACGAAGTAGCAAAAAGCTGTTGTTCCGCAGGAAGAGATCAAGTCAAGGTTCGTCCCGAAGAATTACAGCCTAAAGAAACAGCGTAGAAAAGTTAGCTACCAAGATGACACGCCAAAAGGAGCAATCCGTAGGAACAGTTATCGGAGATGGAAAAATAAAATTTGTTCTAGCCCGTATTGACACACGTCTGTTACACGGACAAGTTGCAACAAGCTGGACAAAAGCGACAAATCCAAATAGAATAATTGTAGTTTCAGACATAGTTTCAAAAGATGAACCACGTAAAAATTAATCGAACAGGCAGACCTCCAGGTGTACGTGCACATGTCATACCATTAGACAAATTAGTGGAAGTTTCAAAAGATCCAAGATTTGGAAATACAAAAGCATTATTGTTATTTGAAAATCCTCGGGATGCACTTTATGTAATTGAAAAAGGTGTGGACATTAAAGAGTTAAACGTAGGTTCGATGGCGCATACTGTTGAAAAGTAATGGTAAACAATGTGCTTTCATATGGATCAGAAAGATGTTGACACCTATAAGAAACTTAGAGATTTAGGTGTTCAATTTGATGTAAGAAAAGCTGTCGCTGACACAGAAGGCAGATTTATTTAAATTAATTTCAGAAAACAAAATGAAGGATTAAAACTTTTAATTTTAGGAGGTTATGTGATTTTAATATTTTATCAATTATTTTATATAATCGTCGCATTTCTAAAGAGGAATGGAAGGTATCCTTGACCAGTTCCAATTCCATCAGCCAATTATTGCGTCGTTCATTAGTTGGAGTTGCGACAGGACATATAAAGGAATGTGTTATGTTAGGTGGAGCTTTACAGTTAATGGCTTTAGGTTGGGCAAATGTAGGAGCGGCAGGTCGCTCCAGACGCTACTTCTGCTTCTGTAGCTTTCGGCAATTATTTTTTGTTAAAGCTGGAAAATTTGATGTCGCAGGTCAAACTCGTAGCGATTGGTACGATTGCACTTGCTACAGCTGGGTTAGTTTTTAACTATGGTTGTTCGTACTTTATCAGTAGTTATTGTTCACCAAGCTGATAGAGAAGCAGAAAAAGAAATTTCAAAGGTGTAGAATTATGGCATATGGTTGCGCTTGCATGTCAAGGTTTACGTATTGCTATTCCCGCTTCTATTATTGTTATTTATACCTTCTCCTGTTATTCAACATGCTCTTAAATTATTGCCGTAATGGTTTACTGATGGAATGAAAATTGGTGGTGGATTCGTTGTAGCAGTAGGATATGCAATGGTTATTAACTTAATGGCAACTAAAGAAGTATGGCCGTTCTTCTTCCTAGGTTTTGCATTAGCACCATTAAAATGAATTGACATTGATTGCAACTGGTATTATAGGTGTATGTGCAGCTATTATTTACTTAAATGTTACAAATAATAAAGGTAACGGTGGCGGAGATGGCGGAGCATCTTCTTCTGGAGATCCGCTAGGTGACATTTTAAACGATTATTAATAAGGGAGGAACAAGAAATGGCAGAAAAATAATAGAATAAAATTATCAAAATCAGATCGTCGTAGTGTAATGTTACGTTCTCAATTTCTTCAAGGTTCTTGGAACTACGAACGTATGCAAAATGGAGGTTGGGCTTATTCTTTAATCCCAGCATTGAAAAATTATATCCAAATAAAGATGATGCTTCAGCGACTTTTAAAAAGACATATGGAATTCTTTAATACTCACCCATATATTGCTGCACCAATTTTAGGAGTAACTCTTGCTCTTGAAGAAGAAAGAGCAAATGGATCAAAAATTGATGATGCAGCTATTCAAGGGTAAAAGTTGGAAATGATGGGACCACTTGCAGGAATCGGAGATCCAGTATTCCGTTCACAGTACGTCCAATTTTAGGAGCAATTGCAGCTTTCATTGACAAAGCAGGTGGATCACTTATAGCACCTTTCTTCTTCTTTTATTGTATGGAATGTAATACGTATAGGCTTTTTATGGTATACTCAAGAATTTGGTTACCAAAAAGGTGCTGAAATTACAAAAAGATTTATCGGTGGTTTATTACAAACAATTACTAAAAGGAGCATCCATTTTAGGAATGTTCGTTATGGAATACTAGTTCAACGTTGGACAACAATTACTTTCCCAATGGTTGTATCAAAAGTTCCTTTAGCAAAAGGGGCTCTATGTAGAATTTCCAAAAGGACCTATAGACAGTACTCAGTTACAAAAAAATTCTTGAGATGTAGCAAAAGGACTATCGCTTTCTCCGATAAAAAGTAACGACTTTTACAAGATAACTTAAATCAACTAGTACCGGATTAGCGGCTTTTATTATTAACATTCCTATGTATGTGGCTGTTAAAGAAAAATAAGTCCAATTCTAATTATCTTTGGATTATTCTTAGTTGGAATTTTAGGACATTTAGTTAAAATATTCTAAAAAGTAAAGAATTACTACTAATTAAATAATTGGAAAAATTTACTTTAAAGGAGAGAAGTTGGAACTAAAAAGCCAACTTTTTCTAATTTTATGTAATAAATTTGAATTAAAAGAAATGAGGAATAAAAGTGGCTATTTCGATGAATACAAAAGTGTTATTTACAACAAAAGGCAAATTCTCTATCGGGAATGATTGGGAATAAAAATGGAAATATACTTGTGGGAGACAAAAGCCTTTGAATTTTATAATAACTGCATCCTGAAGACTATATTCAGATTCCTTGGGGAGAAATTGTAGAGAGTGAGAGACAAATCTTTTTAAAGATAAGTATATTCGTGGATTTTTATAGATACAAAAAATGCTGGTTCATACAACTTTGTTGTAAAAATGCTGGAAAAACATTAAAGACAATGCGTGATTTTTAGGAAATGAAAAGATTGTGAGAAATAAACCTGTCTTATCACTGAAAAAGTGTTTGAATGGTTTAAGAAGAAATAAAAATGACAGATTTGAAAAATAAAAAATGGACTAACTTAATATTGATAGTCCAATATTTTATAAATATTGTCAAATTTTGTTACTAGCTTTTAAAAAGATATTAATATTCATGTTTTTCTCATACCCTCTAGGTGTAATCATTTTTCCCTTTTCACAAAGGTATTTGAATTTCCAATTAATACGATCGTAAGTATATTTATTTCAGAATCACATTTTCTCAAGCGTTGTAATTTCATGCTCTTCAGTTTCACGTCCAGCATTTCTTACAATTGCAACAGGAGTATCTTTTGATTTGTGTTTTAGCATAATTTCTTGTGCTTCAACAATTTGTGTTGTTCTTCCTTTACTTTTTGATTGTATAGCTTTATGATAAAATCACCCCAGTCGCCAGTTCCGACGTTTTTATTAATTCCCAGTCTGTTAAAAAGATTACTTAAGCTAATTGTTACATAATCGTGCATAATTGGATGCTCCAACAATTGCAGGTACTGCAGGTGTTGTTGCTGTAACTCCTGAGATTACTTCAATTTCCACATCATCCTTTTTCATCAATAACCTCATACATTATTCCAGCCATACCGTATACTCCAGCATCTCCACTACTAATTAAAGCAACATTTTTTACCGGATTTCGCAAGCTCTAGAACTTCAATACATCTGTCAACTTCCTTCATCATACTTGAACTTTTTATTTCCGTATTTGGAAAATATTCTTTAATCAAGTCAGTATAAGTTTTATACCCAACGATTATATCGCTTTTTCCATTGCTTCATAGTTCTAAAAGTCATATCTGCCTTTTTCCTGGCCCAATTCCTACTACATAAATTTTCCCTTTTTGTTCATCTCTCCTCCTAAATTTTATTATCTAATTAATTAAAAATTAATTTACAATTTTATTATATATGTCTAATGCTTCAAGATTCTTTATTTTTTTCCTAAAAAAATAAGTTCACAATTTAATCCACTACATCCAAAATGTCCAATCAAAAATCTTTTTCTCCTTGTCTATTCTTGTTTCGATATAGTCAAATGAGCAACAATTTGCTTTTATTTGATCATCATCTGAAAGTGATTCAAAAATTTTTCTCTCTTATTCTAAATAACTATCGTTTTCAATAGTTTCACTCTTTTTCCGTATTTTCCCATAATCCTTTTATACATTTCAGTTTCTTGTAATCTTTTTCATCAATTTTTCAAAGTTTTTCCCTTCCTTTGGTGCATCTCCTGAAAATTCTTTAAAAGCCAATGTCACTTTGATTAATCAAAGCAGTAATTATTTCTTTATTTTTATTATATTCTGCCACTTCCTTAGAAATATTTGCAATTTTATTTATAAAATCATTGACCATTCCTTCTGTATCACCTGCTAGCAGCTTTTTAGGATACCACCAACCATAAAAAGAATTGAGCAGAATAGGCTTCTTCATCAGAAATTCTGTATTTTTCTAACAAATTTTATTATCAAGTATTTTATCAATTTCATCCATTTTTGCTTTATTTCATCTGTTTTCTGTTTCATTAACTTAGGATTTCTATTTCTTTTTATATTTTCCGTTTCTTTTTGATATATATTCAAAAATCTATTCCTTCAAATAATACTGATTATCGCTAATCTTTTTAACTTTTTCAAAATACTCATTTTTATATTTTTGTTTTTCAGAACAACTTTGCAAATCCCTTCCCAAAAACGAAATTTTTCTATCTTCGTGAATATTCATTTTCAAATATTCTAGAACATATTTTTCTCTTCTGAGGATCATTTTGGTATCCCAGTTACAAAATACGATTCTATCAATCTTTCCAAGGCAACATAATATCTTTTTGATAAAGCTTTTTCCCATTCATCTTTACTTTCAGTTGTACTTTTCCCATCTTCATTTTCTTCACAAACTCCTTTCTCCAAATTTCTTATCCAATTTTACAGTTTCGTCAATTATTTCTTTGTTTCACACCAACTTTTGACAAATCTTGCTGGATTTTTCCCTTCATTGTTAGCATGGTTAAATTTAGATTTAGTTAGAGACTATGATTAGAAATATTTTTCATATTATTTTCC
>BNJV01001173.1_pt1 | contig 47734 bp, 86 predicted proteins | sample 8540591 | NCBI WGS metagenome assembly BNJV01 (sample SAMD00202457, study PRJDB9452) | human saliva metagenome | host: Homo sapiens | reverse complement strand
GAAGTTACGTATTGTCGCGACGAGCGGCAAAGAAGAAAGCGCACGGCTTCGAGCGCAAAGATCGATACCTGGCACACGCCTGAAGGTCGAAGAAAACTCGCTGAATGCTGCGCGCGTATTGCTGAGGATCAGAGCGCCTTGGAAGAGATGACGATTTGTGCACGCAGTCAACTCCAGATTCGCCAGGAAATTGACGAGTTGGAAGAAGCTGCTCTGAACGCAGAGCTTCTTGACGAGTAGAACTCGAGAAAGTAGCCATGCCGTAGTGCAGCCTAACCGAGGCAAATAGCCGGTTGGACTTTATCGAAAATTACGCGAACAATCTTCGGAAGCGACACTCAGTTTTCGTTGATATTCCGCGGAAAATGAAGCCGCTATACGTTTTTCGAAATAAAACATGCATTCTTGAGGGGTCTTAACAATTTGTGTCGACTGCAAGGAGAACATCATGACGACCATCGACCTTCCCCGGTCCCGAGGACTGCTCCGTTTCGAGTGCTCAGTACAACAACAATGGCTGCGCTGCTGCGCTGTCACCATCGGCTACGGACGTACCTGCGCAACCTTCGTTTCCCGCTCTCGGTTCGTGGCGGCCTCGAGCGCAAGAGCCCGGTTGTTGGCGCCTGCCCAGAAGGCAGATTGCTCCTTCAACACCGGTCTGGAGTGCACCGCCTCGCATGATTCGCGTGGGATCCGCCGGCGCTGACTGCCTGACCTACCAGGCTCGCTGAACACATCGCGTATAATCGGGGTGTGGCCCGCAGGAATTCCTGCAGGCCACACCCATATGTAAGACGGTGGAAAGCGAGGCTTCTAGTTTCCGCCCATGACTTCATTGTTGTCAGCATCTCGACCTTATAGCGGTCCCACAAGCGTCCGCCCACACCACTGAAATTGCGATGATGGCTGCTCCAGGCCAAAGACACGACCACAGCAGATAATGATGATTCCGTGCCGGTGTAAAGTACACAAGGCAAGCCAGCCGGGCAAAGCGACTAACAAACCGCCCAGCATTGCAGCAGAGGTCGCCCACATCGCCACCACTTCAGCCCCTGCGCCTCGCGTCGAGAGAGGCGATGCGCGAGGTTGCTGAACGGGGTAGACCCAGCGGCTTCCGACAACCAGTTGCGATTCCTGATGAAGCAGTCGAGAAGAGAATGCACAAGCACAGTGTGTAGACGATATCAAGCACGCTCTTGCCCATAATGACGCATGCCGCTCCCGAGGCGACAAGGATGACCGCAACACTAGCGGTGACCCCAAGAGGCGGCCTAAACGTCTTCGCGCCCGGTCATTCCGGCAGCAATCGGCACCCATGCGCCTGTGGAGTCGTATTGCATATTTGCACCGATATTTGCGCCGATGACGATCGGAGCAAGGTATAGGAAAAAGCCGAAAGTGAAAGGCATGAATTCACGCACGTCACTGTCAATCATGTAGTCCATGAGAACGGCCATCACCGGGAAGAGGATCGTCGACCCGGCGACACCGACAGATCGAGAATCGTGGAGCCAGTAGTAGTCGTCTTCGTCGCCATCGCAGCGAGCGGCCTGAAAGCCCGAGCGCCTGCCAGCGTTGAACGCGCTTGAGTCCCGCCGAACGCGAATCCGAGCGCTGTCTTTTGCCAAATCCAGCCTCGGCGCGTGCCTCATCAACGTGATAGCGGCCAGCCTCAATGGCCTCACGCGCTTTGGCGAGAACACGGTTTGCGCTGCCGTACATCGACGGCTTTTCTAATACGCGGATCCAGACGACCCAACCTAGGGCGAGAGTCGCAAGACCGATTGCAGCAGCGAATTCCCGCAAAGGAGGTGAGTCCCCTTACCCGCAAGGACTCAAGTACCCGAGCACCAAAAGGGTGTCGTCCAGACCTTGAGCGAAGGCAAGAACTGCGTCGTAGGAAAAATTGCGAATAAGAAACTGCGTCCAGATTCCCATCGGCGCAGAAAACTGCCAAACGAAAATCATCAGAACGATAAAAAGACGCAAAATTCTTGCGCTGCGAGTTTGTCAAAACCTGGTTTCCCGCCCACGTCGTCACGGACTTTGCCCAAATGACCGCAGTGAGGAGGGTGAGAACAGCAGCACAAGTTGCGCCAAGCGAGAGCGCGTAATTCACCGCGAGTGAAGAAAAACCACGCGGGTACAAGGAGAGAGAAGTAATGAAAAATCCCGCCAATTCCAAGCGCAGACGCCGCCACAAGAGCAAAAGCCAAGCTCGGGGTGAGGCGCAATGAAAGGAGAGGCGGCGTGGTTCCAGGGGTGTTATCCATCGTCGAGAACAACAGTGGCAGGATCAGCCACCCGAGGAAAACCAAGGGGCCGATGAGCATGATGAATTCCGGCGGGATAGATTCATGTAAAGCCAGGACGCCAACGTACAGAGCGCCGACCATTGCCAAACCATACAGAAGCGCCATGAGCGGCAGGGAGCAGGACGACGACTTTGTTTGCACATCACGTTCCACATGATGCGCAGCTTCAAACGAATCAGTTGGCCAACCATGACAGCCCTTCGCTCGTGTGCAGGCCGCCCACCAACTGAGCAAAACGCTCGTCCAGGGACATGTCGCCCGCCACTTCTGCAGTCGTTCCGAAAGCCAACACCTGTCCGTGATTAGTCCACAGCAACATGCGTGCACAGCTGCCGGACGGTTGCCATGACGTGGCTGGACAAAATGACCGTTCCCGCCTCGGTGGCGGAAAATCATGAGGATCTGGCGGATGTTCGCTGCCGAAACCGATGCCCAGACCGCTCGAAAGGCTCTGATGACCAAGACCGAGGGACGCATGGATGAGGGGCCGCAGCAAGGGAGATCTTCTTCGTCATACCCGCCGAGTGAGTCGGAGATGAGCTTCTTACGCATCCACGAGGTCCAAAAGTTGCCAGCAGCGCTGCGCGCGCTCGCGAGCCGTTTCGCGAGGTAAACCGCGCAGCATCCGACGTGAACCGAAATCGAGGGCCGGAAAGCGGTCGAGCAGGCGCATCCCATCGGGCATGACGCCGCAAAGCTGTCGCGGGCGAAGATTATCGGCCTCACATCGATTCCGTTGACGAAAGCGGTTCCAGAATCCGCGTAAGCAAAACCGGTCGCCATGTTGAGGGTTGTGACTTGCCTCGCACCGTTGGGGCCGACGAAGCCGTAGAAGGATCCCTTGGAGGATGTCCAGGTTGAGGTTTGCCACCGCAACCAAAGTTTCGAAGAGTCTTCACGAGGCCGCGCTCTCGAGCGCCCATTCGCTGGCTCCCTGAGGGCTGCGTGGGCATGAAAGCAGGAACGTGGCTGCCGGGAGGTTGTTGGGCCGCTGGACCTTGCGAACTGCTATGAGCAGCATGCGGGTCTGGGCTGGAACTGTTGAGGATTCACCGACTATGTTGGAAACCGGGGTTTGCTGCGGGTACTGCTGTGCAACGAAAAGCCGCCTGCCCGTACTGCTGTCCAGGTTCGGGTGGTGGAGGAACGATCGAACGCCCCTTTGGCTGAGACTGCTCCGGCTGTGCAGAGTCACTGCAGGCTGTCCCGGCTGGAACAGGCTGGCCCGGGAGGAGGCGGAACTGTAGAGTCGGAGGGAGCGGGGTTGAGACATCGTCGATATTCCTTCCTGAAATGTCCTAATGAGTCTCAGATTAGTCGCTGCAGGACTTGTCGAGTCGAAGCTTCTCACGTGATGGGCCCTTGCGAGGAGAAAACCACCTATATCGTGCAGAAAACCGCAAACGCAGCTGTCGGGTTTGCTGACGATTTTCAGGAGTGATTCTGGATATTCGAAAAATCGTACTTTTGTGTCCTTTGAGCTGCTACTCTTTTTGAGTGACTGGAGGCTACAGCTCAGGAGATCCTCCGCTGGCCAGGTGCCGCGAGTGTCGCAGTGCCCGTGCATTTTGATCGTGCACCTTGAGAGGAAGCCGCATGCTGCGTGCGAAGAAGCGAACAGTGATCGGTGCCTCGCAGCTTTTCCCTTTTTGAATGCCGCTAGCTGCCTACGCGATCCCAGCGAAGACCCGACATCGGGAAAGGAAACTCAGGCCTCGACGCCCACACCCAGCGTCGAGAGGCGGCATGTCGGCAGACACGCAGCGTGAGTGCGCTGGTATCGATTCCGGATATTCAGACTGCGGGCGATGGGACGACTCCAGCTGATCAAATCAGACGGTCGAAACCAAGGCGTTGTGACCGCGGCCTACCCCAAGGGAGAGAACGATAACCCTCAAGGGCCTTGAGGGCTTCACCATCCAAAACCCCCGGAACAGGCGGAACTGGGACGCGCGAACCGCCCGACGGCCTATTCGTCTTCATGGGGAAATCTCTGCGACGATGCCTCCATCTGGTGAGCGCTGCGTCGTTGCCGCGTCGCTGGTAGTTCAGGCGTGCAAAATGCAACCGCCGCAACGCCCAGAGCCTGACCCAATTAGCTCCCGCAAAACTATTACCCGCTGCTACTGATTGTGATCCCGTCAAAGCTAACGGAACTGAGCGCTGGCACCTTTATCAGACCAGATGGAAGCGCCGAGTCCGGTCCTGCAAGGACACGTGGACGATCGCCGATAACTGCGAAAGACCAACCATGGGGACACTTTCGCTCACCCCGGAACTGAGGTTTTGCATTACCGCAACCTGACTGTTGCCCCCGGCGTCCTGCCCAAGCCTACGAGGCTGAAAACGCCGCTAAGACCATCGACCTGGACGATGCCTCGACCGCGACTCGACGAACTTCAAGCAAAACGGGCACAAAGAACGCTACGTCTACCTTGCCAACGGAGCCCCTGCTCGCGTGGGCTACCACGTCGACTTTCACGACCCGTTGTCTTGGAATCACGCTTTCGGGAGCTTGCTTTCTGAAACCCACGCAGATGACCGCTGGAAATCCTGGATCGCTCGCCGGTGACCGATCACGGGGGAGCGGCCCGCTGCTCCGACAGTGAGCGGGGATACGAAGGTCGCAACCTTCAACGTCCTCAACTACTTCTCTGACCTGGGCGAAAACGAACCCGGATGCAAGGGATACGAGGACCGCAACCACAAGTACGTGACCGATAAGAACTGGCAAACTCTGCGGCGTCTGGTCCTGCAGCTTTTTGCGAACCAGCAGACCAAGATCGTTCAGGGCGATTATCACGATCGATGCCGACGTTGTGGCATTGGAAGAAATCGAAAACCCCGTACGTCGGGTGCAGTACCGACCGACGGCGCGCTCAAGCCTGTCAATGCGCTCAATGCAGCTGTGATCCGAGGTCTGGGCCTATGTCCCAGTCCTCAACCGTTCCCAAACGAAGACGTCATCCGCATTCGCTTTCATCTGCAAGAAGGCAAACAGATCGCCCCGGTCGGGGACTCGTCATTTACGACGATCCGGCATACACGGGCCTCGCGCGTCAGCCCTCGGCTCAAGAATTCAAGCCGATCACTGACAAACCACGAAGGCAAGAACTTCGTTGTCATTGCCAACCACTTCAAGTCCAAGGGTTTGCACCCAAGAACTTGTCCGGCGCGGAAGCGGCAGCAAACACCGACAACGGTGATGGTCAGGAACTCCAATGGAGTTCGCGTCAAGCAGAGCCCGCGCACTTGCCACTCTCGCACAGCGTTTCAACGGAACCCCGCACTGCTTGTCTGGCGACTTCAACGCCTACACGATGGAAGTATCCTCTGAAAAGTCCTCACCGATGCGGGGCTGGGGCCCACGAGTCGGGTCACGGTGATTCCTCCTATGTCTGGCGGTGGTCGCTCTGGATCGATGGACCACGTCTGCGAACTCGCAGGCACCGCTGATCACCGAGGTGAAGTCGCGCGGTAAACGCGCAGACAGCATCGCTCGGAATACCGCGCCAAACGCTAACAGCATACCTGGCTTTCGAGGGCCGACAACCCTACCGCGCCTCGACCACAATCCCGGAGATCATCGTTTGAATCCATCACCCCTGATCGCCCAGCCGCCGGTTGGGCTGCCCAGGCCTCGGATCAGGCCTCGACCAACCCGAGTGCCCCGGCAGGTAACGAGCAGACTGCATCGGCAACAAAGCCGGCAGAAGCGCTCCAAGCTGGCCTCGACCGGCGTGAACGAAACCATTCCGCTGGCCTGGGAGCCCTGGTGCTGGGCGTGACCGCTCGCGCCATGCGCCGCCGGACCTCTGACCTCACCCAACCATCATGAGAGGAAACAATATGCTCACTCGAACCTCGAAGGGCGGTGATTGCGACCGTGCAGCCCTCGCGCTCTTCGCAACTCTAGCTGCCTCGCAGACCCCGCGCGCGAGGCAGACTTCGACGACGGAGGCCAGCCCCGAGGCCACCGCGCAGACTTCGCCGCCGAACGCACGGCCTCAGGCAGACAAGGCTCACCGCGCGCGGCCCCCGGTGCTGGGTACGGATCGCGGCGCATCCGATATCGTCACCCTCGACCCAGACCACCTCACCGATGTGCACGGCACATCGAGATGCAAAAGGATCTGAAGGCTCGCAGGTCGTCGAGCCGGTCTCGCTACGATGAACATCTCAAGCGTGCAACCGCAGCAGAACCCGAACTCAAGCCACCTCGCTGGGCGACAACATTGGTGCGTCTCCCTACACCTCAAGTGTCGATGAAGGGACAACTCCGACCATCGAAGCGCTCAACACGATGCATCCCAGGGTCGACCATACGAACCACGAGTTGGATATGTGCAGGCAGTCTCACACGCGCGTCGATGGCTCAAACCCTCTGAGTTCGTTCAAACGAACTTCCCTACCCTGCTGCAAACGTTGAAGGAATGAGGAACGTGGGGAGCGGGCACCTCACCTGGGAGAGCAAGCTCAGGACCTCCTTCGGAGTGACGGTCGCGTTCATCGGCGCGATTGCCGAGGATGTCCCCTTGCCAAGCTCAGCCCCGGAACCACGCAGGGCCTGACTTTTCGCGACCCGATCGCCAAGATCAACACCCGGCGAAGCAGCTCAAGCAGGATGGAATCAGCGCAGATCGTCATCGCCATGCTTGACGATGACGTGAAGAACAACTCACCCGAAGATGGGCCCCGATGTTGACGGCCTTAGGGTGGCGACACGCACGTTCCTCACGAGTTTGACCATGTCGATTCGGCGGTCGAGCTCACCGCAGAACCCCTTCTGGCGGGTGTTGCCTCCGGTTCCTGGCACGGATAACCTGGGCCTGATTCAGATCTCCTCACGATACGGCGACCGGAAAGGTCGTGGCGTCGACACCTGCTGATCCCGCTGCGACCGTTTACGAGTGCGGTGAAGATCCCGCAGACGAAAGCGCAGTTGTTACCTGCGCGCAAGGCTTCGGCCGTCGCCGGTGCCCAAAGTTGTGGCACAGGGTTACACCGAGCTTCCACCGTGGCATCTTCGAGGCACCCGATGGAAGCATCGAAAGGGCGGTAACCGCGTATCGAGTCAACATCGGGCAACCTGGCTGCTGACGCGATGCGTGAAACAATCCGCACACCCGATGGCAACCCTGTTGATATCGGCATGATCAATGCTGGTGGTCTGCGTGCGGATCTTGAACCCGGTAGCGATGGCACCATCACCTACAAGCAGAGCTACGATGTCATGCCCTTCTCGAACGAGCTGGGATCGTGACCATCAAGGGTTCCGATGTGAAGGATGCTCTGAAGAACAGGCGGAAGACGAACCTGAACTCTGGGAACTCGCGCCCGCTGCTCAAGCTTGGTCTGTCGAAGAATGTCCAGTTACATCCCACTGATCCTTCCAAGCCGTACGGTGAGCGCATTACCTCGTTGCTCGTCAATGGTGCGCCTATCGATATGAACAAGGAGTACACGGTTGATCGGCGACCTTCCTCCTGCTGGAGGCGACACCTTCCCGGCACTGACCCGTGGAACGAAGACGGTTCTGGGTAACCTCGACCGCGATAAGTTCAACGAGTACCGGTGCGCACAATGGCATCAAGGCTTGACCCTCAGGCGAATCGGCGTGACGCTCCCGAGCGATCCGGTTGCTCCCGATCAGGAATTCACCGTGCCTTTGCGCGGTCATCCTCTCCGAGGGCCCGGGAAGACCCAGAATGCTCAGGTCTCCTTCGGATCGGTAGCCGTCAATGCAGCGTCAACAACTTCGCTGCGCGAAGAGCACGCATCCGATGAGGGCATCGATTATCACAACCGATGGGTGCAGGTCAGGCAACTCTGAAGGCCTCGCTGCCGATGTCGGTGTGCGCCGCTGACCCGAAGGGGAGCGCTCACGTTGCCCGTCACCGTTGAGACCGACTTTGGAACCGTCGTTCCGAGGCTCTGGCTTTGACCGTTCAGGTCACCTGCCCGGTCGCGGCGCAACAGCCGGTGTGCTGCGGCGAAGAACTGCAAAGGCGTTGCGGGCAAGAAACTGGCACGCACCGGTTCCGAGGCCGCGCTGGTGGCTGGCTGCCTCGGTATGGGTGGCCTCGGCTTGCGATGCGTCGCGCTGCATGATAGGAACTTGGTGTTCGCCGATGCGCGGTGAAAGCCCGAGTGACTGCGCTTGTGGGCGGCGGATTGAGAAGTCCTGCCGTCCACAGGCGTATGTATGGACGGAAAATATAACTTTATCGATTCGTTATCGCGCTGAGGCCGTGATTCGCCTTGACGCGTCCGAATAGATGGGAGAAACTCTAAATGGGCGTCAACGCAGCACACGTATGCGTTCTCGCAAGCGGTGGTGCGCAGTGAGTTCCGCTGGTTTGATTCGCGCTGTCGCAACCAACCTACAGTCATCAACACACTCTTGGAGGAATAACGGTATGAAGACCCTCACAGAATCGTTGCAGTCGCTGGCGTTGCTACGCTCGCACTGACCGCGTGCTCGTCCGGTTCGAAGCCCTTCGAGTTCCGGCTCGACCTCGAGCGCATCTTTCCAATGGCGCAAGCTTCACGGCTTGCGCCGTTTCTGATGCTGCGGTTGGGACGACAAGTCCTTCAACGAATCCGCATACAACGGCCCAAGGGCCGCACAGTCGAAGCTCGGCATTCAGATCAACACGGCAGAGTCCTCCTCTTCGTCGGACTTCGTACCCAACACTGAATCAATGGTCTCCGACGGCTGCAACCTGATCATCGGCGTTGGCTTCAACCTGGAGAAGGCACTGCACGCCTCTGCAAACGAGAACAGGACGTCCACTACGCACTTGTTGACTCTTCCTTCTCGGACGACTCCACAAGACCGTCACTGTTGAGAACGCACGTCCTCTGCTCTTCAACACCGCTGAAGCCGCTTACCTGGCTGGTTACGCCGCAGCGGGCATGAGCAAGACCGTCAGGGTCGCGCACCTTCAGTGGCATCCAGATTCCTTCGGTTACCGTCTCATGGACGGCTTCGCCGATGGTGTCGCAGCCTACAACAAGGCAAAGGGCACGAACGTCCAGGTTCTCGGCTGGGACAAGGCAACCCAGAATGGCTCCTTCACCCAGTCCTTCGATGACCAGGCACTGGGCAAGCAGCAGGCACAGCAGTTCATCGACCAGGGCGCTGACATTATCATGCCCGTCGCCGGACCTGTTGGCCTGGGTGCAGCTGCTGCTGCAAAGGCCGATGGCAAGACCTACATCATTGGTGTTGACTCCGACTGGTACGAATCTGCCCTGACTACAAGTCGATCATTCTGACCTCGGTCATGAAGGAAATCGGTCGCTTCGGTTGAGCAGGCCATCACGGACTCTGTGAATGGCAAGTTCAGTGCGACTCCTTACGTGGGTACTCTGGAAAACGGTGGTGTCTCCATCGCTCCCTTCCACGAATTCGATTCAAAGGTTCCTCAGGATCTGAAGGATGAGCTCACCAAGCTCACCGATCAGATCAAGAAGGGCGAACTGAAGGTTGAGTCCGCGAACTCCCTCGAAGTGATTCGTGAACACTAGGTGAAGGCGCGGTGGTCTCCACCGCGCCTTCGCTGTATCAGCTATCCTGAAACCGAAACTCAACCGCGCAGAAGGGCGGAGTTACAGTGAAGTTGGAACTCAGGGGATCACCAAACGTTTCGGTCCTCTGGTCGCAAAATAATGACATCAACCTCACCATCGAAGAAGGGCATATTCACGCGCTTCTTGGTGGAAATCGAGCCGGTAAATCAACGCTGATGAATGTGCTTTACGGCTTTTCACCAGCCCGATGAAGGAGAAATCTCATCGATGGGAAAGCCGGTCCACTTTCAACGGTCCCGGTGATGCGGTTGCCGCGGGATTGGGCATGGTGCACCAGCACTTCATGCTGATCCCGGTCTTTACCGTCGCAGAATCGATCGCTCTGGGTTTTGAACCGACGAAAAGCAAGCGGGTTGATTGATCTTGCGCAGGCGCGACGCACTGTTGAAGAAGTCTCTGCGCGCTTTTGGTTTCGATCTTGATCCCGATGCCCTCATCGAAGACCTTTCTGTTGGGTGCCCAGCAGCGAGTCGAAATGTTAAGGCCCTCTCGCGTCAAGCAAAGGTCCTTATCCTTGATGAGCCAACGGCAGTTTTGACTCTCCCAGGAAACCGACGAACTCATGGCGATCGTGCGTCAACTTGCTGATGCGGGAACGTCCATCGTCTTCATTACCCACAAACTGCGCGAGGTCCGCGCCGTCGCAGATGAAATCACCGTCATTCGACGCGGAACTGTCGTCGGTGAAGCATCTCCGCAGGACTCGAATCCGAGCTGGCCAATAAGATGGTCGGCCGCTCGGTCATGATGCGCGTTGACAAAGCTGAAGCACATCCAAAGCGGTGGGGGATTGGAGTTCAAGGAGATCTCCATGCTGTCTCCTACAGGCTTGCCCCTCCTCGACCACGTATCTTTCAGCGTCGAACGCGGTGAAATTGTTGCAGGTTGCTGGTGTTCAAGGTAACGGTCAGACCGAACTCTCGTACAGACCATTTTGGGCCTGGCCACCCCGAATTCCGGTGAGATCCTCCTCGAAGGAATCGACATTACACACGCCAACCCCCGCAAGTCTTTGGACGCGGGAATCGGCTTCATTCCTCGAGGACCGTTCGACCGACGGTATTATTTCTCTTTCTCGATCGCTGAAAAATCTGGTCCTGACCAGTACAAGGACTCGCGTTTCGCGGCTGGTCCCATGCTCAAGCTCGGAATCATCGCTCAAAATGCGCGGGCTAAGGAGGAAGAGTTCGACATTCGCCTGACCTCGATCAGTGATCCGATTTCCTCTCTTTCGGGCGGAAATCAGCAAAAGGTCGTTGTCGCGCGTGAAATGTCGAAGGACCTCAACCTGCTTGTTGCGAACCAGCCAACTCGTGGCGTGGACGTGGGCCTCGATCGAGTTCATCCACAAGCGCATCGTCGAGGTTCGCGACCAGAACATTCCCGTTCTGTTGATTTCATCAGAGTTGATGAAGTACTTTGCTGGCCGATCGCATCGTCGTGATGTATCGAGGCCGTGTGATGGGTATCGTTCCCTGCAGATACCCCGCGTGATGTGCTCGGTTTGATGATGGCCGGCGTTCCCTCATGACGAGGCTGTTGCGGGCGAGCAGGAAAACGCTGAGGTTTCGGATTCACACGAGGAGGAGAAGTGATGACCCAGGCAAAACGTCCCTCGAAGGCACTGGTTGTGTGTCGTCACATCTTGGGATCGCGGTGGTTCGTTTCATCCTCGCGGTTCTCATCGCCTTTGCTCTAGGTGCGATTTTTGATCGCGATGACCGGAGCATCGGTACTGATGCCTATTACGCGATGTTCCGCGGGCAATCTTTGACCCCGGCGCACGCAGCTTCCAACGCCAGATCCGCCGCTGACAGATTCCCTGTTCTCTCAATCCCCTGGTGCTGGGCGGTTTTGGGTCTTGCTCTAGGATTCCGCGCAGGGTTGTTCAACATCGGCGGTAAAGGCCAGATTATTTTCGGTGCTCTTTGCTGCTGTGTGGGTTGGCTTCGCAATGAACTTGCCTCCCGTTATTCACACCCTTGTTGCTCTTCTTGCAGCGATGGTCGCCGGTGCCTTTACGCCGGAATCGCAGGTGTGCTCAAAGCAAAGACCGGCGCTAACGAAGTCATCGTTACCATCATGTTGAACTCGATTGCCACCCTGGCGCTGGGTTACATCCTTTCGAAGCAATCGTGGCAGGTCCCGGGATCGAATCAGCCTCAAACTCCGAAGGTTGCGGATTCAGCCGCTTTCGCTCGCATTCTCGATGCGCCCTTCAAGATTCACATGGGTGTTTTCGTCGCGCTCTGCGGTCATCGTTTTTCTGGTGGCTCATTGAGCGTTCGACCTTGGGCTTTGAAATCCGAGCTGTTGGTGCTAATCCCGAGGCCGCCCGTACCGCCGGAATTTCGGTGGGGAAGATTACCGCAATCACCATGGCCATCTCGGGTGCCTTCCTCGGCCTTGCAGGTGCAAACGAGGCCTTGGGCACCGTTGGTTATGTCTCGCGTGATATCACTGGCACCATCGGCTTTGACGCCATCACGGTTGCTCTTTTGGGGAGGAACAAGCCACTGGGCACTCTGGGTGCAGGTATTCTCTTCGGTGCCTTTTAAAGCAGGTGGCTACACCATGCAGGCGAAGGGCGTTCCGATCGATATGATCTTGATTCTCCAGTCAGTGATCGTCCTGCTTATTGCAGCCCCGATGCTTGTTCGCTGGCTCTTCCACTTGCCCAAGGAAACCAAGAAGAGCTTGCGCGCTGAGCTCGCTGAGCTCAGCGATGAACATACTGAAGAGGACTGGAAGAGCCCGGCCGCGCCCTGGCAGTGACGGAAAAACGTAGCGTCTGAGGGCGGCGATGCTGTCATCGATGGCGCTCCACCGATTCGGAAGGAGAGGCACGATGAGCCAGACGCAAGCAATGAATGACGTTCAACTCAAGGCGTTCATGGAAGATGCCAGTCGTCTACGTTCTGGCAGTGCTCCTGCAAATTCTTTTCACGATCAAGGTCAGCGGCGATGTCACCATCCGCCCCTCAATGACAAGTCGCAGAGCCTCAATATCGACGATATCGTCACCCCCGGGCGTCCCGTCCTTCTGGTGCTGACAGCGTTGACTCTTGTGGTGGCCGTGGTCGATCTACTCGGTATGGGCACGTCGGCAGGACCCGCGCTGGTTAAACGTCACCATGATGATCACAGCCGGAGTCGCAACGGTCTTCGGATTCCTGATCTATGCAGGGTTCGGGTTCGAGCGGTGTCGTGACACTCACCTCGACCCTGTATTCGACCGTTGCAATTTCAACGCCTCTGATCTTCGGTTCGCTTTCGGGCGTTGTTTCGGAACGTGTTGGCGCTGTCAATATCGCCATTGAAGGTGACCTGCTCTTGGGAGCTTTCGCAGCGTCATGGCTGCCTCGTACTTCCAGACTTCATGGGCCGGCCTGATCGCAGCGCCGATCGCGGGCGCCTTTCCTTGGCTGCCTCTTGGCGCTCTTCTCGGTCAAGTACGGCGTGGATCAGATCATCGTCGGTGTGGTCTTTGAACGTCTTGGCAGCGGGTCTGACGACTTCTTCTACGGAACGTGGATGACGAAGAAGGCAGAACTCTTCAATACGAATAAGTTCTCGCTCTCTGATATCAAGATTCCGATCCTGGGAGAAATCCCGGTTATTGGCCCGATGCTCTTCAACCACAACATCTTGGTCTACTTGATGTACGCCACGGTGATTTTCTTGGCGATCTACCTGTACCGTTCGCGTTGGGGCTTGCGTCTTCGCGCCTGCGGTGAGCACCCGCGAGCAGCCGATACCGTTGGCATTAACGTCAATCGCACGCGAACCCTCAATGCCATCCTCGCTTCTAGTTTTGCGGGATTGGGCGGTGCATTCTTCACCATCGGTTCGGGACTGTCCTTCACTGACAATATCTCCGCGGGCAATGGCTACATCGCCTTGGCTGCAATGATCTTGGGCAAGTGGCACCCGATCGGCGCCATGGGTGCTGCACTGATGTTCGGTTTTTGCTCAGGCACTCGCGCCTGCTGCCGAACTTGGAGCAGTCCATTCCTTCAGACCTGATCTCGATGATCCCCTCACATCGTGACCATCATCGCGGTCGCCGGATTCGTCGGGAAGTCGCGTCCACCGGCAGCTGAGAACATTCCCCTACACGAAGTGATTGACTGCTAGGTAGAAGGAACGACTCATGGACATCAACTGGGAAGATCTTCAGGATCTTGCTATCTCGGCAATGGAACAGGCCCTACTGCCCATACAGCGGATTTCCCGTTGGAGCAGCTGGACTGACAACAGACGGGCAGACCTATTCGGGATGCAACGTGGAGAACGCTGGTTACGGTGTCACACTGTGCGCTGAATGCGGAATGGTTTCGCAGATGGTGCGTCCGGTGGCAGCGCCTCGCGGCGGTCGTTGCGGTGAACGGGAATTGTGAGCCGGTTGCTCCCTGTGGTCGTTGCCGTCAGCTCATTTTTGAGCACGGCGGCAATGACTGCTTGGTTTTGATGCCCGAGGGCGTCATGACCATGAAGCAGGTGCTACCGGGAGCTTTTTGGCCCCCACGACCTGACCGAAGTGCCTTCGGCACGATTCAACGAAGACTAATGACTATGGCGGGCGTGCGCGTGAATTGATCGTGCGCGCCCGCCAGATATTCTCCGGAAACAACACCCAGGAAGGACATCATGAAACAGTTTGATGCCGTCGACGTCATTCGCGTGAAGCGTGATGGCGGGAAACCGTCCACTGAAGAGATTCAATGGACCATTGATGCCTACACGCGCGGGGTGATGAAAGACGAGCAAATGGGCCGCCCTGGCCATGGCTGTTTTCCTGCGCGGAATGGACCGTGAAGAAATCGTGACGTGGACTCAGGCCATGATTGATTCCGGCGAGCGCATGGATTTCGCATCGTATTTCGCGTAACCGCTGATAAGCACTCGACCGGTGGCGTGGGCGATAAGATCACCTTCCGCTTGCCCCTGCTTGTTGCCGCTCCCTCGGAGTCGCAGTCCCGCAGCTTTCCGGCCGAGGCCTCGGCCACACGGGTGGAACCCTCGACAAGCTCGAGGCCATTCCCGGCTGGCGTGCATCTTTGTCCAACGACGAGATCTCACCACCAATTGGGCGAGGGCTGCGGAGCGGTGATTTGCGCTGCGAGCGGGCCTGGCTCCTGCAGATAAGAAGCTCCATGCGCTGCGCGATATTACTTCGACCGTGGATTGCATTCCCCTCATTGCGTCTTCGATCATGTCGAAGAAAAATCGCCGAGGGAACCGACCTTGGTTCTGGACGTCAAGGTTGGCAGCGGTGCTTTCATGAAGGACATTGATCACGCTCGCGAGCTGGCGCGCACCATGGTGGACCCTGGGCCGCGATGCCGGCGTGAAAACACAAGCACTTTGACTGACATGTCCACTGCTGGGACTCAAGGTCGGTAACGCCCTTGAAGTTGAAGAATCCGTTGAGGTTCTTGCTGGCGGTGGTCCCGCGGACGTCGTCGAATTGACCGTTGAGCTTGCTCGCGCCATGCTCACCATGGCAGGACACCCCGATGCCGATGTGGAAGCAGCGCTGAAGGACGGTCGCGCCATGGATGTGTGCGCGCGATGATCCGTGAACAGGGCGGAGACCCCGACGCAGCTTTGCCGACCTCCGCGCTGACCCACACGGTCACTGCCGAGGCCGATGGCTTCATTTCCGAAATGGATGCACTCAGCGTGGGCGTGGCCTCGTGGAGGCTAGGCGCGGGCCGTGCAGTCAAGGACGATCCGGTGCAGGCGGGAGCGGGAATTGAAATTCACGCCAAGCTGGGGAAGTCGCGCAAGGGAGACGCGCTCTTCACCCCTGCACACCGACGATGAGTGGCGTATTCCTCGTGCTCGAGGCCTTGATGGGGGAGTGCGATCAGCGATAGTGCCCCGGCTGCTCGCAACATTATTTTGGACCGCGTGGGCTAAGAAGACAGACACCGAGAAGTGCCTCTGTGAGGCAATGACCGACTGACAGAACAACAACCGCATTGGAGTGGACAACCATGAAATCAACGCCGCACATTGACCCGAAGGTCCCTATTGCCCTGACTATCTTGCTGCCCGGAGATCCGCTTCGCGCCAAGTTCATTGCCGAGACCTACCTTGAGGACGCGCAGCACTCAACGCGGTGCGTAACATGCTGGGCTTCACCGGTACCTACCAGGGCACCCGGTATCGGTTATGGGCTCGGGTATGGGTATCCCTTCGATCTCGCTGTATGCGTGGGAACTCATTCACGTCTTTGGCCGCACAAAGCTCATCCGTGTGGGTACCTGCGGCGCGCTGCAGCCCGGAATCAACCTTTACGATGTCGTCATCGCTCAGGAGCCTGCACGAACTCGAACTTCATCGATCAGTACAACATCCCTGGAACCCATGCCCCATCGGTTCCTACCGCCTGATTGAGGCTGTGCGCGAGAATGCAAGGGAAAAAGGGCGTAACCACCCACGTGGGTAACGTCCTGTCCTCGGATACTTTCTACAATGCCGATCCGACCTTTAACGAGCGCTGGCAGAAGATGGGCATCATGGCCATCGAAATGGAGACCGCGGGCCTGTACGCCACTGCCGCCGAGGCCGGGGTTGAGGCTTTTGGGTATCTTCACCGTCTCTGACTCGCTGGTGACCGGTGAAGAAACGACTGCGGAAGAACGTCAGACTGCCTTCACCCAGATGATGGAAATCGCACTTCCTCTGGCGCAGATCTGAGGACTTGAAAAGGAAAAGTATGAAGAAGTCTGAAGTTGCACACCTGATTGACCACACGATCCTCAAGCCCGAGGCCACTAGCGCCGATGCCGCGCGGATCGTTGAGGAAGGTGCACGTTTTGTACCCTATTCCGTGTGCGTGTCCCCATCGATGCTCCCGCTTGAGGTGCCTGAAGGACTGAAGGTCGCCTGCGTCGTGGGGCTTCCTTCGGGGGCAGTGAAGCCGAAATGTCGAGGCCTATGAAGCCAAGCAGGCTATTGCCGATGGTGCTGACGAGATCGATATGGTCATCAATATTGCCCTGGCAAAAGAAGGCAAGTTTGATCAGGTCGAGGAAGAAATCCGTGCTGTTCGCGCGGAGATCCCTGCAGGAAAAGTCCTGAAGGTCATCATCGAATCGGCGGCCTTGACCGACGAAGAAATCGTTGCAGTCTGCCGTGCGGCGGTCGCCGCCGGTGCAGATTTTGTCAAGACTCAACCGGTTTCCACCCCTGCAGGTGGAGCATCCGTTCACGCGGTGAAGCTCATGCGTGAGACCGTGGGCGAAAACATGGGAGTCAAGTCATCTGGCGGTATTCGCGATGCCCAAACGGCTATCGCAATGATCGAGGCGGGCGCGACCGTTCGGGCGTTTCTGCAACCGCTGCGATTCTTGCCGGTCTTGAAGACTAATTCAGGGGAAAAATGAACGTTATTGAACGAGCTCAACAGTGGGTGGACCACGATCCGATCCGGCAACCGCGGCTGAACTCGCCTCCGCTGTTGAAGCAGCGCGCGCAGGAGACGAGAGCGCACTTGTCGAACTGAATCGGGCCATGAATGGCCCTCTGCACCCGGTACTGCCGGATTGCGCGGTGAAATTGGCCCGGGCGAATCGCGAATGAATCTCTCGGTCGTCATCCGTGCAACTGCCGGGTTGTGCGCGGTTCTCTCAGGCATGCAACGCAGCCCGCGCGTCGTCATCGGCTGCGACGCCCGCTACGGATCAGTTGATTTTCGCTCACGCAGCTGCACGCGTGGCCTCGGCAGCAGGATGCGAAGTGTTCTTGCTTCCGCTGAAGAACCCCACCCCGCTCACTCGCATTCTCCGTGCGCGAGTTGGACGCCGATGCGGGCATCATGGTCACCGCATCGCACAACCCGCCTCGCGACAACGGCTACAAGGTCTACTTGGGCGGAAACCGTCGTGACCGGTGCCGGCCAGGGCGTCCAGATCGTTTCTCCTTCGATGCCGAGATCGCTTTCGCGATTGCTTCGCTCTTTCGCCGATCAGATCGCTCAGAACGACGAGCTGATCGTCAATGTGGATCCTCGCGAGGACTACATTGCTCGCGCCGCATCTTTGGCGCAGGAAGCCCGGAAATCAGGAAGATCTGGCCATCACCCTGACTGCTGTGCACGGTGTGGGCGCAGCCCTGACCCAGCAGGGTGCTCAACGAGGCCGGCTTTTACCAACGTCAGCCTCGTTGCAGAGCAAGTGGAACCGGACCCCGACTTCCCGACGGTGTCCTTCCCTGAACCCCGAGGAGCCCGGAGCTCTGGATCTGGCTATTGCACATGCGCGCGCACATGCTTCTGACCTCATCATCGCGGTCGACCCAGATGCTGATCGCTGTGCGCTCGCGGTTCCCGACGAGGCCTCGTCGAGTGGCTGGCGTCAGCTTTCCGGCGATGAAACGGGCTCGCTGCTGGGCGAGTTCCTTGCGGGAAGCGCCCCCGAGGATGCGGTTTTCGCGAACTCGATCGTTTCTCGCGTTTGCTGGGCAAGATTGCTCAGGACACGGTCTGAAGTACCAGCACACGCTCACCGGCTTTCAGTGGATCGCACGCGTTCCGGGGCTCTACTCGGCTATGAAGAAGCCATCGGTTTTGCCCCTGATCCCACGCGCGTGCGCGATAAGGACGGCATCGCCACCCTCGGTTGTTGCCGCCTCCTTGTTCGCCATGCTCAAGAGCCAAGGACGCACGGCAAAGGACGAACTCGAGCGCATGGCAAGGCTCTATGGTCTGCATGTGACCGCGCCGCTGACCTTCCGTGTCGATCGCCTCGAGTTGATCGCAGAGGGTATGCAGCGCTCTGCGTTCTCAGCCCCCGACAACTCTTTTGCCGGCGCTGAGGTTGAAGGAGTCGTGGACCTGTCGAAGGATGGGATGGCCTTCCGGGTACGGGATGCACTCATGGTCACCACTACTGCCGGCGACCGCGTGATTGCTCGTCCTTTCGGGCACAGAACCCAAGCTCAAGCGCTACCTCGAAGTGGTCATCCCCGTGGAAGACGGCGCAGAGGTCCCTCGGGCGCAGGCTCGCGAGCGCTGGAGACGATTAAGTCCGAATTCGGCGCCGCGATTGGGATCTGATTGATTCCTGAGGCCTCGCTTGCTGTGGAATGCATACAGTAGTCGCGGCTCTGAACTCTGGTGGGTGTCTCCTTCGGGTGACACCCACCAGCTGCATTCGACTCCTCCCATGGGGCTACTCACTCTGTGGCGCACCATCATGTGCCTCTCTATGAAGAGCTATGCGTGGTTGACTCGCGGCAATCTATCGAGGCTGGCAGGATAAAAGAGTGAGCGAAGAACATCCTCATCGGATACACAGACTCAAGATTTTCACGATCATCTGCTTTTACAGGCATTCGCGTGGGATTTGCCCGCTGATCAGAGCTTGTGGAGGACGATTGCCGCTACGGCACACGACCTTGCGGATCTGGGGATTGAAGGCGTCTGGCTTCCACCCGCGTACAAGGGCCATAAAGGGGCTGAGGATGTTGGATACGGCGTCTACGACATGTACGACCTTGGCGAGTTCGATCAAAAAGCGAAGCATCGCGCGTACGGCACGATAGCGATGAATACCGCGGCTATCGATGCGCTCCACGAGGCGGGGATCCACGTCATCGCCGATATCGTCTTGAACCATCGTCTTGGCGGCGATGAAACTGAGGAAGTTCGAGCGCAGGGTTGATCCGGGGAACCGAATGCAGGTGATCTCCGACGAAGAAACAATCCGTGCGTGGACCTGTTTCACCTTCCCAGGCAGGCAGGGAACCTACTCTGATTTCCAGTGGAATTCGCAGTGTTTCAAAGGTATCGACTGGGATGAAAAACACAAGACCAATGCCGTGTGGCTTTTTGATGGCAAAGAATGGGATCCAACAGCGGGCGAGGAGCTGGGCAACTACGACTATCTCATGGGTTGTGATGTCGACGTATCCCACCGCAGGTTAATGAAGAATCAACCGTTGGGGTCGCTGGTACGTTGAGACCACGGAGTCGATGCTCTGCGCTTGGATGCCGTCAAACACATCGGTTCAGATTTCTTCCTAGACGTTGGCTGAAAGATCTTTCGCACCGCAACAGGGAAGTCTCTACCGGCTGTTGGCGAATACTCGACATTATGACGTGGGACAGCTGTGTCTCCTACCTTGATCGAGTGCCTCAAATTGGCTTATTCTGACGTCCCTTGCACTTCCACTTTCACGAGCCTCCGTCTCAGATGGCAACTTTGATCTCTTCACAGCTCTACGCGAATACCTTGGTTGCTACGCGTCCCCAAAATGCGGTGACTCTTCGTTGAAAACCATGACACTCAACCGGGACTAATCACTGGAACCGACCGTTGCCCCTCGGTTCAAGCTCTCTGCTTATGCTTTGATTCTTTCCACGATAGCGGGTTCCCTGCGTTTTCTGGGGAGATCTTTTGGCAGTGGGAATATGCTCCCCGCAGTGCGAGCTTCCTTCCTCATGCAAGCCTGAAAGACCGCGGCTCAAGGCCCGCAATGTGATGCTTGATAATCCCCGGACGTGGTTGGTTTTTACCGACAGGGCATTGAAGGAGACCCTGACAGGCTGCGCAGTTGTTCTATCGGATCGTCTTGCTGGTGAGAAACTGTTTGTTCCTTGGAAAGTGGCGCGCCGGGAAAACTGGGTGTGCGCGGTCGGTGAACTACCTTTGGTTGTCATCGATGAGGACGGGTGGGCAACCTTCCCGTCCTCCGATGGTGGTCTTTCTGTCTACTTCCCTGATGCCGCGCATCTTTAGTCTCTCAGCCGCCACCCGGGTGAGCGGAAAGAAGAGGAAACCCCAGTTGGCCTCGCTGCCAGCGGAGGTCAGGAGGACGGGAGGGGCAAGGTTCCGCATCCCATTCTCACACGAGGTTGACGACGTGGGAAGCGACGTCTTCCCTTCACTCATCCGACGCTCATCAAGCCACCATTGGCCCACCTGCGCAATCAAAACCTACGAGCATCTGCGCAGGTACAGGGAGCCCACTGGGAGCTCATATTCGCCTGAGAAAACACTGGTTTGCAAGCAGGTGCTCGACCTGATCGCGATGTCACCCATGAGGAAGGAAAACGACCCGGAAGTGGAATTTTGTGGCGCATCGCGCACAAGAATTCGGAAAACCATCCGAATTGATTCAATGTAGCTCAGCAATGCAAGCGCGGAGTCTTCGGAGGATCATACGCGGCCGTTTTTGGGAATCAAGGGCGGCTTTCAAGGGCGCTCATGAGAGCGTGAACTTCGCGGTCGACGATGATTTCGGCGTACAGGCCTTCTCTTTCCGCCAAAATGCCTGGCAAAATGACGGGCTTGAAATTCGGGCTTGAGAGGGCAATTTCTTCGACGCTTGTCCCGTCGAACTTTGAAGCAAAGTCTTTCGCCCGACAGCAACAAGTTGCTCGGCGGCAAAACCGCCCATGCGCATTCGTTTCTCGGCCATGCCCTTTAACCGTACACGTCCCGAGTCGCCTGGGGGTTCTAGATGCCAAGACGGGTGTGTTTATGGCACAATCTATGTGTCCTTCCGCCTTGGTGTAACGGCAGCACAGAGGTTTTTGGTGTTTAGTCTAGGTTCGAACCTAGGGGCGAGCTCAATGAGCGCGCGTGAAAGGGCGACATGACTACTCCACTGCAGTGATTGTTCCACGCAGGCGTTGGACACGCATGAAGTCCTCTTCCCCAAAGTCGTTCATCCCCGTCGCGGGATTATCGATGATCGGGCACGCCCTCCGCGCTGGAGCCGGTACGGATCCCGATCATTTAGTCGCAGTCGTACGCCACCAGCGTGACCTTGTTGCCGATGAAATCCTTCGCAATAACCCCGACGCCATCATCGCGGATCAAGACGACGATCCCTGGAACCGGGCGTGCAGTTCAGTGCGCATTGGATGAACTTCTGAGGCGCGCACAGCCTCAAGGACACGATTCTTGTCAAGCATATGGCGATGTTCCAATGCTTGATGCAGGCCACTGCTCAATGACCCGTTGCCTCCATGATGAACGTCGGCGCAACTGTTTCAGTGCTCACGACGATTGTCGAAGATCCGACTGGCTATGCCGCATTGTGCGAGACGACGCAGTGGCGACGTCTGCCGCATCGTCGAGCAGAAAGATGCCACAGACGAAGAGCGTGCATCCATGAGACTCAATGCAGGAATCTACGCTTTCGATGGGGAGTTCTGACGCGATGCCCTCATGCATGTGGGGACAAATAACAAACAGGGCGAGGTCTATCTCACCGATGTTCTTGCGCAGGCCTACCGGGCTGATTGCGTAACAAACGGCGTTGTTCTTGACGACCAATGGATGGCGCAGGCTGCAATCGACCGTGTTCAGCTTGCGGAATTGACCGCGAGATGAACCGCCGAATTTGTCGCGAGCACATGCGTGCGGGAGTATCCATCGTGGATCCCGCCTCGACATGGATCGAATGTGATGTCCGCATTGAAGCGGATACAACGATCCACCCACATACTGTTCTTCGCGGTCAGACAACGATCGCGTCGGGTTAGTGAATCGGCCCGGGAACAACGCGACAAAATGCGCTGGTCGGCCCGGGTTGTCGGGTCCCTTCGTCGTGGGTCAGTGACACACGCCTTGAAGGGGATACCATAGTAACGCCTTTCACTTTGATCGAACGGTGAACAGAAACTGCTCGACGAGTGAGGTCCGTATAAACGGGGAGGACAAACCGCATGACGGGGCTGGTGACCAGCGGAGAAAAAGCGTCTGGTTCTTGTATCAGGTCGAGCACATCATGGAGCTCGCTCAACAAGTTGGCGAAGAATTGCACTGCGGGTTTCTCCGACGACCGCGTATGACTTTGCCAGCGGTGAAACCTACGTTCGTTTCAATGAGTCGGTGCGCGGTGCGGATGTTTTCGTCTTGCAGTCACACACCGGTGGAAGTGAATAAGTGGCTGATGGAACAGCTTTTGATGATCGATGCAGCCAAGCGAGCATCAGCAAAGCGTATTACCGCAGTTGCTCCCTATTATCTCACGCGCGCCGGGATAAGAAACACCTGGGGCGCGAACCCATTTCTGCACGCTTGATTGCAGACCTCTTCAAGACCGCTGGCAGACCGTGTGATGAGCGTCGACCCTACACGCCTCGCAGAACAGGGTTTCTTTGATGGCCCGGTTGATCACCTGTGGGCGATGCCCTGTGCTGGTTGACTACGTGCGTTCCCGCGTTGACTCTGAGCAACGTCTGCTAGTGGTCTCCCCGGATGCCGGGCCGAATTCGCGTTGCTGAGAAATGGTCTGCGAAGCTGGGCGAGCTGCCCGCTGGCCTTTGTCCACAGACTCGTGACACCACCCGCCCCAATGTCGCCGTCGCTAACCGTGTCGTTGGCGATGTCGCGGGTAAGCAGTGCGTGCTGGTCGATGACATGATCGACACCGCTGGCACCATTTCCGAGGCCGTCAAGGTCGTCATGAACGCTGGCGCTTTCCTCGGTCATTGTTGCTGCAACGCACGGCATTCTGTCTCGATCCGGCTGCACAGCGTCTCTCCGAGTGCGGTGCCAGCGAAGTGATCGTCACCGACACCTTGCCGATTGCTCCGGAAAAGCGTTTCGACAAGTTGACCGTTTTGCCCATTGCACCGCTTCTCGCGCGCGCAATTCGTGAAGTTTTCGACGACGGATCGGTCATCTTTGTTCGACGGGGTCGCCTGAAACCGTTAAACGCGCTATCCTGAGCTAGGTTGCTCCGGCGAGGGCGCGAAAGCGCCGCTATCGACAGGGCTTTCTGTAGGTTCCTCCTTCAGATTCCTAGCGCCGGTGCGTGGAATGAACTATTTGAAGGAGGCTCTCGAGCAACCCCACGCTGGTCGCACAGACCCGTAGCGAATTTGGTAAGGGTGCAGCACGTCGCGCACGTCGCGCAGGCTTGGTTCCCGGTGTTCTTTACGGACACGGCGATGCCCCTCCACGTTGATCTCCCCGGTCACGAGCCTTCCCGGCCGTCCGTGGCCAGAAGAACGCTCGGTCGAGGCTGGTCATCGAGGCAAGAAGCACCTGCTCTGGTGAAGGGAAGTTCAGCGTCACCCCGTTTCGTAACCTGCTCCACGCAGACTTCCCTGGCCGTCAAGGCCGGCGAACTCGTTGACGTCGAGGTTCCGGTTTCCATCATCTGGCGAGCCTGCCCCGGCACCCAGCACACTCAGGAAGAGTTCGCCTGCTGGTCAAGGCCCCGCCACCTCCATCCCCGAGTCCATCGAGGTCGACTCACCGGTGTCGAGGCCGGAACCGCGGTTCGTGTTGCCGACGTGACCTTGCCCAGGGCGTCGTCTCTCGAGCTCGATCCCGAGACCGTCGTTGTCACGGTCAGCGAAGAGGCTGTCGAAGAAGAGGAAGAGGCAGCTCCCGCCGAGGAAGCAGCCGAATCTGCCGGAGTGATCTCACTTTTTGATTTGGGAGGCTCGCCCCTAGGGGCGAGCCTCCCGTTTATTACACTGAATGGTATGAAGCGCGTGCACGTTATTATTCCGCGGGTGGAGTGGGCTCTGAGGCTGTGGCCTCTTCGCGCAAAGACCGACCGAAAGTTTGCCTTCTGACCTTCGATATGAGCGGGAAGAGCCTCCTGCAAGAAAACTATTGACCGCCTCGATCCTGTGGCGCAGTCTTTTACGATCGTCACTGGCAAAGCACACGAAGAAGCAGTCGCGCTCAGATTCCCCAGACGCGATGTCACTGTCTTGGTTGAGCCCCCAAGGGCGAGATTCCATGCCCGCCATTGGCTTTGCTGCCTACATTATTCGCCAGCGTTTTGGCGATGATGCGCCATTGCTTCCTTTTGCGGCTGACCGCGATCACTCATCCTGATGTTCTTCTCTCCAGCGTCAGCCGCGCCCTCGATTGTGCTGAGCGTGATTACGTTGTCACCGTTGGTCTTTTCTCCTCGACTCCGTCAACGGCTTACGGGTACATTGCTCCGGGAGATCCTTTCGATCAGGATCAACCAGAAAACGGGGCTGTTGTCAGTTCTTTCGTCGAAAAGCCCGATGAGCAAACCGCTCGCGCCTACGTCGAAGCGGGATATCATGCGGAATGCGGAATGTTCATCATGACTGCCGGGACTTGTACGTCGTCTCGCTCAATTCCATCCGGATATGGACCTCCACCTCAGCAAGATCGCCGAGGCTTGGGGGAGCGGGACTTCTGCACAGCTTTGGATGAGCATTGGCCGCTGCTGACGAAGATCGCCATCGACCATGCGATTGCCGAGCCTTTGTCGCTTGAAGGGGGCGTTGCCGTTGTTCCAGCTCGCGACATGGGGTGGACAGATGTCGGTGACTTTGATGCTCTGCCGATATCAGCCCTGAAAGGTGAGGCTCTGCGACTGATTCTCCTGAAACTTTGTCCGTTCGATGACCGGACAGAAGATCGTTTAGTTGGTGCTGAGGAATCTTGCGGTGATTGCAACGCAGGACGCAATCCCTTGTTGTTGATCGGAATCGTGCCTCAGGACGTGAAGAAAGCTGTCGATTCCTGTCTCAGAATGCGGCAAGCTGAGCTCTTTAAGATGAAAGACACTGACCAGATACTCTTCACGCGTCTCCTGGCCGCGACCACTGCGGTTCTTCTGGAGCATGCTCGTCGCAGTCCTCTCCTTGTCGGCTTCGCCGAAGATCTGTGGGATCTCCGATGCTTTGGTGGGACTCTAACGCTTCGCAAACTCGCCAAAGACGGGCAATTGCACAGGCGGCCTCGGAGATTGAGGAGAACGAAAACCAGCCACGGGCGCGGGGAGCTTAAAGGACCTCGAGGACGGCTGCACGATCATCGTTTCAGAAGGCCAAGGGATTGTTGAGGCGCGACTCAGGCTGCACACAAGTACGGAAAGTGCGCTTTATTGCGGTCGATTCAGATTTTCGTCAGCTGGTGGGGAAGCCCAACGAGGTGAGCAACGGCAAGGTTATCGCCTCGAAAGCAACACACACTGCGTATCTCGCGGGCTGCGCAACAGCCGGAATGACGACAACGGGAACGATCGCCGGCTTTTGGGGAGTGCGGAAACCGTGCGAGCGCCAAGCACTGATGGATGCTTTCACTGCAGGGAATCGACGCCTCACAACCAGGCGTACGGAACCTCAATTCGTTTTCTCGGATGGGATCCGACGCGCCTGAAGGGCACATTCACCGGGAGCGACGATGAATCCAGCATCAGAGATGCGGCCGCGAAAGCCTTGAGCGGCGGTGCGGATATTCTGTTCCTTTTGCCGACGCAGGGAATCAGCCTTCGCGCTCTTGAAGAAGCAGGAACAACTCTGCCCAAAGGCTCGTGTGGATGGGGGATGGGGCTCCGACGAATCTGGCCCAGATCGTCACCGCTGTGTCGACGTTGATCGGGACCACCTGAGCGAGGCAATTACGGCTGCCTGCGGAAGCGAATTTTCTCAGGCGGTCATTGATTCTTGATAATAACGGGGTGGTTCTGGCGCCATTTGCCGCCCACGAGGCGCTGATGACCCGGAACTGAAGGATGCTCTTGCCACCATGCGTCAGCAGATGATCACCAGCAGAGCTGTCATTTCCACTCCTTTTCGACCCACTCATCTTTCCCAGAAAAAGTAGAGGACACCTATGGATACTCCCACACCGCTTCCTATCGCCGAGGCCCCGTGGATCCTTCGCGGAGGAAAGATCCCTCACGAAACTTCCGATGCTGGCTCGCGTGAGCCAATCTTCCGCGGATTGGTTGCACGAAGACCCGTGGCGGGTTCTGCATCCAATCTGGAGTTCGTCGAAGGCTTTCGGTGCGCTGGCTGATTTAGGTCCAGCGGTTTCGGCTTTTCGGATCGGCTCACTCGCGGGCAGTGTGCAGATTGGGATGGGCGCGCACCATTGGTTCGCCTCTGTTCGCTCTGGCTATGCGGTTGTACAGGTGGCGGTCCGGGGATCTGCGAGGCCGCAAACCGTGGAGCTTTGGGAAGCTGGCGGAAGCTCTGTGAGGGCCCTTGGAATTGAGCTTCCTCATGAGCAGGGAATGAACGAATGGGTCAATATCGGCGTGAACTTCCGATATTTCTTCGCCCGCAAGACGATGTTCATGAAGTACTCGCTGGGTTTCATTGTCATGCCCGGTGGCTTTGGAACAATGGATGAGCTTTCGAAGCGGCGACTCTGGTTCAGACTGGAAAGGGTCAAGTCCTTCCCGATTGTTTTGGTCGGTCGGGACTACTGGGGTGGGCTGGTTGAATGGATTAATTCAACGATGCGCGCGTCTGAATGCCTGCCTGATGGCGACCCGGAACTGCTCCACGTAGATGATAGCGCTGAAAGCAGCAGGAAAGATGAGTTGACACGAGTAGTTCGCATCCCCTACTAAAATAGGTCGTCCCGGTAGAATATAAGTGTTTAAATACCGATCCTTTCGGAAGGGAAACGGACATGGCAGCTATGAAGCCGCGGACCGGTGACGGTCCTTTAGAGGCAGAAAAAGAAGGTCGTGGGATTGTCCGCGTATTCCCAGCGAAGGCGGCGGACGCCCCGTGATTGAACTGAGTGCAGATGAAGCTGAACTCGCCCAAGCGCAGAAACGCTCCAGAGACCTCCAAAGGCCTGCGCCAAATTTAGACTTCCGCACATACAGTGCTTTTCCAACGATTGCGCCCTCAATATAGCCCGCGCGTGAGGGCGCGGATATCGTCCAAGTGGCGGATTCCGCCTGAGGCAACAAGATCAGCATCGTGTTCTCCGCCCGTAGACTCTCAGGAGTTCTACGGGCGGTCCCATAAGCGCTCCATCCCTTTTCTTCTCGGTAACGATAGCGCCTGCTCCGGCGCGCGTCAGACGCTCGCACACGCCCGACATCGTCTCCCACATCGCCTCTCGCAAGCGCGCGGATCGAATACGCCCGTCTCGACGCTGATGCAGATGCTTTGAGACGCTCCCCCAAAAGTGAGCGATGAGCGAGGCAACTTCATCAAGGTCCGCCAGGCCTGTGAGGCCAGATTGACCTGATCGAGCTCCTGCGCTTAGCGCAGCTTTCGATATCCCTCCCGCACTTTCACTCCACCAGACCATTCAAGTACGGCAGCGGATTTTTGCGCGCTCCACCGCTGAACCCTGGCAATGAGATCGCCCAGTACCAGCATTATTTCCGCGCCCGAAAGCCGCATCAATATCAACGAGGTGGATCCAGCGCGCCCCGCAATCGATGGAAGTCGCGGGCGATACGAATTGATCTGACACTGGCCGCTCCTCACGCTCCATATCCGCATTGCGGTGAGTGAGGGCGAGGCCGGATGCAATATCCAGGGCGGGAAGGATGTCCGCTGACCAGCGCACGCGCGCGCGTGCGGTCGCTGCACTGCTGGGCACAGAAATCGCGATGAAAGGAGAGTATTCATCGCGGAGAAGACTCTTGGCCTTCCTGCGCGATGACCCGGCCGTACGCTGCGCGCAATAATGCGAACGATCGCGAGAACCAGAAATCGCCCATCGGCTCCCGCTTCAATTGCAGCGCGCACGTGCGTGGGCGGGAAATTCCAAAACCTCAGAAGCACCGGCGCTGCGGCCTGCTCGCGCAGGTCGCTACCGGCCTCGTGCAGGCCGACGGTCGAGGCCTCGCATGATCAGCGCCGGTGACTCCCACGCGCGAAAACCGCATACACACACCCGCGGGCCGAACGCGCGACATCGCTGAGGGTACGGAGGAGGCCGAAGAGCGCGCAATGTAGACGCTATCGACGCCGCAGGCAGAGCCGCCTTGCTGAAAAGCGATCACCTCGCGGATTGGCACATCGGGATGAGGACCGAATCCACTCCGACCTCGGCGCAGCGCGCATAGAAACGCTCGATACCGATGGAGAAAGGAACATTCGCGTAGACGAGCAAGCCGATAGGAAGCATCGGGTGAGCTGCGCGAATGCGGCCCAAGATCGCGAAAGACTCCTCGAAGCCGATTCCGGCATTGAGAGCAGGTGTGCTTCCCGGATGACGAGCACCATCAGCGACCGGTCGGAGAAAGCGAATACCAATTCAAAGCGTCCGCGCCATCGGCGATGAGGGCCTCGATGATTGCTTCGCAGCGCTAGCTATCGGTCTCCAGCATCACCGAAGGGGGACGATCGCCCCATGCCCCCAGCCGCGCAGCGCTCGAACATGGATTCGTGCGGGGTCATCGCCCTCCTTGAGGGGTCGAAAGATCGTAGTGAATGAGTCCTGCAGGGTACCGAACCTGCCCGTGCCTGCGCGACCAATTCAGCGGCGCGTGCAACTGCGCGCCATCGCGCGAGAAAGAACCACCAAGGCGCGTCGCGCACCTGATCGAGGTCCTTATCACCGCGACCCGATAGGCACACGAGAAGTCGGGGGAGGTGGGCCCTCGGGGACATCCAGTCCGGCAGTTGTCCCCGTTGGCTTCAAGCTCTGCAGCCATCTTCAGGGCGTAGGCCAGAGCATGCGACTACCATCGCTGATACTCCTCGTGGCGCTATTGCGCAATGAAAGCTTCGACCGCTTCATCGTCGGTAATTCCCACGTAGTTCGCGCGCCCACTTGCCGAGATAGTACGCTGGGGACCGACTCCTGGCAATCGAGGCCCGCCGAAATTGAGTAGGACTCTTCGACTTTGGCCCCTCACTGGTACGCATGAGGCAGGAACGCGCACCTGGAGGACGCGACCTTTCCTTCATGGATTGCTGCCCGTGGTGGCTGCTATCCAGTCCTCACCCGCGGGTTCGACACCGTAGAGGGCAACGGAGGATCATCGATGAAATCGGCGAACATATCCGATCGTGCATTGAACCACCGCCGACACAGGCGATGACGGCGTGGAAGTCCCCCGGTCATAGCGAGCATCTGCGCGCGCGCGCGCGGTGGAAATGATGCGGTGGACTTTTCACGAACGATCGTGGGAAGGGTGCGGCCGGCTGCAGTTCCCAGGAGATAGTGGAGGTCGCAAAAGTCGCGTCCAGTCGCGCAGGGCCTCGCTGACGGCGTCCTTGAGGGGTGCCGCTGCCGGCAGTTGACCGGACGACGGTGGCGCCCAGAGCTCCATGCGTTCAACGTTGGGTGCCTGGCGAACAACGTCAACCGCGCCCATGTAGATCGTGCATTCCAAGCCGAGGAGTGCGCAGACCATTGCGGTTGCGGTGCCAGCTGGCCAGCGCCTGTTTCAGCGATGATGCGCGTCTTTCCCATGCGCTTGGCAAGCAACGCCCTGGCCGAGGACTGGTTGCCCTGTGTGCGCCGCCGTGGACGAGGTCCTCAGCGCTTGAGGAAGATCCGTGCTGCCCGCCGGACAGGTTACGCAGTTCCGTGACCGTGGGGCGGCTAGGAAGTGACGCAAACAGAGTGTTGATCTCTTCTGATGAAGCTCGGATCACTCGATCGCTTGATGAAAGGCTCTCGAGCTGGTCGAGCGTCAGGATGAGGAGCTCGGGGACGTACCGTCCGGCCGAATCTCCAAAGTAGGGGGAAAGCTTGGTTGCGTTCTCCCGAGGCCGTGGCTGCAGCCTTCGCCGGCGCCGAGGCGTTCGCTGAGTACGGTTCCCATGACGTTGAGCGTGCCTCGGGTTTCGCTGTAGTATGCCTGGCCAGCGCTGGGAACGCCTCCCGTGATCTCCCCATGCCGCGTGAGCGGATCGGCAGAACCAGAAAGGTGAGAACCAACCAGCAGGGCATCACACGCAGGGGCAAGATCGTCAACGTCGCTGCGAGAGTTCACACCCGATTCGCCGACAATGACCGCCCCAGCAGGGAGCGAGGGGCAAGCGCGCGAGTACGAGCCTTGTCAATGTTGAGTGTGCGCAGATCCCGGTTGTTGATACCGATAATTCGCGCACCCAATAGCTGTGCGCGACGCATATCGTCTTCAGTGTCGACCTCGGTGAGTACATCCATTCCCAAGCGAAGCGCGGCCAAGGAAAGCTCGCGATAGGCCTCGTCATCAAGAACGCTCAACATGAGCAAGATAGCGTCCGCGCTGTGCACGTCGCGCCGCGGTGATCTGGATTGGATCAATGACGAAGTCCTTGCACAAAAACTCGGCTGAGTAGCTTCGGCGCGCACCTCGTCGATGTCCTCGAAGCGACCGTTGAAACGATCGGGTCTCGGTGAGCACACCGATCGCCGCAGCGTAGGAGCATATGCGCGAGCCAGGAGACGCGGAGAATACGTCCCCTCGATGATTGTCCCCAGGGTCAGAAGCAGACTTGCACTCCATGATGATGGCCGGGCCGCTGGGGCGCGCCTCGACGCCGTTTTCGCCCGGGGTACGGGTGCGCAGGGCGTCTTCGAAAGAACGCTCGGAGCGAGGAAGCGTCAGGGGATCAATGTTCCCGTAGGCCTCGTAGAGCTCTGGAAGGCGTGTACGGCGCGCTGCAAACAGGAATCAAGGACTGTTCCCGTGGCGCGCAGGCGCTGTGAGCATCGGGAGAAAGCGTGCTGGCTCATTGTTGCTCCTGCGTCTTCAATTCTTGTGCGGTTGAAGCAATCGTCTTCAGGTGCTCGGCAACTGCACCGCTGGCGAGCTGGGCGAGTGCAGCGGCGGTTCCTTCGTTCAAGGAAGGAGCTTTTCCAGCCAAATAGAGCATGGCTCCCGTCGTTGCAGCAATCGCATCGCGTTGAGCAGCAACGCCCGAACCGTTGAAAACATCAGTGATGAGGCGAAGATTATCGCTCGCATCTCCACCAATCAGATCCGACAAAGGGCGCTGAGGATCCCCAGTTCTTCTGGGGTCAGGTGTAGGCGGAGACCCCCTCACGAGTGATCTCACGGACTTCTAGCTTTGCCCATGAACGCGAACTCGTCGGTCCCACTTCCGTGAACAACCAGAGCATGCTCGAGTCCGAGAGAAGCCAGAGCCTTGCGCGACATCGTCGAGCGTTCAGCTTGCTCAACGCCCAGAACCCGATAGGACAGGTGGGCGGGTTCACCGAGGACCGATGAGATTAAAGATCGTCGGTTCTGAGCGCTGCACGCACCGGGGCGACGAAACGCATTGCAGGGTGGTACTTCTGCTGAAGAGGAAACAGAAGCCAGTGCGCTCGAGGAGCCGAGCAGAAGATAGCGGGGAGAGTCCAGGGAATTCCTGCGGCCTCGATGAGGTCGGCTGCCCCTGCCTTTCTGAGGACACCCGCACGGTTGCCGTGCTTGGCGACCTTCAAACCCATGGATGCTGCGACGAAGGCCGAGGCCGAGACGTTGATCGTGCCCACGCCGTCGCCGCCCGTGCCCACCACGCTCGATGATGCCGGTGGCGTCGGTGGCGAGCTCGGCGCTGCGTCGGAATAGGCCTCGGCGGCACCCGCGATTTTCGCCGGGCTGCTCGCCACGGCGTGAAGCGCCCCAAGAACGCCGCGATTTCAATATCAGCTGAGCTCGCCGCGCGACATCTGCTCGGAATACGCTTCGAGCCTGTTCTTGGTCCAAAACAGCACCATTGAGCGCGGCGCAGGTAAGACTCACCATGAGAACCCTTGAAATCGAGGGTGAAAGCGTCAAATCAGCCAAAAGTCCGCGCAAAAGGATCGGTCCGGCGGGTCGGAACTAGATTCGGGATGAAATTGCAGGCCGATGCACGGACGCTGTGGTGCGCGCGTGCCATGACGATTCCATCGTGGGCTATCGAGCCAGTGAAATCAAAGACTCGGGAAGGCTCTCGGGTTCCCAGCGAGTGATAGCGGGCAATCGAGATGTAGCCGTGCGTGGCCTCCTCACCGGGGCGGGGCGCTTCAGCGATAGCAGAAAATGACGGATCTTCGATCCCGGCCTCGGTGAGTTCAACGCGGTCAGTGTGCCCATGGGTTGCGCCAACCGGGGCAACGACTCCGCCGCAGGCCCTCGACCATTGCCTGGAAGCCCAAACAATACTGCCCAAGGTTGGATTTTCTCTTGCAGAGCCACGTCAGGGATCTCCATCATGCTGGCCTGGCTTGCGGGTGCCCCGGTCCGGGGAGAGATCAAGAGCGGGCGTTCAGCCCGCAGCGCGTTCTGCGGATGTCGGCTCAAGAGCATCACGCAGCGTAGCTACAGGAGTTGTATTGCGGAAGACCTGTACTCCGGCCTCGCGAGCCGTTAGGTCAACCAGGTTGTAGACGAAAGAATCGCGGTTATCTAAGAAAATGACGCGCACTTTAGAACTCACCTTCTTCGCGCTCGCTGCAATCACCCGTGTAGGACGGTGTGCCGAGGCAGCCAGGGGCGCGCAAAACTGCGCTTGCCTTGTGGACGGTTTCTTCGGCCCTCGCGAGCAGGGACGGAATTCTAACGACGACCGGCGCCGGCCTGCACGATCGCGCGTCGATCCTGACGAAAGCTTTGAACGGATGACGACGCAGGCATCGAGTTCACTCATCGCCGCGACGAAAGATACCCGACGCCCTCGCCGTAAGAGCCTCCTCAGTCTCAGTCCTCGTAGGCGCGTAGAATAAGCCAGCAGCGCGAAGCTTTGCACCGGTTATGTCGTTCCCATGGTCAGTGGACGCACGGAAAGCGTCGAGGGATGAAGATCCTCGTGGCCAAGGTGCCGCCGCTTTAGCTTCGGAAACCAAATGGCACGACGCGCGAGTACATCCACGCGCAGAAGCTGTTCGACTACTGCGGGTGCCGCGTGCTTGGAAAGCTCGGGCAACGCTGGCTTCGTGCAAGACGAATTCAACATGACGTGCTCTGCGACTCTCTTTTGCGTCTGATCGAAGCTCAAGCTCCAGCCAGCGGATGTCGAGTTTGCCTGGGTGATCGATGCCGCCATCGAGCGAAACCACGCGCGGACGTGCGCCTGCGACTGGGCGAATGGCGGCGGTGTGGGTCTTTGCCGCCGAATGCAGAGCTGAGGACTCGAAGTCTCGAAAAAGTTCGAAGTCTTCAGGTCCCGACGTAGAACATGGGCGATCAGTTCCTCATCGCGCAAGAAACGATAGCTGGTCAGCGCATCGGCGGCACAGCGATGAAACCGCGCGAGGAAACAACCCGATAGATATCGCCTGCGGCAATGTGCCTCTGCGCATGACGGAGACGAGCCCGCGAAGTCACCATCTGAGATCACCGTTGGCGGGCAATGAGCTCTGCGCCTCTTCTTCTCCCCACCTTTCGAGGCCGTGGATTCTGGCGCGCTTTCGGGTGCGGCGTCGACTGTTCTCGGCAAGCGCGTCTCACACGCTGCTCATGGGAAATGATCGAGGGAAGCACCAAACTCAGCTGGGCGCTCTTTGAGAGGGCTGATTCAACCACCAAAATGATGCGCGCTACAGAAGAGAGAGTCGGGGCAGGAGTTGAAACCGTGGGCGACCCCGCAAGTGATTCGTAGGTTGCCAGTGTAATCAAAGGCGACAGCCCCGCAAGGACCAAAGCGGAAGTGGATGATCGATGGGAGGCCTCGCCAGGATACGCAAGTGGTTCCATGGTTGCGCGCTGCTTGGAGGCGTCTCCTCATCGGCCTCTTTGTCTTCACGAAGAGAAGGCAAGCCCAAATAAGGCGTCGGTCTCGGTGCGCTCGAGAAGGCGCGAGAGCCTCCCGCATACGCTTTACCGCAGCGCCGTCGACAGGATGCGTCGCTGTCACGGCGGACCTGATCGCCATCGCATTGGACAGATGCCGCCGGCTCTGCGTAGAGCTAATCGTTGCAAGCGCTGCTTGGAGGCGATGTCAGCACGTCGAGTAAGAAGACAACCTTCGTCGGGTGCCCCGAGGCTGCGCGCGAGGAAGCAAGCCCTCGCTGCATAATAGATCAGCAAGAAGCTTGCCGCCGTCGCTGTGATAGCGCACCACGTGTGATCACGTGTGGCGTGTCCGCGTGTGTCATTTCCGTCCTTATCTTTTGCTGGTGGGCCCACAAGACAGCAGGGCCCGGGCCGCATGGGCGCAGAGCTCTGATGAGTTTTACAGGCACATCACGGAGGCTCACCCTTAGAGCTGAGCCAACACCGCCATCTGGTTTGGCTGAAGCGCCCAGCGATGTTTTTCGGTACTAGTGTCACAACCTCGCATATGCGTGCGCGAAAGAGTGTCACCCAATGAGACGCATGCCAGTAAGACTCAGATGCGCTTTGACTCGCTGCAAGCAGCGTCCATCGCCGACGGGAAGCATTGCCGAAACAAACCGGGCTCCGAAGACGCGTTAGAACCTCGCCAGCTCCCCGCATCGCGACCGGTCTGTTCATCGCGCTGGGCAGGAGTCCGCAACCTGCGTCAGAGCCAGAGCATGAACGATCACAATGAGTCCGCCGGGCGCAGCACCGGAGCGCATGATCGAGTGTAGTCCGAATTTCCGCCCGCAGGACGATCGATCACCATCGGCGTCATAGCCGCGTGCGCAAGCCATGCGGGAAGAACATCCGAGCTCGGACCCGCGATGAGGCGGGTAAAGCGCTGGGAGGGAACGCCTCGCTGCTGTGAATGCGCGATGCGCGTACTTTGTGGAACCTCACCTCGTGCTCGATCGGCCAAAACACCGTCGGCCGACATTCCCCCGAGGGTTGCACAGGCCAGATACTCCGGCCCGGCTCCGATTCCTCGAGGGACAGCTTTGCTCCGCAGGTTGCGGCAAGGAGACGGAGTGGCAGCGCCGACTCCGGTTGAAACGGGCTCAGCACCTCCAAATCGCGCAGTCTCGCGAGCTTGGGCAAGGATGTCGTAAGCTCTCGACAAACTCTCTGCAAAATGCCCATTGCCCAGAGCCCATCTGATGCCATTATGTCCTCCGTGCCATGGTGCAGCCTTGTTCAAGAAACATGGGTAAAACCCCGCCACTCGCGACCACGCGCCCAATGACGGGCTTTTATCTGCCGAATCAGATGGTCTATATCAGAGCGACACGGGGACGCCCGGCGAGGCGCCTCGCGAGCGAGAGAGAGGCGTGGGCAAGCTCTGAAGAACCTGAGCGGCCTTCGTCTGCACGGAAACAGGGTCTCGATGTCGTCCACCTCGCGCAGCGCAATATCCAAAGGAACTTGGGCGAGGGAGGAACATCGTAGTTAAAGCCGAGCGCTCAGACGATCTGAGAGACAGATTGCCCGCCGCCGCTGCCTGAAAATCTCAAGCTGCGAGCCATCCTCCTGAGGCAGGTGGTAGGACATGCTCCGATGACGCCGACGACCCTGCGTTGGTCTGCGGACGCGATCGAACCCTGCACGCCTCAGCGACTTCTGGCTGCAGCGATCTACAGGTAAAGTAGGACGACAAGAATTTCAGTCATTGGGAGGAGCTGAGAAAATTGAGATTGCAAACGTCGCCGGTCCCGGGAGGCATATCGATGAGGAGAACGTCCAGATCTCCCCAGAAAACATCTGCAAGAACTGCTGAAGTGCACGGTGGAGCATCGGGCCCCGCCAAATCACGGGTTGCCCGTCAGGGAACGAACATGCCGATGGAGACGACTTCACGCCTTGGGCGCCAAGCGGGGGATGATCTTCGTCAATCACCCGGGTCGTGGGACACCCACATGCGGGGAATCGAGAAGCCGTAAATGTCGCGTCCATGACGCCGACCTTCAGGCCCGAACGAGCCAGTGCCGCTGCAAGATTCGCCGTCATTGATTTGCCGACACCGCCCTTTACCGGAGGTCACCGCAATGACACGTGTCAGGAATCGGGGCGTGCGAAGAATTTCGCGCTCGGGGCGTCCGCCGCTGAGCTTTCGCGCAGAGCCTCTTTCTGTTCATCATTCATGGACATCCATGGTCACCTTTGACATCGGTGACGCCATCGAGGGCACCAAGGACCTTGTGGAACGTCCTCAGAAATTGTGTTTCGCAGCGGACATCCTGCAGTCGTCAGGAAGGATTGTTACCGAAACTGAGCCATCATCGATCGCGACCTCATCAACCATATTGAGATCGCGATCGGACGACGAATTTCCGGATCGATAACGGCCGACAGGGCATCAAGAACGTTCTGCGAAGTCAAAAGTCATGGGTGTCAATCCCATGACCCCAGCCGCTCTTGTGCGCAGCGGTTTAGCTCTCAGTGGTGCGAGGAGTTGAAAGATCTGCGGGATTGTCGTTGTCGATCGGCTTCGCTTTTTCTTCGCGAGCATCGAGTTCTCGCGAAGGTCAGCCATCATGTCGCCAGTTCCGGATCGAACGAAGTCTCGCTGCCACGTCTTGAAGAGCAATACGCAAAGCTGCAATTTCGCGGGTTAAATACCGGTGTCAGCGAGGTTGCGTTCAGCGCGCTGACGGTCTTGTTCTGCTTCTGCACGCGGTCGCGGTCATCTGATGATTCTGTGCAAGAAGAATGAGAGGTGCAGAGTAGGACGCCTGCGGGAGAAAGCCAGGTTGAGCAGGATGAAGGGTAGGGGTCCCAGGCGTACTTCTCGAAACCTTGTACAGAATGACGTTTGCAGCGATCCATGTCGACTACGAAGATCGTCATGCCAGATGAACTTCAGCGAACCCATAAAACGGGCCGTAGCCTCGGCGAACTGGCCGAAACCATCACCGAGGAACGGCGACGGAAAAGCTTTCATCGCTCGCCTGTATCAAGACGATCAGCATCAATACCCTTGCCATTACTCGGTCGGTGACATCGTCATCCCAGTCGCGCCAGTCGCGGGGAGAAGCTCATCCAAGACGTCGACAGACACGGCGCTCAAGAGTGCCCATCTTCGTCAACAACGGGAAGAACGGTCAGATCGTACGTTGCGAGCAGACGCGTCACGGTCGCAACGTGCGCATTCGGAGAGCTCTGTCCAAACTGTATCCATGATGGTTCCCAAGAGAGACTGGGAGGGTTCCGCGAAGAGCGCGTTGGAAATGGACAGCACCAAGATATGTCTGTTGAGTCTCTAGGGAGGGCGCGCAATGAGGTTGCTGCAGCCAAAAGAAACAGGGAGGTCAGATCGTCGAATCGAGGCTAGCATTTGCAGCCACGGTCGCGTCGGTCCGAGAAATCACCGGTTCGGTTGTCATCAGCGAACCCGCCGTTGATTCCTTGTACGCCATCAATCGGCGAACGTCCGCGGCCTCATCCGGTTCCATCAAGACAGAAGGGATTGAGCCGTTTCAACCGGGAGCCCGGCGACAAGGTCGGCTGCGTCGTCAGGCTGCATGACGTCCAAAACATCGGCGGCTCGACTTGCTTCCAACTGAGCAGGATCATACGCGCTCGTCACGCCCAGTTCCTCAAGGACGTCGGCTAGACGTAGTCGGGAGTTCGGCGGCGACTGCCAGCTGGCGATCAGCGGAAGATCATGGATGAAGTCCGCAAGGTCCGCGGGCTTCATGTTCGGTCTGCTGAATAAGCGCTGTTGCGGCCTGCTCGAGCGCCAGTCTCGAGGAGCGAAGAAACTTCATCCACTCCAACAGTCATGGTGGTTCCGCCGCGCTTTGAAGCCCAAAGCGGTCGTGCGGATACGTTGGACGTGGAGGGTAGAGATGATCCAGTCACGAGGCCTCGCTGCTGCATTGCGACATCAAGGATCTTGACAGTGCCGCTTCCGTCATTCATGGTCACTTCGCGGTCGAAGAGCTCTGTAATCACCCAGGGTTTCGACGGGGCGCTGCGTGAAGGAACGAATATTGGCTGAGCCGGTGGTGATCACTGAGCCTGCTTCGATTGCGTGACTTCGCGTAAAGGAAGGAATACGCTCGGGGGCCGACCTCGACAACGAAGCCAATGACATTCGCGGTTGAGTGCAATCGGAAAGTCACCACGACGTCGCGAACGACTCCCACTTTTCGCCTGTGGGGTCAAAGACGCTCGTTCCGGCAAGTTTGCCGATAAAGATACGACGTCCTGTTGTTCCGACGTTTAAAGGTGCACTGCTCACTTGGTCAGTTTATCCCCACAGCGAACTTCTTACCCGCCCATCCATCTTGAGTTCTCGCTACGATGGCAGAACAAGGAAAGGGAAAACATGAGCGTACCTGTCAATGGAGTTGTGCGGGAGAAACGGCGGCGGACGGCTACCCGATGGCACGGAGGTTGCCTCCTACGGCTCACTATGAAGAAGCCCTTGCTGCGCTTGAGGTTCTTGCCAGCAACGATTTCGAAGTCGAACAGGTCAGCGTCGTTGGAACCGACTTGTATTCGGTAGAACGAATCATGGGACGCGTCACCTGGGCGCGTGCAGTCTCCTCTGCAGTGATGAATGGTGCACTCTGGGGCGCAATGATCGGCATTGTGCTCTCAATCAACCAAGGAAACACCATGGTGTGGGTGGGGGCGTGCATGCTTGCCGGTGCCTTCATGACCGCGTGCCTGAGCACTTCCCTTTTCTTCATGCGCAGGCGCCGACGCGATTTTTACTCTCAATCCCAAGTGATTGCTGGGCGTTACGCAGTTATCATTGCGAAAGCTGCGGGGTGCGGATCGCATTCGTGAGGCCTTTGAGCCATTGCAAAAGACTCAAGGCAATCAGATGCGTCCGCGTCGAAGCGCGCGCGACCCTGACAGAGCAAAGCGCACAGAGTATGGATCGCGCCCAGATGAACAGCCGCGCTTTGGGGTGCGTCTTTCTCAAGCTGTGGATGCTCCCGCAGAGCAGGCACAGCCCACGGCCCTCGTCAGACCACAGCAAAAGCAGAGGGTGCCCCTCAGATTCCTCTGAAGAAGCACCCGGCCGGATTCTCAGGACTGAAAAGCAGGCGCGCTGCTGCCTGGCGAGATCCACTCCTCAACATCGGCAATCTTCGAGGAATATCCTCTGACATCCGGGCGACGCTTCCATCGGCGTTGACCAGAACATCGTCTTCAATGCGCACGCCGAGTTCCGCGGAATTCCTCGGGGACGGCCATGTCGTCGGCGCGGAAGCACAGGCCGGGCTCAATCGTGAAGACATTCCGCTGCAAGAACGCATCCTCGTACATTTCGCGGCGTGCCTGAGCGCAGTCGTGAACGTCCAATCCCTCGGGTGGTGGCTGGTGCCGTGGGGCATCCAACGACGGTGCTGTTGGCCTTCAGGGGAGAGAGAGTTCTTCGGCGCTCACAGGCAGAAGTCCTCACTCCTCAAGGCGCGCGGCGATGACCTTCATTGCAGCATCGTGAACATCGCGGAAGCGTGTTCCCGGCTGGTTCGCGCGTTCGAGTGCGGCCTCGCAGGCATCCAGAAACCGCCTGATAGACCTTCGCCTGGTGGGGGAGAAGTTCCACTGACGGGAGCGTGCGGTGATATCCGCGGTGTACAGAGAATCGACCCGACGCCAGCATCGACCAGAACCAGGTCGCCTTCGTTCACCGACCGTCGTTATCGATCCAGTGGAGCGTATTCGCGTGGTTCTCGAGGCCGCAATGGTGTCATAGCCCAGACCGTTGCCTTCTTCGCGCGCGACCGCCCCGAAAGCACCTTCGATCACGCGCTCGCCGCGATGGTGTCCCACCGCGCGGGGAGTGCCCGCAAGATGTCCTCAAAAACCAGCCTTCGTGATCTCGATTGCGCGACGAAGTTCAGAAATTTCGAAACTCATCCTTGTACAGGCGAATCTCGGAGAGGCGTTCCTCAAGTGCATCATCGCTTTCAGCTGCATCTCCGCTGAAGGGAGGCCTCGCTCTGAGGCGCACTTCGTTGACCATCGCCTCGACGGCCTCGTCAACGTTACGGACCACGCGCAGACGAACGCTTCCCGCATCCTAGCCAGCGCATCACGACAGGTGTCGATGTGCTCGCAGCGCAGACCGGTTTCTGGTTTGCGACTTCTCAAGCGAGGCGCGCGCCCACCAGAACTCGCCGGCGCGAGTCAGAGTAGAACTCCTGCGAGGAACGCGAGGTGGGTTTGAAGAAGAGCACCGCTTCGTGGCCGCCGGAGGGGAGGGGTTCCAAAACGATCACGGAATCGGGTTCGCGTTCTTGGCCCAGACCCGACAGGTGCGCGAAAGCAGAGTACGCGCGGAAACGATGAGGTGCGAGTCGTTCGAGCGGACCTTGTGGGGAGCCTGCAGGGATGACGAGGGCGTTCGCCGGGAACGCTCCCGCTGCTACAGCGCGCGCGGGAAGATAGTCGGCGACGGGTGCTCGCGTGATCCCTGCGTCGGACGCGGGACCCCAGTTTGAGCCTCATGAACCTCGCGGAAAGCGTCCGATGACGGGACGGCGCGAACGATTGTTCACGCGCTCGGCCAAGGTGTCGGCCGATTCTTGGTTGGAAGTGGTATCACTCGTATTCATGGTGCCATGGTCTCACTTTCGCAGCGGGGACGTGCTAGGGGACCGTATCCTAAAAGCATGAGCAGGATCGATCTACACGCATAGTGCGTATTCGGATGGAACCGATAGCCCGGAAGAACTGATGCACAAGGCACGCGAGGCGATTGGACGTTGTCGGTCTGACCGATCACGATACCTACGCGGGGCTGGGACGAGGCTGCCGCTTGCGTTGAGTCTACTGGGGGTTGCGTTGGTTCGCGCGTCGAATTGTCGTGTGCGCGCGAGGGAATCACCGTCCACTCTTGGGCTACCTTCCCGATCCTACGAACGAGGCCTTGCTTGCCGTCCAGCGCCGCGCGACTGAGTCGCGCCTGACACGCGCGCAAAGAATGGTCGAGAGAATTTCGAAAGACTACCCGATTACCTGGGAACAAGTTCAGGCTTTGGCGCCGGATGGGGCCGGTTGGACGTCCACACATTGCTGATGCCCTTGTTGCCATCGGTGCTTTCCCCGATCGCAGCGCAGTTTTTGTCAAGGCCCTGCATCCTTCCAGCCCCTATTTCATCATGCATTGGGCCCCTGATCCGGTTGACGCGGTTGAACTGGTGCGCGCTGCTGGAGGCGTTCCGGTTTTTGCTCATCCTCGAGCCCGCGCGCCAGCGACTCTTGCCCGAGGAAGTCATTGACATGATGAAAGAAGCGGGCCTGTTCGGTATTGAACGTGATCACCGGGATCACGGGGATGAGGACCGTGCAGATGTCGGTAGAATTGCCCGTCGTTTGAAGCTGGAAGTCTTCGGCTCATCTGACTACCATGGGCGAGGGCAAACCGAATCGGCTAGGAGAAAACCTTACGGATCAGTCGGTTCTGAACAAACTCGAAGAGGAAGCGTTTTTTTAGAGGTCTTGCGCCCATGAATATTGGGCCTGTTGTGGACGTTACGGTACTGCTGACGACTTTTGCGACCCTGATTGTCATTTTGGACCCGATGGGCTTGATGCCCGTGTTCTTGGCATTGACATCAAAGTTCTCCTAAAGCGCAGCGTAAGGCAGCCATCCGAGGCATCCCTGGTGTCTTTCGGCGTGATTTTGGCTTTTGCTTTTCTTGGGGCAGCAGATCTTCGAGCCCTGCAGATCTCGATGAGGTCCTTGACACCTCCGGAGGTGTGCTCCTCTTCTGGTCGCAATGGGAACTCTTGACCTCGAGCGATATGGACCAGCCGGATACGGTGATGATGCTGTGAACGTGGCGCTTGTGCCCCTAGGCATTCCTCTCGCTTGCCGGCCCCGGTGCAGATCGTCGCCGTCATGGTGTCCATGGCTCAGGCGCATACGACGGGATCCATTGTTGCTGTGGTTCTGGCAGTGGTCTGCGCACACACGTCGTCTATCTGGGCATCGATGCGCTTCCTCCCTTGAGCTTTCTCGTCTTCTCGAGAACCGGTGGAATCCTCTTGCTGACCAAGATCTCCGTGTGCTTCTTGCCGCAATCGCAACTCGAACTGGTCATGGGTGGAGTCTTCGACTTCATCAAGAATGCTGGGATTGTCAAGTAGGGGCGGTTGACACTCACCAGAGGACTTTAATCTCGCTACCACGCGAAAGCTCTGTAGTAGGCTTGACTCAGTGCTACCGGTAGTGTGAGTCAATCGCAAGGAGAGATTTTAGGCGAGCTGGTCCCTGGAGGAACAGCTAAAGTCGCAGGTTCGAGCGGTCTCTGGACGCCCTGAACGCGTCTCAACCGAGATGGAAGCATGGCAGGGCCTATCTGCAGCGATCATCGATCGCATCGCCGACCGCTGGCATGCAACAGAGCGCACCACGCAGTGGGGCGCATGGAACACCACTTTTCAGCAGAATTCCTGATGGGCCGGGCGCTCTTAAATAATCTTTCCAACCTTGGAATGGTTGACGAGGCCCGCGAGGCCTTGGCGGCACTGGGTAAAGACCTGTCCGTGGTCTTGGAAGAAGAGCCCGATGCAGCGCTGGGTAACGGTGGCCTTGGTCGACTGGCCGCTTGCTTCTTGGACTCGTGTGCAACCTTGGATCTGCCGGTTGCTGGCTACGGTATTTTGTACCGTTACGGTCTGTTTAAGCAGCTTTTCGATAATGGCTTCCAGACTGAGCATCCCGATCCATGGATGGAAGAGGGGCTACCCTTCGTCATTCGCCGCGAGGAAGAACAGCGCATTGTTCGCTACGCGGATCTGACTGTCCGCGCCATTCCTTATGACATGCCGATCACCGGCTATGGCACGAAGAACGTCAATACGCTGCGCCTGTGGAAGGCTGAGCCCATGGAGGACTTCGACTACGACGCCTTCAACTCTCAGCGCTTCACCGATGCGATCGTTGATCGCGAACGCAATCATGGATATTTCCGCGTGCTGTACCCCAACGATACGACCTTCGAAGGTAAGGTTCTGCGCGCGCCAGCAGTACTTCTTCTGCTCTGGCTTCTCTGCAGGCAATCGTTGATAACTACGTCGCAGAGCATGGCGATGATCTGCGCGGCTTTGCGCAGTTCAATGCTGTTCAGCTCAATGACACGCACCCGGTTCTCGGCCATCCCGAACTCATGCGCATCCTCATGGATGAGCACGGCCTCGGCTGGGAAGAAGCATGGGGAAGTTGTCTCACATACTTTCGCGTACACTAGAACCATCACGGTCTTGGCTGAGGCTCTGGAGACCGGGACATCCACATCTTTGATCGTCTCTTCCCCATGTTTCTGAAAATCGTTCGAGAGATTGATCGCCGTTTCCGCCCGGACATGTCCGAGCGCGGCGTTGATGACGCAACCATCGACTACATGGCTCCCGTCTCAGTAACACTGTCCGTATGGCGTGGATCTGCCTGCTACGCGCCTCGTACTCGATCAACGGCGTGGCTGCACTGCACACTGAAATTATCAAGCGTGAGACGCTCAAAGAGTGGTATGCGATCTGGCCCGAGCGCTTTAATAACAAGACCAATGGCGTGACCTCCGCGTCGTTGGCTCAAACAGTGCAACCCGCGCTTGGCGGCCCTCCTTGACGAGGTCACCGGATCGGATCGCTGGGTGACCGATCTTGACTGAGCTGCGAAGTTCGACTGATGCTGGAAATTCTGACCTGTACGCGCGCTTTGTCATCCCGATCCGCATCCAGTAACAAGGTTGATTTTGCCGCGTGGGTGAAGGCTCGCGAGGGTGTCGAGATTGATCCCGATGCAATCTTCGATGTTCAGATCAAGCGTCTACACGAGTACAAGCGTCAGCTGCTTAACGCCTTCTACGTGCTGGATCTGTACTTCCGCATCAAGGACAATCCTGCTCTGGATGTTCCTAAGCGCGTATTCGTTTTTCGGTGCGAAGGCTGCCCCCGGCTACATTCGCGCGAAGGCGATTATCAAGCTGATTAACACCATTGCTGACCTAGTCAACAACGATCCGGACATCAATGGCCTCATCGAAGGTCGTCTTTCGTCCACAACTACAATGTATGTCGCCCTGCCGAGCACATCATTCCTGCTGCGGATGTTTCCGAGCAGATCTCGATGGCTCGGAAAGGAAGCCTCGGCACGTCCAACATGAAGTTCATGATGAACGGTGCGCTGACCTTAGGGAACCTTGGATGGTGCGAACGTTGAGATTCTCGAGGCCGTGGGAGAAGAGGAATGCGCACATCTTCGGTGCAACCGATGATGAGCTTCCGAGCTTCGTCGCCACTACGATCCCGCTGGCACTACGAGAATGTGCCTCGGCTTGAAGCGCGTGATCGATGCTTTGACCGATGGAACGTTGAATGAGTTCCAACTCTGGTTGGTTCCATGATCTGCGTTGGTCGCTTCTGGAATCGGGGTATGAGCCAGCTGACGTCTACTACGTCTTGGGTGACTTCGCTTCCTACCGTGAGAGCGAAGGATCGTATGGCGCAGGGATTACCGCGACCAAGAGGCTTGGGCACGTAGGGCTTGGGTTCAATATCACGCGTTCCGGTCGTTTCTCCTCGGACCGAACCATCAGCGATTACGCTCGCGAGGTCTGGCACATCAGCGCCGAGCCGATTGCGTGAATGTGGGCATAGGCGGCCTTTGTTTGAGGAGCTGAGTGCATGGCTTACAGTAACGCCCCGTTGGGATTTTTCCCAACGGGGGCGTTTGTCGTCATCGTTTTCAGATCAAACTGTATCACTGTGCTGGCACAGTTTCTCGATGAGTGTGGCACCGTATTAGTGTATTAATACAGATAGATAGGGAGGGATACATCGATGCGCATCGATGACACCCGTCCAATCTGGATCCAATTAGCTGATTCGTTCCGCGGTCGTATTACCGACGGTACGTGGAAACCTGGCGAAAAGATCCCTCCGTGCGTGATCTCGCGATCGAGGCGGGCACCAATCCCAATACCGTTCAGCGAGCCCTGAGTGCACTGACGAAGAAGGGACTGACGGTCCCGAAGCGGACCGCAGGACGCTTCGTCGCAACTGATGAGCGCGCTCTGCATGCTCTGCGGAAGAACGACGCGCATCTTGCGGCAGACGCTTCATATCCCGCGCATGTCGTTCACTGGGAATCGATCCGAAGGTGCTCGGCTCTGATTGATCAACGTTGGGATGTCACGGAGAAGTAGCCAGGGAGGCAAACCCATGACCACAGCAAACTGAGCGGCACGTGTCGGGGCACGGGCCTCGTCCACGTGGACCACCTCACGAAGCAGTTACCGGAAAAACGCCGGCACTCGGGACTACTCGCTCTCACTGGATGCCGGGACACATCGTCGGTCTTATGGGTCCCACGGGTGCGGGAAAACGACGTTTGCTGAAAAATCCTTGCAGGCGTATTGAATGATTACCAAGGACAGGGTGAGTATCGACGGGCGACCTGGAATCGATACAAAAGCCATCGTGTCCTACTTGCCTTCAGTCAGCATTCCTCAACGGTGAAATGACCATGGAGCGTGCTACATTAACATCTACTCGCGTTTCTTTGCTGATTTCTGGACCGCGAAAGAGCGCGGAACCATGGTTGATTTCTTTAGCTCCCCGAGGGGCGGCCGCTCCTAGGACGAGAGTAAAGGGAATGGGGGAGAAGCTTCAAACTCAACCTGATCGTGGCGCGCAAAGCGCAAAGGTTTTCTTGTTGGATGAGCCGATCAGTGGGGTAGATCCGGCAACACGCGACATTATCCTCGAGGGTATTTTGCGTGAGTTTGATCCCAGTCGCTCGCTCATTATGTCCACCCACCTGATTTCGGATATCGAGCATTTCGTTGACTATGCGCGCTCTCTCATGAAGGAAGGACAAGTTCTCCCGCAAAGCGACGCCGATGACCTGCGCGCTACGCACGGTGATTCGCTCGACGCCGATCTTCCGGAAGGAGTACCGCTGATGTTTGGGAAAATGCTGTCTTATGAAATCAGTAGTCGCCTGCGTGCTGATCTTCGTGAAATGGGGACCGCTATTGCGATCCTTGCCGTGACGGTCGGTGTTGTCGCAAGTGGAGTCCCGGGACTGAGCGGGACAATGACCATGTTTGGCTACCTGATGTGCGTAGCGATTCCTGTGGGTATAGCGATCAGTGGAATGAGTGACTACTGGAAGACTCTGTATGGACAACAGGGGTACTTCACCATGACTCTGCCCGTGTCAGGTACCGTGATCTACTGGGCAAAGGTCAGCCGAATGATCATCGAATTCCTCATCGCGCTTGCCTTAGCCATCGGCGGAGGCATTGCAGTTGCGTGGGCGGCGGCATGGAGTCAGGGCATCACCCTCGCCGACTACACTGCTGGGTCCCGCGTTCGCTATTTGCGCCTTTTTCGACTCTGGCGCTTGTGGTTTTTGTTTATTACCGGATCGTTTCCTGTATTGCGCTGATTTCTCAGGTCTGTGCGGTCATGACTTTTGCAGCCGAAGGGCGCTTCAACCACATGGGCTTCGGTGCGGTGGCTATCGGATTGGTCCTGCTCTACATCGTTGACCAGGTTTTGAGCGGAGTTGGAACCTTCTTATGCCCTTCTCAATGACTCCCGACGGCCATTTCAGTACCGAGGTCATGTGGACGTCATATCGCGCGATTTAGGCACCGATTGCCACCCCAATGTTTGGGGAATGGGCGATGCATTTTGGTCCCTCTCTTGCACTATTCCTAGCAGTGTGGGCTTCGCGCTCGATTGAAAGACACACATCGTTGCGATGAACTGATCGTGCGTCTCGTTCTTCCCATGGGAAAGTCACTCCTGATCGCTGAGAGCCGTATCCGCATCCAAGCGGTACCGTGTCATGAATGGGTGTGACGCCTCGGCGTATGGGGGCGATGAGCGTGTTGCGGCTCTGTATCCGAAAAGCAGGCTGCGCGCGATTGTTGGAGGCTGCGGTGGTATTCACGACCGTTATCTCGTCTTTTTGTCTCGCTCGCACTTGCCCTTGTTCTTCCGGTTGCATGGTGAGCTGCTGACAACGCGCAGGCGCGTTGAGTTCGCAGCACGTGGACTGGCCTCGTCGTGCTCGAGCGGAAGCAGCGCGCCAGCGTCGTGTGCTCGCGCTCATGGTCTGGGCCGCTGTGCCGTGCTAGCCAGTCGCCTTCTCTCCTCGGCTGCTGGCGGGACGGCCTCCTCACGCTTCGCAGCGCGGGATCTATGGGAGCGATAGCGGTCCTCTACGCCTTTCATTCAGACCGGCCTATCGGAAGAGATCCTCTTTCGAGGGTTCCTTGAAGCTGAGCGAAAGTTCCGGATTCAGGTTGGAAACCTGGTGCAGGCCGTGGTCTTCGGTCTTGTACATATTAGTTCAGCAATGTAACTGA
>BNJV01001186.1_pt1 | contig 47772 bp, 67 predicted proteins | sample 8540591 | NCBI WGS metagenome assembly BNJV01 (sample SAMD00202457, study PRJDB9452) | human saliva metagenome | host: Homo sapiens | reverse complement strand
CGATACCGCTGAATACGAAAGAGTCCGCAAGAGCCTTAAACATTTGATCTTCACGACCGCCCCAACACATGATACACAGCGTCAACTCCATCTCTGAACCAACCGTTATTAACCAACATAGCATGATTCCTCAATTGCCTTCCGATGAGAACAGCCGATAACAGCACTCAGAGAGAATGTCTCCCCAGATTACAACAGCAGACGGCCCAGCACACCGACCGCAGTAATCACAAAAATCAGCCGGTGGCCCCATGCCTGTCATTTCTACCTTTGTGGCTGATCTCATTCACACCGCGTACATAATCGTCATACACAAATATCTCGATCGAGCAATTCCCTCAGCATCTGTCATACACGATCCAGCCACATTTCACCCGGAACCGAGTTCGGCATCCAGTGAGCTGCCTTTGCTCTCGTTTCGAACCCCTTGTCAGATGTCCATTCCGCCGACAGACCTGTTGGCGTCACACCCTGGTGCGCCCGACGATGCCCATCTCCACACTGCCCATCCAGCCATCACCACCTGAAGATATCTGATATTGATTTCATTTTTCAAACGCCTTTCAGCGTCGCCAGCTCTGGTCATTTTCATCGTTTTTCCTTGCAGAGTTGCTTCCAGATTCTTTTGATCTCTCCACCGGAACTTCCTTTATTTTCCTTTTTGCTCAGTAGCATCTTTTTCGTCGCCATCAACCGTCATCGCCTTCGATGGCGTAGCCTCGATATCCATCATTGATCTTTCTTGCGCCTGACACCTCAGACCCTTCTCGCCATATCAACACCGCCTGTCGTCGATCCTCACAACGTCCTTAATCAGCCTGCCGTCGAGGAGCGACGAACCGAAATAAATATTTGTCCGTCCATGACACTGAACGCACTGACAGCAGCTCTCACCCAGCCGCAATGCTCCTGACCTCAGGCCTGTCAACGCCAGGTCGCCTGCCCAGACCTTCCTTTCACAGCGCGCGGGCCACCATCTTCATCAATTGCTCAACACCATCAGTTATCTCTGTCACCAGCCATTGTTCGGAGCCACCCGTTTCAGCGTTTGTTTTGTGAATATTTGTGATTTTAGTGCATTTGCGTTATTTAACGCCGGAACATCATTTTTGTCTTAAAGACTGTTTTCTGGCTCCCTCGAGCCTGAGCTTTCAACACACCAGCAGCGCCTCGGTACTTCCAGAAGCTCAATACCACCCGCAGTGCTCACGCCTTACCGTCACCCGAGCCATAACGTCATCAACACCCCGCCGCACCTTCGACCAACACACCGCTCATAACCGCCTCATTTAGGCCTCCAGCCCGCTGCCGTTCAGCCCGTTAGTCCTCGATCAGTAAGCCGACCCTCAACGAACCCCGCCCGGCGCGCGACCAGGCGCGTTTCAAGATACTTCGCTGGCAGTCATAGCCTTTTGTCTTCACCAGGCCATTAACACCTTCATTAAACCTTCGTTCACCGTCAGAACTGTAGCGCCTGTTCCGAATCGCGACATGCCTTGTGTAATATTCCGATAATCAAAATAGTTGCAATCTCTTGAGCATAGCGATCAACTTTGCGTTCCTGATTTCAGCAACTTTGATGACGAAACAGACGCCCACATTTTTCATTACGCGTTCTTTTAAAATATTACCGATAGACACAAATTCAAAAATAAATAAGTAATGACGTACCAAAATTATTTTTTTAAAAATACGTGCATATTAACAGTCGTCAGCGAATGGGACGTCAAATGCAAATTAACACAGCAGACCGGTTTTATGCAGCTATTAAGAAAATTCAGAAGAACAACAGTTGAGGCCCAAAGAGCCGACCAGTGGTCGAAACAGAAAGTCATTCCTTTCATATCAACGACGCCTTCCTCCCATGAGCCCAGCCCGCGATTTCAATCACACTTCTCGAGCGCGTCACCTGACGAACATCGCGATTCACCAGACAAGCATAACAGGTCACGGAGTGAATTGAATGCTTGAAGCGACAGCACCATTGAACGTTGCGGATATGTTGTAAAAAACATGGGAATTGCCGACAAAATCACGAACACCAGAAGAAATCCTGACGCAATAACTTACGGATTACGAGTTTCGAGAACGAACTGTCTGCGCTTAACCGCGCCTGATGGAGAACAGACGGTGAAACCGCGCGATTGGCACCTGGTTCAGCCCATCGATAGTAAAGAAGGCACGTTGCATTGCGCTATTTACCGAAAGCTGGTAACGATCATTTTAATACCATCTACGATACCGTTCGAAGAACGCCATGATGAATTCAGAAACATTTTATTTAGATGAGACTGCAGAATTGCTGTTAGCTGGAACACCCTACTGCTAAAAGAGGATACCCTTTGACGCCACCATCATCGCCTCAGAAAGAGGAGTACATTTCATCAGAGCGAGTTAGATAAAACCAAAATTGGTTACAAGATGTCCATCAGAACTACTTACGATTATCGATTTGATTTTGAATTGCCGACTGGCGACCCTGTCACCAACACCGAGACTTCATCACAACAAAGTTGCCATTCACCGCAGCCTTTATTCGAAATCAAACACATGCTTGCAGTTTGCCTGTGCAGTTCTTTTGACACCAGTTGTCTTCTTCTCAACACGCTGTGTCTTCGCCTCCGCCAGCCATCATGTCTTTCACTATGGCCTGAGAATCATCATCACAAGAAGAGACCGACTGTTATATCTGGCATGAAACAATCTTTTGAGGAATTCACCAGACTTCCGTCTGCTTGTTGTTTTATTCGTTCCCCATTGTGCCAGTTGTTCTTCGTCCACTTGGAAGCCTTGGGACCGTTATCCTGAGTCCAACGCTTCGTCCGTTCTGTCTCGAACAACAGAAACCACCAATGGTCGAACACCCGACGGGGCCACAGCGACACCAGCTGCTCCCTTCCCCGGCCTCGTGCGCCGCCTTGATCATCACCAGCCGCGCCAGAACGGCCTCGAACAGTGCACAGCCGGGAAGCTCCAACAACCACCATGATGCCTTGAGTCCATCTGTAAACGGCGTCCGTCCGACAACAAACCGACCTCATTCCTCCCATTCCACCTCACGGAACAGATGGCCGTCACAGTCAATTCACCGGACCGTCAAACGATGGCCACCCCTGTCGTCCATCAAGCATCACATGCACGAACGATATTGTCCCTTCGTCATCGGAAAGCAATCCTTTCCGGGGAAACGTCAAGAATCTCATCAGCCTGCTCCCTCGAATCTCCGTTCGAAGATTGTGTTATCTTCATTTGTCCTCATCCAGCATCGTCTTTCTTACATCTCGCAGCCCAGACCAAGATATTCATTTTAATCACATCAACCATTGCGTCTTCAGTCGTCTTCGACCGAGCAATCAATCTCAGCACCAGCCCTCCGCCTTTCAGCATAACGTCAGACGACGAACCGTCGATCACCGAACCACGAGCAGTCATTGCGGCCCGTCGCCACAGCAGCAAGCCGTTTCACCGTCCATCTCGCACCAGTACGCCCACAAACCCAGCAATCTGACCTTGATCTTCCGATCTTCACCTGAAAGTTACCCGCAAACAATCAAACAACACAACAATCAAACACAAACGCTCACCGATCAAAAACAAACACGATACCCAGGCTACCTGATGTATTCGTTATAAATGAAATATCTACACAAATAAACAGTCAAATTGACAGCCAGCGATCAAAAATGCCAACGTAAACGAGAATCAGCGATTTCAGAAAACCAAAAGTCATATTAGCATTGCTTTTATAAAGATAAAGGTGGAACCGGCAAATCAACTCATGCTTTCATCTCCCTTGCAGATGTTCAAAGTTCTTTGTTGCTCACGGTTTCCGATACTTTCTTTGAGTAAATGACCGACGACGGCTTCAAACCGGTACCGCGAACGGTCACTACAATGAGAACAGGCCGACGCTGGCTGGAGTCCTTCGCGATTGCCAGCAACCAATCTGCTGGAATTGCAAGACGGCCGCAAAAGAATCAGCACGATTTCATCATCACGATACCGTCGACGAAAGCGTTGCCCGCACCGCCGGTACGTTAGCCCCGACGATCTTCCGCGACCACGCCTTCGACCTGTAGAAAACACCTCACCATTCCGTCCAGCGCGATCGTCGACCCGGAAAGATTTTCATCCGGAACAATGCAACGCACATCATCGAATAGCCGATCTGGACGGTTGGCGGTTTGCCGAACGGCATTATGCTACCATCAAACACCTTGAAAGAAACAGTTAAAACGCTTTGCCGAAATCAAAGAGATTTGGCGTAAAACTGTTCGTAAAGCTTAGCGCAGAGGAACACGGCGTTATCTGTTGATAACAGAATGATGAAGCAGCACCAGTTAAGAGAATTGAACTTCAGTGTTGAGGTCACGGAAACCAAGAACACAAAAACTATTGAGAATCGCCGTCATAGCACGAAAAATCCCTGAGCCCAAAGGCCCCGACAGTGAAAGGAAGACTGTCACCCGGTGGTCACAACGGTTTCAGGTTAGTTATTGACGCCATGGAATATTTGAGCACGAAAGATCGATAAAGAACAAAGTCTTTCACATCATCACCTGGCAGATATCAATGGCGAGTTTTACGACCCCTGAACGTCAACGTCCGTTAATCTCCAGAAGAGAGTTTCAGCGAGCGAACGTCAGGGCCCAAAACGCGAGTCCTTCAATCAAAAGACTTCCAACAGGAAGAGCTGATCAGGCCGCCAACGTATTTTGCACCGAATGCGGTCATCAAGGTGCGAACAAACGAGAACATCCGTCCCTGCCCAGAAAACCAACGCCTGTCCCCGCCCCAGACGGAGTTCATGTTCGAGGCTGATTTGGTGAAACTTAAATATTTTTCAGTAGTGAGGCAGTATTCTATTGGTTATGAAGACACAAGGTAAGAGTTTAACGAACGAAAGCCCGAGTTGTTGCGTAGAGCGTAGCACAGCATTGTGTGCCATCATCGTACGGTTGAAAAATGCCGATGCCATTGCCACCATAGTCGGTTGCAACACACAACAAAGAGGTTCCTTCCTTGCATCAAAATTTTGTTTTGGCGCACAAAGAGAGTGCGTTCGTGCGCTTCGTCGCCAGATAGCAGTTCATAAACGTCATTGTCAAACATCTCAGCTCGCATGTTACTCAACTGTTCGAGTCATTCGGACGTTTGGCACAGGTGTTAACCCCACAGACGGCGACAGAATCGCAAACACCATTGTCAGGGCCTTGAGCCTTGCAGGCTTGCCACACGCTCATGCAACCTTGGTGTGCCAAGCATGCCCAGCAGCAGCCCCACGCAGGAGCGAACTTAGAGATTTGTTATGTCCGTTTAACTAGCAGAACACAAGAAAGTGGTCGATTGATGAACCAGTGTCTTCCTTGCCAGCACGTATTCGCGTATTTTATTTTTAACGATTATTTTACAGCACAAAGCTACCGGAAGTGAATGCAGGATCTATAGCAGCGATAGCGTCCTCACCAGCCCAGGTTAAGACCTTGAGCAGCATGCTCATGACCGTCGAAACCGGAGTTAATGAATGCCTGCGCGTCAGAACAGCCCGAACATGAACGGTCGGCAGCAGCAGAGTCTTTCAGCGAAGTTTGGCGATTTTCAGCGTCAGTCTGTTGCTCCGTTACGGGCAAACCTCCCTTTTACATATTTACGAAGATCAGAGTTCATACAAAAATTTGGTTTGTCAACATTATTGCTTTTCGCGATTTATTTGTTGGCTTGAACAGTGTCAAAACAAATAGAGTTCTGGCTCAATCAATCAGCCAGAAGTTCCTCAACGGGTAAAATATGATGCCACCAGTGACCAGTTATGCCAATCAACACGTTAGCTGAAACCAAGAACGAGCGGTAGCCAGATTAAAGTCTCGCTGTCAGCCGACGCACATTGACCTTCGGCAACACGATCACCGATTATTTGCCGAAACATTACCGTGCCGATTTTTTACTGCCTGAAGAACTGTTTTTATCTGTTGGGTCAGCAAGAATTTTATGGTTTCCCTCAGCCCCAGTTTTGCCCTTGCCGTAATCAGCACAAGCAGCAGTCTCCAGCGAGTTCAGCAGTTGTACTGCCGGATAAACGATTTTTAGCCATTGCTACTACGATGATAATATAGTAATATTGCCTGTCAATAAGCCATCTTTTTAAAGATTGTGTTTTCACTGAAGAAGTTGTTTTCTCACCCTACTACAAAAATTTTGTTTGTAAGTAGGGTGAGAAACAACTTGTTGTTAAACTTAACTTTTTAAAAAGATTAGAAAACTGTTGACAGGCATTATTTACTAGCGTTATAATCATCGTAACAGCAATACAAGTAAAGACTCATCGTCTGACGAGCGCACAACTTTCTGTATCTGAATGTGAGGGAACTCGGCAACATGGATTTATGTCATATTGCTTTCAGCTGATTGTACAAGGATTAAAAACTTTAGTTTGGGGAAACCTATTCATAAAATTCTTGCATATTTACAGCCAGATGTAAACCGGTTCTTGGATGAATCAAAAATCGGCACAGTAGTGTTTCAACAGTAACAATCCAATTGGTTTTCGTATTTCAAGCCGAAGGTTGATAATGTGTGCATCAAACCCTTGACAAAGCAGGACTCGTCCGACTGGGTACCGCTTCTGCCAGCACCAAAGTGGCTGCGACCAAAACAACGCATTGGCTGGCACTAATAGTGATGTCCGCCCTGTTAGCATCAAATATTTTTACCCACTGAGGTGCTTCAGTCTGATTTCGGATTGGTTAGAACCCCTTTAATATTTATTTCAAAAATAACAAATAAATCGCAAAGAAATACATAAAAAGTGTTGACAAACAGAATTTTATATGTATAACAATCTTGTAATAATAAAAAGGAGGTTTACATACATGGCAAACAAACAAGATTTAATCGCTAAAGTCGCTAAAAAGACTCTCTCACTAAGAAAGACTCTGTCCGCTGTTGATGCTGTATTCGAGCTATCTCTGATTACCTGTCAAGGTGAAAAAGTTCAATTGCTCGGTTTTCGGTAATTTTGAAAGTTCGTAAACGTGCTCGCCGCAAAAGGTCGCAACCCACAAACAGGTAAAGAGATCAATATCGCTTACTAAAGTCCCTGCATTTAAAGCTGGTAAAGCTTTTGAAAGATGCTGTAAAATAACTCATTATAAAAAGATACACGATAATACATTACTTTTAGCAGAGAAGACTCTGGTTCATCAACAGTTATCTGCTATTGTGTTCTGCTAGTTAAACGGACATAACAAATCTCTCCTAAAGATTAGTTGCAGGTTCGACTCTGCGTGAACATAGCAAACATGCTTTTCTATCTACAAATGGTTTGTATAGGCATGTTTGTGAAAGAAACTTTTTCCAAACGCTTGACAACAAAGTGCCTATAGTAAGCGTTTGTTTGCGACTCTGAAATAGAGTTGCGTCTCCTTAATGGGTTGGGTTGACACAATACACCAAACGTCAGATGACATTAGATAAGTTGCCCAAGTAGGAAATCGTCCAATCCGGAGTGGCACAGGTTCCCAATGACTGAAGAGTATTCTGTGTTTATGAAAGACTTTATTTTGTAATCTAACGACAGAGAGCGAAAATATCGCCTCTTTTTTGTGTCATCACTAAAGATTTTGAGATAAAAAAAGAGGGCAGAACTCTTTACATTTTGCTAATGTTTTTGCAACCACTTTCTTTACCTTGTATGGTTTCTTAGCAATGTAGTAAGTATCCAGCATTTTTCTTTCAACCATCTACGTTGGTCTCAAAAACTTTTTAAATTTCTGCTTTTTGATAGCTGCAACTTGGTATCTGCGCAACAACCATAGCTCGAACTTATCTCGTTCGTTAAACACTCTATTTACCCCTTGTGTCTTCACAATAGCGGTAAATTGGTCATCAGCATCACTTTCTGCAAAAAGAATATTTAGGATTTCCACCATCAATAGTGACGCTTGTATCGAACTCCATCTAGAATTTGTGAGACAAACATTTGCATTTTCTAAACCTTCGACTTTGAGGATATTCGATTCGTTTGTTTCGCACTTTGATGTTATTACGTTTCTAATTCTAAAAATACGTTTGCGCCTGTTTTTGGTCAAACTCTTTATACTTATAGAAAACCTTTTTTGATTGAGTTTTTCTTGTTTTTAAATTCTTCTTTGTTGTTTCCATACCTTAAAAACTCTCTTCTTCTAAATTAACAAGACATTTGGCAGTTTCAGGGATCATAAACATTCACCGTTGTGAGTATCTGCCCAAATTAAGTTAGTAATGTACTTTAGACAAAGACATTCTTTATCCCAGTCTTTTCGATGCTCAAACATCTTTTTGTTCCATAGCATCAATAGCTTCTTCTGCGATCTTATATGTGCGAAGAGCCGTTGTGACACCAGGATTGTGAGCAGGTCTTCCTTTCCCTTTTTAGCTTCAAGGATTTCTTTTTAGGCTCAAGTTTTTTTCAATACTTTTCTAATATAACTGTGATTCGGCTTTTTTTCAATAGTTTTTTTGTGATTCTTGAGACGCTTCGCTGACCTCAACACTTACAAAAGTTTAATTTGTCCTTATCTTCTAGGTGCTTACTTCCATCATTCCTGTTACCTCCGTAAGCACGGAATAAATTTGTTTTTGCCATGTTTCCTCCTACTCGCTTTCTAAAGCTTTTTACAGGCAACGATTGCTAGTTTTTGCATAAATCTTTTTAGATTTTCAACAAAAAGCTGTCATTTTCTTCTTTTCTTTTCAGGAGTATTTTGATAATGCACAAAAAAATATTCTCCCCAACTAAACGACTTGCTTTTCATTTCAACCTTATGTGGCACTAAACCTACATAACCATCCAAATCTTCAACTTCTTCAATAAAAGTCTCGTGCGATTGTCTGCATTTGATTTCCGTTAAAAGGAATTAAATTCGGAAGAATCGCAATTTCCAAATCAGTGATGCTTTCCTTGCTTCTGAACGGAATAGTGTTTGGTTTTTAAAGTGTTTTCTACAAGGTCAGAAAGAGCGTGAATAGCTTTGAAAGAATCTCCGTCAGGACTAACCACATTAACAACCAAGTGGCTACCTACCAACAGATTGCAAGTAACTTTGCTTTTCATCATTGTGTGTATCAATGATGATAAAATCGTATTCTTTATCAAGAAATTCTTTTTCATAATCTAACCATCTTACAAATTCCATGTAGTTGGTTGCTGCTTCAGCAATCTTAACACCTTCATCTGTAAAAGAAGGACTTCCAACAATAACATCAATATTTCTCATTGCTAGTGTGATAGATTTCATATTTACCAGTTTTGAAAATATCTGCAATCGTCAATTCTCCATTTACTCCAAAAAGTATCAGAAGAGTTGCATGAACGGTCTCCGTCGATAAAGAGAAACTTTTTTTCTTTAAGACATCTGCACAATATCCTGCAAAGTTAAAAGCATGAGTTGATTTGCCAGTTCCACCTTTTATCAACATAAAAAGCTAATTACTTTAATATAACTTTTTGGATTTTTCTAAAAAATCTTTCAAATTCCTCGATTTTTTTACATTTAACATGTTTTATAATCCTTTCTGCTTTTATGGTATTTAGCTATTTATATAAATAACTATTTATGTAAATACATAAATACCTAAATATGTTTAATGTACCTTTATAATACCACAGTTTTGTGTTTTTTTGTCAATGGTTATTAACGTAAATATGTATTTATGTATTTAATTATTTATGTATTTAGTTATTTACATAAATAACTAAATGATAAAAAAATAACAGAAAAAAATAAAAAAATGGGCTACTTTTTTTTATGATTTGTGGCATACTAAGAATATACAAAAAAAGAAAGGATATTATTTTTGAATAAAGACAGTAAAACTTAGCTTACTTGCTACTGCTATTTTAGCAACAGGTTTTTTTAATGGCTACTCATGTAGAACCTACCAACAATCAACTTGACTTCATCATCCCAACAGTTTATGCTGAAGAAAAATGAAGCAGAGGCTTTAATTGCTAGAATTGAGAACTTACCTCCAATTGAAGACTTGACTGAAAAACATGCTGAAGAGGTTAAGGCTTTAATGAAAGTTTATTCGCAGTTAAAAATGTCGGATCGAATCTTAGTTACAAACTACGGAGTCTTAAAGAAAGACTTTTGATGCTTTTAGTTAAGAAAGGTTTCTTGACAAATGAAGATAACACAATCCTTCAAGAGCAAGAAATTCAAAAAAAGAAACAAGCTAGTAAAGAATTATCTGGTAACGCTGTTTCCCAAGAAAAAGAATTTACTTTCCAGTCTGATGGCGAAAAAGGGACAACTATCATCATTCGATACACTGCTGATGCTGATGGAGACGGCAAAGGGGATGCTCCAAAACCGTATCGTTTTTAACTGGTCCAGATGGAACAACCTATCCTGTTTCAAATACATCTATTTCCATGAGTGATGGTGAGAAATTAAAAAGTGGATTTGACATGGACAGACCTCTATTTACAAATGGACTTCTCAAAAAGCCTCTTCAGGTAAATGGACATTGAAACTTCCCAAGCTGTTACTTTTTCTTCGAAAACCATTCTCTGGCGTAGCTTCAAATGTGGTTTCTGAAGATGATAAAAAAACAGCGCCTACCACAGAAGAAAAAAACCGAAGAAAAAAAGGAAACAAACTAGTGTCCCTTCTATTCTTTATCGGTGTTATTATTGGTGGATTCTTCGGTATTAAAAAGATTATTTCTGTTATTCGAGGAGGAACTGAAGCCCCTAGAGCAGACGAAAGCTTGTTAGATAAGGATAACGGTCCAAAAACGTTTAAGTGACGAAGAACAACTAGCTTTTAATGAGGGCTGAATTAAAACAACAAAAAAAGCTGAATCAGAAGAGTCTGGGCAATTTGGTGAAAAAGATTGAAGATTTCCATCAAAGAGATTTGAACTTTCATGCCAGATATGACTCGTCCAAAACGAGGTCCTATTTCTTATGATGATGATTCTCCAGAAGAACCAATTGCAAAAACAACAAGAAGACGCTGATAGTGGCTTTTAACATGGAATATGAAGAAGACACAAGCGTGTTAAGGAAAAGAAGACCAACCTGAACATCAAAAAAAGAACCTGTTTTAGACCAAACTGCAAGCATAATGACTGATTTTCGAATAATATTAAAAAGGCTATATTAGATAGCCTTTTTATTTATATCTAAATCGCTAAGTCATCGAATTTGATTTGAGGTTTGATAGGGTCATAATTCAATAATTCAAAAATCTTCAAATCGGATGTCGTAAAAATTAGTTCCTGATGGACATCTTAGCTGTAATTTTGGACATTTTTTTATCTAACTCATGCTCACCAGTTAAAGAATCTGCTACTCCTTCTTTTACAAGGGCATTGATAAGTGTTAGCTTTTTCATCAAAAAGAGTTATCCTGCTCTTTTTGCCCAATTAGGATTGTTTTTTTCAATAACTTTTTAGCTAATTCTTGCGAAATCTCATCTAAATAAGATGTTTCTAGTTCATCGTAGCGATTAAGCAATTCTTCTGCTTGTTCTAATTGGTTATCGTAGATGTGAAGATTATTAACAAAAGTAATTAAATTTACCAACTTTCCAATTAAAATGACAAGCAAGCATTAACTGCAATGCAACATATTGGATAGCGTTAATGTGATGGGCAACTAACATATCGTTAGAACGCTGAACCAAGGTGCAATCAAGTACGGTTTCACCATCTACTGTTCTCACATCAAACATAGTTAAGAAAGCGCAAGGATAAAGACCTTCCGTTTCCTCAAAGCTTTCATAATCCCATAAGTTAATGACATTGCGTCTATTCCAAGGATTTTCTTCTAATTGTTTAATGATTTTTGTCAATAATTTTATGTTTTTTTACAACATATCCATAACGATTCCCAATGCTATTTAAGTCACCGTTATTAGCAGATTTTTCCATCAACTTTCCAAGCGTTCCAATAATTCACTCCATATTTTTCTTGTAAAACATCTAGTGAATTAGTCTGATCTTGATAAATCCAAAGAATTTCTTTAATAGCGCTTTTTCCACGCAATAGGGACGTAAAGTTGTAATTGGAAAATCCCCTTTTAGACAAATCATAGGAGGAGAAAGTATCCATTTGATATAGAAAAGAATTGGCTTTCTGACCATTTTTATACACTGGTCGAGCTTCTTTTAGATAACTGTTGTTCTTCTAAGATTTTCTTAATAGCTGCATAAAAATTGCGGTCTGCTTGTGTTAATTTTTACATTTGACATTACATTTCCTTTTTATTGACTATTATTAGTATGCCACATATTTTTTTAAAAAAATGAATTTTTTTGATTCTTCACGTCATTTTTTTACTTATTTTTTTATTTTTTTATTTTGGATTTTGTGGCATACTAGTAATATCAGTAATATTTTTAAAAAAAGAAAGGACATAAAAATGGCTGAAAAAGAAAAATCAACAAGAACAAATCTTGTCACAAACTAAGTCGCTCTATCAAAAAGTTGCTGGGAACTCAGAACTTGCAAAAAGGAGTTGAAAAAGCTGTAACCAACTTCAAAGAAGTTGCAACTGATGCAGTTATGGGTGTTACAAAAAGGCGCTATCGACATCACTAAAGGTTGCTGGAACAGGCGCTACAATTCCTGGTGTTGCTGTTGAAAAAGACAGGGGACTTTGTAGGAGGTGTTATGAAAAGCGCCTGGTGAGAGACTTCAAAAAGGCTACTAACCTTGTAGGGAATATCGCAAACGCACCTGGTGCGCTTGTCCAAGGTGCAGGAGATTTCATTGGAAAAAGGGGTCGAAGCTACTGGTCAAGTTCTTGGAGCTGGAACTGAAGCTTTGCTTGGAAAAAAACTGCTGGAGATTTCGTAAAAGGTAGTTATAAACTTGGTGGTGATTTAGTCAAAGGTGCAACAGGAATTGTTGGTGGCGTTATGAAAAGCTCCAGGTGAGCTTATTAAAGGCGTAGGAAACTTCACAGGTGAAGTATTGAAACTTCCCTGAAATCTTTTTCCAAGGAGCAACTAAGATTCTTGGAGGTGTGTTGAAAAGCTCCAGGTGAGATTCTTCAAGGAATTGCAAAAGGAACAGAAAAACTTAGTCTTTAAGACAAAAAAATGGTGTTCCGACATTAAATGGCGCAGAAATTGCACTAAAAAGGTCCACAAATGTCTTCTAAAGACTTGATAAGAGCGCTTTGGAACAGGTGAAATGCTCGAATAAGCCAAAAAGCCCAAAGAATTAGGGACTTAACGGAGGTCTTGGTGGTGCATTCTCAGTGTTCATTTACGGAAACGAATTGAACAAAGATGGATAACTTCGCCAAAAAACATGAGTACGCTTGCTAAATGGAAAAGAAGGTCCTGACAAACCATTTCTCTAGCATCTTTGACAAAACCTAAAGTCAGAACGTGCGGCTGCTGTTAAAGAAGCTACTGTCCAGTTGCGCTCAGACCTTCATAAAGATTAAAGACCGTCTTGAAAAAGACCCTGGTTCATTTACTCCTCAACAACAAGCTGAATTAAAAAGTTGTTATGAAAGGGAATCGAGCAACAAGGCGGTATTGATAAATATATGGCGAAGAATTTCGATCTTCCTGAAAAATTATCAAAATAAAGAAAAATCAATGATATGGTCAAAGATGCTCAAAACTCACTCTGACAAAGGGCGCGAGAGTATGAAGAAAACAAACTGAAAGTGTTGAAAAAGACGCTTCAGAACAGGGGCAAGGAAAAACAAAGAGAAGTCTCGCGGAGATTCTAAAGAATCTAAACCTTCACTCCTCAAGAAAAACTTGAAGACATGAAGAAGAGCGCTCAAGAAAGCGCTGATAAAAGCTAAAGAGTGGAATGAAAAACAAATCGAAAGTATTCAAAAAGACACTAAAGATAAAACAAATGCCTTCAAAGATAAACAAGCTCCTAGTATTGGAGACAAAGATGTTAAAGCCTGTAATCAGCGGTAATGCACCAACGATGCAAGCTCCAACTAAGTCTATCAACGGTATCGGACGGTAAAACAAAAAAAGAAAAGTTTCAAAAGAAGCTTTTCATATAAAAATACCCTGGATACTATTTCGAGAGTTCATCAGGGGTATAAAAATGTAAAAATCGGAGGAGGTAGTGTTTTTAACACTAACTTGAAATGAAAATATATAGAGGAATTTATAGCTAAAAAAAGATTTCTTATTTAACTATAATAGAATTATATCACATATTTAGAAATAAGTCAAGTATTTTTTAAAAAAATAAAAAAATAGTAAAAAGAGTATAGAAAAAACTCTTTTCAAAAAGTTTATTTTTTTGAAAATTTCTAGATTATTTAGTTTTTATTTTTTCTCATTTTTAGGGACTAATATAGGTATATACGTCTATTACCTCTATCTAAGAGAGTTAATCCCTCTGATTTACTTATTATTTATAAAACTATTGCACTAATAGAAAAATCAGGAAAAAGGTAATTCAGAATAATACTTTTATATTTAGTTAGTAACAATTCATTTTTAAAGAACGAAATCGTTCTTACATGTTTTATTTTTATCTACATGTTTAGAAATAATTATTGAAATCAAATGTTTAAAGCAGGTGTTGATTCGTTTATAATATCCAGCAATATATTCTTCTTCTGTTTTTTTCTTTTTGATAAGTAATAGATTAAGGAGTATTCGTTGATAATACTATAAATAGAATTATTTTTCTAACAACAGATTGATAATTTCATCCACAAAAATCTCTCAGTTTCTTCAGTTCACGAAGAGTTCTGTGCTTAAAGATCGAATGGATGATTTGATAAAATTCTTCTACAATCTTTTTGATTGATCTTTTTAGTATTTATTGTTATAAGCTAAAGATTTTTTTGATAATCCAGAAGACAATTTCTTCATCAAGATCAATTTTGTAAAATCTTTCATAAACTAAATCATAAATAGCTTTTTGATTAGTTTTTAAGTTCATGTTTTAAAAAGTTCTTTTTCTTTCTTGAATTTAAGAAAAATTTTTCTTGCTTTTAATTTTTGATAAAAAAACTAGTTACATAACGGTAAACTGTTGACAAAGCAATGCCAGTCAATGCAGAGATTTCTTTATAAGAGTATCCTTCTTTTTCAATTCATAAACCTTAACAATTTTAGCTTCTAAAGAATATTTATTATGCAAAGACAAACCTGCTCGCTTGACTTGTTGCGAAGCTTTTTTTAAAAAAAGTTTGTTCTTTGTCTGTTAGGTCTAAAAAGTTAATGACTGTCTGATTACTTAAATTTGTACTATCCCTCTTTGTAAAAATCTTAGTCCTTCTTTTTAGAACTCCTTTTTGTAAGAGAGCGCACTTCTGAAAAAGTTTAAAGCAACATCTTTTAGATGGTCAGCATTAAAAGTTACTACCTTACTTAATAATTCAACAATCGAAGGTTCACATCCTTCATTTTGATGCTTTTAAGACATCAGCAATGCTATTTGCGATTTGAGTTAAAAAAATTATGTCGGCTTCCAACTAAAGTTTCATTACTTCTTTTAAAATGAATCAGATTTGTTAAATTAGCAAGCCTAGTTTTTTTGCAAAATAGTAGGCACTCTTCTTGTGAATATTGCCCAGTTGTTTTAAAAAGCAACAGTTTGGTATTGATTCCCAAAAAAATTCCTCTTTATAATTTTTCTTTACAGTAATCTACCAATTCCCTTTAAATGAATTGCTTTCTGTAAAGGATGCTTTTGCAAGAAGATATAAGCTGTGGATAAGCCTGTTTTTTTAAATTTAGACTACCAGGAACTCTACGAGTTTGATAGAGATTTCGTTCAAAAAAACTTTATCTATATGGAAAGATACCCCCATGAGGCAAAAGCCCACTGCTTTCAGAAGAAAAAAACGATTTAATTCAATTTCCAAACTTCTTCTTAACCACAAAAGCACGTCTAAGACAAATTTTTTTTCTGTTTTTTTCTTTTTCCTCTTCTTTTTAATTTATTAAAGTAAAAAGGAGTTTCTAAAGCATAAACAAATTGGAAGCCTCTTCCTGTAAAACCGAATACTTGTAGGTTCTAAATCTTTTAGGAAGTTTCTCGTGAAACAACAAGGCAAATTGTGAAATATTATCAGCGTAAAAAAAGCTTTTGCTTCTGTTTTCGTTTAAGGCTTTATTATTAGAAGATGAAATAAGTTCAGAAATTGTCTTTTATCAGCATCACTATCAAAAATCGACTCAGAGAGACATAATTCCATCACAATCATCATTGTAACCTTTACCTTTTTAGGTAGGCGTGCAAAGGTTTTTGATATAACTCCCCGTATTCTTTTTACAAATTCAGGTTTTTTTGTATTTACACCTGACTTGAGTTTCAAAGATAGAAGCAGATTCATTTTTTTCTTTAATTGCTCAACAATATCTTCTACATTAGCAAAACTAAAGGAGTGACTATTGTTTTCATCAATCATTAAGCAAGGTTTGATACTTCTGTCATAAGCAAAAATCTTTCTTTTGACCTTTTGTGTTAATGAGTTCAAAAACTTTTTCCGCGACCAGCTTTTTCGTCAACTTCAGCCAAAGACTTGATGGTTGCTGACCAGTTTTCTTGAAGATAATAAGATAAACTGATTTGTTTTCCTTTAGAGCTGGTTAATAAATAAAAGAGTTTATCTAAGCGTTCAACTCCCTTTTAAAACCCCTTAACTGCTCTTCAAATAATCCGTATTGACCTAACAAGATTTATCCCCCTTTTCTTTTCGAACTAACTAAATAACTATTTATGTAAATATATATTTAGTTATTTATGTATTTAACTATTTAGTAAATTTTTGAATGTTTTTATTGACTATTGTATGTTTTTGATAGAATTATTATTATAAAGTACAACAAAAGCACTTCAAAAAAACCTTTTTGTATAAAGTTTATAGCATAAGCACAAAGTAGCATAAGCATAAAAGCATAGGTACAGAGTAGCATGAGCATAGATAGACTTTACAAAAAAGTGTTTTGAATATTTTGTTTTTTTGATTAAGATGTTGGCGCATCTTATCAGTTTAAGTAATGGAATTTTTTTGAATAAGCCTCGAAAAACTTGAAAAAAATTCCAAATAATAAGAAATTGAAGTAGTCGTTGAACGACTCTTTTTTTGTCTTACAACACAACTCATTATATCATAAAATAGTGATAAAAAGAGGAAGGATATATTTAGAGAAAAAAATATTTTTATTGGTATTTAAGTATTTATATATTTACATAAATACTTAAATATTTAAACAAACAAAAAGCAACCAACAAGAAGTTCTTATTGGTTGCTTTCTTTTTTTCTTCAAAAAAACTCATAAACTAAAAATAGATTGCTCTAACCTAGCATAAAAATAACTCTTTTGAAACGTAAGGGTTATCGCTATAAATATATTGAAGCAATTCTGTATTTTTTTCTTTCCACGAATCATCAGAAGATTCTTCCGCATTTTTTTCTCCAAACAGACAAACATCTTTCAGCAAGTTCTTTCTGCTCTCCAACTGCATTTGCGAACACTTGTTTTTCAAAAAGGTCTATCAAGTCTTTCTTTATAATCTTTATTAAAGAATTGTGCTTTTTGAATTGTTCGTAAATACTTTATAACAGTCGCAGTTTTTACCAAGACTTTTTGTTTGATCTCAATAGGTGAAAAAAATCTCCACGAGTATTTAGATAAGCAAAGACTCTAAAGATAGACTCTTCTTTATTTCCAGCAGAAACATTCCCTAAACGTTGTAAATCTTGAACGCTCATTTTTATCCCTTTCTTTTTAGTAATCCCAAACATCATTTGAACCACAATAAGGACAAGGAGGAGTGGATGTTCCTTCACTTTCTGAGAAAAAAATGCTCCCCACAATTATTGCAATAATATTCGACTTCCATAAACTTAAACCTTCCTTAACTAAAATAGTGTATTTAGTTATTTATATAAATACATAAATAACTAAATACATAAATACAAAAATGCTTATTTACCAGTTGAACCAAAAACCACCAGTTCGCTCACCGCCAGCAACATCATTGTCAACTACCAAATATTTAGAGAAGACACCTTGCATGATGCGAGTTCCAGCAACAACCGTGATAGGTTTTTCAGTGATATTTTTGAACTGTCCAAACATCAAACCTTCATTTGAAGGATTGTTGTAATAATCACTGTCAATCACCCCAACTGAGTTCACCAAAACAAGACCTTGTTTGATAGGGTTAGAAGAACGGTCATAAAGATACAAAACCTCATCTTCTTGCATGTAAGCCTTCAACCCAGTAGGAATCAGCTTAATCTCGCCTGGCTGAATGGTGACAGTTTCAGCGACTTTTTAAATCATAACCAGCAGCGTGAGCTGTTTCTCGTCTAGGGAGCAAGTGTTCTTCTCCTGCATATTCTGATACTAATTTGAATCCACGTTTTTAGACATATTTTTGCCAACTTTCTTTTTTTGATTGATATTATTATAGCACATTTGATATAAAATGTCAATAGTTATTTTGGTATTTATGTATTTATGTAAATAACTAAATACATAATAAAAAAATCAGCAAAGCATATTCTTCCAATAACTAGAGGAATAGCTTACTGACGTACTTTTTGGATTTTAGTATTTATGTAAATATGTAAATACATAAATAGCTATTTATGTATTTAGTAAATTACGAATAGTGATAATACTAATAAAAACAAGATAATGTAACACCAAAAAGATAATCATCTTAATTTTTTAGCATTAGTGACAATATTATTGATTTTTGGCGACGACATCTTTGTCTATTAAAACTTGTTGCTTTGCTGTTAGATTTACTAGGCTATATTTTTTTGGATGCTGGCTTGTTTAACTGTTGCAATTTTTTTAGTAACGATAAAAAAAGTTTTTGAAAGCAGAGCAAAAATTGATAATAGTAAAAAAACTAGAATTGCTATTTTTTTATAAAAAAATACATAAAAAAACTCCCTTATATAGTAAACATTATCTGAAAAAAACTTGTAAAAACCACTGTTTTTGTGGTATAATTGTATCGAAAAAAATATTCAAAAAGTCAAATGAATAAGAAAGGGGACAGTATGAAACAAATTGAAGAAAAATTATGTATTAAAAAAACAAAGTAGCAAAGATTTTAAGAGGAAAAGGTTTGTTGCAAAAAAAGACCTTGTGAAGATGACAGGAATTAGTCAAACACAAATTCAAAGAATTTGTAGTAACCAAACGAATAGTATTAACAAAGCTCATTTTACAACAATCGCTTGCGCACTTGGAATTGGAGATATGAATGATTTATTTGAAATTGTAGAAGTAACAGAATTAGACAGTTTAAAAACGCAATGTTTCACATGAAACATTGCAGGAGGAAAAGTCGATGCTAGAAAAAGAATATTGCTCAAGAAAAAAAGCAATCCAAACTATTCATGGACCAGTCAATGTTATTTCATGCCCTGGTTCTGGGAAAACAACTACCTTGGTAAGAAGAATCAATAATATTATCAAGCATGGTGTTGACCCCAAAAGGGTGTTAATGATTACTTTTGCTAACTCGGTCGCGAAAGATATGCAAGAACGATATGTGAAGCTTTATAAAAGCAATCCAGGAGTGACGTTTATGACTATTCACTCACTTTGCTTTTTATATTTTTAAAAAGCTGAACTAGGTTATACTTCAGAGTCTCTAATAAGCGAAACTCAAAAAAATGGAGTTTTTTTAGTAAATCAGCTAAAAAAATAACATTTATGTCACAGACGCATGGGAGATGGCTAAAACGATTGCTACGGAAATGTCTGTGGTTCGTAATAGTTACATACCTTTAAATAAATACAATCCATCAGGATGCGACAAGGAACTTTTTGTTCGCATATACAACGCTTATGAAGCTGAAAAAGCGAAATAGTGGGAAAAATAGATTTTGATGATATGTTGGTCAAATGTGAAGAGTTATTATCTTCTAATAAAGAAATTGCTGACAAATGGGGAAGTTATTTTGATTACATTCAGGTAGATGAATATCAGGATACAAACCAGATTCAAAAAGATATTATTTATCATTTGATTAAAAAGAACTAGAAATCTTTGTGTTGTTGGAGATGATGACCAATCTTTGTATTCATGGAGAGGTGCTGACCCAAGTATCATGATGACCTTTAGCAAAGACTTCGAAGATGCTGTCGAAATCAACATGAGTACCAACTATCGTTCTGCTCAAAAAAATTGTTGATTATGCAGATACTTTAATTAAGAGAAATAAAGTTCGCTTTTGACAAAGATTTTATTTCATTTAGAGGTCAAAAAAAGGAATCGAAGGGAAGTTGTCTTTCTTGAGGCTAAAGGTAAGTTAGAAGAAATGGCTTTGGTATCAGAGAAAATTCAGCAATTGCACTGAAGAGGGCGTCGAGTATAAAGATATGGCTATCCTCTTTCGTACAAATAAACAAGCTGAAGTTCCTGCTGAATTTTTTATCTAGAAAGAACATTCCTTTTAGCTCAACTGAAAAAAATAAAAGTCTATTTACGAGTCTTATATCTTCAAAGATATTAAAAGCTTACATAGAATTATCTCTAGGCAGAGAGAATAAGTATCAAAGTAATCTCTATACTATTTTAAATCACCCTAATAGATACTTGAACATACGGTCTTTTTAAAGGAGTTCCTTTTAACAAAGAATCATTTTTAGCAGACAATCGAATCTTTGAGATATTCAAGAGATTCTTGGAGATATACGAACGCAGAAAAAGATATTCAAGTATTGTTTGAAAAACTTCGGTTATGGGAAAATTACTCCTCAAACAACTCCTGAAGAAGTGATGGAGCGTTTAGAAAACTCTTCAAAGATTAACTACTTAAAACATTTTGAAAAGTGTTGCTCAGATGAAAAAAACGAAGACGTTCAAGATGAGATAGAATTGTTCAATCTTCTAAAAGAAGATGCGCTAAACTTCCGCAGTGTTGAAGCATGGTTGAAACATGCTAACTTTATAGTTTTTAAAAAAACGCAGGAATTGAATCGTAAAAAAGTGGATAATGGTGTTAAACTAACAACTATGCACAAATCCAAAGGACTAGAGTGGAAAGTTGTTTTTGCGATTGGTGTAGATAATGGTGTATTACCCAGCAAATTATCTATCATGGATGGTAATATTGAAGAAGAGCGTCGAATTTTGTATGTGGCAATGACCCGTGCTGTTGATAAACTATTTGTGAGCTTTTAACAGTAAAATGTCTATCTTCTTAGAAGAATTGTTGAATGATTATAAAGAAAAAGACGAATCCTTCTATTAAGAAAAAAATTGCCAGGGGCAAAAGTTCAGCATACAACCTATGGTGAAGGTAAGGTTGTGCGCTATACAGACAATGCAATCGAAATTGACTTTAAAGACATAGGAAAAAAAGAAGCTTGTTATTCCCAGAGTCTTTTAAAAAAAGGATTCTGTAAATATATATAATAAAGGAAGATGGTGCGAACATGAATAAGAATACTGTAATGGATTTACTTAAAAAAATAAGAAAGTGTGGGTTGGTGGGGTAAGTCTTTTATCAATCGGAGTTTTTAGCAATGTATTTATTGCAAAAACCACAAGAATTGAGTCAAATCAATGAGATCAAGGCAACTCAAAACAAAGAAAGCCTTGAAAAGATTGAAGATAATAAAAAAAGACGCTTTTGACAACTCTGCAACTGCTGCTAATGATGGGGTTGAAATCGTCCAAGGGGATTACGACATTAGTAAGGCTATTGAGATTCCAGATGTATCTAGTCTAATTGGTCAAGCTAATAATTTTTCAACCTAATAGAGATGACGCTTTGTTGCAAGCTAGACTTTCAAAGACTGGACGTGAAGTTGAAGATAGTAACGCAAGAGCGCAATTAGGAGACACAATTATTGTGACGGTCACTGCAAAAGAGGGTGATAAATTCTTAGATGGATTTTCTATTCGAGGCAACAGGGTGACTATTGGAGCAAAACTAATAGATAGGCTATTAGAAGAACAAATAAAAGGAATGAAACCAACTGAAGAAAAAAAGTTGTTGACATTACCTATCCAGCAGATTATGATAATCCTTTGTTTGCAGGAAAGACGATTAACTTTACGATTATCTCTAGTAAACTTGTGAGACCAGATGAACCAAGTAAAGAAGAAGTAGATAAGATTTATCAAGCTATGCTTGACAACGCTAATTATTCAAATCAATTTAATAAGATTAAAAGAAATCAAGTTGCAGATAAAAGAAAAAAAGCTAAAAGTAAACTTCTATCCAGCTAAAGTCATCTCTAAGCTAGAAGAAGAGTATAAAAAAATTCTTTCTAGGAGTTAAGTACAAAGATGAAGATGAGTTCTTCCAAAAGACTGGTTCAAGTAAGAGCGATTACTTAGCAGGACGTTCTGAGTATGTGTTAGAAAGAATTAAAAGATGAATTGATTTTAGAGGCTTTATCTAAAAAGACTGGAATTACAATGGATAGCGAAGAATTTAAAAAGGTATCAAGTGAATACTTCAATGAAGATCAAAAAAACGTAACCTTTTTATATGAATTGAATATCCAAAAAAATTGATGAAATAATGAGGAAAAAAATAATGAAATCAAAAAAATATCTGTTTTGCTAAAAGAATTAAAGGTTAGAATTAGGTTTAACCCAGGATGAATTTGCTAAACGTGTTGGAAAAGTCGCAATCAACTATTACAAGAATTGAAACTGGAGCAATGATTCCAACCGTTCATTTACTGAGCGAAATTGCTACATCTCTAAACAAAAAGATTGGAAATTAGTTTTGTAGAGAAAATTTAGATAAAAAAAGAACGAGGTTTATCCCTTGTTCTTTTTTTATTAGTTTTATGAATTGTAAAAATCTCTTTGTTGTCTAAGTTGCAAAGATAATATATAAAAAAAGCCATTCGTAATGAATGACTTTTTGTTAGGCTTAATCTTCTTTTTTTCTTAGTAGAAAGAAGTATTGTCCCTCCGATCAAGAATCCAACAAGACTGAGAACAGATTGTGCTTCATTTGTTTGAGGCAAGCGTTTATTCCCTGCATAAGTATCTGTTGCATTTTTCTTTTGTTGTTACAAAGTTTCCAGTGTAAGCAACGTCAAAGCTTTGAACTAATTCTTGACCAATACGATTGTTTAAGCGTTTGTAAGAAAGGATTTCTTCAGCTTTGTTTACATCATCTTGATGTTTGTTGTAAGCTTCAAGAACAGCCTCATACTGGGCTTTGGCATCCAATTGGTTTTGGAGGAGAGCGTTTAGTTTAGCTTGTTCTGCTTCAAGAGTTTGAAGAGCTAGGCGGTGAGCTTCAAGAGCTTTTTCGTACTCTTCTTTTGCGACTTCGTGGTTTTTCAGGAGCATGGATGAGACTATCAAGAAGAACTTCCATCTCTTTGATGCTGTCTTCGATTTTTAGCAATTTCTGCACGAACAGTTTTTTTCTTGAGTTTTCAAGTCGTCTAGTTGGGCTTGAATTGTTGCTAGAACTTTTTCCTCTTGGGCTTGTTTTTTTCCTTGAGTTCTTCAAGAGCTTTCTCTTCTTGTGCAAGTTCAGCTTGCGCATTATTCAAAAGCTTCTTGTTTAGTCTTCACATCAGCAGTTAGATTCTCAACAGCTACTTTAGCATCTGACAAGCGTTTTTTTCTGCAAGAGTTTCTGCCTCAAGAGCTTCGTCGTAAGCTTTTTTTGAGCATCAGGAGTTAGGTCCTTAGTTGCTTCTAGTATCGCAATCACTTTGCGAGTGGCTGTAAGCTTATCATTAGATTTTTTTGATAAGTAGCTTGTGCAACTTCCAATTCAGCTTTTGTAGTTTTCGCAAGGGTTTCAGCTTCTTTTAGGGCTTTAACAGCATCTTCCAAAGCTTGGCGTTTCACTTTAAGGTCAGCGTTCAAGTTGTTGACAGCAGTTTTTGCATTTTCCAAACGAGTTTTAGCTGTATTGTAGGCTAGTTCTGCTTGGTCAAATGTAGCTTGAGCTTCAGGAGTCAAATCCTTAATCGCATTTGCTTTATAAAGAGCATCTTTTGCGGCATCAAGTGCTTCAGAAGCAGTGTTCTTAACAGAAGTTGCTTCTTTGAGAGTAGCTTGTGCGTCCTTGTCAGTTTGTTCCGCTTGGCGCAATTCTGACTTAGCTGTGTTGAGAGCATCACTATTTGTGTTGATTTCGTTGTTAAGGTCAGTCAAAGCTTTTTCAGCAGTTGCAAGTCGCGTTTTAGCGGTTTGATGTTCTGCTTTAGCAGTATCAAAAGGTGGTTTGAGCTTCAGGAGTTAAGTCCTTAATAGCTTTTGTGCGTTTGATGGTGTCTTTAATGCTATTTAGTTTATTAAGATCATTATTATGTGCAGTAGTTGCTTCTTCAAGAGCTTCTTGTGCAACCTTGTTTTGCGACAGTTGCTTTAGACAAGGCTTTTTTTCTGTTACTTTGTGAGTAGCGCGTTTATCCTCAATCTCTTGAATAAGATTTACATAAGCAGTGTTTGCGTTTGTATTGCGCAATTCCGCTTGGCTTAATTCTGATTTAGCAGTATCAAGAACACGCTCTGCATTAGGAGTCAAATCCTGTGTATTTAACAATGTGTTAAGACGAGTTGTGGTAGTTGCAAGTTCAGATTTTTGCAGTTTCATCTGCACGTTTAGCAGACTTAAACGACGTTGAGCGTTGTTATGAGTGGTAAGGGCAGAAACTTGCGTTTCCTTAGCTTGTACCAAATCTTCTTCCATCTTGCTGGTGTCAAATGGAGTTGGGAGTGGTTTTGCGATACCTTTATCGTAGTAGTCATCAATGTGGACAGAAGTGCGTTCCCCAGTTGTAGGATTAAGAGTTGTCTCTGTATGAGCATTTTGTCCTGCAAACTGAACAAAGTGCATACGTCCAACATTATTCTTAGTATAACTGATATTTCCGCCAACTGCACTTGGATAAGTTGGTGCGACACGTCCAACCATTCCCTTCATGTGCCCAAAAATCGGCATGAATATCTCGAACCATAAACGCTAGAACTGCATCATAAACTTCACGGTAAAGTTGAGACATAGTTGCTTTTACGAGTTTTTTTCAGTGTTGATAGCTTTTTCCAAAGATGAAGTATTACTCAATGTGTTTGTGTAATTGAGAATTTCTCCGTTCCATTTTACGCTATCCACTCCGTCATTTTCCAAAGCTGTGTTGCTATGCCCGCTATTGTAAGGCTTATTTTCATCAGCATAATTCTTAGTGATTGCTCGAATACCTTGAATAGATTCTTTGGTAACAATAAGGTTGTGTGCTCCCAAATTTGATCTTGGAGGTTGTTTACTAGAAGAGTGTAGTAATGACTCAAAAGCCTTAATTTGCTCATCTGTTGGATTATCAAGATTTACAACTGTATCGTCAATTGGCAGGACAATATTTTTATTCGCCCAACCTTTAAAGACAGTTTGTTGCAACTCTTGAGACCATTCAAATTGGCGTTCTCCAAAATCATATTTGCTACCCTTGAACCATGCTTGAATGGCGTTGTTCAAAGCGTGCTTATTTGCTTCGCTTTCATCAGTCAAGTAAGTTTTGTATGCCGAGATAACATTTTGTGGCAGTTGAGGAATGGTCAAGTTCTTGATAGCAGAGATTTGTTTTTCAAGCGTATCAACAGCTTTATCGGCTTCATTTTTTAGCATTTTCAGCGTTTTTCAGCGACAGATGTTGCATCAGTTAGTTCTTGAGTTGTTTCACGAACAGTATCTTCTTGTTGACCTTTTAAAGTCTTCAAATCTTGGATGTCAGAGTGTTTTTGGGCATCTTCCTTTTTCGCATCTTCTAACTTGCGTTCAGCATCCTCTTTTTTTGGCTTGCTTAGTTGCTAAGTCAGATTTAGCATTGTCACGTTCAGTTGTAACACCTTCCAAGCGACTTTCAGATGAAGTAAGACTGTCTTTTTGCCTCTTTTTCATCATCAGTAGCTTTTTGAAGTTTAGTTGAAGCGAGGTTTGCGCCACCTTGAGCTTTTTGTTTCAGCTTTTTAGTTGTAGCTTCCTCCTCTTCAGCTTGAATTTTAGCTTCATCCAATAAATGAAGTTGCTCAACTTTTTCAGCATCTTTTGCCTTTTGCATCTTCCAAGTTTGTGGTAGCATTTGCAAAGAGTATCTTCTTTAGTTGCTAAGTCAGACTTGGCATCGTTACGCTCGTTTGTAACGTCAGCCACTTTTCCTTTAGAAGCATCTAAAGTTTCTTCAGCTTTCTTTTCAGCCTTTTTCTTATTCTTTAACTCGTCAGAAGCTTGGTTTTGCGGCGTGAGCATCAGACAAGTTGCTTTCCGCTTGATTCAGCGTTGCAGTGGCTTCTTTTCAGGCTAGTTGTTGCCCCAGCAACTTGTTCTGCTTTTTTTCGCATCAGCACGTTTGGCATCATTCAAGTTTGTAGCAGCATCTTCAAATTCTGATTTTTTTAGTAGCCAAATCAGACTCGGCATTATCACGCTCATTAAGAATAGCTTTTTGTACCAGTCCCGTCAAGAACAGCTTGAGCGTTATCTTTATTTTTGTTGAGCAACACCAAGTTTAGAAGAAGCTTCATTGTGGGCTTGTGTTGCATTTGAAAAGAGCGCTAGTCGCTTGTTCAAAGGTGTTTTTTTGTTCTGCTTCAAGTCCTTTTGCATCATTCAACTTACCAGCTTTTTGTCGCATCAGTAGCTTGCGCTTGTTCTAGGGCTTGTTTAGCATCTTTCACGATAGCTTTTTTTAGCTTTCAAGTCCTTCTTAGCATCTTTTTTTCTTCTTTGATAACCTTGTCAGCGCCAGTTCCATTTAGGACATCTTGAGCGTTCTGAACTTTCTTTTTCTGCACCAGCAACCTTTTTAGCTTGATTGTTTGTAGCTTCCGTAGCATCCTTAACAACAGCTTCTTGTGCATTTTTCTTTCCTTGCACCTGATTTTGTTGCTCTTTCAAAGAATCAATTTTTCTGTGTGTGTCGTTACTTCTTTCTTAGAAGCGCCAATCGCATTTTTTTGTTCCTTCAATCGCTTCAGGAGTTGCGACCTTTTTTTCTTTTGTTCAGATTGTTCAAGAGCTTGTTTAGCGCTATCTTCTGCCCCAGCAGTTGCAGTTTTTTTGTTTCTTAGCTTCTTCAACAACAGGAGTTTGAGCTTCAACAGCTTGGTCAGCTTGTTCTTTGATTTTTTTCGCTTCTTCAACAACAGCTTCAGTTGGAGTTTTGGTCACAAGAACAGTTCCATTTGAGACCTCAGCACCCTCAACTTGAGGAATGGATGTTGTAGGAGTAACGTGTTGCTCAGAAGTTTCTGACGTTACATCAGGAGAATCAATAGGAACTACTGGTGTAGTTGTTTCATTTGCAGAAACAGCGCCAGTCCCTCCAGCGACAGCGATACGCAAGAGCTGTTAGTGATGTAGCTTTTGTAAATGTATTTTTTTAGACATAGATTTTTACCTCTGTTTTTTTACTTTCTTATTTTCTTTAATTAAGATATTATAAGTATAACACAAATTCGTGGTATTGTCAATAGTTTTATATAAAAAAACTAATTTATTTTTAACATCCTCTGCATAAGTACCTAAAAAGTTTCCTTATCTTCTAATGTTGAAGATAAAAAGAATAGAGTTGCCAAGAGGCGACTCTATTTTATTATTTGAAGAGTTAATAATGTTAAAACAAATGCTAAGGATAATATTCCGACTATCCAATCATGTTTTGTAATTTTCCTTTTTGATGGACTAGAGAGGTCGTCTGTTGCAAAATCTTTTTTTCCATACAAAGTAAGTTAAACCAATGCTTAGAATAATTAAAGTGGATAATAGAGAGATGAAGAATATCCATAAACGAAACTCATTTCTATATTTTTTTCAATCCAGTATAGCAAAAAAATAAAAAGAAAATCAATTGACATATTTCAAAAAAATATGTGTTAAAAATAATTGTATGAAAAAAAGGAAATAAAAATAAAGAAATTATTTAAAAAAATAGAGAAATACTAAAGAAGATTTGTTTTACTTTGGCTATATTATTTTTTTAGTAAGAATTTTAACTCAAATTACAATTCCTTGGGTAAATGTTGGATATTTAAGAAAAAAATTTTTTTCTAATCCAGCTTTATCCTTTTTACACTTCTATTAGTGGTGGAGGAATAGAGAATTTCTCTGTGTTTTCTCTCAGTATCGTCCCTTACATCACTGCATCAATTATCATTCAATTATTAGCAATCATCTTCCCTTCTCTTGAAAAATTTGCAAAGAGAAGGGGAATTAGGGAAGAAGCTTTTGTCTAGATATACACAAAACATTAGTTTTGGACTAGCCTTCTTTCAATCTTTGTTTATTGCCCTAGCTTATCGTAAAGCTCACTTTGTAATTGAGGGTGGCTTCCACTCACCACAATTCTCATTTCGTTGATGTCTGGGTATTCAATTTTGTTATGGTTGTCTAATTTAATAACAAGAAACGGAATTGGAAACGGCTTATCATTGATTTTGTTAGTCAATGTTTTTATCAAAAAAATCCCTAATGATATTAGTTCTTTGTATCAAAAATTTATTTCAGGCAAGGATGTTTACATAGCTACTTTTGCGACAATTATTATTATTTCTGTCATTATTATGACTGTTGTACTGACAATTATTGGGAATGAAGCAACAAGAAAAAAATCCTATTCAGTATGGAGGAAAATTAAGGGGTAGAAAAAAACTCTGATAGTTACATTCCTTTGAAGATGAATACAAGTAGCATCATGCCTGTCATCTTTGCATCCACAATGCTATCTCTGCCAGCAATATTTATTTCTTTTATCAGGGATAGAACTTACTGGTAAATGGAGAAGTTTGTATTTGGCGACAATCCAAGACAACTGGTTTGTTTTATCGTCTTGGAAACAAACAATTGGGTACTTCATTTACCTTGCTTTTATTGGTATTCTTTGCTTATTACTACACTGAGATGTCATTCAACCCAGCAGAGATCGCAAATAATTTTAAAAGAAATTCAACAACGATTCCTAATGTTAGACCAGGAAAGGATACAGAAGATTATCTATTAAGTATATCAAAACCTTTGATTTTTAATAGGAGTTATCTTCTTAGCAATCATTTGTACGATTCCGATGGTTATTTCAGGTTTGTTCGATGCAAAAAAATTGCTTTTTCAGGAACTTCTCTGATCATCGTTGTATCTGTATTAACAGAAACGATAAGACAAATAATGATCTTGATAGATAGCGAACAAGAGTCAATATTTGGATGACATTTCTAAGGCTGTTTCATGATGGAATGTGATATAATCATAGGCAGGTTCGACTCCTAGCACTCGATATAAAAATATGAAGGAGTAACTTCTATGGTAGAGTTAATGCGTTGGCTTGGGTATTCCAATGACGTAAAAGCATTTTTTTTGACAGTAATTGGATGGAGTCTATTATTTACAGGTCTCATCATTTCAACTATTTTGTTGATTGAGGTGCTAAGTCACAAGGTTGAAAAAGTGGGAAAAATTTTCTCAGTTGTTTTTTTGGAGTTAGTTGCTTTAATCACCATTTTTTTAGTGGAGGATACTTGACTTATCAAGCTCGTCAAACTCCAGCAATAAAGCTCCATGATAAATTCGAGTTAGTCAAAGTTGAAAATAAAGTTGCTATTTATAAAGACAAAGATACTGGGAAGGTCTTTGAAGCTACATTTGAAGTGGGGAATGAGGAAACTATTATCTCCACTAAAGAAACAGATAAAAATTCACAGTCAAAAAAACGAAGATGTTTTTGAAGAATTATCTATCATGAACTCACCAGTATAGTATATAAGGAGAATTATTTTTTTAATGATTGGATTTGATGTAAGAGGTAAAAAGAGGTTTAGCTATTTGTGAAAAAGCCTAAAAATTGTAGAAGCAATCGGAGGTGTTTACAAAAAAACATAAAAAAAGACATCCCTTATGAACTAGACTTTGTTGCTCAAAGAGGTCACTTATTAAGACTTCTACATCCAGATGAAGCAAACGAAGAGTATAAAACATGGTCTTGGGATAACCTACCAATAACAGAACAATCTCTTCATGGATGGCAATATGCAGTTGTTCAAGAAGAAGTTAGTGGTAAAGGTAAGAAAAAAGATGAGACTAGAAGATTTCCAACTTCTCAAGAGCGCTTTGATAATATCAAAAACCACTTGAACAGTGGTAATTATGACTTCGTTCTTCATATTGGAGACCCTGATAGAGAAGGACAGCTATTGATTGATATTGTTCTTGAAAAATTAGGAAATAAACTACCTGTCATGCGCTACTGGCAAAATGCTTTGACAGAAGAAAAAATCTTACCAACTCTTCAAAATCTTAGAAGTAACGACGAAGATTTCTTCCAGAATACGCTAAAAAGCAGGAAAAAGCAAGACAACATGCTGACTACCTTGTTGGTATGAATGGCTCACGCGCAACATCCATTAAAAATGACATCTCGCGTTCCTGTTGGTCGAGTAAAAAAACTACTTTGTTAGCGACTATCTGCCGTAGAGAGTTAGAAATTTTAAACTTTAAACCAGAAACAGTCTATGGGGTAGAAGCTAATTACATTATTGGATTCTCAGGAAAATTGTTTAATCAAGCAGATGTTGATGAAACAAAAGAGAAAGATACGGAAGATGATAAAGATCAGTCTACTGGTTTAGTTTGGTTCAAAAACTAAAAAAGAAGCTGAAGAATTTATTTCAACTACTTCTAAAGAAGGGGTTGTTAGTCAAAAAACTGAGAAACAAGTTCAAACTTATGCTAATAACTTCTTTAAACTTTCAACACTCCAGTCTGAATCAGAAAAGCGTTTCGGATACAATACTGATAAAACAAAAGACATTGCACAAAGTTTATATGAAGCTGGTCTATTGACTTATCCACGCTCTACTTGTGAATATTTGGATAGTACAGAAACCTTAGATGTTTACTTGAAATCATTAGTTACAATTCCACATCTTATTCCATTTTTAAAAACAAGTTAATACTCAAGCTATTCAGCGAGTTAAATCAACTAAAAAAATGGATAAACGACAAAGCTGTTAGCAATAGCGGACACTCTGCAATTGTTCCAACCAGCAAAAAAAGCCGATATAAGTACGCTTACAGAAGAACAACAAAATATTTATATCTTAGTTGCAGAGCGTTACTTGGCGACCTTTCTTCCCCTTTGGTTCAAAAACAAGGTTGATTTAGTAGTTACGATTGACAACACCAAAACGTTTACATCAAAAGGAAAAACGTTAGTGTCAAAAGGATGGACAGAATTGTATCGACGTACTATCAATGATATTGAACTTCCAGATGTAAAAGAGGGTGATATTATTGTTGTTAAAAGACTTTGCAGTGCCTACAAAAAAACAAGTCAATGTCCAAAACGTTACACATCAGGTACATTAACAGAATGGTGTGAAAAACCCAACGAAAGATTTGGATGATAAGAGTCTTAAAAGTAAATTAAAGAACTTGAAGATTGGAACTCCTGCTACATTATCAGAAGCGATTAAAACGCTTATTTTTTTGTTGATAAGCAGGTTGCTTTGAAAAAAAGAGGGGAAGAACCAAGTTCTGCAACCTACTGAAGCTGGGATGACCATTTACAACAACTTGTCAGCAATCAACTTCTCATTATTAGAAGTTGACACAACAGGTAGTTGGGAAATCGCTTTGGAAGAAATTATTGAAGGTAGTCGTAGTTTTGAAGACTTTGAAAAAAGAAATTCAGGCTTTTTGTTAATGCTATGATTTTAGAAATCAAAAAATAGTAATATGACTGCGGTAGCCTCTAATTTCTCTAAAGAAGTTATCAGCAAATGTACTAAATGTGGTGGAGACATTATCCAAACAGACAAGAGTTTTTTTACTGTACTGGCTACAAAGAAAATAACTGTATGTCAGGTGGTTTCAGGAATGTAGGTGGACATTCTATCACTAAAGAAGAATTTAAACAGCTCCAACAAGGTGAAGATTTAGTGTTCGATGCTGTTTTCCAGAAGAAAGGAACGAAGCGAAAACAAAAAATATAAAACAAAGGGTTCGCTTGAATGAACATGGGACAATAGAAGCTGTTAAAAATCACTATGTTGTTATGGAAGCACCATGCCCAGCTTGTGGGAAACGATTGTTTGAAGGAGACAATGCTTATATCTGCGAAGGATATAGTGACAAAACTTGTCAATTTTATCTAGGTAAAGTAACAGGTGATGTTGTTCTAAAACAAGAAGATATTGATTTAATCATTAAAGGCAAAAGACTCTCGTGAAATTAAAAATTTGGTTTTATTATGATCAAACTGGTAAGAAGAAATCAACCTACAATGCTGTCTTATATTTAGATAAAACAGAAAAGAGAATTAAACAGAAAAACCAATGGATCAATCTAACTATGTTTGCCCAGTGTGTATGAAGCCATTGTTGAAGACAGATAGTAAATACATCTGTTCAGGATTTGAAGATCACTCTTGTGATTTCGAAATGTATTCATCTATGTATAAAAAAAGAAATTCCTGATGAAAAATTAAGGAAAAATGTTAGAGCAAGTACGTTCAGGTGCTATTTCAGGTGGTACAAAAGCTTTAATTTCTAAAGAAGAAGTTTCAACCAACTTCTCTTGCCCTTATTGTTTAACAGCTATGAAACGCAAAAGACACTCAAATCTTCTGTGAAAAATTGTAAATTTGCTTTTTATAGGGATATTGGTGATGAATTGATGACGGATGAGGATATTGAGAATTTGCTGACTGCTGGTAAAAACAAATGTTCGTACTGGCTTGTTAAGCAAGGCAAATGAACCTTACTCAGCTATCAAAGTTTTAGATTATGACAGTAGGAAAAATCTCTAAAAATACATTCAAGAAGAAGTCACTACTAGTTATGATTGCCCAATTTGTCAAAAACAAAAATGGCTCAAAGTGAGGGCAATGATGAATTGTTCAAACGAAGCATGTGGTTTTTAAGTTATGGACAATTCCTGGTCAAGTTCGTATGACTAAAAAAAGAGATTGATGATTTCTTTACAAAAACACATGACAGAAGAGCGTGTGATGAAGAAGAAAGACGGAGGAAGTTTTACAGCAAGAGTTGCAGTTGATTTTTGAAAAGCGTGAATCTCGATTTATTTTTCAACAAGACGTAAAAGAGGGAAGCCCTCTTTTTACATTGACAATACCACAAATTTGTGTTATACTAAGATAGTTTTATAAAGAAAAACGGAGGGTAATAATGGCTCGTTTATCAAGCAGACCTTATAAAGAAGAAGTCGATAAAGTTATGGACTTGTTGGTGAAGGGTTGGCAGATTATTTTTTTATGACGCAGAGACAACTGGACTTAAAAAGTAAGACAAGTAAGATATTATCTTTGTCTGCTATTAAGTATAAATATGAAGATGGTTTGTTTAAAGAAGTGGATAGGTTAAATGTTTTTATTAACCCTTGCCTTCCAATTCCAGAAGAAGCTTCAAAAGTCAATGGTATTACAAATGAAAAAGTTAAAGATGAAATGGATGAATGGGACACCCATGAAAAAAATCATCCGTCCTTTCTTTGGCGACAATCCAATCTTAGCTGGGTACAACATCTTAAAAATTCGATGATAAATTTATGGAGTTATTATGGTTACGTTCTTGTGGTGTAGAGCTGAAGCCAGAAGCAGAACTAGATGTTCTTCGTATGGTTCAAGAAAAGATGAATTTAAAGTCTGCAACACTAGAAAAATGCAGCTAAAGAACTAGGAGCGGATTTTGGACTAAGTTTTCACACGTCTATGGATGACGTAATCGCAACTGAACGTGTAGCGGAACTGTTGTTGCCGATGTATTACGACGCTGATGAGCCAGCAAAAATTTAGATTCAAGGTCTATGGTTGTTATTACCAATATTATTCTCATAAAAAAATGAACGTATCTATGTTCATACTTACCCTAAATCATCTACTTACTATGATGTTTATACAAAAATCTTGGCATAGCGATTGTTTAGAAGGTTTTAACTTAAAAAGACTTGCAGACAGATGTGTTAAGATTTATGGGTGTAAAAGATGAAAAAGAACTGGTAAAATTGATGCGAGAAAAAGGGCGAAGATGATTCTTCTGAAAATATTGGGGGATAGGTGAGCAATGAGAAAAGAAGCAGTGTTAGAAGTTACAAAAACGAAAGAGGATATTTTAGAACTTTTAGTAAGCAAAACGATGGATTATATTTCCCAGCGAGAAAAAGAAGAACGATATAGAAGCAATGGTAAAGACTATAAAGTAATTGCTGGAGAAAAAAACTATTCGCAATTTTATCAATTCAAAAATTGGTAGAACAGAAACTAGATGATAGTTCTACTTGTTTCTTTTTATTGGAGAATACAAATACGCTCCAGAGTTTTGGAGAGTAGAATCAGATAGTCAAATCAAAAAATTATTAACTATATTGTGTTCAAAAATATGTCTTTGTAGAAAGGTTTGTTTTGCGAAAAATGAAAAAGTCTATGATAACCCTAAAGGAAAAGGGACTATAATCACTATGTTGAAGTAGCTAAAGAAATTGATAGACAAAAACTTGAGGGGAAAAAATAAGTTTTCTTTAAATTTTTTTATAATGGGAAACATGATTTTCCAACTGTTTTTTGCTAAAAGTCTAGTGGAATCGAAAAGAAAATGGAAAAAATATTTTGCCTTATTTGATTTACTATAAAGATGTTTATCAAAGTTCTTTAGACGGAGTTGTTGAGATGAAAACTTATTTGGAAGAGCTTTTTGCAAAAAGAGTAAGGATTCTTCCAGATGAACATCTTGAACCTATAAGAAAAAAATTGGATTGATTTTTGGAAGAACTCGAATATTGAAAGTCGTTATGAGATTTTTAAAAATTTGTTATCTAATTACAAACCAAACGAATTTGACGACTTCTTATTAGACTTAGATTATTATCCGTTTATGAAGTTTTTACAATGTACGAAAAAAACAGCTTTTTAACACTTCAAAAATACCTATTGAAATGATTGATGATTTGAGTCAAATTTGGGAAATTTATAAAAAAAGAAATCAGAAGAAAAAGAGTTGGAAGAAGAATTGAAATAACAAAAAGACCTTTTTGGTCTTTTTATTGTTTTTAATAAAAAGAGAATGTTTGTGGCATACTATAATTGTAAATTATTATAAAACTTTTATTGAAAGGGGAAATAATGGCTTTTAAAGTTTCTAATAAGGTTTATGAAGAAATCTTTGATAATAGTGACAACTTAAAAGTGATCAACAATCCTCAACAGGTTGTTGAAAGTTTTTTTAAAGAGATTAAATGATTATCTAAAAAAACATAAGAAATATCCAGCGACCGATGCCATAAGGAAGTGGCTAGAAAAAGGTGGGGACATTAGTTCATTCACTTGCCGTGGCGATATGGTAGAGCAAATGATTAGCGCTTTACGATTAAATGCGATTCCATTTATTTTGATTCAGGAAATTACAGGGAATAAAGGTTTTTTTAATTCGTAGCAAAGATAATGATAAACAAAGGAAAAATTGCTAATCACTTACTAAATACTTCTGCTTATTATTGTAAAAATAACATCAGGAAAAAGAAGCTTTGCAGGTTTATCTTAAAAAGCGTATTCCAAATAAAGAGATGATTGCAATTGGTGATATTACAAAAAGAGCAAATGATTTATCTCACTGAAGGATGTAATCAAATTTTGCCAGGAGAAACAATTGGGGTAGATAAGATGAAAGATGGAACTTATCTATTAACAATTAACGGGCATACCGCTATCATGGGTTCTCCTATGGCTAAAGGGCGAAATTTTTTTCATCACTACTAGCTGAATCAGTTGTTTTGTTTAATGGCAACGTTAAAAGCTGAAATGAATGAATTTTCAACTGATACAGACCATTTTAGAGCATCTAAAGCTAAAGGATTTCCAGATCAAACAGGCTCAACTAAAGACCCAGTTTGGGTTGTAGGAAATGAAAATAAATTTGTAAAAAAAGAATAGATCAAGGATTTAGAATAGATCAAGGATTTGAAGTTGGGCACGCTGAAGAAGTTGGAGATGAAATTTTTTTCTAGAAGTAGATACTAAAATTAGTTTTGATGACGCTGAATTTGAAAAAGCGGTTAAATTCTGCTTTGGCAAATATCACTAAACGAAAAGTGTTATATCGCTTATCGGACGTAATTGCTCACTTTAAAGATAAAAAAAGGAAGCAAAGGGTAAATCAAATCGCTGGCGAAAAACATTTGATGGAAGAAGTTTCTCGTGTTGTCGCAAACAAGGTTAGGGGAGATGCTACTTTTGTCAAAGGAAATAAGTGGGCAAAAAAACTGATTCACTACAAGCTGAAGCAGGGAAAGTCCTTACAGGCGTTAAAGAGGGCGTGTTCCCTTTGGTTATCAACGAGATGATATTAAAGAGTTGATGGATATTGCATTTAGATATAGATTGGATATGCAAGCAATTGCGCCTGCCATTGATAAATTACAAAACATTGAAGTCTTTGATAGACCTGTTGGACCTCCAAAAAGTTCGCAATGTTGAACAAGAAATTGCTAGATTTAGTCAAGATCACACTCAGAGCCTAACATGCCAACACGCGCAGTTGGGCGAGACGATGGACGTTAGGGGGTGTAGCTGTTGAATAAATTACTTGAAAGCAAAGTAAAAGGAATGAGTAAGTTCATTGAAAAATGGATGGACAAATTCACAAAGCGTTGGTATATCATTTTGCCAGCTCTTTACTTATTCCTAGTTTTATGGGTTATCCACTATTTGCACATGAAACGCGAAAACCCTACTGGTTCAGGTGTTGAGTGGGTTTCTTCAGGATTTTTGATATTTTCTTAAATCCTTTTGGAATCTTTCCTCTTCCAAGGGGCTGGTTTGGAACAACCGTGTTAATCACGTTTGCATTTGCATTTTTCACTGTTTTAAATATGATTATACGCTACCTGCAAAGGCACTATGATCCTGAAACAGTTCAAGGAGATGCGAAGTGGCTGACAGACTTAGATGATTATAACAAAAAAATTTTACAGAACCTTTTGGCTCGACAGATAAATCAGGGAAGAACAACATGATTTTTTTCTCAAGATTTGTTTATGTCTATGAACAATTCAGCTATTCGAAGAAATATGAATGTATTTATCATCGGTGGTTCTGGTGCTGGTAAATCATTTAACTTTGTAGGACCAAATATTCTTCAAGCCAACTGTTCTTACGCTATCACTGACCCTTCAGGTGGTCTTTATAAAGAGTACGCTCCATTCCTTGAGTATTACGGATATAAAATTAAATGTTTTAACATCTCTCACATGGAGAAAAGTTCGCATTATAATCCATTTAATTACATCCACTCAGACAAAGATATTGAAATCCTTGTAACAACCTTTGATTTCAAATACCAATCCGCCTGACAAACAAGGGGAGACCCTTTCTGGGAAAAAAATCAGAAACGGCTTTTGCTAAATGCCTTAATCGCTTATTTGCATCACTATACAGAGCCTCATCAACAGAACTTTTCAAACGTTATGCGTTTGATGCTTGACGAGATATTGATGAAAACGATTCATCCTCTAAATCTCCACTGGATTATATCTTTGATGAAATTGCAAAAACTGACCCAGAATCTTTTGCAGCCAAGCAATACGGGCTTTTTCAAAATGGGTGCAGGTAAGACTTTGAAAGGTATCTTGATTTTCGTGGTGTGCGTCTGCAAGCTTTCTCACTTAGTGACGTGGCAATGCTTACAGACACAGATGATATTGCCTTAGACCGTATTGGTGATGAAAAAAACGGGTTTGTTTATCATCTTGCCAACAGGAGATAAAAACTTTTTAACTTTTTGGCATCATTGATGTATTCACAGTTATTCCAACGTGTATATGATTATTGTGAGAACACAGCAGAGTTTTCTCAGTTGATTGTTGATGGTGAAGGACAATTGGTGAAAACTTTTAGGGCTAGTTCTGAAGAAGAGTCTCTTGAAAAAGTCGCTGAAGCTAAAGAATTTTTCCAAAGGGCATGTGAAGGTACAATTCAATACAACAGGCAGTTTGAGTGGTGGGAATTGAGAACTCAGGCTGATGAATTAGTATTTTACAGGGGAACAGAAGAATTAGCTCTCCGTGCTTTATATCTATTAAGACAAGGTGGTGTTAAAGCAAATGCTACTCAATCAAACCACGGTCAACGCCTTCCAATTCACTTACGTTTGATGCTAGATGAGTTTGCCAATATTGGTAAAATTCCTGAGTTTGAGCAAAAAGTAGCAACCATTCGTAAGTATGAGATTTCAGTATCTATTATCTTGCAGTCTTTATCTCAGATGAAGAATTTATATAAGGACAACTGGTCAGAAATTTCAGGGAACTGTGACTGTACGATTTACCTTGGGGGTGGTGCGGATACAGAAACAACTAAATGGATTTCAGAGCTTTTTAGGTAAAGAAACTCGTGCAGTTATGAACGCATCTTTTGGTAAATCTAGCTCTATGTCTATCAATAGACAAGGTGTTGAATTGTTCACAGCTCCTCAATTACGGACAATGGATGAAGATGACTGTATCGTTCTTTTGAAATCTATGTATGCCTATAAAGGTAAAAAAATACAAAAACAATTGACCATCCTGAATATCCTTTATTAAGTAGCTTAAAAAGCTTATTACTTCAATCCTGAAAAAAATTGAGTATCTTCGCCGTAATGATTCTAATTATGATGATGAGTATTTACCAACTCCAGAAGAGGAGCATGGAGATATTGAAGACCCAACTAAAGAAGAGCAAGATATGCAAAGGGAGTACGAAGAAGAAAAAAAGCAGACCGTGCAGAAGAACTTAAAGAAGGAAAAAGACATTGACGGCAATGCTATTATTGAAAATGCTTCAAATATCAATGAAAAAAACCTGAAGAATTTAACAATAAAAATTGTTTCTAAAAAAACGTTGAGGTAGTTGATAATCACAATGATGTGAGCAACTTTGAAAAAAACTTACTGAGATTGCTGTTGAGGCATTTTCTGATGAAGTTATTCAGTTTTCATCTACTTCAGCAGACAATGCTGATGACGGATTTTACGCCTCATAATAGAACAAAGTTTTTATAAACTTTGTTTTTTTGAGAAATTATTTTTATTTTTAAAAATTTATGGCATACTAATTAGTAAGTAATAAGGAGGAAAAAAAGATGAATATTCCAAACAGAAACGGTAAAAAAACGCTCGTGAAAAACAAGGGTGTTTTACTTCAAAAAGAAGTTAGATGAACCAAAGTATTATACAAATTACTATAATACGATTGTGGATATTGCTGAAGACTTAGGTTCTTTATCATTTGTTGTTCCCAAAAAAGGAAATCCAGATTTAAAAATGAGAGTAACTTTTACAAAAGACGGGATGTTTGTAAATAACGAATTAGAGCCAAAAGATGAGTTTAAAAGCGAAAAACAACGATTCAAAAACAAAGAAAAATTTCAAACAGAGTTTAGTTGAAAAAAATTGATGAGCTTAGATTTGTTTAAAAAAATATGCCCCTGTTCTTCAATTAGCTTTTGTTATCAGATCAATGTGAGTATATTGGCAGAGCCATTTCTTTTACATTTTATCATCAAGGATTTAATATCCCATTCATTTTAATTCCAGGTAGGTCTACAATGACTTATTACTATCAAAGCAAAGAAGTCAACTTAGATGTGGCACGCGCTGTTATTATTAAGTTTTATCCAGAATGTCTTTTTACAAGCAAGAAAAAGCTGTTGAAAAATGCAGTTATTATGCTAGATAAAGAAAAACGGAACGTATGAAAAAAAGAAACTGAAGAAGCAAAAGAAAAAGTTAGGATTAAACAAACAACTGTTGGTGGAAAAAAACTATGATTGATGCAGGCTCAATTTTGAAAAAAACAGATAGTCAAGAAGTGGATGAAGAAGTAAAAAATACGCGCTCAATTAGCTAAGGAAAGTATTTTTGGAAAGCGAAAATAAATTTTTCTTAGTAGATTGGTAGAAAGTGGAAAGGAGGTTTTTCAAAGTATGGTTCAACAAACAAAAAGTCGCTAGACGTGGAATTGAATTACCTTTTACAACAGTGGAAGGTGGATTGCAGTTTGGTGCGCAAAAAAGTAGCTGAACATTTGCAACAAATGCAAGAAGAAGCAATGCAACAAGCTCAAAATCAACAGCATGGAGGAGAGGGTCAAGTTCAACAAGCAGCATTTTTAATCCTCAACTATCTTTAGAAGATGAACCTCCTTTAAACTTTAATGATTTCTTAGAAGAATATCAACAAGAATTAGAACGAAATCTTGAGTTGGCAGAACAATCTCAAGAAGCCTCTATTCAAAAAAATAAATAAAGACGATGATGAATTGGATAGGGGAGCGAGAAGATGATTTTGATTTGGATAATGATTTAGATGGAGAAGATATTGGCGAAAACGATTTAGATAAAGCTAATTCACTTTCAACATCTAAACGAAAAAAAGTGACCGAAAGAAAAACAAAAATAAATTCAAAAAGATCGCTCAGGAAAAATCCAAGAGTCAATCTCTTAAATCTTCTCGCAATCAACAACGTAATAATAGAGATAGAGCTTCTAGCATAGAAGATAAAGTAGCGACTAAGAGAGTAACGCTTTCTTCTCAGCAACAACAAAAAGAAGCAGATAAGGTTCAGCGTACTAAAAAGTTATAACAGCAAGAAATACTGAAATTATTGCTAAAAATAATTATACAGGGGCAAGACATTACCCGAACAACCGAAAAAGATGAAAGATCAGCCTGTTGCTGGAGGAAATAAAACTCCAAACAAAGGTAAATCTCCTCTTTCCAAAGGTAGCATTGCCGACAAAAATTGCTGAAGCTAAACTAAACGTTCAAGTTAAAGCCATTGTTCAAAATGCGACTATGATGACGCACCAAACAGGACGGACTACTGAGTTCAAGATTGGGAAAGATACTTTACGTTTTGAACGTCAAGGACAAGATACTTTTGCTATGAAAAATGGTCAAAAGTTCCTATTGATATAGCTGAAGGGATGCTAAAAACAATTAGGGTAAAAAAATATCGGTCCAAGCAATATGGAACAAATGACTCAAATTGTGAAAAGTAGCCCAACAAAAATCCAGCAGTTAAAACTTTATCCCAACACAAGAAAGAAACTGCTGAACGTGGACAAACTCAGGAACAATCTGTTAAAAGTAGTTAAGGTTCACAGTCGTTAATTTTTGTTAAAATTATAATAGAAGGAGTTTTGAAAATGGGAGTTTTTATTAAAAAATGACTTAGAAAAGTTACTAAAGGAAGCTGAAAACCGAGCTACCAACATTAATACAAATGAAGTGTTGACAACTTATGGTAGTCGAATGAAGCAAGAATTGGCATTGTTGATGTCTCGTGATAAATCTTTCGGACAACACCTTGAAGGTAAAATCAGCGGAGGCTCATTTATTTTATCACCTCTTAACAGGTTGACTAAAAAGGGTCGTGCTTTTTGAAAAAAACTATGGATGAACAAGGAAATGAAGCTTATGAAGAGCGCTTCAAAACAGTTTATCACGAATCAAGGAATAGGGAAGAACATGAACGTCAACCCAACAACCCTATTTTTGAGAAATATAACCCTGATGCTCCTGAATTTATTCAAGATGTTGAATTTGTTGACCCCGTGGTCGATTCAGCAATGCACAGGGGTAAAAAAATAATGTTACTATCGACTTAGTAATGACTGGTCGTATCTTTACAGAAGAAATGGATAAAGCTGGAAGATTCCAAAGAGTATTAGCTCCATTTGGTTTATCAGAACTGCTTCACGATAATGTTATTACTGGTCAAAGAACGGCTGATGGGAAATCTTATGTCCGTGTGGATGACGTTGACAACTTCAGAACAGAGTGGACTAAGAGACTTGAGGAGACAGAAAAGGATTAATCGCGAAAAGTTAGAGGCTTTAGGTTATGACCTTCTTGAGCGTGGAGATGATGGTTATATGGAACAAAGGGTTCAAATTGATAATGACCCTCGATTCATTGAAACTTACCCTGATCTATCAGACCTTCCAAAAAAATCCTTTCTCAAGGAGGTTGGGATGGTAAAGGTGGAGGAAATTATGTTCCTGAATATGACGTTGTAATTCATATTAATGGTCAAAAAGTTCAACCGCACGATGTTGATTTAGCATTTGAGCAATTGACTCGTAAAAGGTGCTTATGAAAAACCTGGGTTAGAAGCTGGGCGAGACTTCTTAATTCAACAAGGAGTTCGAGGCGCCTTTCACGCATCTGTTTTACCACAGCAAATGGTTTCAGGTGTAGCAAAAGCTCCTTTAAAAAGCAGACTCGTGAAGGAGAACATGTATTGACAGGAAGTATCTTAAAAACAGATAATGGCTGCTTTTAGGTCAAGGAATGTCTCGTTAGGAATATAAGTCTTGCATATCATAAAAATGAAGATATACTAATGTAAAAATAACAAGAAAGAAAGAGGATAGAACAATGGGTCCATTCGATGCACTTAAAGGTATGGTCAAGTTAGGGAGGCGGACTAATTGGTGGAGCTTTTTAAACTTGGTGGAGGAGCTTTAAAAATTTGTAGCAGATGGAGTTGGAAAAAGGAGTCACAACCGCAGTAGGTTGGGCAAGTCCCGATGCTCAAAAAAATGGCTTGAACAACAAAGGTCAAAAACGTAAAAGACATGTTCTCAAACTGGGGCGGTAGCATTGCAAACAGTGCTGACCTCGGTAAAATCGGCAACTTGAAGAAGATGTTGATTAACATGTTTACTAAATTTGCATTTGCTTTTGCACAAAAATGGTTGTGCAGGCAAAAGATACTGGCGACAAAATGGTTTCTGCTCAAAAGGATATTGCAGACAGGTAAAAAATTCACTTGTGAATAGTAAAGTTAATGCGCAACAAGCTAAAACAAGGTTTAGAAGCTAGTAAAAAGGTAAGAGTGTTGATGATATTATTAACAAAGCAACAGCAAAAAAAGTAATGCTATTAACAAAACAAACCAAAGTATTGGTTTAGGTAGTGTAGATAAAAACACCTACACTTAGAAGGTAATATAAAAAAAGGATTAAAAAGAGTTTAAAAATGAACAGTGAACAAAACGGTCAACAAATGGTTCAACAAATAGCTTCAGCTTTTTATGGGGAGGTTGGAAAAAGAACAAAGAGAAAAAAAGAAGCTATTGAAGGAATCAAAGGTTATGCAAAACATAAAAACTTTAGATGCAACGAGAGATAAAGCTATGAAAGTTGCTACCCCTATTGTGAAAAAGAAAAAAAGACCAACTTCTAGATGTTATTAAAAGGGCACGCAAAAAAACTCAAGTGGAAAAAGAAACTGCTAAAAACATTTGGCATTGGTACAAAAAAACAAGCGACCAAAGTTTGAAACGATAGGTGTCGAAAATATAATTAAAAAGGATGTGGATAGTATGAATAGCGAACAAAATGGACAAAATTTGCTCCAACAAAGTGCTGGAGTTATTTCAAGCCAAATCCAGCAACAAGAACAACGACGTAAACAGGCTGTTGAATCTACTAAAAATTATGGGAAGCAACAAATTATTGGAAAAAGCGACTAGTAAGGTTAAAGAAAAAAATTTAAACTAGGAGAACTTGCTTTTAAACAAAACCCCTAAAGGTATTTTTGAAACAATTGTCTAAATTGAATGAAGCAAGAGCTAAAGTTTTGAATAAAAGCTTCTAATTCATTTTTGTTTAAGAACAATTTTATTGGTAAATTTTTCAAAGGACAAGCCGACAAATCAATGGCTATTGCTGGAAAAATCAATGCTCACTTAGGGATTAACACGGCTCTTAAAAAAAGGCACAACAGAACTTGTGAAGCAAGAAGCTACTAAAGTAGCTACCCAAGCAACAACTCAGGCAGCGTCATGCGACTCTAGCAAACGACCAACTGCTGGATTAAGCGTTGCTGTTGAAAAAAACTGTGACTGTTACAAAAAGGCTGCGCGGACGTTGCTAAAAAGGGAATGGAAGCTAAAGGTGCAGTAGATGTTACAAAAGACGTTGCGACTGGTAAAAAAATAACCCACTGCAAAAACAAAAGCAAATCACTTAGTGAATGAAAAACCACTGAAATGGTTGGGAAAGTCATGCCTGGGTCTAAACAGTTGCAAGGTATCCTTAATAAGTCTACCCAAAAAGAAGATAAAAAAACAAGGATACAAGTATGGCTATTTTCTCAGGAACTAAAGATTTAGCTACAAAAAGTTACTGGTAAATCTCACGGCTTAGATATTCTAAAAATAAGTTAAAAGGGACAGTTTTTAAAAAGAACTGTTTCTTTTTATTTTGTTTTTTATGGCATACTATAAGTAATAAAAATATAGAAAAGGAAATAAAATGTCTAAAAAGTATTATTAGATTCTGATAAGATGACTTGGGATGAGTATAATCAAGAAGATTTTTAGCAGAATGAGAAATTTAGTCGCTGACTACCAAAGATGCCGAACAGATGGTATTCTTCTTTATGATTACCAAGAGCGACTGCAAGAAATGATTGATGAAATCATCAGAGACCCACGCAATTATACTCTCGTTCCTAAGTTTTTAAAAGGGGAATATCATCGTTATAGTACCCTGAAGAGACATTTTTTTCTTTTTATGATCAATTAAAGAAACAAACTGACCCTATTGATATGAGGAATAAATTAGAAAGAATGATGGAAAAAGCCGCCTGCTGAAGTCACGCGCTCCGAGCAAGAAGCTTTTAACCACTTTGTCTTAATCAAAGGTCTGCCTCAAGTTGATGGTCCAGAAAGTATCCAACCAGATGTTTTTCATGTTCATGACAAAGGTGTTTAGGGGACATAGAGCAATTCGGGAAATGGATGCAGAAAGAGCTAAGTTTAACGGACAAGTTCCTGATTCTTTTGAAAGAGCCTATCAACAAAAAAATTAGCTGATATTGTTATTGTTGCACCTCAAATCTTTACCGAATTGCCAAAAATCTATCACTGACGTTGAAAAAACCAAATAATGTATTTTTTTGACCGCTTAGTTGAAAGAAAAAGAAGATGTAAGAAAGCTAAAAAGAAGCCGTAGAAGAAAAAAGACTTTCAGGGCAAGAAGTTACTAAAGAGGATTTATTTAAGGAAAACCTATATAAATCCTTAGAGACTTATCGAGAAAAATACTGAGAAATTTGCAGAGGGCAGAATTAGCTCGTATCGAAGCTCAGTTAGACTCTTTATTAAAAAGATGAACGAAATGTAGAAGGCGGAGATATTCCACAGCCATTAGATTCATTTGAAGAATTAACCCCTGAACAAATGAAATACTACGATAGAGGGGGTATGGAAGAAGACCAGCAAGCTATTGAAGATTACTACAACAACCTCACGCTTGATGACAGAAACGCTCCTCCCTGTTTTAGAAGATGATGTTGTAGGAATTGAAGATTTCGATGAAGATATTTATTTCTCTCCAACCTTAGATGAAATGAATTTGGGTAATTTGCCTCCCAGTGAGAGTAATCCTTTTGCATCTTTAGAAAAAAATCTTTGATCCAGATTATACTAATGAGGCTGAAAAATTTAGATATTTATCAAGACTATATCTTTGATCCAACTAAATACAACTCAATTGACATTGATGATTATGACGGAGACCACATTGGTGCATTTAGTCAAGGATTGGATAGTGATTTGCAAAAAGCTGATTGATGAGTGGTATCAATTGAATAATAAAGACAAGTTGAAAAAGACACGAGTTGGATAAAATGGTTGATTTAGAATCTCAAATGGGATTCAAAGTTGCTCAAGACCAAACGAATTATATGTCTATTCCTTCTGAAATTGTAAACACTACCAAAGGCAATAACCCCTTCTTTAATGAATTGTTAAAAAAATATTAAAGATAAAGCGATTGATCCAATCCTTGAGAGTGATTTGTCAGAATACAAAATTGCTAATTCTCGATGGAAAAACTTATGTATCTGAAGAAAAAGATGTCGCCAAGAATAATAAGAATAATAAAGAGAAAGGGAATGGAACTGAACGATGAGTGTAAACGAACAAGTGCAAACAGATTTCCGTGAAGATTTTTAAAAAAATGGTTCGAAGAACAAAATGGAAAAAGAACCATCTAATGTTGATTACATCCTTGCTATTGTAGAAGGAAGTCCAGACATGAGAGAAGCAGACAAGCAGAGCTTATGCAAGGACTTTTATTGAAGAAGATGGAAGCATTGATCCAGACCTTGGTAAATACTTAACTCCAGACGTGTCTATGAACTACAATCCAGATAATGCCTTCTTCTTGGAACTTGAGGATAAAGTAGATAAATTTTATTTAGATAAAACATTAGCTTATCAAAGGTGGTTTAAGAACTCAGCTCCTCACCGAGCAATGTATGAAGGGAAGCTTTTGCAAAAACGTGTGCTGGCAGTAGAAAAATGCTTATAAAAACCATCCTAAAGCAGTGGAAAGAATGAAAAGAACTGGCAGGCAAATGGAACAGCTTGGCAGAACACAAGTTGTTGACACCAGCAGTAAATTTGAGTTTATCCTCTAAATTTATGGATGAAATCAGAAAAAGACCCTACACTTGAACGCTATCTTCCTTCTAAGCTCGTGGATAATCCAGGAACAAAATTATCAGCCCCTTTCTATGATGAAGTCTATAACTTTATTCATAACGAAAAAGAAGAATACGAAGGCTTCTTTGCTATTCCAGGTGATTTTCGAACATCTGCAATGAATAAATTAAGGACGGATGCTGATAGAGATCGCAATCTTCGTTCAAATCCTGAGAAAGCGAAGATTTATGGTCAAAAAGCTAAAGGAAAAACGTGCAGAAATTGAAGCTACTCGCAACAAGATGGAACAAACTTCTAACAAGAGTAAAAATTCCTGAAAAAAACTCCTGAACAACAATTAAGCAAGTAGATAAATACAAAGTAAAAAAACCTCTTTAGCAGAGGTTTTTATTTTTGTTGACTACTATCATTATTTTGCTCTTTCAGCAAGATAGACTGGATGAACTGTTGTTGAAACTGCTTCTTCGCAGTTTGCCAACATTTTCTCGATTTGTGATTGATAGTACATACGTAACAACACAAAAACGATTACGAGTGGCTAAACAATCGTAACCGTCAATAAGAACAATCACTCAAAAGAGTGTGGAATCATATTTGTAAATTACTGCAATAATTTACAAATCGTAGTGTAGTGTTTTTCAAAACACTGGCATATTATATCACATTTACACATTTTTTTGTCAATTTGAAATCGTAAATTTACTGATATTTCGCTTGAAATTGTAATTTTTAGGGAACTATATACCAGTTTACACTAGATACAATATATAGTGCTTACGAGAATATCAAAATACTATATCTTGTGGTTGGTGTAAACTGGTATATCGTTCCCTTTATTTTTATAGAGTCACAGGGCAGTTCTCACTACTGCCCAAAGTGGATGATTAGATTTTAACATCCACCGCGGTCCCCCACCTCTTAGGTGGTGGGATATAACCGGAAAAAAAGATTGTGACCATCAGTCGTTGGTTTTCATCTTCCCAGCTCTGTTCTGCTTGTGGTCTTAGTTCAGGTAAAAAAACAATCTCTGTTCGAGAGTGGACTTGTGAAAGTTGTGGGACTCATCACGACCGTGATATTAACGCTAGTCTCAATATCCTCAAAGAAGGATTAAGCCTAGCTTAACTAACTATTCGAACCATAGGAACTATGGGGATAGCTTGGTCCACTTGTGTAACCTCTGGAGGCTAGTCATCTACCCTCTAAGTCAGCACATTACCCAAGAAGTTCCTCCCTCTTAATGAAATGTAGGGAGGGTAGTTCACTTTTGCCAAACCACATAGCGTTACTGTTGCTATAGCAATACGTAACTAT
>BNJV01000604.1_pt1 | contig 47772 bp, 67 predicted proteins | sample 8540591 | NCBI WGS metagenome assembly BNJV01 (sample SAMD00202457, study PRJDB9452) | human saliva metagenome | host: Homo sapiens | reverse complement strand
CATGAGTATCCATCTTCACATAAAAAAATATACTCCTATCGCCAGTGAACTACTCCCGCTTTTTAGAAGCGGGAGCTTCTTGGGAAGTATCTGCTTTTTGTTAGCCAAATATATTTACCAAGCTCTTTCAGGGCAGTCCCTGCCCTGTTTTTCTTTATTTTCTTAATATTCCAACATCGCTTTTTCCAATGTTTTTTTATATTCAATGCCGCATTGTAATCTCTATCAATTTCAATCCCGCAGCACTCACATCTATAACTTCTTTCTGATAATTCCAGTTTCTCTTTAACATTTCCACATTTACTGCAAGTTTTCGACGATGGAAACCACTTATCTATCTTCAAAAATTGTTTTCCTAAAAACATCAGTTTATACTCAACCATCCTCAAAAACATTCCCCACCCATTATCTCCTATACTTTTCCCAAAATTTAATGCCTGACTCATCCCTTTCATATTCAAATCTTCAACAACTACAGCATTATAATCTTCAGACAATTTTTTCGATAATTTATGCAAAAAATCTCTTCGGCAATTTTTAATATACTCATGCAATTTTGAGATTTTCAGCTTTTTGCTTATACCAATTTTTAGAAAATTTCACTTTTCTCGATAATGATTTCTGTAATTTTTTCAATTCTTCTTCCAACATTCTAAAATATTTTGGATAATCAGCCCTTTGGTTTTCAGAACTGATAAATAGTTCAGACATCGAAAAAAATCAAGTCCAATCACTTTATCATTACTTGGATTTTTTTGAATTTCTTTTTCAAATTCCGTCAAAACAGAAACATAGTAATTTCCATTACAGTTTGTCAATGTTACCGACTTTATTCTATAATTCTTTGGTATTTCTCTATGATATTTCAATTTTACTCTTTTTCAATTTTTGGCAAAACCAAATATTTATTTTCCTCAATTCTTATCGAATTATTCACACAATTTGTCGTGTAACTTTTTAACACTAGTCTTTTTAGATTTAAACCTTGGAAATTTTGCCCTCTTCTGAAAAAAATTCGTAAACGATCGTTTTACATTCAATTGAGCATTTGAAAGTGCCAAACTGTCTACTTCTTTTCAAAAAATTGATTTTTCACTTTTTCAAACTGGCAGGTGTAATTATTTTATTTTTTTCCAGTTTCTTCATAAAATTTTATTTGCAGTATACAAAAATCGTATTGTAAACAAAACGAACACATCCAAAAAGTCTTATTTATCAATAATTTCTGTTCCTTATTTGGATAAATTCTGTATTTGAATGCTAAATTATATTTCATAAAATTACACCTCCTTTTTGATTTTTGAATATTATTTCTTTAGAAATTTTTATCATTAATGATTTCTCTTCAATATTTTATACAAAAAAATTTGTATCATGGATGTATCCTTTTTTTCAATTTTTACAAAAAGCAATTCATCTCCCCTTGTAGAAGCCGGAGACTTCTTGCTATCTTTTTGTTAAAAAAATAATAAATATATGCCAAATGTTATAAAAGTTTCTATTCCACCTGTTGCCATTTCTCATCTCCGTTCTTTTTTTTATTTTATAATCTATTATATCACATTAACTATTTTTTTAGCGATACTACTTTTTTTATTTCTTAATTTTTTTAAAAAAATAATCCTCATATTATACCAAACCGCACCCCCATGAGTCGACTCCGATACCCCTTCATTCACAAACCCAATCTTCCCATAAAATGGAACAAGCCTATCTTTACAAGTCAATACAACACCCTTTCTTCCATCACTTTTCGCATCTTCCACAACTTTTCTCAAAACTTTCTCAGCATAACCTCTCCGTCTAAATTCTGGAAGCGTGTTCACTCCAAAAATCATCTGCCAATCGCCATTTTCATCATGTAAATTAGGATTTTCAAACATTTCATCTGTCAAAAATTTCATCATTCGTAGCCATCCCATTTACAAACGAAACAATTTTACCATCCTCATTTTCCAAAATCCAAAAAAAATCTGGATAAATTTCCAATCTCCCACGAAAACTCTCTTCCGTTGCCGCTTCTACAGCTGGAAAACACTCTGCTTCTATTCTTGTCAATTCTTCTAAATCATTAATTGTTGCTTTTCTAATTTTTCATTTTTTTATTTTTTTCCTTTTTCTAATTTTTTTATAAATTTTTCAAAAATTAAGAGAGTACAAATTTTTTTGTATAATAAAATAATTAATTTATTTAGATGATTTACAGTTTTTAAAAAATTAAATACTCTCAAAAACTAATAAAAAAATAATCTATTTTTTTACTTTCTAGAACAATTAGAATAAACAATATTCCTGTTTCTAAAAAAATTTCAACTTATGAAATTTCAAACTAATCCCTGACATTCTTTACCATGTATTATATTTTTGAGTTTACACAAAATTATGGATACTCTCTTAATCAAAAAAATCAACCTTCCATTTATCCCTATTTCTATTCGCCTCAAAGCACATTTTTTTATTTGCTCAGCCGTAATTTTTTTGTTTCCAGTTCAGGCAATTCATCAATCCCAAAAATATCTGCTGTCAACTCGTTTCAATATTTTTCTCAAATTTTCCACTCACATATTTACACAAAACAAATACTTTCGTTATACCATATGGAATCTTTTTCTTTTGATTTTTTTGGTGACATCCAGTAAAGCAATAATCATCTCAGCACTAGCCTCAATCCCAGCTTCTTCCTTAACTTCCTTTCAACACATTTTCCTTCACAGAAAGATAAACATCCGCCCATCCACCTGGCAATGCCCATTTTTCCATTACTTTCCTGAATCAAAAGAATCTTTATCATCTTCAAAAAAATCACGCCTCTCACATCAATCTTAGGGCGTCTGATATCCAACTTCATTACAAAATAAACTCCTTTACTTTTTCCACCGAAATCTCAGTTTTTGTGAGCCACCATTTCTGCTGAAATTTCCTAATTCTCTCAAACCGTTCAATATCAAATTTATCTTTTTCCATAAGCAAGTCCCTGCTTGTGCTAGACTTTGAAGTTCAATTGCCCAGTCTAGCCACTTTTTGTTCTTCTTCTTCATTTTTTTATTCACTGATTATCACCTACTGTTTTAAAGTTATTACTTAACTGCTATTTTTCAAATTTTTCTATAAATATCTAATTTATTTACTAAAAAAACTTTCACTTTCTTTCCCATAAAAATGCTATCCCTATCTTTTAAAATATTTTTTTATTCCTCTAGCCTTTAATCTCGTGTCATATTTTTTTCTCATCAATCTGTTTTTAGAGCTTCTTCTGCCTTTAAAGTCATACCTTTTTTTCAGTTTTAGAAATTTTAAATTCCATCAAATATGCTTTTTCATTACTTTTTATCGGAATCATTGCAAGATCATATCTTCCATATCCACTCTCATTATTTGAAATAATCTCATATTTTCCCATCAAAAAAATCCTACAAGACCTATCATAAACACTTGATAAATTTTTCTCCATTTCACTATCCAAATCAAAATGACTAAGCATATTTACCATTATTTCACCTAATGTCTTTTCAAATTTCTTAATATCTCCACTTTCCAATGCTTTTATCAAAATACTTGTTTTCAATTCTGTTCCAAAAAAATCTATTTAAAAACATATTCCCAAAAATATTTTCTAATTTCCTTTATTTGGAATTTTTAAATTATAAATATTTGTATATTCTGAAGTTTCATCGATTTCAATTTGTTCTTTAGCCTTCGTCAAATATCCGCTATAAAAAAACAATTGCCATATTTCGTCATCATTACTCAAAAGACTTTTTATCGTTGTCCCATCTGAAATATACTTTTTCAATACTTTCTCCATCAGTAAATCGCTTTCAAATCTGTATAAACATCTTCTCCCGCTTGATCTAACATATTTTTCTAAAAGTGTATTTCCAGAAACATTTGCCCAATATGCCTTTCAATTCTTTTTTTCTTTTATGTAATTAATAATTGACCAAGGATTATAAATTTCCTTATCTCCAAATCGATATCCATTGTACCAATCTTTAACTTCCTTTTGTTTTATACTTCATTTGAAAAATAATCTAGCATTTTCAATTACTTCACTTTCAAGAAGTCCAAAAATACTCTGAATAATTTTTTTGCTAAGTATCGTGTTCACATAAAGGTTATTCAAACCAGAAAAAAATCCCTTCCTTTTATAATCCGAGTTATCCCAGTCAAAATTCCCATATTTCAAAAGAATCATTAGTTTTTTTAATGCCGAACTATAAAATACTTGAAAAAAATTTATTGCTTCATTGTAATAACCTTTATCAAAAAGCATTAATTATTGGTGCATCATATTCGTCTATTAAAATTATTACTTTTTTTCCCATAATATTTGTAAATATAATTTGATAATAATTTTTAAAGATGTTTCATAATCTCCTTTTTTTCCTCTTCATAAAATATTTTTATCAAATTTTATTTTATCTCGCTTATTCATTATTTCTCTCATATCTTCAAATTCAGCATACAAATCAGAAATAAAAGATTTTTAAATTTTTCAAAAAGTATCTTCCCAAGTATCCGCCCTTAAATCCTTCAACGAAACAAAAAAATAACAGGATATTTCCCTGCTCTTTCATATATTCGCTACCAAATATCTTCAATCCTTCAAAAAGTTTCCTATTCTCATCTTTATTTCTCACATCAAAAAAATACTTAATCATCGACATATTAAGCGTTTTTCCCAAATCTTCTCGGTCTTGTAAAAAGTGTCACAGCAGCTCTATTTACAAGAATATCTTCTATTAACATTGACTTATCTACATAATAATAATTATCTTTTATTATATCTTCAAAATTTTTCAATTCCTACAGGTATTGCTTTTTTTCTCCATAAAATCCCCCTTTTTTTAAATTCTAAAAATCTATTTTTTTATTTTTATCCTATCACATAACTAACCGCAAGCCATGTTTGAATTTCATTCTCCAAATTCATATTTCCTAAAAAGAAATTCCAAAAACAAAAACTCTTGACTCGCCGTCTCTTTAAAAAAATTACAATTTCAATTCCATTTTTTTCAAATACTTAACATCAAAAATCATTATTATTCCCGTCAACTTCTACCATAGATAATCCAGAAACCGTTCCAATTGTTAGTTTTCCTTTATTAATTTCAAAAAGAAATTGCTTCCAATCTTTCTCCAGTTTCGACATAAAGCTTCATATTCAAAATTTGTTTCTAAAATACATTTTAAGAAATGTTTACTTGTTTTATCAACTTTTTCCTTTTTAAATTCATACTTTAATGAATATGTTTCAGTTTTCAAAAAGATTTAGAATTTTGAATTTTAAAAAAATTAAACTCAACTTCTTTTTTTATCAAGAAACATTCGTATATTTCCAAAAAGGTGTTTTTCAACATAATTTTCTCGTTTCATATAATTTCTAACCTCAATTAACCCACATTTACCTATTTCCTAGTCTTCCAAAAATCTCTTTCGCAAAAACTTCCTTCTTTTTCAGTCCCCAACAAAATTTCCTCAACAGTTGCCGCAATATCAGCAAAAAGTTTTTCTAGTTCCAATATTTACATTCTTTTTTTAACATTTTTTTCCGTAAATCAATATTGGAATGTACTCTCTTGTGTGGTCAGTTCCTTTATAAGTAGGGTCATTTCCGTGATCGGCAGTGATAATCAAGATTTCATCATCTTTCAAGTTTTTCTCAATTTCAGGTAACCAATTGTCAAATTCAATCAAAGCATTTACATAACCTTCCACATTTCTTCTATGCCCATAAACTGCATCAAAAGTCAACCAAGTTAGTAAAAAAATCAAACCTTTTGTGTCTTCTTTTCAATGCCACAATTGTTTTCTTAATTCCATCCAAATTATCCTGGTTAGCTTTTCTATTGTCTGTAATCCCTTTTCCATTAAATAAGTCACTAGTTTTTCCAATTCCAACTACATCAAGTCCAGCTTTTTCCAATCTTTCAAGCATTGTTTCTTTTGGCGGATCAATAGAAAAATCGTGTCTGTTTGCAGTTCTCTTAAATTCTCCTACTTTTTTACCAACATAAGGTCTTGCAATTACCCTTGCCACAGGCGATTTTTCATTACAAATTTCAAGTGCAATTTCACATGCTTTGTAAAGTTCTTGCAATGGTATAATTTCTTCATTCGCAGCAATCTGAAACACAGGGTCCGCTGAACCGTAAACTATCCAATTTCCAGTTTTAATTTGTTCTTCTCCATATTGGTCAATCGCTACAGTCCCTGAAATTGGCTTATTCAACATAGCTTTTCTTCCTGTTTTCTCTTCAAATTCCTTTATAACCTCATCTGAAAATCCATTTTGGTAATTTGGAAATGGTCTTTCTAGCGGTACACCAGCAATTTCCCAATGCCCAGTCGTAGAATCTTTCCCATGCGACACCTCAATCGCTCTTCCATAGGCCCCTTCAGCACTTTCCACAGCTGGAGTCCCTTCAATCTCAGTAATATTTCCAAGTCCTAATTTACCCATATTAGGCAAACTCATTCCACCATGAGCTTTCGCCATATTCCCTAAAGTATTTGATCCGCAGTCATCAAATAAATTCGCATCAGGCAATTCTCCTGCTCCAACACTGTCTAGTACAATTAATGTAATTCTTTCTATTTTTTTCATTTTAAAAAAATCTCCTTTATAAATTTTTCTTCTATAATTTTTTTATTTCATCATCATTTAATCCATATAACTCATAAACCATTTTGTCTATTTCTCTATCTATTTTATCTATTTCATTTTTTTATTTTCAATATTTTTTTCTTGTCTTTTCAAGAAATATTTTGCCCATTCTGGAGAAATTTCTGTTTTTAGTTCCTTTTCAAATTCACTAAAAATTTAATAAGTACCATTTTTTTAATTTATTTGATAAATTTTTTTAAATTTTTGCAACTATTAATTTTTTTGAAAACATAAATTTTTCTTCTCTTAATTTCAATTTAAAATAATCATTTTATTTACTCTTTCTACAAAAATTTTCTTGTTTTTTTCAAGATTGATATACACAAATGGAAATTTTTTTCTAAGTCATTAATCTTTAAGTGAGGTTTACTATCTTCATTTGTAATAAATACTTTTTTTATACATCCAATTGAAAAGTTTTGAATTTACCAAAGCTAATACATATTTTCCTTTTATATTTTTCACCAAAATCATAAATAAAATTGATTGATTGCTCAGGAAATATTCCTCTATCATCAAAAAGTTGCTTTTATATCACTTCCTGTTTTTTTCTTAGTATTACTTTTTCTTTAATTCCTAATTTTTTTAACTTTGGTTCTACCATTTAAGTTTTCTTCTCTAAAAATCAAAAATAAAAAAATTATTCTTTATTATATATCTGTCTATATTTTCACCTTTTTAATATTTCTAATTGGCTATCAGAACTTCTTTCTTTGGTTATTAATTTTGATTTTCCTCCGAAACCAGAAGCATATTTTTATTTCTAATTTTTTTCATATTATTATTAAACAATATTTTTTTCAATAATTTCCTTTTCTATTATACTATCATATGCTTTATACTGAAAAATTTTTTTATTTGATACTCTGACTTTTTAAAAATTTAAAAAAACATATTTTCAGGTCTACTTTTTAACTTTTTATTTCATAATCACTAGAATTATTTTTCTTTACTTAATAAAAAAATGTCATTGTATCCGCTATAATATCAGGAAATTTCCATTTATACACAATCTCTAATAAATTATTTTTCTTCTAACATTTTTTTACGTAATTCTTTAAAAACAATCATTAAGTCCTAATCTATCAGTAACAAGAAAAGAAAACTTTCCTTTTTCTTTTAAAATCATTATTGACAATGAAATAAAATATTCAAGCAAATTTGGAGAAGTTGTATTTCCATTATATTTTTTTTATCAAATATGCTTTACTATGTTCATCTATATATTGTTTATGTTTTCCTGTCAACGAAAATCCAAGGAGGGTTTCCTACTACAATATCAAATCCTCCATTTTCAAATATTTCTGGGAATTCTTTCTTCCAATTAAATGCCATTTCTCCCACTATTTCTTTGTTATCAATTAATGAGTTCCCACATTTTATATTTTTTTATCTAAATTTTCTAATGGTTTTTTTCTTATTTGCTGTTTTTCAACCAAAGTGATAATTTTGTTATTTCCACTGCTTCTTTACTTAAATCAACCCCGTAAATATTATTTAATAAAATCTCATTATCCATATCAGCAGAATATGATTTTTGATACATTATAGTTTAATATATTATTATTTATTTCTTCCCTAATTTCTTTTAAATAATTAAAAACTTCTACTAAAAAAAGCTCCACTTCCACAAGCAGGGATCTATTACTTTTTATATTTTTTTACTTTCTCACGATATTTATTCCAAAAAAATCTAGATGTCTTTTTAGCTTTTATTGATAACTTTTTTTCTTTATGTTTATATTTTTTTGTTCATAACCTTTTTAAAAAAATTTTTATTTTCTTCTACTTCTGGTAAATTATAATACCCTAATTCCTTTTTTTTCTATCTTCAAGCCAATTATCTATAGCATTTTTTTACTATATACTGAACTATATATTTAGGAGTATAGAATGCTCCTGTTCTTTTCTGGTTTCCAACTTTTTTTATCATAATTTTCATTATTTTTGATTTGCTTTTCAACTTTTTCTAAATCAGTCATACTTTTTTTCAAACACATGTCCTAAAAATATTTTTCATTTAAATCTGAAGAATAATCATATTTAGCAAGTTGTTCAAGTTCATCAAATATTTCATTTTTTTATAATTAATTTTTTTCTAATTCCTTATCTCTTTTTAAATAATCCACCATTATAACCATTTATATCTTCTTCTTTATTTCCTACATCTATTCCGTCACAAAGTAATTTAAATCCTTGAAATTTTTTTACATTTCCGTTTATTACAGTTCCATTAATATATTTTTTTATAAATATTTTTTTAGGTAAAAGGTTAGGATTTGTTGCTTCTGCAAATTTAATAAACAAGAATCTGTCTAGTAATTTCTGGGTTTTTCTATTAATATATCAGTTCCTGTACTATCATTATCTAATTTCAAAATGCTAAATATTTTTTTCTCTTACTTCTTTATATTTATTATAAAAATTCTTTCTTTATTTTTTTTCCTCTTTTTAATGAAATTTCTTCAAATGATTTATCTATAAAAGACTTTTCTTCTAATTTATTTCCAAATAAGAATTCTTTTTGAAAAATAAACAATAAAATTTTTTTTAAAAATTTTCTTCTTCTTCAAAGCATTTCCAAATTAAATACTTCATATTTAGTTCTTCCATAATCATTTTGATAAAAATCTTATCTCATATATATTAGATACTATTATATATTCACAACTCTTACCTATATCAGCTCTATAATCAAATGCTTGTTTTACAGGACTTCTAGAATTTTTTTCTTCCAACTTGCTCTTTGTCTAAGTCTACATACGGTCCTTTTTAGTTCAATCACGGCTTTAACTCTGTCCGAATTATAATCTTTTTCAAAAAAACCTAAACAGGCATCTGATCTTTCCTGAGTCATTTTAGTCTTTTTTTCGAAATATAATTCAAATTTCCCTGATGTAATACTATTGTATCCTAAAAATATCTTTAAAAAACCTCCATAAAAAAATGAAGGTTTTATATTTTTCTTCTTTATGATTTTTTTAAATCACCATTTCTATGCATCTCTATGTATTTATTTAATATTTTTTTCTTTTTTTTATTTATTTCTTCTTCCGATAAATTAAATTTTTTTCTAAAATTCCATTCCAATCTTTTTTTCACTATAAATTCTTTTTACTTTCCATCTTCACCTCTTATTTAAATAATTTTTCATTAAATCTCCAAAACCACTATATACTGTTGATAATCCGATAATTTCCTCCCCTCCTGCAAATCATCATTACTTTATTTAATTCTGTAATTTCCACTTTTTTTGCCATTGTATAGCTGATTTTTCTATGTTTTAAAAATTTCTGTTTTTCTAAATTTTTATTTATCTTCCTATACTTTCTCCCTTTCTTCTCTCCAATCGGTTTCAAAAATCCCACCTTTCACAAATTTATTTAAAAAAATCTTCTCGCCGTAGAATCTGAAACATTCAAAAATCTTTTTGAGCCTCACTATTGTCAATATAATTATTTTTTTCTCAAAAATACATTTCCAGTATTTTTCAGTCTTTGAAGCTCTTTATCAGTCATTTTATCAGTCAAAATATCAGTCATTTTTTTCTACTTCTTGTTAATATTATTTTTCCACACATCAACAAAAAAATTACAACAATACTTCATTACTTCAAAAATTTCATCCTATTCCAAAAAAATCTCAAAATTATTCCTAACAAATTCACTCCACCTCAAAAAAATCGCCATATACGGCAAATGATCTGACAATTTCGTCCAATTCCTTGAATCATCGTTAATATAAAAAAACTCTTTTTTTACTTTGTAATCTGTCCCTTTTTTTGCCATCACATAATCAATTCTAGACGTTTCAAGCTCCCTATTTTCTGAGTTTTTCTTATTTTCCAAATCTCTACCTTGAAAATAGCTGTCATTCCAATCTTTCCTAATTTTCGCATAATATTCTGTCGTTGGTAAAAGATTAAAAATCTCCACACAAAAACTTCACATCGCCCTTAAATCCCTCGATTGTAGCAAATAAATCATCCAACTCCTCATTTTTATTGTCCAAACTGTTATCAAGATGTGTATTCACAACTAAAATTTTCTTTTTAAATTTTGAAGTATTCAATCTAGCTCCCAAAACTTGCCTTTTTTCTTTGCTTTTACCAGGTAGTTGATGAATATAAATATTTTTCACATCATACTTTGAAATAAATGCAATTCCAAACTCACCTTTATCAAAAATCCATCGTTTTCTGAAAAATAATAATAATGATAACCCAATTCCTGTGCCATTTCCTGTACAATATCCCGAAATTTGCTTCTTTTTGTATTTCTATCAACTTCCTGAAGTCCGATAAAATCTGGATTATACTTTTTAAGCTCCGAGCAAGTTCCCTTCCATTGGTAAGCCTTGCTCCAAAAAAATATTGTATGTTATAATTCTAAATTCCATTTTTATTTCCTATCTTTTTTTATTTTATTTTTTTATAAATAATTAATTTCTGTTATTTAAAAATCATTTCCATTTATCTTTAGTCAAATATTCATAACTTCGATTTTTTTATCTTTTTCCATCTCCATTTGGAAGCACTTCAAATGTATTATAATCTACACCTTCTAAAATTTTTCCCTTAAAAATAAATATTTTTTTATCATCCTTTTATAAACCATTTATTCAAAACTTCTACTTTATCTTTATTAATCCCTTTTTACTTCATGAAATAAAATAGTATGAATCAAAACAGTTTATCATTTTATTTTCTATATAATATACATTGTATCTATCTTTTCCATACAGCCATACATCATATATTATTCCATTTGGCAAAAAAATTCAAATGTTTTAGGATCTTTAATTTTTTTCCGATAATGAAGAATCTATTGCTTCACTTCCGCTATAAACATGATTTTTTTATCCTTTGCATAATCTTTATTTAAAAACTTTAAAACTCATAATATCAGCATTTTCTATTTTTTTCATCCCGATAATAAATTTTTATTATTATTTTTTTCCAATAATTTTTACCTAATTTTTTTCAAAAATTTTTTTAATTTTTTTACATCTTTTTATTTTTTTTCACCCATATAATAAACATTCTTATCATCTTTTTAAAAGAGAAAAATCCTATCAACTCAGCAGTTTTTCGAATTTGCTCCTTCCAAAAATTTTTGTTTCTATAATAAACCTTTCCTTTGTCTATCGAATAATAATCTCCTAAAATTTGAGCAACATCTCCAAATCCCACATTTGCTAAAAACTAGAAATAACAATACTTTTTAAGATATTTTTTTCTTCATATATTCTCCTTTCGATTCAAATTCAATTTTATAAATTTCTTTTTAAACAAAAAAATTACAATAAAAAAATATTTCACTTCCAAACATCATCTTTCATATCCGCTTTCCTCATCCCAGAAACAAACCTATTTCCTTCCACAAAAAAATCTCAACTTTTTTTCTCAGTCCAAACACCTTTATTCGGAACTCCAATTCTCGCAGAAACACCTATTTTCTTAGGAATTTTTAGCATTTTTCAAAAATCAAGATACAAATATTTCTCATCTATTTTAGAAATGTCATATTTAATTTTAAAAATTTTTATTCTCTAACTTTTTCAGAAAACATTTTTCAATTTCAAACATATTTTTTTCTCAACAATCTGAATTTTTGTCTTATAAAATCTGTCGTCAATCCCAAATGCTTTTTGTAAATTTTTCCTGGACCATTACTCACTAAAATTCCACTTTTTTTCACGATTTTTTTCCATTCTTTCAACATTCAAAATTGGCTCTATCGCTCGGATTAATACACTTTGCGGATTCCCTTTCTCACAAGTTACAATATTTAGCATTTTATGAGAGTGTATTGAGTGAATATAAACAGTTCCAGCCTTTTTCAAACAACGCTTCTACTTTTTGGAGTCCGTTTTTTTCCCATAACCGTGAGCCGCTCTGTCAAATTCACCCAAATACGCCTCTGTTTCAACAATGTATCCAGCAAATATTTCATTTTTATTCTTTGAAATCAAAAATCTTTCCCAAGTAATTCCTTTGCTACCGTAATTGTGTCTTTCTTATAAAAATTTCTCTATTTCTTCAAAAAGTCATTTTTTTCTCTTCCTTTTTCTATATTTCCATACATTTTCCATTAGGTATAAATTCTATTTAATGAGAGATCAAAAACTCCTTAGCAAAAAAATTAATAAAAATATTTTCCTATTTTTTTCAAATAATATTTAGTATAAAATTTTTTTGTATGAAATTCTTATATTTTTCAAATTTTTTTAATCAACATATTTTTTTTCAACTGGCTTTTTATGGATAAAACCTCGATATTCCTTTGCTTTTTTTGAGAGTTTATTACTTTCATCAGGATACTCAACATCAAAAAAACATAATACCAGTCGCCATATTTTTGTAATATATTTCACAACAGTTCCATTATCCATTTTTGAAACAATTTTTGATTCTGTTTGTCGGTTTTTTTCACGCAAATTCGCATATCCATCCTTTGAACTCACTTCATATTTTTTCAAATCAAAAGGTTCATTCGGATCTGAAAATTCTTCTTCAGAATCCTTCGATTTTTTTCGTTTTTATTTCAGTAATTTTTCGATTTCGCACCATCAACTCTCTTTTAATTCTGTAGCATAAGCATAAACAGTCGTAAAAATCACATTCTGTATACGGCAAAACCTTTTTTTATCTTAACTGTTGCTGGAACTTCAAATTTCCCTTTTACGAATTTTTTTGCATTTTTTTGATATTCTTCTGGAAAAATTTTTTTCTTCAATGTTTCAGTAATAATTTTCTCTTCCTTAGACGCTTCTTTTTCATAATCCACATTCATATCTGGATTATTATAGTCAAAATTTCTAAACCTCAAAACTAACGGTTTCCCATTCACAATATCCTTATTTTTCAGGATAAAATAGCATTTCACCATATCCTGTCGCAAAACAAAGGAACATTTGGATCACTTTTTATCCCAATCCATCTTAAAAAAATCCCTCTTAAATTCAAAAATTACACCGTTATCAGTCAATAAAATTTCTTGAGCATTAGTATTTTTTTCCAAAACTAATTACAGAAATCAATAGCAAAAAAATACAAAAAAATAAATAATTTTTAATTTTCATCTTTCCCACCTTTTTTTAGAAAATTTATTATTTGTAAAAAAATTATAATTTTTTTGACAAGGGGTATTGACCCCTTGATATCATAATTTTTTTATTCAAAAAAATATTTTTTTCAAAATTTAATATCCAGAACTTTTGTTTTCAGCCCCAGTTACAATCGCAATTCCAGAACTTGTTCCCAATCTTTCAGCACCCAATTCAATATATTTTTTCGCAGTCTCAAAGTCTCTCACTCCACCACTTGCCTTAACCTTAGCCTTATCTCCAACTGTTTTTTTCATAAGTTCCACATCTTCAAATATAGCCCCTCCAGTTCCAAAACCTGTCGAAGTTTTCACAAAATCAGCATTCGCATTAACAGCCAATTCACACGCCTTCACTTTTTCCTCATCAGTCAAATAGCAAGTTTCAATAATCACTTTCAAGATATTTTTTCCAATCGCTTCCTTAATTCTTCTAATTTCGTTTTCCACCAAATCATAATCCTTATCTTTCAATGCTCCAACATTAATAACCATATCAATTTCTGAGGCACCATCTTCAATCGCCTTTTTAGCCTCGAATACCTTTACATCAGTCGCCATAGCCCCCAAAGGAAACCCAACTACTGCTGCAACCTTTACATCACTATCCTTAACTTGACTAAAAGCATACTCAACATTTGCCCCATTTACACAAACTGAATAAAACCCGTATTCTTTTTGCTTCATCGCATAATTTTTTTTATATCTTCTCTCGTAGCACTCGCCTTCAAAAATTGTATGATCGATAAATTTGTTTATTTCCATCATTACCATTCCCTTCTTTGATTTGTTATTTATTGTTTTTTTATTCTACTATAAGTATACCGACTTTTTTTCCCCTTTTAGCAACTTTATTTTTAAACAAAAAAAGACTAGAAAAAAATCCAGTCCTTTTTAATATTTAAATATCTTATTAGTTATAATCTACGAAAAAAATCATTTTTTTAGTATTTTTTTATCAGTTATATCTTACAAAAAAATATTATTTTTTTACAATTTTATCAGTTATAACTTAACAGATAAACACGAAAACTTAAAAAGATTAGCCTTTACTTTATGCAAAAAAACTAATCCTTACTTAATTTACTAAAAATTCATAATGTGTCCACATACTAATAATATTTATCCTTTTTTTCTTCCTCAATAACTTCATAAACAAGCCGATGTTGCTTATTAATTCTTCTTGAATAATATCCTTCAAATCTTTAGTTAAAATCTCATAAGATGGTGGAGTTTGAAAAGGATTTTTTTCTTTATAAGATTTATCAATTTATCTACATTATTTTTTTAATGCTGGAAATTGTTTTTATTTTTTTCCTTGTCTTTATTAGCTTTCTTTAAAATATAAATCTTATATTCTTCTACCATTCAAAAAAACCTCATAATCTTCATCAGTAGCATTTTTTTGCAGTTTCAATCTTTTCTTTCATATTTGGATCTGATAATAAGTATAAAGTTTCTAGTAAACCGTTATATTCAGCTTCACTAATAATAATTGCATTCCCTTTTTTTGTATTCACATTAATAACATCGTTATAGTCAATCGCTGATTCTAAATAAGAAAAATAAATTTTTTTTCTCAAATTAGTTGCATTTGTATTTGTCACAAAAAAATCACTCCTTTCACTTATGTACATAATACAGTACATAAACAAAAAAGTCAAGATTTTTTTCATATTACAAAACCTTATCTTCCAAGTACTTCCACAACACAACCATCAAAGCTATCATTATCACAAAAATTATTCCAAGTGCAAAAAATCCTGTGTCTTGAAGCGGTAACTTTTCACATTCATTCCATAAAATCCAAAAAAATCATATTTGGAACTGTAATTAGTATTGTCGCCGCTGCCAAAACTTTCATTGTAATATTCATATTATTGCCAATGTATGATGAATATGTTTCTCGTGTTGTTTTACAGATTTCACAGTATGAAGACGACAAATCAAGTGTAAAGTTTATCTCTTGCAAAATTCTTGTCATATATTCTTCATATTGATCAAATTGTTCATCCTCTTTCAAATTTTCAACAACATAATTCAAGTTTCTCATTGCAATATTATAAACATAAAAAGCCTTTGCTCCACTTCCGATAATGAAATCAATTTTCTCATTGCTTTGTTGCTCTCTTAAAAACTGTTTCAATATTTGTCATGCTCACCAATCAAAGATTCGCACATATTTATAAAGACTTTGAGAAATTTTTATGAAGCATATTTAGAAAAACGATTTTCCTCAAGAATATCATCTCTCAATTCAGCATATTCTTCAACAAAATCATAAAAAAATCTTCAAAATAGTCATCATCTAAAATGACAACCTTATCCTCCCTCATACAAATTACAATTGGATTAATCTCATAAGACGTAACCTCTTTATCTATCACAGGTTTCTTCACAGTCGGATAATATAACTTTATAGATTTCCCAGTCTGATTTTGAAATTCTCGGAGTAAAGTTTCTTCATCAATGACATTTTTTTATCTTTTTCTTCATCCATTTCCAATCTTTCAGATACAATTCTATAATCTTCATCTTTTAAATTATATACATACGAAATTGTTTTTCCCACTTTTTGTATCTATTCTTTTTTTATCATAACAACCCTTCCTCAATCATTCTTAAAATTTTTTTACTTTAATGAATAAATTATATCAAAAAAATAGGGATCTATTTACAATTTTTCAAAAATATTTTTTTCTAATTTCTGAAATAACTCTCCTCCACTATAAATTCTCTAGCCAATTTACAAATTCTAAAAAAATACCTCTATCTCTGTTATTTGTTGCAAATATCTCAAGTCAATATATTTTCCCAGATTTTTTTATGATAAAAAAGAACTCAATATCCCAAAAATTCTGTTTCAATAAATCCTAATTTTTGAATCATATTTAAAAATATGAAAATTTATCAAGGTTTTTCTCTAAAGTATTTTTAGTTTTGCATAACATAATTGATATTTTCTAAAAAAATAACTTCTAATATAGTATTTTTTTCAAAATAAAATTATGCGAAAAAAATAGACTCTTTCTGGAACATTATTTTTTTAGTCGTCATCCATTGCCTTTTTATCATTTAATTTTAATTTATATTTATTTATATAATTTATTTTTATCTTCTGACAACTCATTTTTTTAACTTTTTCTTCCAAAGTCATTAATTTTTTTATCGTCCAATTTTTTTACTTCTCCTTTTTATATTTTTTTCCAATTTAAAAAAATAGCACAATTCCTCCCATATTTTTCAATTCCGAGTTTCCTTGTGCTATTTTTGTGAACTACTCACGACTAAAAGTCGAGAGCTTCATAAGATAACTGAAAAAAAGTAAGTTATCTTCTAAGAAGTTTGATTTTAAAATCCTTATTCTTTTTGGCTAGTCCACAATAGCCGCTACTAGATAAGACATTATGTCTACACTGCTACTTTTTTTATCTGTATATTATATTTTTAAACCCAAATATATTAGTAGTATTGCAAATTTTAAAGCAACATTTTTCAATGTTGGTGTTATTCATCTCATGGCTAAAGCGACGAGTGTTCTAACACACTTAATAAAATTTACTATTTATGAAGTTTACCTATCTTCCAACAGTAGTTCCACCATCAATTGACAAGCATTCACTTGTGATTTCCTTTTGCAAAAATCAGAAGCTAAAAAAAGCAGTTGCATATGCTATGTCTTTTCCACTTTGAGCATGACCTAAAGGTATTAGTGATTCTACAGATTTTTTCCACAATTCTTCACGAACTTCTGGTGATACTTCTTCTTTATTGTTAGGATCCCAGTTATGTGACATTCCATCTAATATTTCTTCCCACATTGATGTACGGATAATTCATGGCAAGATACCGTTTACACGGACATTATACGGTGCTCCTCTTCTTGCTCCACTTTGTACCAATGAAGTAACTCCTGCTTTTGAAGCACAGTAAATTTGCAGCATATCCATTCCTTCTCTACCAGCAATTGATGACACCAGTATTATATTTCCAGATTTTTTTGCTTCATCATAATTTTCAAAAGAATGTTTCAAAAACTAATGCAGATCCTACAACATTAATATTCAGTACTCTTTTGCATTTCTTTTTGCATTTGTATAAAAGCAAGTCTTGTATAGAAATTACTCCAGCTGCATTTACTACCGCATCTAATTTCCCGTTTCCTAACGCTTTTTGCATCTTCTACCATTTTTTTGAACTTCTTCTTCATTTGAAACATCACATTTTTGTGAAATCTGCTTTTACTCCAAAATTTTTTTAAGTTCAGCAACTGTTTTTTTCAGCTTCTTCTGTATTAAAAATCACCAATATGAACATTTGCTCCACAAGATGCAAAAAAAGTAATGCCATATCTTTTCCTAAACCTTTTGCTGCTCCTGTCACTAAAACTGTTTTTTTCCTGTAAAATCAATAGTCATTCCCATTTTACTCATCTCCATATTATTTTTTTAAATTTTTTTTGGTGTTTCTTATCTTCTCTATTAGTTTACCACATAATTTATTTTTAGTCAATATTTTTTTAAAAAAATATTTTTGATAATCAAAGTTATTTATTTTTACTTAATTTAAAAATATTTCTTGAAAACGTGACTTAAAAATATGTTATCATTTTAAATATATGTATTTTAAAAAAATAAAAAAATGATATAATAAATAATTTTAGGAGGAAAAAAATAAATGGTTATAAAACCTAGATTAAAAAGGTGGTTTAGCACTTACAAACCACCCAATCGGAGCAAAGGAATTTGTAAAAAGACAAATTGATTATGTAAAAATCTCAAGATAAGTATGAAGGTCCAAAAAAAGTACTAATTATTGGTTCTTCTTCTGGCTATGGGACTTGCAACAAGAATTTCCCTTGCTTTTTGGTGCTGGAGCTGAAACTATTGGAGTGGCATTTGAAAAAGGTATAGAAGGGAAAAAGAACTGGATCTGCTGGATGGTGGAACACAATTGCATTTGATGAAGCTGCTGAAAAAGGAAGGATTAAAATATAAGAATTTCATTGGTGATGCTTTTTTTCATTTGAAATGAAAGATGATGTAATAAAATTTATTAAAGAAGAATTTGGTGGAAAAAAATTGATTTGTTAATTTACAGTTTAGCAAGTGGAGTTAGGACTGATCCTATTGATGGCGTAACTTACCGTTCAGCATTAAAAATCTACTACAAAAAGAAATTACAGGCCCAACTATCAATTTTGAAAAAGGAAACTATGGAAGAGACAACAATGGGTGTTGCAACTCCTGAAGAAATTAAAAAGTACTATAAAAGTTATGGGTGGAGAAGACTGGAAATTATGGATTGAAGCACTTGATAAAGGTGGTGTTCTTTCTGAAGGCTTTAAAACAGTTGCTTACTCATATTTAGGTCCAAAAAGTAACTTACGGAATTTACAAGGAAAGGTACAATTGGAGCGGCAAAAAGAGATTTGGAACATACTTCTGATATTTTAAATGACTTTTTTTGAAGGAAAAAAATACAATGGAGAGGCTTATGTTTCATTAAGTAAGGCATTAATGACAAAAAGCAAGTGCAGTTATCCCTATTTTTCCCATTATATGCGGCATTGCTTTATAAAAGTAATGAAGGAAAAAAAGGTATTCACGAAGGTACAATCCAGCAAAAAAACATAGATTATTAACTCAAATGGTTTATGGAAATCATCCAGTAATTGACGAAGAAAGAAGATTACGTCCAGATAACTGGGAAATGCGTGAAGACGTTCAAGCTGAAGTAGAAACACTTTGGGATAAAGTAACTCCAGAAAACTTTAAGGAAATAAGTGATTATGCTGGAGCAAGGGAAGAATTCATGCAATTAAACGGATTTGACTTTGACAACGTAGATTACGATGCTGATCTTGATTTAGAAGAATTGGCAAAATTAAGACCTTAATTTTAACAACCTGATAAAATATAATTTAGAAATAAATAAAAATAATTAGACTATCTTTTTAGAAAAAAATTTAATTCTTTTTGATAGTCTTTTTTTATTTTTTTAACGTAACAAAAAAAGACTAGAAAAAAATCTAGTCTTTCCATCGCTATTTTTTTATCACAATTTATACTCTACGAGGTTTTCCTCTTAGTAAATATATTATACCATAAAAATTTTTTTAAATTGTAATAAAGATTTTTTTTATTAAATCTCCACCACAATTTCACTTTTTTTAAATCGAATTCCATCCCCAAAAAAACCTTTTCCAGCTTTCCAAAAACTTTTTTTATACTCCTCAAACTTACAGCTCCACAGTGGATATTCCTCACAAATCCCAAAAAAATTGTATGCTCAAATTCCACTTTATTCTTATTAATTTTATGCTGAAAAAGCCTGACCATCCCAAATAGTTTTCCCGTAATTCCCCACTTTCAACTTGTTCCAATTTAGGCAATAGGATGTCAATTATTTCTGTATCTGGAAAAATCTTCCATTATTCCAGTTATTAAATATTTTGTATATTCTTTTTTTCTTTTTTTCCAAAGATCTATTTTTCTTATTTTTTTCTATTTCCATTTCAGAAAAATCTTATTTCTGGAAATGCAGTCAGCCCAAAAATCTTCATCATCATAATAGCCAAATTTTTATAATCATTATGCCTTTCCTTTCTTTAATCTAATTTTTTTAACGATTTTTCATAAACAGGATAAGCAGTTATTCTAGGACTTTTATAACCTCGAATTAAAAACTCCGCTTTTACTGATCCCTTGCCACATATTGCTATCTCTGCCCTTTAAATCTTTTCTATTTTCCCAGGCTGAATTTATTTCATCAATAATTCTAGCTTCATCCCAATTTTCTGGAAACATCGTATTTACTCCACCATTAGATGTTTTTTTGCTTGCCAAGTTCCATCTTTTTTTCTTTACTTCAATGCTTGCCCGATATACCCCATTTTTTTAGCTGGACTTCCAATCTTTTTCACAATTCTGACATCTCCACGTAAAAAGCGAATGTCCTCCCGTAACTTTCCCTTGCGAATTTTCATCCCCGCCAATCACATGTTCATAATCAATTTTATATTTTTTTATTTTCTAATTTTTTTCAGCACTTTTATATTGTTTTTTTCAGCACTATTTTTTTCTTATTCTCATTTTTTATTATTTTTCCCATTTGGCAAATTTGCTGCTTTTTTTCATCTTGTGCAACAAATCCTTTTTGAAAAAAATCATTTTTTTATTTTATTACTGTTTCTTCCAAAATACATTTTTCCAAGCCCAAATAGTACAATAACAATAAGCAACAATATTTTTTTGTTAATCTATTTCTGTTCATTTTATAAACTTCTCCTTTTCATATCTCAATTTGAGCATATTATATCAAAGTTATATTTTTAAAAATCAATAGAATGAACTATATTTTTAATGTTTTACAAAAAAATTTTTTTTTAGTGATATAATATTGACATATTATTAAAAACATATTTTAACTTTTTTTAAAAATTAAATTAATTAAGTTTTAGAATAAAAAAATATTTAAACAAATTATGGAGGTTTTTTTATGAGAAGTTTGTCTGGTATTCAACCCAGCGGTATTTTACATATTGGGAATTATTTTGGAGCAATTAAGCAATTTGTGGAATTGCAGGATGAATATGAAGGTTTCTATTTTTTAGCAAATTATCACGCTCTGACATCTTCGCCAAAAGGGTGAAGATTTAAAATCTAACACAATAAACGTAATTTTTAGATTATTTGGCTTTGGGTCTAGATCCTAAAAAATCCACATTATTTTTACAGTCGGATGTGCCTGAACATACAGAATTATCTTGGATTTTATCAAATATTTCTCCAATGGGGCTATTGGAAAGAGCTCATTCTTATAAAGATAAAATCGCAAAAGGAATTAAGCCAAATGTAGGACTATTTACTTATCCAATACTTATGGCGGCTGATATTTTAATGTACTCACCTGATATTGTGCCTGTTGGGAAAGATCAAAAAGCAGCACGTGGAAATAACTCGTGATATTGCCATTAAATTTAATGAAACTTACGGAAAGGAAATTTTTAAATTACCAAAGGAAAAAATCGTTGAAAACGTAGCAACTGTACCTGGAACAGATGGCGATAAAATGAGTAAATCCTATGGAAACGTAATAAATATGTTCGGTTCAAAAAAAGCATTGAAAAACAGATTATGAGCATTGTAACAGATTCAACTCCTTTAGAAGAGCCAAAAGATCCTGACAATAACATCACGAAAATTATATGCCCTTTTTGCAACAGAAGCAGAAGTAGAGGCATTGAAAGAAAAAAATTCAGAGCAGGAAACTTTTGGATATGGACATGCCAAAAAAATGAATTATTTGATAAATTTATGGATTATTTTCTCCATTCCAGAAAAAAACGTGAAGAGCTGGAAAATAATATGGATTATGTTTATGAAATCTTTACATGAAGGTGCAGTTAAGGCTAGAAGTATTGCGACTGCCAAGATGGATGAAGTTAGGGATGTAGTTGGTCTTTTGAAGAAAAAAATTATTAAAAAGATGAAGGGTTTAGAAAAGAATATGAATATCTTGAAGCAGAATTTCAAATTATAAAAGAAATTATTGAAGCAAGAAAAAGATAAAAAAATATTACACAAAAGGAATTATCCGATTTGACTGGGATAACACAAGGAGATATAAGCAAAATAGAAAAACGGAAATGCCAATCCTTCACTAAAAAAACATTAAAAAATTGGCTGCTGCATTTGGTAAAAAAACTAGTAATTTCATTTGAATAACAAATAAAAAAAGGCACACCCTAGGTGTCTTTTTCAACTTTAAATTTTTTTAACATTCTATATATACTAATTTTTTTGTAAAACTGCTTTTAAAAACTGAACTCAAAAAAATTATGACTATTTTACTCAAACCCTAGATTTATATAATTTTCTAGAGGTTCTATTTTAAACGGGTTCGAGTATATATCAAGATTAATTGCTTTTATTTTTTTTCAGCCAATATTTTATCTTTTTTTCTGTTTCAGATAAATCTGTAACTTTTAAAAATTTTTTTACAATTTCAGATATAAAAAAACTTATCTGCTAAGTGTTGATTTTTCCTTCTGCCATTAGAATATTATTTCAATAAATCAAACTCATCTTGCGAGAAAATTTCTTTCACTTACTTCATTGTATTCTCCCCGATACCATGTTTTTTTCTGCTAAAATAACTAGAATATTTAGGAGTCTGAAATCTACGATTATATTTGGCATATATCGTATTTCTTAATAAAAGCTAATTCTTCAGGGCTAAAATTTGCTCTCAAAAAAATCTGCTGATGGTAAATTTGATGCTAAATAATTAATATTCTCTAAATCTGTCATATTTTTGTGAGGGTTGTTCACTAAATCCTGAAAAAAATCTTTACTAGCTAAATTAATATCAGAAATATCTTGTGAATTTGTATTAGTTTGATTATCATCTTTCAGATGTATTTCGTTATTATTTTCTTTTTGTATTATTCTGTTCTATAACTTGTTTTTTTGAGAGCTACTAGAATTGTATGTTTGATAGCCACTGTATTATTATTATTATTTTCATTTTAAAAAAACATATAACCTACTAAGCATGCAATTAATATGTAAAGAAGAGGTAATAAAAGCTTTTTGAAATTTTTTTATTTGAAGAATTTTTTTGTTTGTGTATTTCTATAAAAAAATCATAATTTCCAGGGACCATTTGTCTGGGTATTTCCATAAAAAAATCATAATTTTCAGGGTCATTTGTCTAGGGTATTCTCATAAAAAAATCATAATTCCCAGGGATCATTTGTCTGGGTATTCTCATAAAAATTATAATTCTAGGGTCATTTGTCTGAGCATTCTCATAAAAAAATTATAATTTCAGGGTCATTTGTCTGTGCATTTCCCATAAAAATCATAATTTCAGGGATCATTTGTCTGAGCATTCTCGTAAAAATTATAATTTTCAGGGTCATTTGTTTGGGCATTCTCGTAAAAAAATTATAATTTCCAGAGCCATTTTTGAAAGAGATACATATTCAGTTTATCAATTCTTGAAAATATATCTGGATGAGTTGACATTAGATTTGCTGCAAATTTTTTAGGAGCTTCATTTGTATCTTGTAATTGCGTCAATGCATCTCTTAACTGTTCGCCATAACCTAAGTCATACGCAAATTTATCTGCTTCATATTCTTGCTTTCTCATAGAATGTCGTACTAAAATAAGTCCTAATTTCGTATACAATCCAACAGCTATTACATAAAGAAGATCTGCTAAACGTGCAAAAATCAAACCTCTAAGACCTTTAACGACATCATAATCATCATGATCACTGGTTGCCACTCCTAAAAAAAAGCTAATTATCCAAATCATTGCTCTGGCAATCATAAATCCACATGTCATAACTAAATTCCCAATATAGATGAATAAAAGAAAATCAGTATCTTTCATTTGATAGATGTGAAAATTCATGAGCAAAAATTCCTTTGATTTCCTCATCATCTAAGTATAGCAAACCTCTTGTTACACAGACTGTATTTCTTCCTAATGCAAAAGCATTAGGGATAAGTGATCATTTATCATATACAATCTAATATTGGGAAGATAAAGATTGGATCTTTTCATTTTAGCTCTGGCATAAACTTCATTAAATAACGGAACTAAACGATTAAAGAAATCCTCGGATCAATTATTTTTCTTACATCCATTTATCAGCCTAAAAAAACCATTCTCCTAATGAAGATAAAGCAATAGCTATCGTACCAACATATACAACTATTCCAAAAAGCAAACCTAATATTGGATAGTCAGGACATATTGACATAAATGGAATAATAAACATTAAAGAATTAAAGAAGAGCCATATAATGATTCCAATATTTTTTTGGATTTAAATAACTTTCTAAAAAAATCAATTAAATACATAATACTTTCCTCCTAATTAATATTTCATTAGCCATTTGTAAAATTCTAAAAACTCGATAAACACTATATTTTTTTATGCTTAGTTTTTCTTCGCTTCACTAACAAGGGATTCTTACTCCTTGTGATTATAGATACTGCTATTATTCAATCTTTACCGCTTTTATTTTTTTACAATCGCCTAAATATTTTGTTATTACTTTTAATTATACCATATAAAATAAAGTTTTTTTCAAATTTTATTTAAACGAAAAACAGAGTAAAAAAATATAGAGGCAAATAAACTTTATCAAATTTTTTTAATTAAATCCTTTTTATTTTTAATTTTAAATTTATATTTTTTTCATAAAAATTTCAAAAAAATTCTTTATCTTCAGACAATTTTTTTCTCAAACAGATCCTTCCGATTTTGAATAGTTTTTTTCAATAGACTTTGTTAACCGATATTCATCAATCTTAGCATGATTTCCGCTTCGCAAGACTTCTGGAACAGTATAGCCATCAATTTCCACAGGTCTTGTATACTGTGGAAATCCCAAAAAGCCCGTTATAAAATGAGTCAGTTTCAAAAGATTCCTTTTTTTATTACGCCTTCTTTTTATACGGATTACAGAATCCATGATTACAAGAGATGGCAAATCTCCGCTGCTCAGCACATAATCGCCAATGGAAATTTCTTCATCTACAAATTTATCAATTACTCTTTGGTCTAATCCTTCGTAACGCCCTGAAATAAGGACAATTTCCTCTTTTTCTGAAAGTTCTGTAACTTTTTTTATGGGTCAGTTGTTTCCCTTGCGGAGATAAGAAAAATTACGTAAGGCTTTTTCTGAATTTTCATTATTTTTCATTGCTGTAAAATTTCGTAGTTTTCGTAAAAGAAGTTCCAGTAGGCTTCTGGCTTTAGAACCATTCCTGCACCGCCACCAAAAGGGATGTCATCCATCTGGCTATGCTTATTTCTGGCATAATCTCTAATGTTTACGATATTAAAATTGATGATGTCCTTATCACTTGCTCTTTTTTTAGGATTGTTTGTGATAAATATTGCTCAAATAATTCTGGAAATAATGTGAGTACGCTAAATTTCATTGATTTTACTCCTTTTTATAATAATTTTTAAAAAAATAGAATTTAATGACACATCTAATAAAAATTATATTAGATTTTTATTATTCTCGCATTCCATCAATTAGAGTTACTTCAATTTTCCCATTTGGAAAGTCAATTTTTTTGTTACAAATTCATCAATTAGCGGGATCATGATTTCTTTTTTTAGTATCAATATCTTCGATAATTAAAATGTTATGAGCAGCGGTTTCCATTACATCAACAATTTCACCGATTTTATTGTTTTCAGAAAATACTTCTAGTCCAAATAAATCCTTTACATAAAAAGTCATCTTCACTTTTTTTCCGGCAATAAATCACGTCTAATTTTAACTTTATAGCCATTTAGTTCCTTTTGCACTGTCGACATTGCCAATTTCTTCAAAAATCTAAAAATTGCTTTTTCATTTAGTCTTTTTACATTTTTTTACAGTAAGCAATCTTTTTTTTGTCATCTTTTTCAAGAAGAACACGCTCATTTTGAATAAGTTCGATGTTTTTCAAAAAAATTGAGTTAATTTTTGACACTTCCCCGTAAATGGTGTGTTCCAACAATTGTTCCTATATTTACTAAGTTTTCCATTATTTACTATTATTTCTCGCTTTCTTAATTTTTTTATTTTAATTAGATTTCCTTTTTTAATTTTGTAAATTTTCTGCTATCTTCAGCAATTATTTTCAGATCATCCAGGTCAATTCCATCAAAATTACCTGCAACTGCTGAAATTACCCCTTCCAAAAACGGAGCATCTGCAATTTTAGCTTCAACTTGCCCTTCCAATTCCTTTATTGCCTTAACTGCATTAAATACAGAACTTCCCATATCGACAAAGACAAGCACTCCTGCTCCCTTGTCAGCACGGATTATAGCCTGCTTTACATTTTCAACATTTGTTCCATAAACTTCTCTTTTCGCATTTCCTCCATTTTCCAAGGCAAAATCCTCTTGCTTGAACACTTTTACAAAGCTAATAACTTCTTCTGCAAGTGTATTACTGTGGCTGACTACTACAATTCCTACTAGTCCTTTATTTTTTGCTTCCATATTTCTGTTCATTCTCTCCTTCCAGATTTTCTATATATTTTTTATTAATTTAATTTTCGCCTAGCAGCCTATCTAAAACTATTGAGACAGCACTTCGACACACAAATGATTATATTGGGTTTTTCCACGGATTGGCTCTAAAATTTTGTAGGACAAATCCATAATTTCACTTGTAAGTCCCCATCCAGTTCCAAATAAAATTAAGTATGGAGTGTCATCTTCGACTATTTCCCTGCCTAAATCAGCATATCCTACAGTATTTGGGAAAAATTTTTTTGCTGAAGTTGTAATGATTTTTTTGGCTTTTTTTCCTTCGATTTTTCTCAATTGTTTCTACTGCACTTTGGACAGAATCTTCAAGTTCTGTATTTTCAAAAGGCTTCATTTCGATTTTTTTGTTAAATTCTATTCCGTTTCCTTCAGTCCAGTAGCCGATTATTCTGCCTGTCAGCTCCTTCTGGGCATCAACTGGAGTAATTATGAAATATTTTTTTATATCATAAGTTCTGCATGTTCTGGAAATGTCGTGTATATCAAAGTTTGTAACGGAAGTCGCTACAACTGCGTTATTTTTTTATTGTATACAGGATAGTGGACAAGTCCCACATATATGTTATCTCTCATTTTTTTGTTCCTTTCTTGTTTTTTTGATTTTTTTTATTTATTTCGTATTTGTCTATAGCCACGTATTTTTTTTCATTTTTTTCCTTATAAGCCAGAGCCATAATGAATAAAAGCACAGTCTGTATCCAAAAAATCGCAAAATCAGTAAAATTATGAACTACAATCCCAGCAATTAAAGCAATTTTTAAGACATTATTTCTGTCGTTTCTTAAAATATCGTATAAATATCGTAAAAATACAGTAAGCAAAGCTATCGTTCCAATTAATCCGTAGCTTAAAAGCAATTCTACCAATGCATTATGCGAATGTGGATACACGTAATTCGTAAATTTATAGTAAAAAAAGTTTCCGTGTCCGTATAAAAGATTCGTTCTTTTGAAAATTCTAATTGCCATATCAATAATTTCTACTCTTAGCCAAAAATACTCTATTAGCGTGCTTTCTCGCAAAAATGGAAAAACTCCTGAAATTACTCCTAAAATATATGACAATAGCATTAAAATTAATCCTGCAAAATATCTTCTTTTCAAAAAATAGAAAAAAAGTACAAACACTCCAAGAATTACTGCAATTAGCGATGACCTTGAGCCTGTTATCAGGATTGTTAAAATATTCATAATAAATACAGCAAAAATTAATTTTTGACCTTTTTTTCAAAAAGTAAAATATAAATTTATAATTGCCGACATCATCATAATGCTTCCAAGATAATTTGGATTAAAATATGCAAAAATATCCTACTCTGTTATGCGTGAATAGAAATTCACCAATTCCAATAAAAAGCGATATTCCAGAAAATTTTGCCATCCATTCCAAATTATTTTTTTAAATTCCACATCTACAATCAATGTATAATAACGTCCAACTATAATGCACAAAAAAATATTGGAATTGCTATTAATCCCAGAATATTTTTTTGTAAAAAGGCAGATGTTATAAGGGAAAAATCCAAGAACAATTCCCACAGTAATAAGCGATTTATCTTTAAATATCTTTTTTTATATTCGCCAGTTGTAAAAAAATATTTACTAATATTAAAATGCTAAATAAAAATAACTAGAGCATAATGCACAAAAAAATCGATGCACCTAAAAGTAAATATAACTTTTCCAGATATTTCTGTCTTTTCTCAATTTCCAAGGTTCCTCCTTTAATTTTAAAAAAATTTATAAAACTCCCTGCTCAAAAAGCATAAGGAGTATATTTTCCACTTTTCGTATCAACGCTTTTTTTATAATTTTTTTCTTACTTCATCAGCATTTTCAAACGTAAAAATCCAGCCTCAATTCATCCAAATCCAGTTCATAAATCTCATCTAGCCTTGGAATCAAATTCATCGGCTTATCCAAATAAAAGCTCAATATTATCCAATTCATTTTTCACAATTTTATACTTATCATAAAATTCTCCTTCCAATTCTTTGTAATTCTCATCAAAAAAATTTTTATGTTCAATATACATTCCCTTTTAGATAACCGTAAATCACAAGACCCTTTTTCAATTTATCAGATTTTTATGTTTTTTTAACTGTCGATAGCTTAATTCTGGCGATAAAAAAATACGGTTTCTAAATTTTTTTAAAGTTAGAAAAACATTTCAATTGTATGATTATTGAAAACGTTTAAGTTCCAATCTAAGGACTGCCCTCTTGCTCCAGTTTTTTTTCTCCCATGATTGCCTGATAAAGGTTAGAAACTAAATTTGTTCCAATTTTTTTATTTTATCTGTTTTTGGACAAGTTCTTTTCTTTGGCAACATCAAACTGTTTTTCGGTAAATTTTTTTGTTATTCCCGTTTCACGACAGGCTTTTTCCTGCTCATCATTCGCAACAAGTGCTGAAATAACAGGCCTTTTTCTTATTTTCTGTATTTTCATTTTCCTTGCTTTCAGAATTTTTTTATTTAATTCAAAAATCATATTTTTCGCTCAGCAGCTGTTCTTTTATATGATTCCAGCAATTTTTTTCCAAAAAGTTCTGAAACACATTCCCTTTTCAAATTTTTTTCAGTTCACTAAAGGGAATAAACGAAGTTCCATCATAGTCAATCTGAATTTTTCCCAAGCTCAAAAGTTGTATCCCTAACTCTCCAATTTTTTTCGGCAATTTGCTCCTTTGTAATTAATTTTCTGGCATCCTGCTCGATAATATTCCCTTTTTTTCGTAACAGAAATTATCTCATTTTTTTCAAGTTTTCAATTTCCAGTGTAAGTTCAATTTCCTGCCCTTTTTTTGCCAGCAATTTTGCATTAACAGCCGCATATCTTTTTGGAAACCTTTATATTATGAATAATTCTGTCGTTAATCTCTTTAGAATAATTTTTTTATAAATGTACTTTGTCCCTTTTGGCAATTTTCCAATGGAAATAATATCATATTTATCAGCTTTTTGAAGTTTTTTTCTTCAGCTTTTTTTATCATCGTTTTCCTTGCCTTTACTTTTTGGGATTCTGTTTTTTTATTTTTTTCTTTTCAGAATCTTTTTTTCCAAACTCCCTATTCTCGTTATTTCCATTCTCATAAAGCTTCAATAATCCGAATTTTATTTACATATTCTCCGCCAATTTGTTCAAAAGTTTTCATCTACAAATTGAACTCCATCTCCTAAAAATTAATTCATCATCAATTTTAAAGTTATTTGACTCTCCAATTCTCGCTCCCAGAAAAATATCCAAAAATTTGAAGAATATTTAAAGTTCATAAGTTTGTCATCCAAATAAAAATATCCCTTTGAATATCCACGGTTAAACAGCTTGTAGCTTTCTGTCGGCCGTGGAGTCCCTTTTAAAATATTATCGTAATAACTTACGGTTTCATAAACATATTCGCTCGATTTTTTCCGACCTTCAACTTTTATCGCATCAATTCCAATGCTTTTCAATAAATTAATTTCCTTTTCCTGCAAAAGCTGGTCGTTTGGGCTTAGAAAATATGCACTTTTTCCATTTTCATCTGTAAACTTTTTACGGCAGGAATATGCACAAAGTCCACGATTTCCACTTCTTCCCCCAATAAAGCTGCTTATATAGCAATTTCCAGAATAGGAAATACAAAGTGAACCTGATACAAAGATTTCCAGCTCTATATCAGTTTTTTCACGAATTTTTTTTATTTCTTCAAAGGAAAGCTCTCTCGCAAGACAGACACGAGTTAGGCCCAGTTCCTTTAATTTATTGGCTTCCACGTGATTTGCCACAGTCATCTGTGTACTTCCGTGAATTTTTAAGTTTGGAAAATTTTCCTTTAAAAATTTCACAAATCCAAGATCCTGTACAATAACAGCATCAATTCCGTGTTCATAAACTCTTTTAACATTATTATACATACTGTTAATTTCGCTGTCCTTCAAAATCGTATTCAAAGTCATAAGCGTCTTAACCCCACGTGAATGAGCATAGTCAATCCCATCAAACACTTCCTGCATAGCCAAATTCTCATTATTCCTTCTAGCCCCAAATCCTTTCAGTCCAAAAAAATACCTCATTAGCTCCAGCCTTCACCGCCGCAACTAATTTTTCATAATTCCCTCGCCGGCGCCAAAATATTCATTTTTTTATTTTTTTCCAAAATCCATTTCCTGTTTCAACTTAATTTTCTCTCCATTTTTCCCAAATTTTTTTCATTTTTTTATATTATAGCAAATTTGCTATTTTTTCCAATTTATTTTTTTCTACTTTGACAGAATAAAAAAATTTTTAATATAATTTTCATTGATAAATATGTTTGACAACCTAAGTTTTTTTATCTTTAAAAAGTTCAATTTTAGACCGATTTAATTATATTATCACTTGACATTATTAGACCTGTTCGATAACTACACAAACTTAGAATTTAATAAAAATAAATATCTTGAAGCAAGGGGTTAAGACCCCTTGTATAGATAAGAAAAACTTAGACTTATCGAACATATCTATTATCAAAACATTTTATAAACTCTCCCACTTTTTAAATTTAAATAATAATTAATATTTATTAAATATTTATATAAAATATTTGAAAAAAATATTTGCCATTATGATATAATATAATGAAACAGAAATATTTTTTTGGATTGTTTTTCATATTAAATGTGCTTTGAAAGCTGGATTTAAAGGAGATGAGAGGTTGTTTTGAACTTAACTTTGGTTGATTTTTTTATTAATTTGATTTTAAAAAAATGATAACCAGAGCTGATTTTTTTAGAGCTATAAAATATGAATTTAGATTCCAAAATAAACAAAGCGATACTATTTTCCCTGTTGGAATCATAGGGTTTTTCAAAGAATAAAAAGATCTTTGTCTATTTTTTTCAAATAGTTTTTAGTATCAAAAATTTAGTAAGTTATTGTAAAAAGCAAATAAATTATTTATAATATTTAAAAAAATATTACTTTTTAATAGATAAAATGTAGAATATGCGGTATAATATCTCTGATGAAAAGGAGGTGATTATATATGTATTTAACATTAAAACAACAAGTAAAAACATCTTAGTAAAAAGAGTTTAGGAATTTAAAATATTTATCTCATATAGCCAAGAACTTAACTAATGAAAGTTTATATACAATATTAGACAATATTATTTCAATAAGAAAAAAAGTATTTAAGTTATAACGAAAACTATAAAAATACTTAAAAAAATAGTGAGAACTATAAGAAGTTAAATTCTAATATGGCTCAACAAATTCTAAAAGAAGTAGACGGAAGCTTCAAATCATTTTTTGGACTTTTAAAACTTGCTAAGAATGGTCAATATAATGGTAAAATAAAATTACCTAAATATCTTGCTAAAGATGGATTTACAACTCTTGTTATAGGTTTTGTAAGATTAAAAGATGATATGCTGATAGTTCCTTATTCAAATTCATTTAGAAAGACACATAAGGAAATCGCAATAAAACTACCACCAGTATTAAAAGGCAAGAAGATAAAAGAGATTAGAATAATACCAAAACAACATTCTAGGTACTTTGAAATTCAATACATTTACGAGGTAGAAGAAGTTCAAAGGGAATTAAATAGAGAAAATGCACTAGGAATAGATTTAGGTATAGATAATCTTTGTACTTGTGTAACTAACAATGGAGCCTTCATTCATAATAGATGGTAGAAAAATTAAAAATCTATTAATCAATACTATAATAAGATAAATGCAAAATTACAAAGTATAAAAAGATAAGCAAAAGATTTCCCGCACAACATTAAGACAAAAAGCGAATAGCCAGAAAGAGAAATAATCGTATAGAAGATTATCTTTCAAAAAGCAGCGAGAATAATATTAAATTATTGTCTTAATAATGATATAGGAAAAATTGGTTCTAGGATATAATGAAGATTTTTCAAAGAAATTCAAATATTGGAAGTATAAATAATCAGAACTTTGTAAATATACCGTATGGAAAAATTAAGAGATAAATTAATATACCTATGTAAACTATATGGAATAGAATTTAAAGTCTGCAAGAAGAAAGTTATACATCAAAAAGCAAGTTTCTTTGATGGAGATGAAATCGATATATGATAAAGAAAAATCAAAAAGAATATATATTCAGCGGAAAAAAAGAATAAAAAGAGGACTGTATCAAACAAGTAAAGGCTGTCAATTAAATGCAGATTGTAACGGAGCATTAAATATATTAAGAAAAAAAGTAAAGTTGTGGACTTAAGTGTCCTATACAATAGAGGTGAGTTTGAATACGCCTAAAAAGAATAAGGGTAGTGTAAAAGTTTATCAAACTTCTTAGAAAAATTTTTTTGAATATTTTTAAAGATTTTAGAACCCTGCGACTTTAGTCGTGGGAGGTTCAGTAAAAGTCTTCTACTTTTACAAATAACTATCAAAAATTTAGAAAAAGGAGATTAGAAATGACAAACAATTTAAGAAAGGCAAAAAGACTTATGCTCATTTGCTAAAAAATGCAAAGATTTTAAGTATACAGATTCAGCATTAATTACATTTTTGATTACAGGTGCTATTGCTATAAACATTGCAAGCAACTTGTTTTCTGCAGAAACGAGCAAAAGCATCGAAAATCAAAAACAAGTCATCACTACATCAATAAAGGACATACACAATCAATTCACGGAAGTCCGAAAAGAAAACGACAGACTTCTAAAAAAATCAAATATGGAACTAATTAAGCTAATGGAACAAGGAGATCATGTAGTAAAATCACCTTGGTCAAGCTGGCAATATGGAGTCAATAATTTTTATAACGACTGGCACGGCACATACAAAGGCTACGGAGGTAAAACAGGAAATACAAAATACATAAGAAATCCAAATGACAAGTTTGGAACTTATTCTGGAGGAAAATACGGAGTTACAACTTTGAAAAGAAACGTAATAGAGCCTGTTTCAACTATACCAGTAAATGCCGCAGTAAGACCAAAGGACATTCACAAAACTCCTTTAAATCTTAACCTGCCAATAATCGAGCCACCACAAAAGCCAAATTTGAATATAAGTGTATCGGAACCTGCTAAAATAGATGAAATAAAAGTTAATGTTCCTACAATTACTGTGACACCACCTGTGGTAAGTACAGATGTATTTACTGATTATGATTTCGATCGGGAATCCGCTGGTAAACCTGCGGATCTTTTGCAAGGTCAAGCAATAAAAATATTTGATGGGAATCATAATGTTTATTATGCTGGATATAAACCCGAATACAATGGTAGAGATTTTTCAAAGAAAAATGGAACTTTTATAAATAAAAATGGTATAATAAATACCGCTTCAAATCAAGATACTGAGTTTACTGGAGGTAGAACACCTAATATAATTTATGCTCATGGTGAAGACTATCTTTCGGGCAAACACTTTGAATTGAGCAATTTTGATATACACGTAGCTGGTGGTAGTACTAATAGAAAAAATGTAACTGGTGAAATTGGAATACATACAGTTGCTAATGGAAAAATAGAAAATGTGAATGGATATTTGTATGGTAAAGCTGCATTTATTTCACTTGAAACTTGGTGGGCTGGAAAAACAGAATTAACAAGTGTTAAGTTAGATGTAAAAGGAGAGCAGAATACAGTATTTTTTATTTTTCCAACAATATACCAAGAGATAACACGTAACAATCGAGGTGCATATTATCAAAGAGGAGAATTTGTGGGAGATTTTTCTGCTGATATAGCTTCCAAAAAAAATATAATATATTCTATACTAGGGGCTTCAGGAAGTTATGGAATAGATAGTAACGGAACTTATAGATTAGAAGGTGCAGGTAACTTAGTTTATGCAGGTTTAGGATATTCAGCAGATTTCTCTAAATTTGCTGGAACAGGAATGATAAGAGGTGGTTCAGCAACTAATTGGAAACCATTTATAAAATTAACACAACCTGTGGAATCTTATGGAGATAGCAATGTAATCTTATTCTTTAACAATACTTTATCTTCATCAGCTAGTCAAAAACCATGGCTATCTAATTTACCTCAAGCGCAAGCTAGTATTGAAAAAGATAACTGGAATAAAACAACAATAGGTATTTATCAAGGTGAAATAGAAGCAAGAGCTAATATAGGTGATCAGGCACAGAAAGATGCAACTAAAACTACTCAAACAACAGATGGTAATACAGAAGGTAATAAGCATTATGTTGAAAAGAACGTGGGAGTTTATGCAAAATCTGGACAAAGAGACGGTATTAAGCCATCTAAAGATTTAGGAGCTGAAACTAGTAAAACTAATGGTGCCAAATTTGATAATGATTTAATACACAATTTACAAATAAACAATGCTGAAATAACATTCGGAAAATACTCTAAAGATGGAATTATGCTAGCTTCAGAAAATGGAACTGTTATGGATGTCTTGATGCCGACTAATCCTACGATTGTAACAGCAATGGGATCATCTGTTAAAGATTATTCTGGCACAACTGCTCCAACATCTTCTTATAATGATACTAATAATAAAGCGGCAACAGGAACAATAATTGCTTATTCTAAAGGAACATGGAATAAAGGAAATTATTATAATAATCAAATGCAATCGAATGACGCTATAGCATTACAAGGAAAAGGAAGTGAAATCAACATAGGAAAAGATGTTGAGTTGTCAGCAAGATACAGAGAAGTTACAACAGATGATAACAAAAATAAGTCAAAATCATATCCAATAGCTTTTGCTGCAATGGATAAAAGGTAAAGTAAATGCTTACGGAAATACAATAGCTCATGGATATGGTTCTATAATTGGATATGCTTCTGGTGAAGGAGAAGTGACTAACTATGGATCTGTTACTGCAACAGATGATGCGGCATCAAATGATGACGACACTAAAAAATACCTTTACACAAATATAGGAGGATATGCTACAGGTCCTGGAAGTAAAGTAACTTTAGGTTCAAATTCAACAACTTCAAAAGTAACAGTATCAACTTATAATGGAGATGAAAACAGTAAATCTAAGGCAATAATAACTCCAGCACCAACAACATCAACTATTTACGGAATAGGAGCATTAGCTGATCGTGATGGAGAAGTTGTTTTAAGAGGGACAACTAATATTAACACAGGTACAAGTGGCGGATTGCTTGCTTTAAACGGTGGTAAAGTAGAATATGAAGGCGGAACAATAACTCATAAAAATAATGTAACTTTAGGACCATCAGTTAACGACCATGATAATACGACACCGTTTTATGCTAAAGGAGATAGTTCTAATGGATCAATTGTGTTTACAGGATCAACAACTTTGGATATGTATGATGGAGTACTAATTACAGGACAAGAAACTGATTATAATTCATCAACTACAGGTACAGAAATGTATAGAGGGCTAGGAAATGTATATGTAAACTTACAAAGTGACAATGTTACAATTGGAGCATTTAGCGGATTAAATAATTTAACTTGGGATAGTCAAACAGATGCAAGTCATACATACATAAATGGACTACCTGGAATTACTAAATTCAGCGGAGGTACTATAACTACAAATAATCATTCATACAAGAGTATTTTGACGGATGGAAAATTAAATGTTACTTCAACAAAAATTGAGCTGGATAGTGCTGCAGACCAGTATAATAAAATACAAATGGCAAATGAAGTTGTAACAATTGGAAATACAACAAATGTTACAGGAAATGTATCTTCAGCTACTATAAAAGGTCAAGGGACTTTCAATGGGATCTCTAAAAAAACAGCTACTTCAAATGCAACAACAGGATTTAATAATGAAGGAACAATAAGTGTCACAGGAGGAACAACAACTTCTGGTATTGCTGGAATGAATGTAAGTTATGGAACAATTAACAACGGAACATCTGCAGGGTCAAATGCGCTTCAGTAACAATTGATAATGGTGCTGGACTTTACGGAACTAACGGAAGTAAACTTGTAAATAATGGAAAAAAATTACTGTTGCTTCTGGAGCAGGAATAGCTGGAATTGGAACAGGACGTACAAAGCAAGAATACGGAACAGATGTTAAAAATTCTGCAACATTAGGAGGAACTAAAACAGTAGAAATAGAAAATCATGGAACAATAAATGCAGCAGGGACAGGTTCAATAGCAATTTATGCTGAAAATAATACAAATGCACCTAAAGCCAATGTAACTGTATCAAGCGATAAACAACTAACCGTTGGAACAGATGGAGTAGGAATTGCAGTAGTTTCGACTACACCTACACCAATGTTAGTTAATCATGGAACTTCTGATGAAGGTGGTACAATCACGGTAACTGCAGCAGGAACAGGATCTGATATTAAAACAGGAGTAAACGGAAAAGGTATCTATGCCCAAAATTCTGATATTACTTTAACAGGAAACTACATAATTGAAACACCTGAAAAAGGTATTGGTATCTTCGCCTCAAAAAACACAAATGTAACCGGAACTCTTGAATATAAATACAACGGAAGCACAACAGGAACAGGAATGGGTATTATTTATGACCAGTTAGGAGTAGCATCGCATACTAACAATGCAAATGTAAAACTTACAAATACCACAAACACAACAGGCGGAATGATAGGAGTTTATACAACAGCTGGGACAGGAAATACTCTTACAAATAATGGAGATATTACTGGTTCATCGACAGCACTTGAATTTGGTATTGTGTCAGATGGAGCAGATATAATTAATAAAGGAAATATAACATTAGGAAATGCAGCATTACAGGAAAATGCAAATGTCGGTATTTATGCAAAAACTAAAAATACGATAACTAATGATGGTAAAATTACTGTTGGAGATAATGCAATAGGAATTTATGGATATAATATTAACAACAATACAGGAAGCATTAAGGCTGGAGATAACGGAGTTGCAATCTATACTCAAGGAGACGGTACAGTAAACTTTGAATGCAAATTCTAAAATTACAGTAGGAAAAGATCAAGCTGTAGGCGTTTATGCAGTTGGAGCTAATCAGCACATTAATGCAAATGCAGGATCTAGCATGACAATTGGAGATAATTCATTTGGAATTGTAAATCTTGGAGCAGGAAATACTGTAGCATCTAATACAGCAAATCCAGTAACTTTGGGAACAGATGCAGTTTATGTTTATCAGAATGATAATAAGGGAACTGTGATTAATCACACTCCATTGACATCTGCAGGAGATAGAAATTACGGCCTTTACGGAAATGGAAGCATATACAATGATGGAGTAATTGACTTTTCAAATGGTATTGGAAGTGTAGGAATGTATGCAACTACCGGCGGAACTGCGACAAACCTTACTGGAGGAATAATAAAAGTTGGAGATTCTGATACTAACAGAAAAGAATACGGTGTAGGTATGGCAACAGGATATTATGATGACAACCCATTGTCACCAACATACAGACAAGTTTCTAATCAAGGAACTATTATAAATCAAGGAACTATTGAAGTGAGCAAACCTGACACGATAGGTATGTATGCAGTAGGTTCAGGATCTAAGGCAATTAACTATGGAAACATCAACCTTATGGGAAGTAAAACTGTTGGAATGTACATTGACAGAGGTGCAGTCGGAGAAAACTGGGGAACTATCCAGACAACGGCAAGCGGACTTACATCAGCAAAAGGAGTTTATGTAGCTAACGGAGGTTATATCAAGAATTACGGAGTGATAAATATTGCGGCTTCAGATAGCCAAAGTGCAGGAATTTGGACAGATAATGCAGATCACGCTGAAGAAAATGCAAATGGAATAAATCCTGTAACTCTGACAAGCCAGACAGGAACTTCAACACCAAGAATGAAAGTGGCTACAGCAAGTGACATGAAGGAAATGGGAGGAATAGTAGTAAAAGTTCCGCCTAAAGCTGCAGTTCCTACCGTGGCAGATGCACAAGGAAATATAATTCCAATATATAAACTAGATACAGATGTTGCAGTACCACAACCTGCTGAAGTGATAATAAAAATCACCATCAGGAGTTACACCGATAAATCTTTCAGCAAGCGACTACTATATGAATTTTCCATCATCTTCAGAAATCTCAAGTATAGGAATGTATGTAGATACTTCAGGAGTTAATTATACAAATCCTATTCAAGGATTGAATTACCTAACAGGATTGACTGATATTAACTTGCTGTTCGGGGCAGAGGCTACAAGATATACCACTGCAAAGGCAATTGAAGTTGGAGATAACATTTTGAAACCGTATAATGATGCTTTGAAAGGGGTTGTAACAGGAGGGACTATGTTAAATATAATCTCGTCAAGCTTGACTTGGATGGCACAGCCTACCAAAAACCCTGTAACAGAACTTCTTGACAAGCTATACTTGATTAAGGTTCCTTATACAGTATATGCAGAAAAGAATGACAGAAATACATACAACTTCTTGGATGGACTTGAACAACGGTATGGAGTAGAAGGACTGGGAACAAGAGAAAAACTGCTGTTTGACAAGATAAGCAGCCTAAATGGCGGAGAAGGGCATATTTTGGCTCAGGCATTTGATGAGATGAAAGGACATCAATATGCAAATATTCAGCAAAGAACAAATGCTACAGGGAAATTCTCTTGACAGCGAGTTCAAATACTTAAAGGACGAATGGAGAAATCCAACTAAGCAAAATAACAAAAATAAAAAGCATTTGGTTTAAGGGATGAATATAATACTGACACACCTGGAATCATTGACTATAAGAGCAATGCCTACGGGGTAGCTTATGTCCATGAGGATGAAAAGATTAAGATGGGAAATTCTAGCGGATGGTATGCAGGAGCTGTAACAAATAGATTCAGATTCAAGGATCTAGGACATTCGACAGAAGACCAGACAATGATAAAAGCTGGAATATTTAAGACAATGTCACCTAAAAAGGATTATAACGGAGCACTGCAATGGACAGTTGCAGGAGATGTATTCGCAGGAATTAATAACATGAAACGTAAATTCTGGATAGTTGATGATACATTTGAAGCTAAATCTACATACCATACTTATGGAGCGGCTCTTAAAAATGAGCTTGGCTATGACATAAGAATGAGCGAGAGAACACATTTAAGACCATACGGGGCCTTGAAAATGGAATATGGAAGATTTAGCAACATCAAGGAAAATGATGGAGAAGTTAGATTAGAAGTAAAAGGAAATGACTATTTCTCAGTAAAACCAGAAGCTGGATTAGAGTTTAAATATATTCAGCCGCTTGCAGTAAGAACAAATTTGACAGTAGGAGTTTACAGCTGCTTATGAAAATGAGCTTGGAAAACTGCAAAATAGAAATCAGGCGAGAGTAAGATACACAACGGCAGACTGGTACAATCTTGAAAAGGAAAAGGAAGATAAGCATGGAAATGGTAAATTTGACTTGAATATCGGAGTTGACAATACTAGATTTGGTGTTACAGTGAACGCTGGATATGATACTAAGGGAAATAATATTCGAGGTGGAATTGGATTTAGAGCAATTTATTAATTTTAAGTTTAACAAGGGATATTAGTCCCTTGCTTGCTGTATATGAAAAAAACTTTTTGGAATAAAAAAATTTTTTAAAAAAATCATTTAAAAAAATTCTAAAAAAATAGGGTATAATTAATTATAGAAAAAAATATAAAATTTTTTTAGGAGGAGAAAATGAAAAAGAATTGTAACAATTTTTTTAGTGTAATTTTTGCACTAATGTTAATCGCATCTTGTGGAAATAAGCCAGCTACTGGAGAGCAGGTAAAAGATGGAAAAAAACTTTTACTGATTCAACAAATTCTAAAAAAATCTGTTGCAGTAGTTTACTCTACAGGTGGAAAAAGGTGACAAATCGTTTAATGATGCAACTTTTTAGAGGATTGCAAAAAGGCTCAGAAGGAACTTGGGATTTCTTTTTAAAGAATATGAGCCAAAAGATCCAGCGACAGAAGCAAAAGAATGCTTTGACACAATTTGCAGAAACTGGAGAATTCGACTTGATTATCGCAGTTGGTTATACAATGAAGGATTCACTAGTTGCAGTAGCAAAAAGCATTCCCTGATCAAAAATTTGCAATAATTGATGAAACTGTAACTGGTCTTCCAAATGTTGCTTCTATCTTGTTTAAAGAACATGAAGGATCATTCCTTGTAGGTGCATTAGCTGGAATGATGGACAAGACAGGAACTATTGGATTTGTCGGAGCAAATGAATCTGAACTAATTAACAGATTTTTATGCTGGATATGCACAAGGTGCAAGATATATAAAAACCTAGCATCAAAGTTTTACCTGTTTATATCGGAGGAAGCAATTCTTTCAATGACCAGGCATCAGCTAAAAGCAAAAAAACAGAAACATTAATTCAACAAGGTGCAGACATAATTTATCACGCAGCTGGAGCAAGCGGACTTGGGAGTATTCCAAGCAGTTAAAGAAAAAAATGTTTATGGAATTGGTGTAGATTCTAACCAAGATTCCCTATATCCTGGAACAATCTTAACTTCTATGATGAAATATGTTGACAATGCAGTATTTGATGTTATAAAATCTACTGTTGAAGGAAAAATTTCCAAGCAAAAAGTCCAAACTTTTCGGAATCAAGGAAAATGGAGTAGGAACTACAGACTTTGAATTTACAAAGGATAAAATTGGTGAAGAAAACATCAAACGTCTTGAACAAATTAAACAAGATATTAAAGATGGAAAAAAATTGTAGTAAAACCTTCAATATAATTTCAAAGCAATAAATATAATTATTTGACATCTATATTAGATAATATTTCTTTAAATTCAAAAAAATTACCAACGGCTGTTTTAGAATTGATATAAAAAAATTAAATATCATTCTTTTTACAGCCTTTTTCTTTATTAGAAAAATTTAAAAATTAAATAGGAGATGATTTTATGAGAGCAGTCGACATAATTCAAAAAAAGCGTGATAATAACGAACTTTCAGAAACGGAAATTGAATTTTTTTATTAAATGGGTATTTATCGGGAAATATACCCGATTATCAGATGGCGGCATTTCTTATGGCTGTTTATTTCAACGATATGACAAAAAAATGAATTATTAAAATTTACAATGTTAATGCGAGATTCTGGAGATACTATAAAATTTGACGGAATAAACAGGTTTCTTGTGGACAAGCACAGCACTGGCGGAGTTGGCGACAAAGTTACAGTTATTCTTTCTCCCATTTTATCGGCACTTGGAATGGCAAATGTAAAAGCTATCTGGAAAAGGGGTCTTGGACATACTGGCGGAACAATTGACAAATTTGAATCAATTCAAGGCTTTAAATTTTCAACGAGAAAAGAAGAAATTACAAAAATTGCCAACAAAACTGGAATTGGTCTTATGGGCTACAGCAATAAAATTGTCCCTCTTGACAAAAAATTATACTCTTTACGTGATGTTACAGCAACTGTTCCAAGTATTCCGCTAATTGCAAGCAGCATTATGAGCAAAAAAACTGGCAATTCATTCGGATGTTATAATTCTTGATGTAAAAAGTTGGAGATGGAGCTTTTTATGAAAAAAATTTGGATCAAGCTAAAAAAATTAGCAGAACGAATGATGGAAATTGGCAAAAGGAGCAGGCAGAAAAAGTTAAGGTTGTGCTTAGCAATATGGATGAGCCGCTGGGATATGCAGTTGGAAATGCGAATGAAATTATTGAGGCGATAGAATTTTTAAAAGGGAAACTGTGCTGATGATGTGAAAAAAGTTGTCTATACAATCGCAGGTCTTGCATTAAAGGAAAAAGGTGAAATATCAGAACTTTGTGAGGCTTATGAAAAAAATAGACAAAGTTATAAAAAAATGGAAGCGCATTACGGATATTAGGTGAATTTATTGGAGAAAGCGGCGGAAATAAGGAACTTGTAAATAATTATGATTTGCTTCCAAAAGCCAAATATAAAATGGAAATTTTTTTCTGAAAGTGCAGGATATAAAAAAAGAATAAAAAAACAGAAAAAAATTGGGAAAGGCTGCAATGATTATTGGGGCTGGACGTGCTAAAAAAAGGAGATGAGATCGATCATTCGGCGGGAATAAATATTTTTTTAAAAAGGCAGGAGAAAAAAATTGCAAAAAAATGAAAAAAATTGCTGAAATTTACTATAACGACAATAAAAAAATATAATCGAATCTCAAAAATATGGTCTTGGAGGCTTTTGAACTGACTAAAGAAAAAAAGTTGAAAAAAACCAGAAGCTATTTTAGAAATAATTGAATAAAAAAACTACACTCTATACTATTTTTCCATTTAAATAGCAGATAAATCATAAATTTTTGCAAGGGGTCAAAAACCCCTTGTTTAGCGTATATAATCTCTGTCTTTTAAATAGGTTTAGTATTAAGTGTAGTTTCTATTAATCAAATACTTTTATTTTTATACATTTCTTCTTTCACGTTCTCTTCTTTCTCTTCGTGAAAGCGGACGTCTTGGTTTGTTTGCCGCATCATTTGGAACATCGTCACCAATCATTTCATTTTCATTATGTTCGTATTTTTACATTTGAAACTTCTTCATGTGTCAAATTATTTGTATCTTCTTCGCTACGAACTCTTAGTTTAAGGATAAATGAACTTGTTTCACGTTTTTATTGCATCTATCATTTCATTATAAACATCAAAAGCTACGATTTTATAATCGTGAATTGGATTTCTTTGTCCATAAGAACGCAATCTTATTCCTTCACGCAGTTCTGTCAAATCCTTCAAATGTTGTCGCCATTTGGAATCTAGCACTTCTAACATAATATATCTTTCAATTCTTCTAAATACTTCACTTCCAACAGCTTCTTCCTTTTCATCATAAACTTTTTATCAAGTCATCATAAACTTTGTCAGAAATTTCTTCAGCGCTTGCATCTTGTAAATCTTCTGAAATTTCATATTCAAATGTTTCTTGAAGTTTGTCTGCCAATAAATTAAAGTCCTTTTCTCCATTGCCTTCACCAACGTAAGCTGAATTTACAATATCGTCCACTGTATCTGAAATCATTCCAGTAATCAATTCCTTAAGATTTTCATTTTTCAAAATGGCATCTCTTTGTTCATAGACAACTTCCCTTTGAGTATTGTTTACATCATCATATTCAATAAGGCTTTTTCTTGATGAAAAGTTTCTGCTTTCAATACGTTTTTGCGCATTTTCTACTGATTTACTGATTTGTTTATGACGAATTTCCTCATCTTCGTCAATTTTTAACATTTTCATCATTGCTTTTAACTTATCTCCACCAAACAATCTCATCAAGTCATCATCTAGCGACAAATAAAATTCAGATGTTCCTGGATCTCCTTGACGTCCAGCACGTCCTCTTAACTGATTGTCAATACGTCTGCTTTCGTGTCTTTCAGTTCCTAAAATAAACAGCCCTCCAGCTTCGATAACCCGTTTTTTGTCCTCTTCACATTCCTTCGCATAAGTTTTATAAACATCTTCATATTCTGGTGTTCCCTTAACTGCAACTTTTGTAGCAAAAGACTCTGCATCTCCACCAAGTTTTATATCTGTTCCACGTCCTGCCATATTTGTCGCAATCGTTACTGTTTTAAAACGCCCAGCCTGTGCTATGATTTCCGCTTCTCTTTCGTGATGTTTTGCATTTAATATTTCATGCGGAATTTTTGCCTTTTTAAGAAGTGCTGATACTTCTTCAGAATGCTGTATTGAAGCTGTACCGACAAGAACTGGCTGTCCCTTTTCATAAAGCTCTTCTATTTTTCTTGCAATTGCTTTATATTTAGCATTTTTATTCATATAGATTACATCTGGCAGGTCAACTCTGGCTACAGGTCTATTTGTAGGCACTACAATAACTTTTAACTTATAAATTTGTTTAAATTCATCTTCTTCTGTTTTTTTGCAGTCCCTGTCATTCCAGAAAGTTTTTTTCATACATTCTAAAAATAGTTTTGCAGTGTAATTGTCGCAAGTGTCTGATTTTTCTCCTGCAACTTCCAATTTTTTTCCTTAGCTTCTATAGCCTGATGCAGCCCATCTGAATAACGTCTTCCTTCCATAAGACGCCCAGTAAATTCATCAACTATAATAACTTCATTATCATCATTAATAATATAATCTCTATCTAGTTTAAATAATTCCTTTGCCTTCAATGCCTGTGTCAAAAAAATGTGTCAGTTCAACATATTCTGGCGAATACAAATTTTTCAATTTTCAATATTCTTTCAACATTTTTTTAATCCCTTTATCAGTAATCGTAACCGTATGCGACTTTTTCATCAACTTCATAGTCTTCCCAGTCTTCATCAGGGATAACTGTATTTTTTTCTTATCTTTAATTTCTTCAGTCTTGTAACTTCTTTTTAAGTTTTTTTTAGCAACTTCTGCAAAAGTGTTATACCACTCTGTAGTTTCTTCAGCAGCTCCCGAAATAATAAGCGGTGTTCTCGCTTCATCAATCAAAAATCGAATCTATTTCATCGACAATAACATAATTATGCCCACGTTGAACCTTCTCATCAAGTTCTCCAACCATATTATCTCTCAGATAGTCAAATCCAAATTCATTGTTAGTTCCATAAGTAATATCACAGTTATACGCATTTTTTCTTTGTTCTGGCGTAATATTTCCAACAACAACTCCTGAAGTTAGCCCTAAAAACTCAAAAAGTCCAGCCATAATATCTCTATCCCGCTTTGCAAGATAATCATTAACCGTTACAACATGAACTCCTTTTCCTGGCAATGCGTTTAAATAAATTGCAAGTGTTGACATAAGGGTTTTTCCTTCCCCTGTCTTCATTTCCGCAATGCTTCCCTTTATGCAAAAATCATTCCACCAATAAGCTGAACATCATAATGACGCATTCCCTAATAGTCTTTTTAGCAGTTTCTCTCACTGTCGCAAATGCTTCCACCAATATGTCATCAAGCGACTCCTTTGCCAGTCTTTCTTTAAATTCCACAGTTTTTATGCTGCAGTTTGCTCATCTGTCAGTTTTTTTCAAAAAAATTGGTTCAATTTCGTTAATTTTATTTACCAATTTCTGCATTTTTTTATTTCTCTATCATCTGATGTACCAAATATTTTTTTCTCCTAATTTTTTTAACATATTTTATAATTTTTTTCCTTTCTCATATTAAATTTTTTTCAAATTACATATTAAATCCATTTTATTATAAAAATATTCAGTTTTTTTATTCACGTATCCTCAAATTATTCTCATTCTTTTTTTACTAAAAAAAGCATAAATATCTTTGGGAATTTCCAGAAATTTTTACCATCATCCTGATAATTTTTGTTTACAAAAATAAATAATATCCTGATTCCCTTTAAACAAAAACAAGTTATTATTATTTTTTTCCTTTTCCTTCCTTTTCCCAATCTTTTTCCAGTTCCTGTGTAAAGCGCCTATTATCCCTGCTCTTAAACTGATTAATCTTCACAATCAGATCCCTAATATCTTCATGGCTCAAATTGTTCTCATTTACAAAAAAACACTCAATTTATGGCTAAAAACTAGGCGTTCCTATCAAACTTGAATAAGTCATCATAAAAAAATAATACAAGTCATCACAAGCATTATACTTTTTTTCTTCTATCTATAATCATCTTTTTTTCATTATTATTTTTTTATTCCTCTAAATTAAGTTATATATTTTTAGTCAAAAATTTACTTATTATATCATTTATTATGCCTTTTTGTCTATTGTGCTTATATTTAATATTTTTTTATATTTAATTTTAATTATCTAACTTAAAAATTACGACAATCTATTTCTAAAAATCCTCATACGTAAATCTTCTAATAACTTCAACTCCGCCTTTTTCAGTATAAACCGCAATCGCAGGCAAATTTATCCCATTAAAAGTATTTGTCTTTACCATACTGTAATGTGCCATATCAGTAAAAAAATCAGCTTATCTCCCACTTTTTACCGGCTCATCAAAGGAATAGTCACCAATTATATCTCCAGCAAGGCAAGTAGGCCCTCCCAATCTATAAGTATATTTTTTTCTCCTGGTATTCCTGAACCAAAAAAATAAATGGACGATACGGCATTTCAATTACATCTGGCATATGGCAGGAAGCTGAAGTATCCATCAACAAAATATCCATCTCATTTTTTTGTAATATCCAAAAACTTCTGAAACCAAGAATCCCGTATTTAGTGCAACTGCTTCACCAGGCTCCAAATAAACTTCAACATCATATTTTTTTCTTTAATATAATTTATCCATTTTATAAGTTTCTCAACATCATAATCCGCCCTCGTAATATGATGTCCTCCTCCAAAAATTTCAACCATTTCATATCATACAAATATTTTCCCGAATTTTTTTCAAAAATCTTCAGCACATTTTTCCAAGGCATCTGAATTTTGCTCACAAAGCGCATGAAAATGAAATCCATCTAATCCTTCAAGCTCATCTTCCCTAAAAATTTTTCAAGCGTCACTCCAAATCTGGAAAAATCTTCCCGCTGGATTATAAATTTCTGTTTCAACTTCAGAAAAATTCTGGATTCAATCTAAGCCCGCAACTAATTTTCTTGCCATTTTTTTCTTCAAATTCCCTTACTTTATCTTTAAATTTTCTCCATTGATTAAAGGAATTAAACACAATATGATTTGTAATTTCCATAATTTCATCAAATTCATCTTCCCTGTAAGATGGATTAAAAAAATATGAGTTTCAGTTTTTCTTTCCGTATTTTTTTCAATTCCATTTCCTCATACCCAAGTCTTGCTTCAAACAGCGAACTTGCCGTAGTTCCATTCAAATATTTTCCAATTAGCGGATAAAAATAAAACATTGAAAAATCCCTTTTTGTGCAAGCAATATTTTTACATCCTGTCCTGTCAATTACACTTTTTTTAATATTTCAAGATTTTCTTTTAAGCAATCTCTCATCTACTATAAACGCTGGCGTTGGCAAATTTGTTATATCCATATCAATGTATTTATTTTTTTGGCATTTTTATCATCTCCTT
>BNJV01000052.1_pt1 | contig 47829 bp, 56 predicted proteins | sample 8540591 | NCBI WGS metagenome assembly BNJV01 (sample SAMD00202457, study PRJDB9452) | human saliva metagenome | host: Homo sapiens | reverse complement strand
ATAGCCACGTACGGCGGGCGTTCGTGGGGATGACATCGCGCGTATTCCAGGACGAAGTGGATTGATTCGACAACACCATCGTCCTGATGGGGCCTCGCGGCCCCTGCATCAACGAGACAATCATCCCTGCTCAAACAGCTCAGACACCTCACCCACCGTGACTTTGCTGGACCTCTGACCCAGGACCGTAGGACTGGACGTCTATCTGCCGGTGATCCCAGACGCCTTGGCCTGGTGCCGATCGGCCAGTGCCCAAGGTCATCTCGTGGTCAGTTTCGCAGCTCATCGGGCTCTGAGTCCCAATGGCAGTGATCCTCACCGCATCACTGCCCGCCAAACCCCGGTGGTTCATAAGTGTGAATCCAACAAACTTCCAGACACGAAAAAGTTCGGCTATCGAGATGTTCACAAATTGCGTGACCAGACGTTGCGAAAAGGAGAATTGATATTTTTGTTGATGATCAAAGGTTGTTCCTTCCAACCCACTGACGGTAGAAGTGCGTCTGTGTTTATGCTGCCGACGAGCGCAGCGCTGGAACGTGTTCGGATCACAGATGGGAAGAATGACCGGTAATTATGAATAGAAAGGAGGTATCGCGATGACCTTTGAACCCGGCAACTGCGCTCGAGTGGAAGTTCGCTCGATCCGCAGAATGCTCGGAGCTGCCGTTCTGCGTTGTGGATGGACTCAGCACCAGACTTCGAAGTCGACTTTCATATTTCCAACATACTCGAGCATGTTCTTGATCTCGGCATAATCTCCGCAAGTTTAAACTGGACGGTCTGAAACATGCATCCCAGGCTGCTGCAAATTATCTTGGACGAAAGCGAGATGCACTCTAGTTGAATTGCGCATCGGAACTGCTGAAGATCGCAAAACCAAACGCCGTTATCCGAGAGCACTGAAATGGATACCGCGCTCATGCGCCGATAACCTTCCTGGAGGGGCGTCGATACATTGGCGAAGTGCGAAAACTGAATGTGGCATGGAAAACCACCCCTGAACCAATCGACGGGCGGCAGGAGACGTAAACGATATCATCTCGGTCCCCTGCAACCACATACGAGCTTGATGTACCAGGCAGCACGTGGTTGGATTTTAGAATTTGGTCGATGAAACGATCAAACGCAAAGTGGTAACCACTCAACAAAACGCAAACATTATGCCTATCACGGTTTTAGGAATGGACAAAATGCCTTTCCGGCGCATGTTGCTAATCGAAGTAACCGAGTCTTGTAATTTAAAGTGTTCTTCTGCCACCTTTTCGGCCGGTCTGCAGACAAAAAGACTCGTTTAAATTGGGAAGAACTTAACGAGCGCTCTTGAGCACTTGCAGCTGCGCACGGCCCAACGCCGGTAATCTCTACCCACTGAGGGACATTTCTCATCCCAATGCTAACGATTATCCATTGCTCATGGGTTGCTGGTGGGGAATTTCCCGGCGCTGAATCTCAACGAACGGCAACCGCCATACCCCCGAACAGCAATGGATATTCTTCTCAACTGCCACAAAGACTCGGGGTCACAGTCAGCATATCGGTTGATCTCGGTTAGGACCTGATCTCTCACAGTGAAAACCTCGACGAGGAGAAAAGGCCCTTCAGACACGTCAAAACAACTGCGAACTGGCTAAACGTGAATTGCAGTCCGCGTCTCTTCAGTAATCACATGAGCAAAATATGTGGGAGATCATGAGTCAGGCAGAACTGGTGAGCTTGCCATTAGTCTGGGCTACAGCATTCTCCGCCCGACCTTGTCGAAAGTCTCGGCCGCGGTAAAATGTATGTGGCAAGCTAGATAGCGTGAGCAGGGCAGGAATACGCGCGGTATGTTTCCGATGTCGTCGAGCAATATAGCGAGTTTATTCCGATCAGCAAAGCGTGGAAGATCTAGAAAGGAGCGGCTAACTGCGGTGGGTGCTTATTAGTAGTGTTGTGATTGGCGCCGATGGTCCGTTAGGCCCTGTTCGCTTTTTCCGGAAAAGTTCTAAGTTCAAGAACATTAGAGATGCGAGTCTGTCATCGATTCTTTGACGAAGACTTTACCGTGCAATCGAGAAGATTCCGCCCTCTGAAAAGTACGGTTGCCCACTTGACTGTTCCAAGCATGATGAATGCAGTGGTGCTATCTCAGAGGGTTGAACGCAAATGTCGATAGAACTCAGATAAGTACTGTAACTGGATCGTTCAAAATCGACTAGAAGAACCACAAAACTCCCTTCGCCCGGAACCTGTACAAGTAAAATTCGACCTAAACCAGTGAGCTAGAATGAGAGCCGAACGGTCTTAACAATTACATTGCGGCGAGATCTTAGTGTTCGCACGCCCAATAATCGGTGAATATAGTGAGGTAGCTTTTAAGCATAGGGCAGAATCTGTCAAAAGGAGAACAGAGCTCGACCTCATTGCATTCCAACAGAAGTGGTCGAGTCAAAGTGGAGAAGTTGGATCAGATTAGAGGTGGATTCTGGGAAATTATTGCCTTCTTGTCGGAGGATCCGCTCGAGAATGATCGAATAGAGTGTTGGATCTGATAAACGTGGCGATCTAAAACAGGCAAGAATATGGCAACCTACTCGGTGACGACCTACAATCCCTCATGCGCGAAGTAGAATCGATCAAATCTTCTACAGCAAACTGAACATGTCCCGGAGACCAGATCCACCATTATTCCACATTTAATCGAAAGTATTCACAGGTGGGGAAGAATTGGCGTCACAATGTGGCTCGTAATCCAGTAACATGCTATCTGAGTTTCGGCGATCAAAGAACTTTCAGATGATACTCTTTTATCAAAAATTAGAACGTTTTCGTTGGTGCCTGTCTTAAGTCATCGAATAAGTCATTAGACAGTCGCCAGAACGCCGCGTTGAACTTGGTGGCACGTTTTTGGGGAGACGAATCCAGCAAAATCCTGCACTGCGCATGCTGCGTCAAACTGGTTTAGTGTATTCCTATGTTGCTGGATACTCACAAGAGTCTGGTTGGGCTCACTGCGTGTTTTGGCGGGCATGACAAACCCCGGAGGACGTGAGGGTAGAGCATATCACAGAGAATCGGAGGTGGTCACGACCATTGGAATTCTGCTCGATCTGATTCGCGCCAAAAATGAAAATGCTATCAACCTTTTCATAACGACGGGGTATTGGTCCGTAAAGGACTCGAAACGCAGTCCGGCATAATCGAGTTTTGGTGCGACCTGTGGCTTCGAGCAGCATCGCTGCCAGCTGCCACGATATCAGATTGTCACGCGAGAGTGCTTGAAATTTGAAATTCGCATAACTTCGTTACGAAATGACAGTTATGTTTCTAGGGCATTTCATTTCTGTAGGAAACGAAAAATGGACATCGTTATCATAAATTGTAAGCCCGCCTGGATAACGTGGTCCGTTTGCGCATTTCCGATTGACGCTAGTTGTTTCTCATTGAGCGTTACTGCGCACATTTTAGGAACACTGTACTGTCAGAGGTCTCGTCGGCGGTCGAAGCTCTGACCACTTGGGTACGATTGGGAGGTGCCACTACCCACGACAAAGACTATGTACACACGTCCCGTACGCGACATCAACGAGTATATGAATCACGGATATTGTCATCGACGTCCGCTTCTCGATCGGGTAATGCCAATGATCCACACATGGAGTACCGGCAACGGCAGAGAGACGACTCAGGCTTTTGTAGTCGATAAGCGTAAAGTTGCCCAAATGTCTCAGACAGGAACTGAAACACTCCGCACAGCGGCGCAAGCGACCGGAGCATTGTAGTCCTGATTCTGTACCGATCTGAAGGAAGCGCCAATCTTTGATATATGCAATGAACATGGATGCATCGATATAGAGGCATTTCACGCCGATTGACACGGCAGCAAAATCATATTATCGAGCGTGTTCCAGCACGCTCCTCGATACCGTGTCAGGCAGCAGGAGATGCGACGACCTGGAGTTTCCGCCGCCGGTTAGCCGTTAGCCGCTATCGGCTACTTCCTCAACAGCTCTTCATTCTTTATCTTCGTGAGGCGTTTACCAGTTGATCGACCCGTGTGTGTCTGCTCGAAGTCGGTGAACGCCGCAATCATGGAATTAATTGGACGACGATTAAAATGGTTCTCGCAGGCTGCGGCGATCGATACCCAAATTGTGTTGATCGGTGAGGTGGCTGATTGGCGCGTTTGCGTAGAAGTGGCGATGATGGTTAAGAACAAATCGCAGCGCCCACAGCGATTTCCCGGGCCGTCAAAGTTGCTGGTATCCCATTTTCATATATATAGTCGAGTCCAGTGTTTCATGCATTTATCGCAAGAACGTGACCCTTCCGAGAACTCTACTTTGCTCTCCCGAATAGGGTTGTATCACTGCGCCAATCCTCGGAATGATAGTGAACCTATTCGAATTCTTTGTCCCTATTCTTAAATTTGTCGGTGGTTTTCCTTCATGTGTTTGTTTGTTGCACCCTCTGGATCGCAGTGGCTGCGTGAGGATGGTTGCTCTAGTTTACTGTCGCAAACGGCAGAAACTTCTAGGCGAGCGGTTACAAATTGCATCTCGCATGTTGCAGGCTGAAGTCTCTGTTAGTGGCAGCACCGGAGAATTCTCTGCTTCTATGTCACTTGTTGCATTGGGAGTGTTTGCGTTTCGCGTTATCAGCATTAAGTTATGACATGACCACGGAACTTTGCTAGGAATTTGTTGCATTTGTGGCGCTGGCGGTATCGGTGATGACGTTGTGAGTGGGTGTGCTCACCAGTTCGCGCCACGCGCGTATTTTTGTGGTGGTGTTCTTTGATCCGGTGACAGTCGCAATGTCATGTTGCAAAGTATTATGGCTAATCGCTTTGTTCGTGGAGAGGAAGGATTGAGGCTCTCGTGAGCGAACCGCAGCAGATCATTGTGGAAAGGTCCGCTGGTCACTGATGATCGGTCTCTCTCTTGTGCTAGCAGGTGGGGCATTTTTATGTTGATAGAGACGTTACCCTGCGATTTCTTCATATTGGAACTGTTGATTTTCGTGGCTCGCAGCAGTGGCACGGTGTGCTAGTAAAACCGAAGGAATGGAGAGCCGTTCTTAGGGACGCAGACGTCGCGTGTTTTGGTTCGATGTTGAGACCAGGTCCCTATACTCTGCAGCATCATCGTAGGGATTGTCGCTCTACACTCAGATTCCGACTGACACGCTTTTCTTTCTGAAACCAGTCCGAAGATGCCTCACAGTGTTTTGGTGCTAACGTTACTGGTGCTGCAGGCTGCGAACGGACTGATTATGCAGTAACGACGTGACGATGATCTCGCACACAACAACTGGCTCAGACTCTAATCTCAAATGTAGAACAAACTCGTGAGATCACAGTGGTGAAAGATTGAGGCTGTTGCGTCAGGCATGAGTTGCGCTGCTTTTCAGTATACAGGCAGCACCTTCATGCTGAAGCAACGAGTTATTTTACGGGTATTTTCTTGACTTTCGCTAGTCTTCTTGCGTCGAGCTTCTGAGCGTGATAAACATTTTCGTTGCTAGTTCCAGCGGCTCACTTGCACCGCAGTCGAGCTCGAAAGGAAAACCTATGGTTAACAACACTCCGCAATCTGCGTCGCTTATTTTCACGACTGACGCAGTGGCTAAACATCTGGTGCGCGAGTTTTGTCGCGCAGCAGTGTTCGACAACACTCGCATAGTGTTGTCGAACACGCGGGTGAGTTTTCTGCTAACTTGTAGTTACTGGGCTGCGATGGCAAGGCAGCATAGGCTATGTAGGTTTATGTCTCTGCTCGGATGGGGTGGCCGCTGTCAGAGGCTTAAATTGCAGCAGATGGCGTGAGTAGTTGCTCAAAAGCCAGCGAATTGTTGTTCATGCGTGCTTTTTGAGGCGGCTTTGGTAAAATTTGGGGGCCCAAGTTCTTGATGATTATCTCTGATGAACCATTTCATCACAACGATTCATGTGTGTCTCGCCGCCCTGGGTTGTGAAATCGGAAAACCAAGGTGGTGACCCTTAACGGTCCCGTAGTTCAGTGGGCGTGATTTGCTATCGCGCTTAGTCTTCGTGGTTTTGGAAATGATGTATTTTCATCGAACGCAGATGTTGTGAGCTTGAATGGTGAACGGCGTTGGCGGGCGATGGCGTTAAGTCAACTCGTTGTCTGTGCTGTTAGCAAAAACTTATTCATCTCGATAGCATTGCTTTCCGCAGACGGTACTGTTATTCCGAGATAAACTGAATCGTTGCGGAGTGTTAACAAATATCGTTTCCGATTTAGGTTCGTGGCGCCATGGGTTAACTCGTGTATTTTAAGGAGGTGTAGCGTGGGTCGGCACATTGCTGAGGGGCCAATTGATGCCAGAGAAGCGCGTCATTTGTTGAACGGGAGAATAAAGTGGACGTCACGTCGCCGGGGAGGCGACAAATTCGATAGGCTGGACAACGCTGGCGCAAAGTTTGAGTGTTGAGCGGCTCAAAAGCACGGTATGGTTCGCGAGAGTCTCGTCCTCACTGACGTCTCCTTCGTCCTCGAGGCCGGTGAAGCTGGGACTCATAGGCCTTAATGGTGCCGGTAAGACCACGATGCTCACCTCCCGTGCGACGTCCAACAGAGCGCGCCTTCGAAGCGCTGCGTTACCGGGGCGGGAGGTAGTCCGGGCGACGAGCACTTCAAGGCGGCCTGGTACTTCAGCCTCGCTGACGACGACCGCTTTCTCCCACCTGGAACCCGAGGCCTTCATCGGCTTTTCTGAGCGCGCCTCACCGACCCGCGCTCGGACCGCGGCCGCCTGAGGAACTGATCGAGTTTCGACCACGGCCGCCACCGGACCGCATCCTTCCTCCGCGACTCTCCAGCGGCTCACGCAAGAAGGCCAACCTCATCGCCGCCTTCTACGCGCATACGCCGATTCTCCTCCCGGACGAGCCCGTCGACTTCTGGACTTTCACCGCCACCGAATTTCCCACCGCCGCATCACACGACGCTGCGGGTCTTCGCCTCGGTCCCGCTCAGCCCCACATCGCCGAGTCCTTCACCCGCTGTACCCGGCGCCTCTACGTGCCTGCCGCGGCGGGCTGACGGCCCCTTCGCCACCCCCGAGGACCTGATGCTGTGGCGGCGCGGTCAGTTAGCCGAGCCGCCCTGAGAGGCGGTGACCGGCAGTCTGTGGGGCGCCAGACCGTCCTGAGCGCGCCGCCATCCTGTGCGTCCTGGCCTGGTCGTGTTAGTCGGCCGACCTTCGCGTCAACCCGCGCGTGCGGGTCACGGGGCTGGTCCCATGCCTGGTCAGCCTGAGCGCACGATCACCGGCCGATCGCCCGGGCGGCACCACTGGCTCGCTTCCCGCCCGACGCGACGAGCTCGCGCGAGCCACTCACTCGTGGCCGACGCCGTCATCCTCTCGAGGCGGTCGTGCCCATCACCCTGTTCGTCCTGCTGTCCAGCGGCGAGGGAGGAGGTCGGAGTCCCGGAATAGGCGTTGCTGCGACGACGGCGGTGGAGATGGTCGTCGTCGGCTGGGGGCCGGGGCGCTGGGCCCCGTGACCGGGCGGGGAGCGGGCCGGCCTGCGCTGGGTGGCAGGAGGGGCCTCGCCGTCGGAACGATCCTCTGTGGCTCGCGCCCGTGGCCCGCGCCTCCCCTTGCGGCCTGCGCTCTGGCGACGACGTGTTCCCGTGATCTCGCGGGCGCCGCAGGCAGGTGGGAACCGCTGGAGGCGGCCGCCGCAGCCTGGTCCTGGGCGAGCTGGCGACCTGCGCGTGCACCACGCAGGTCAATACCTGATGACGCTTGCGGTCGCTCTGGTCGTCACCTACACCATGACCGGTCGAGGCCCGACGATCCGCGCCCGCTCATGGCCTCGTCGTCGTCAACACGCCACCGAATGCGCATTTCCTCCCGCTACTCAGTACCCGCACCGTGGTGCTGGCCGCTCCCGGATCGCGGCGCGTCCTCGTCGCCTATGCCCGAGACCTCACGCTGTTGTACATGGCGTCCAACTGTCTGGTGGGGGCACTGATCATCTGGCTGGGCGGCGGCATTACAGACCGTTGCGGCTGGAGTGCTGGCCCTCGCTCGCTGGGCGACGACGGCGGTCCTCCTGGAGGTCTACCGGCCGCTGACGAGCTGGAAGTCTGAGCGCGACGTCATGCGCCACCCGCGCAAGTACCTTCCGCCGGCCGCCGCGCTGCTTGTCGTCCTGGCGGTCCGGGCCGTCGGGGCTCTCGCGGCATAGAACCCTCGACGGCATGGTGCGAGGTGTTGCGCCAGGTGGAAACCCTCGCCGCGTCCTAGGGTTTGTGTGACCTTACCTAGAAAGTTGTGAAAAACTCTGGCAATTAACTTAGGCGCCCCTATGTCCCAGGGTGTCGTGTGCACCGCCTCACCGGAAGGACTCCTGCGCCGTCGTACCCCGCTCATGGCCCCTCCCGCTCACCGCCGTCCTGCCAGTTGTGGAGTCACCCCCGCGCCGGCAGGTGATCCAGCGCCGAGGTTCTCCTCGGGCGCTCTCACGGAGGCTTCGAGGTCACCGACATCGTTAGCTCGCAAGGTCACCCTTCGATGCCTCCAGCCCAAGAACATCGTCCTGAGCGAGCTCTCGGCACGTCTACTCCCTGGTCTTCCTCAACAAGGACAACCCCATCGACAAGGTGGTCGCTCCGCGAGGACTCTGCAGAAGCGCCGCTCCCCGGACTTCTCCCTGATGACAGTGTCCTTCCGTCGCCCCGAAGGCCGCCGATCTACCGATCATTGGCTCCATCGCCAAGCGACAACCCGTCCCAATCGAGACCCTGGTGAAGTACAAGCCCGACGTCTTCATCATGACCCTGACGCTCACAACCCGAAGGAGAAGGCTACTCGACAAGCTCGACGGCCAGAAGACGCTCACGTCGTCACCGACTTCCGCCGTGACCCGGTGAAGAACACTGTCCCTCGGTCACCCTTCTGGGCGCCCTGTTCGACAAGCGCAAGGAGGCCGAGAGCCTCCTCGTCTCTCTAGCAGCAGCAGGTCGACCCCATCGTCGAGAAGGTAAGTCCCTGACCTCCAAGCCCACCACCTTCCTGTGGCGCGGTCCGGGCGTCAACGATCCTGGGCTCCACCTACTCCACCGCGAACCCGGCGCGATCGTCACCGCCACCGGCTGGCACCAATATCGCCGACAGCCTCCCGTCCGGCGCGAGGAGGGCGTCTCACCCGCCCGAGCAGGTCGTCGCCTCCAACCTCAGCACATCATCGCCACCGGTGGCGAGTGCAGCGAAGCAGAAGACTGGCGATTACCTAGCCCAGACCAGCTACGTCCACCCTCGGCTGCAAGGTCGATGAGGCCTCCGCCAGTGCCACTGAGCAGCTGAAGACCAGCCCGGCTTTCGAGCAGATCCAGGCCTCACCAACCGGTACGTCACGGCATTCACCACCAAAGTTCTACGACGCTGCAACTTCATCGCTCACCTCACCTTCGCCAGCGGGTGAACCCTGCAGGCCTTTCAGACATCGACCCCGGCAAGGTTCAAAGGAGTTCCACGAGCAGTACATGCCCCTGGAAGGCCGAGAGGCGTCTTTCACCTCCATCTGATGGGAGTGAGTTCCGCGTCTCTGCCAGACGACCGCGTGCCGGGGCTGGCGGCGGTGCGTGTCGTCGGCCTACGCCTCTACCGGCGCGTCGGACCCCGCGGCGAGCGCTGCCGCTGACGGGACTCGACGACCCTGCTCCCGACCGTCTCCGCCGCCCTCATGGTGGGACCGCTGATTCAGCCCCGGCCAGGTGCCTCGCGCTCTTCACGCCGACTACGACCCTCGGGTCGCTAATATCGTCGCGTCGTCATCCCTGCGCTCCACCCTCGGCGCTCCGGGCGATGCTGGTGGGCGGGGCGCTCGTCACCGGCGGGCGTTCAGATGCAGACGCGATCGACAACCCGCTGGCTGAGCCTTCACCCTGGGGATCTCGCGGCTTCCGCACTGGGGGCCGCTGGCAAGACGCGTCGCGCCCGCGCTGCCCGTGGCCACGGGCGACTCCCAGCCGATCGCGGCCATGACGGCGGGGCTGGCCGCCTCGCCATCACCGGTGATGGTCTCCGCATGTCGCGGTGACCAAGGAGACGACGGATCCTGCTGGGCATCGTCCTGGTCTTCAGCTGCCAGGCGCGCGCCTGGCGCCGTGCAGCACCGGCCCCACCCAGGAGCCTCCAGTCAGATCGTCTTCTGGCTCGGCGGCTCGCGCGCAGCCACCTGGCACGGCCGTCATCACCGTGACGGCGGCACTCACGCCGCCACACCACCTCTCTTGGCCATCGCATAAGGCGCCTGACCGCCATCACCCTGGGGAGGTTCAGAGCCGCCGCCATGGGTATCAACGTTGCACGCGTGCAGCCCTGGTCCCTGGTCGGGGTGGCGCTGCTGGCCGCGTCCGTCCGTGGCATCATCAGCATCGGCATCATCGGATTCGTGGGACCTCGTGGGCCCGCAGCATGGCCCGGCGGCCTCAGAGGAGGATCAGCGCGCTCGTTTCCCCGCCCGCTCGACCGGCCGGCGCTACCCCGCGCGACCACGGCGCCCACGCCGTGCCAGTCAGGTCATCGTGCGCCGGGGGTTGCCGTGCCGTCGGCGATCCTCACCCGCGCTGGTGGCGCGCCGGTGTTCCTCGCCATCGATCTCGGATCGCCAGCGCTCATGGCGGTCATGGCCCGCGGTTCGCGAGCCTGACGCTGGACAATCTCACCTTTCTCCAGGCGTGCAGTCCTGCGGTCCAAGGGCCGTCGACGCCAGCTGACGGACAGATAGGGCCTGTTTCGGGTCAACGGTGCCGGCAGAAGTCCACCCCTGGTCACCTGCGTGGCCCAGCTGCGCCGCTACCTGGGAGGTGACCGCGAGGCTGCCGAAGCCGACCTGCGCGGCAGCGATCGGCTGGCGGCGCCGCAGGGGCCTCCTCCCGGCGGACGCCGTGCCCTGGCCCGCCCTGAGAGTCGGTGCTCACCGTCTCGCAGGCGGCGGGATGCACCTCGTACTACGAGCCGCGCCGACATCGACCTGGCCTGGGGTGCTCTGGACGGAGCCTGCGGTGGCCGAGCTGCTCGACCGGCCACCGCCAGCCTCCGGGCGGCAGCGCCAGCTCGTGGCCCTGGCTCCAGACGCCTGCGTGCGCGAGCCCTGTGGACTCATCCTGCCCTGACGAGCCCACCTCCTGCCCCTCGACCCGCGCCGCCAGGTCTCGGTGCCTCCCACGTGCGCCGGATCTGCCACACCGGGACACCGGGCGCCTCGTGCCGTCGCTCGCCCTGCACTGACCTCAAACCTCGCCGCCCGCTTCTGGGTGACCGCCTCGCCGTCCTCGCGGTGGGACGGTCCCCGCCGAGGGCGCTGCCCGCCGAGGTGGTGTTCCAGCCCGGACAACGCCGAGGTCTTACGGGCTGGTGCGTGATCGTGCCCGACTTGGCGTGACCACGCCGCCGCGGTTGTCGCTCGGAGACTGACTTCAGAGCTGACGCCGGTCGGCTGCCGCTCGGCATCCGCCGGTGTCCGACGTCGCCGGGCGTGCACTCGCATCGCGCCCGCGTACCTGACGTGGCGGCCGGAAATCTACTCCAGGGCCATGACAGCTTTCACCGGCCGTCCCGTCTGACCACGGGCTGAGGACTGTTTCCCGCCACACTCTACCGCCCTCGCCGCGCCTCGCGGCCGGGCGTCGCGCCTTCTCGCCACCGACGCCTCACCTGCCGGCCTTCGCCCAGATGTACGCGATGACCTGGGTGTCTCCGCCTCCAGCGTGCCCAGCCGACTTATGACCACGTTCCCCGTGGGCACAGCGCCGGCTGCGCATCGTCGTCCGATCGCGCTCGGCCGGCGCCCCTTTCACAGAGTAAGCAGCGTGCTCAGCCCTGGTCGCTGCAGCACTCGGCGCCGCCTGGCGAGCCTGTTCCGTTACTCAGGTTTCCTGGTCGCCCGCTTCTTCCAGGCTGGGGAGCGGCCAGGCGGTTCTGGCCGGGCAGTCATCTCCGACCGTCCTGCGTGCGATCACCGCCGCCCGGCAGCGTCGTCATGGCGAGTGCTCAGGGGATCGCCCCGGTGGTGGCGCCGATCCTCGACGGCGTTCGCCCAGGAGCTCATCGGTGGCGTGGCATCCTCGCGTCAGGCCGCGTCTCACCCCGGCTGCTCGTGGTCATGGTGGTTCTCTGCGCCCGAGTCCCCTGCCCGCCGAGCAGCGCCACGACGGCGGACTGCGGATCCTTCTGGAGGGCACCAGCGAACTGGCCCGCGACCATGCGTTCGTGCGCCTGCGCTCATCACCATGCGTCCCTTCGGCCGCCTGCATGCCTCACTTCCGTCCATGCGCGGCGCCCTTCGCGCTGCGCAGGCAATGTGCTGGGCATGGACGCAGTGGTCTCATACGGCGGTCTCTCGGGCCGTGCGGGCGACGGTGACGGCGACGATCGCGGTGGCGGGCCTCTCGGTGCGCCGCTTTGTTCGCCCGCGGAGGGTCGGGCCTGGGCCGTGGGCTGGTCGTCGATACGTGGTCTCGCCGTCTGGTTTCACCAGTGCATGCGCGCGCCGTGCAGTGACCGGGCCGTGGAGCGATGCCGCCGCTGTCGTGGCGGTTGCTCGCAGCTGCTCCCGGCGCGGGCCTGCGCTTTGCGATGGGCAACGCCCCGCGCTCGCGCCGCCGACCGCACGCCGCCCGTGGTGAACCGGCCCGCCCGAGCTCGGCTTCCTCCAGTTCGCCGCCCGGCGCGCGGCCTCGTCAGTCCGCTGCGGGGCTGACCGGTGAGGCCAGTGGGCGGCTCGGCGTCGTCATCGTGGGGGCCGCGTCACCGCTCAACCATCCTGGCGGCTCGGCCTTCGCGAGGGCGAGAAACAGCGCCTGGCCGCCGAGGAGACCACCGAGGCCGGCGGCGCCTGGGCCAGTGACGGCCTGCCGGCGGCGCGACTCAGGAGGCTTTGAGCACACGCCTTGCTGGACCCATGCCGGTCGCAGATGAACCGGCCGTCCGCACTCATCCGATATAGCCCACGTGCCGCCGTCCTCGCGACGCAGATGACCGAAGACGTCCTCGCGGATCGCGCAGGCCGCTGGCGGGACGCCCTGCGGCCGGTCACGGCCGCGAACGCGCACGTGCGCAGGCCTGTCCTGCAGCGGTGTCACGATTGGCGATCTATTCATGCGGTGGTGCGGCATCAGCCGGCAACCCCGCAGAGGTGACTTGGGGGCGTCGGTGCTGGTCAGGCTGGCTGTGGGGAGGGGAGGTGGCGGGTCGAGGCTGGTTGACTCTGAAAAGTCGTCGACCGTGACACTTCGGCAGTGTGCGGCTGGTGGGCTGATCGAGAATCGGCATTTTGCGACTGAGGACTGCGTTGCCTCCCACAGAACTCGCGGGTGGGACCCCAGTCATCTGCAGGAAATCGCAGTACCGCCGGGTGTCGCAGTTCCCAGTGTGGCTGGGTGCGCCGCTCTGGCGCTGCCGGAACCGTCCGCCGCCCTGCTGCGGCTGGCCAGGCGCTTCATAGCGAGGCTGGTGGCTCGCTCTGCGTCCGTGTGTCGCAGGTCCGTGTTGCGGTCACCGTCAGCTCCGGAATGGACTGTGCGCCCGCCAAGGTTGAGCCAGTCAGACTCGTGGCTGGGCTGCCATCGAGTTGACAGAGCTCGACTCAACCACAATCCTGAGTGCATACGACTCTCACCTGAAGGCGCCGGAACCCCGGCCTCACTGCAGACATCAACCAAGCAAACCACAGGGAGCACATCACATGGCACGCGCTGTTTGTATCGACCTGGGTACCACCAACTCCGCCATCGCCGTCCTCGAGGGCGGCGAGCCCACCATCATCCTCGAACGCCGAGGGCGGCCGCACCACCCTCCGTCGGGCCTTCCAGTCCGGCGAGATCCTCGTCGGCGAGATCGCCAGCGTCAGGCGGTCACCAACGTCGACCGCACCATCTCCTCGGTCAAGCGCCACATGGGCACCGACTGGTCCGTCGAGATCGATGACAAGAAGTACACCGCCCAGGAGATCTGCGCTCGCATCCCGGCCAAGCTCAAGACCGACGCCGAGTTCTACCTGGGTGAGCCCGTCACCAACGCGGTCATCACCGTCCCGGCCTACTTCAACGACGCCGAGCGCCAGGCCACCAAGGAGGCCGGCACCATCGCGGGCCTGACCGTGGACCGCATCGTCAACGAGAGCCCACTGCTCGCGGCCCTGGCCTACGGCCTGACAAGGGCAAGGAGGACGAGCTCATCCTCGTCTTCGACCTGGGCGGCGGCACCTTCGACGTCTCCCTCCTGGAGGTCGGCAAGGACGACGACGGCTTCTCCACCATCCAGGTGCGCGCCACCAACGGCGACAACCGCCTGGGCGGCGACGACTGGGACGCCCGCATCGTCGACTGGCTGGCTCGCCAGGTCAAGAGCAAGGACGGCGTGGACTCGTCCAGGACAAGATCGCCATGCAGCGACTCAAGGGACGCCGCCGAGCAGGCCAGAAGGAGCTGTCCCCGGCGACCTCCACGAACATCAACCTGCAGTACCTCCCATGAGCGAGTCCGCCCCATCCACCTCGATGAGAAGCTCACCTGCTCCCACTTCGAGGAGATGACCGCCGACCTCCTGGAGCGCACGAAGGTCCCCTTCCACAACGTCATCAAGGACGCCGGGGTCAAGGTCTCCGACATCGACCACGTCATCCTGGTGGGCGGCTCCACCCGCATGCCCGCCGTCACCGAGGTGGTGCGCGAGCTGACCGGCAAGGAGCCCAACAAGGGCGTCAACCTCGACGAGGTCGTCGTTATCGGCGCGCCCTCCAGGCCGGCGTCATCCAGGCGACCGCAGCGACGTCCTGCTTTATCGACGTCACGCCGCTGTCCCTGGGCACGAGACTCAAGGGCGGGGTCATGACCAAGCTCATCGAGCGCAACACGGCCATCCCGACCAAGCGCCCTGAGGTCTTCTCCACTGCCGAGGACAACCAGCCCTCCGTGCTCATCCAGGTCTACCAGGGCGAGCGTGAGTTCGCCCGGGACAACAAGCCGCTGGGCACCTTCGAGCGACCGGCATCGCCCCGGCCCCCGCGGCGTGCCCCAGATCGAGGTCTCCTTCGACATCGACGCCAACGGCATCGTCCACGTCTCGGCCAAGGACCGCGGCACCGGCAAGGAGCAGTCCATGACCATCTCCGGCGGCTCCGCCCCGCCTGAGTGAGGACATCGACCGCATGGTCAAGGAGGCCGAGGCCCACGCCGAGGAGGACAAGAAGCGCCGCGAGGACGCCGAGACCCGCAACCCGCCGAGCAGCAGGCCTACTCCATCGAGAAGCTCTCGCGACAACAAGGACAAGCTGCCCTGAGGACGTCCACCTGAGGTCTCCGAGGCCGTCAACGACCTCAAGAAGGCCCTCGAGGGCGACGACATCGAGCCGGTCAAGACCGCTCAGGAGTAGCTGAGCTCGGTGGCCCCAGAAGGTTGGCGAGGCCATCTACCAGGCCGACGCCGCCTCCCAGGGCGCGACTGACTCGCCTCCTCCGCCGAGCGGTACCACGTCCTCCGACGACGAGACATCGTGGACGCCGAGATCGTCGACGACGAGGACCTCGCGTGACCCCGGCCGGCCCCACCCCTCGAGAACGAGGGCATCGGACCCCGAGCTCCAGGCGGCCGTCGAGTCGGCCTTCGAGGAGGTGCCCGACGACGTCCGTGAAGGACTCCGCCCAGGGCTCGCCCTGAGGGCGCGGCCGGCCAGTCCGACGCCTCCCTCCTCAGACGAGGGGGAGGTGGGGACGACCCCCGGCCCAGGCTCAGGCCCAGGCCGCCCAGGCGGCCGACGACCCTGGCCCGGGCCCGGGCGACCCTCACAACCTCAGCAGGAGCACCAGGTTCGTGCGTCGGTCCCGCGAGGGCGCGGCCTCCCACCGCCAGGCCGGTGCAGCCTGACGTCGTCGAGGCCCCTCATCCCGGTCCTCGACGAGATCGAGCTGGCCCTGCCAGCACGGCTGACCTGACCGGCACCTCGAGACCACGGCCGGCAAGCCTCGAGTCGATCCTGGCCGAGAAGTACTCCTGAGCGCCTGGCGCCGTGGGCGAGGTCTTCGACCCCACGCCGCACGAGGCCCTCATGGCCACCGAGTCCAGCGCGAGGTCACCGAGCCCACCATCGCCACGGTCCTCCAGCCCGGATACCGCCTGCGTGAGCGCGTCGTGCGCGCCGCCCGCGTCCAGGTCGCCAACCCGGCCTGAGCGGCATCCAATGCGGATCTCACCCCATATCAACCGCACCACTCACCCCGGTCCGACGGCTGGGCCCGGACCCCTCACCGGGAACGCCGGCTCGGGGCCCGCCGTCGGCCGGGAGGTGCACCAAGACGTTCATCGATTTTGTCGTAAGGAAAACCCACGATCACCCGGATAAGGAGGCGGTGACACGAACATGGCCAGTCAGGACCGGATGACTGAAGGACTTCTACGCGGTCCTCGGCGTGAGTAAGCGACGCCGACGCCGCCGCCATCAAGAAGGCCTACCGCACGCTCGCTGAAGAAGTACCACCCCGACCGCAACCCCGGGACGATGCCGCGGCGGCCGAGCGGTTCAAGGAGATCGGGGAGGCGTACGCGGTTCTGTCCGACGAGGCCGAGCGCAGCAGTACGACGCGATCCGCTCCATGGCCGGAGGCGGTGCGCGCTTCCAGGCCGGGGGCTGGGTGCCGGTGCCGGCGCTGGATCTCGAGGACATCTTCCCTCCATGTTCGGCGGTCAGGGCGGCAATGTCCGTTTTCAGACCGGCGGCGCCGGTGGCGAGCCCGACCTCGACGACCTGCTGCGTATGTTCGGCGGCACCCCCAGCCCCACCTGCCTCCGGCGGCCGCCCCGGCCCCTTCGGCTTCGGGCGGCTTGCAGCTCCAGCCCCAGCCGCAGAAGGGCTCCGACGTCCTGACCTCGGCCGCGCTGGACCTGCGCGACGCCGTCGCCGGCACCACCGTGGAGCTCACCGCGGACGGGCGCACCATGAAGGTCCGCATCCCGGCGGGGTGCGCGACGGCCAGAAGATCCGCCTGCGCGGCAGGGTGAGCCGGCCTCAACGGCGGCTGAGAACGGCGACATGGTCGTGTCCATCAGCGTCAACAAGCACCCGGTGTACTCCATCGACCCGGTCGACGGCGCCAACCTGCGCATGGACCTGCCGGTCACCCCTGCGCGAGGCCGCCCTGCGTGCTACGGTCGAGGTCCCGCTGCTCGATGGCGGTACCTCAAGATCAAGATCAAGCCCGGCACGTCCTCAGGCACTGTCATGAGCTCTGCGCGGCAAGGGGGCCACCACCTGAAGAAGACCGGCGACCGCTGGTGACCATCCAGGTGGCTGTCCCCAAGAAGCCTCCAAAGCCGCCAAGCAGGCCCTGGAGGCCTTTTGATGAGGCCATGGCGACACTGACCTCGCGGGGCGACCTCGCGGAGGAGGCTGAACGTGAGCCGGCGTCGGGCCGGGCAGGGGCTGGGCCACCTCGCGGAGGACGCGGCCGAGCGAGCGGGTCTACGTGGTCTCCGTGGCGGCTGAGCTCGCCGGGATGCACCCCCAGACCCTGCGCCAGTACGACCGGCTCGACTGGTCAGCCTCGCCCGGACCCGCGGGCGGGGCCGGCGCTACTCCCACTGCGCGACGTCGAGCGTCTGCGCCGCATCCAGTCCCTGTCCCAGGAGGGCATCAACCCTCGAGGGCATCCGCTCGCATCCTCGACCTCGAGGCCCGCGTCGAGGAGCTGGAGGCGGACAACACCCGCATGCGCAGCCGGGAGGCGGTCGTCCAGCGGATCTCGCCGCCGCCGCAGACGGCGAGGTCCAGGTCGTCGCGCCCGGTCGGCGGGGTCGGGCCCGCCGAGCGCCGCCCCGAGTCGGGTGGTGGCGGCCGCGAGCACGGCGAGTACCGCGCTCGTCCCTTTGCGGTCCATGCGGTTCCCCGGCACTGACACCTCAGCTCCGCGGCTGCTTGCAGGGCGCATGTCATCGCGATCGACGCCATCAGGGGCGCTGCTCAGCAGCGTCCTTCTTGTGCGAGCAGGGATGGACGCGCGGGGACCATTCTCCAGGGGATAGAGCGCGAACCGCACCAAATATAAGATGCGCCATCATGCAGATGGCGACTCTTCACCGGTCGGGGCGTGCGCTACCTGGCTCCCGACGTGGCTCGCGGCTTCATGCTCCTGTTCGTGGCAGTGGCCAACGTCCCGACATGGAACAAAGTGCCGGCTAACGTGATCGTCGGTACTTTCCCGGTCCCGGCGGCCGATGCCTGGTGGTGTTCGTCCGGACGCTGCTCGTCGACCATCGGGCCTACCCGTTGTTCGCGATGCTCTTCGGCTTCGGGCTGATGACGATGATCAATCGGCGTACCGCCTCCGGGACACAGAGCTATCTTCAGTCCCCGCCCGGGTGGATGCGGGGCGTGAGCCGACGCCGCTGGAGGAGTCCTGGGCGCGTGAGCAGGCCACCGTCGATGCCCGTCGCCTGGTGCGGCGCCGCGGCTGGTGGATGATCCCTGTTCGGGTTCGTCCACGGTCATCTTCTTCCGGCGACATTATCGGCGCCTACGGTCTGCGCTGCCGTCATCTTCGCCGGATGGTTCGCCCATCAAGAGGTACGTCCGCCTGTACGTCGTCGGCGCCATCATTGCGCTGACCGCGTTCTCGCTCTTCTTGGTCGCGAGTTTCGTCTCTCCTGAGACCGCCGCCGTGTGGTCAGGTCAGCAGGAGAATCCGACTGTAACGATGCTGCCCTGGTTCGTCGTCAACATCGCGAACCGGTTCTTCTTCTGTTCGTGCAGATCCTCGTCACACTGATCGTCCCCGCCGCGGCGATCGGCGCACGTCTGGCCGATACCGGCATCATCACCCAGCCGGATCGGCACCGCCGCCCGCTCATCTCGACAGGGATCGGCGGCCTGGCCTGGGAGACCCTCGCGGCGCTCCATAGCGCTTTGACCAACGTGTTACCCGTCTCGCAGTGGCCGTGGACTTCGCCGTGAAGGAGCTCTTCGGCATCGTCGGCGCTCTGCGGCTGGTTGGCGCTGTTGGGCCCTGTACGCCGGTGGGCCCAGGAGGACGGCAGGTTGACGGGCTGCGTCGGCTGGCCTCCGCCGTCGGGCGCAGGTCGATGACGGCCTCACTTGAGTCAGACGATCCTGTTCGGGACCATCTTCGTCATTGTTCCTGTCCTGGTCATGCGGGCAGCGCTGTGGGTGGGGGCAGGCCGGGTGCGCTTATCGCCTGGCCGGGGCAGCGCTGCGGGTGGGCAGGCTGCAGCTGCGCTTATCGCCCTGGCGGTGTGGCTGGTGACGGTTGGCCTGTGCGCCGTCTTGGAACGCGGTGGGCATGCCGGTCCCTTCGAGACGCTGCTGCGCACCGCCGTGGCCCGCAGCGAGCGCCCGCGGCCGATACCTCCGCCGGCTGCCGATTCAGGTGCCTGAACTGGACAGAGACCTTCTCGGGCTGTCCTCCGGAAGAATGGCCAGGGCGGAGGATCCACCTTTTCGGTGGAGGTGATCCCGGCGCTTAAGGCGGACGCCGGTGATGACGGGCCTTTATACGGTCGAGCCATGAACACGACGACTTCATTCAACGGCTCGCGCGGCCTGCGGTACCCCGCCCCCGACGTCGCCCGCGGCTTCATGCTGCTGCTCATCGCCCTGGCCAATGTGGGCTTCTGGAGCTACGGCACCGGTCGATTCACGCCGTCGACCGCCGACAGGATCTGGGCCTTTATCAACGCCCTGCTCATTCACGAGCGCGCCTATCCGCTGTTCGCGATGCTGTTCGGCTTCGGGCTGGCCACGATGGTCAACCGGCGCATTGCATCGGGCGCCGGCGCCTACTGCCAGGATCTGACCGGCGGGCTCCGAGCGCCGTCGGCTGCTGAGGTCAGCCAGGCTCGCGAGCAGGCCACTGTCGACGCCTGTCGCCTCGTGCGGCGTCGCGGGCCTGTGGATGGTCCTGTTCGGGCTGGTCCACGGCGTCTTTCCCCTCAGAGATCATCGGCGCCTACGGCATCGTCGCCGTCGTCTCGCTGGCTGGTTCGCCCGCAAAGCACCACAAGCGCCAGCTGGCGGTGTGCGCCCTCATCCTCCTGCTCCAGGTCGTGCCGGTGCTCCTGTCGATGTTCCGGGCCCGACGGTGGAGCGGTTGCTTCCACCGCGGCGAGTACCGCCCCGACGGCTGCGGCACCTACCGACTCGGCGAGTCGGTGCCGTCCACACTGCCCCGGTTCGTGACCAACGTGGGGAGTGGTCTCGCTCGCCGTCGGGGTGGCCTTTCACCACGATGGTTCTTCCGGCCGCCTTCCTTGGGGCCCGCCTGGCCGACACCGATCTCATCGCCCACCCCGAGCGCCACCGCGCGCCTGCTGGCGGCCGTTGGGCTCGGCGGCCTGGCTCTGGCGCGCTCGAGCGCTCCACGATATTCTCGTCCCGCTCACAAGTGCCCAGTCCTGGGAGATCGACTCCACGCTGATCATGGTCCTCGGCCTGGCCGGAGGCTGCGGCTGGCCTCGCTGTGTCGGCCCTCTACGCCGGTGGACCGACGGCGGACGGTCGCCTGACCGGCCTCGCGGGCTGCTCGTCGCCGTGGGCGCCGCTCCATGACCGCCTACCTCTCTCAGACGGTCATGCTCGGCACCATGTTCGCCGTCATGCCGAGGCTGACCGGGAACCCCTGAGCTGGGGCGGCATCCGCCGCAGTCGCGGTGATGGTCTGGTTGGTGACCGTGGGCGTGCGCGCGGGGCTTGAGCGACTCGGTGAGCCCGGCCCTTCGAGGCCCTCCTGCGCACCGCCGTCGTCAGCGGCGAGCGCGGCCGCGTGATGCCGGCGACGCCCTCTCCCAGCTCTCGGCACTCGGCTGCGTCCCTCGCGCAGCCGGTGCGTGTGCAGGCGCCGGGATCACCCCGGCTGACAACAAGGCTGCCGGACGCCACGTGCTCGCCGGGGTCTGACCCGCAGCTGACTCGCCGCCTCGAAGCCGTCGTCAGAATGAGGAGCCCTGGTCCTCCGGGAGGAGGCGCCGGGGCTCCTCTCGACCCACGGGTGAGGCGCGAGGCTCGGAAGACAGCCCCGACGGAGGAGGCGGATCACAGGGACTTCTACCGTGGGGCATGAAACTCGCGACATCGTTTCACCGGCACCAGGGGTGCGTTATCCCTCCCCGATGTGGCCCCGTGGCTTTGCATGCTCCTGCTCATCGCCCTGGCCAACATCCCTTCTGACCGGCGTGGCACGGGTCTCGGACCCCAACGATGCCGCAGACACGGCCTGGTTGCGGGATGCGCACTCTTCTGATCGACGCCCGGTCCTATCCGCTGTTCGCGATGCTGTTCGGCTTCGGGCTGGCCACCATGGTCAACCGGCGCATCGCCTCCGGGACGCAGAGTCCCTATCTCTCAGTCCCTCCCCGGTGTGGATGCCGGGCGTGAGCCGACGGCGCAGGAGGAGGCCTGGGCCCGTGAGCAGGCCATCAGTCGACGCCCGCCGCCTGGTGCGGCGCCGTGGCCTGTGGATGATCCTCTTCGGCGCGTCCACGCCGTGCTCTTCTCCGGCGACATCATCGCTGCCTCACGGGCTGGTCGCCGTCATCTTCGCCGGGTGGCTCGCCCGCAAGCACCGAAGCGGGCAGCGGTCCTCTGCGCCGTTGCTGTCGTTGCCTGCGTCGTCATCACCTTCGTCATCGAGAGTTTCATGACCTCCCAGGGTGCGGCCTCGGCGACGGATATGCACGCGGGGGCCGGCGAATCGGCTACGACCTCTTTGTCCTACGTCTCCCACGGTGTCACCTCCTGGGCCGTCAACCTGAGTACGACGCCGATATCGTTGGTGGTTCCGCGATGTTCCTCGGTGCTCGCCTGGTCGACACAGACCTCACTCGCCCATCCTGAGCGGCACCGCCGGCCCTGACCGGCGTCGGTCTGGGCGGTCTGGGGATCGGGGCCATGGGGTGGTAGTCGCTCAGCGTGGGCCACGGAGGGATCCTTGAACCTCTGGGCCGTTCCACTGCACCAGGTGGCCGGGATGGTCGGGGCCTGTGGCTGGCTCGCTCTGCTGGCCCTCTATGCCGGTGGGCCGAGACCGGATGGTCGGCTGACGGGGCTGCGCAAGCTGGCCTCCAACGTGGGCGTCGTTCCATGACCGCTCACCTTCCCAGACCTTCCTGTTCGCCACACATCTTCCTGGCCCTCGCCCGCTCTGACTGGCATGGAGCTCCACCTGGGTGAGGCGTGGGCCGCTGATCGCGGTGGCGGTCTGGCTGGCGACGGTCGGCCTGTGCGCGGTGCTCGAGCGCGGCGGTCACGCCGGTCCCTTCGAGATCTCTGCTGCGCACCCGCCGTCGCCCGCAGCGAGCGTGAGCGGCGACGGCGCGCCGCCGACCGTCCAACCCGCGATGACGCCTGATCCGGCGCAGTGCTGAGCGGACGATGAGCTCACGGCGGCTGCTCGCCGGCGCACGATCAGGCAGCCGTCAGGATGAGGGGCCCCTGGTCCTCCGGGAGGAGGGCAGGGCCTTCCTCACCCCTCGGGTGGGAGAGGAACAAGCCGGAGAACAGCCCTGGCGGGGAGGTGTGCAACACCGCGGCTTCCTACCGTGGAAGACATGAAACTCGCGACCTCCCTTCACCGGCTCCTGGGGCCAGCGTTTCCCAGCCCCGGACGTGGCCCGTGGTTCATGCTCCTGTTCATCGCTCTGGCCAACATCCCCTTCTGGCTGGCGACGACGCGCTCCTCGGCTCCCAGTGACGCCGTCGACACGGTCTGGCTGTGGGCGCGTACCCTCCTGGTCGACCACCGGGCCTATCCCGCTGTTCGCGATGCTGTTCGGCTTTCGGGCTGGCCACCATGGTCAACCGGCGCATCGCCTCTGCGCCAGGTCCCTATCTTCGAGTCCCTGCCCGGCGTGGAGGCCGGGCGTGAGCCGACGGCGCAGGAGGAGGCCTGGGCCCGTGAGCAGGCCACTGTCGACGCCCGCCGCCTGGTGCGGCGCCGGGGCCTGTGGATGATCCTCTTCGGCGCTGTCCCACGCCGTGCTCTTCTCCGGCGACATCATCGGCACCTACGGGCCTGGCCGCCGTCGTCTTCGCCGGATGGCTGACCCGCAAGCACCGCAAGCGGGCCATGGCCGTCAGCGCCGTCGTCACCGTCGCCATCATCCGACGATGTACACCATGGGCAGCTCACGTTGCGGCCCAGGGCCTGACTGCTGCGGCGGTCATGAAGCAGGGGCCGGCGAATCGGCTACGACCCTCTTGTCCTACGTCTCCCACGGCTCCGTCACCTCTGGGCCGGGAACTCGGTCGCAACGGTGCTCTCTCGATGGTGGTTCTGACGATGTTCCCGGTGCCCGCCTGGCGACACACGACTTCCTCGCCCATCCTGGAGCGGCTACCGCCGCCTGCTGACCGGCGTCGGTCTGGGCGGCCTGGGGATCGGGGCCGCGGGTGGCATCGGGTACGGCATCTGGGCCACGGGCGGACCCTGGCTGGCTGGACCGCTCCGCTTCACGAGGTGACCGGACTGGCTGGGGCCTGTGGTTGGCTGCGCTGCTGGCCCTCTACGCCGGTGGGGCCGACGACCGGACGGGTCGGCTGACGGGGCTGCGCCGGCTGGCCTCAATGTGGGGCGCGTCGCTCCATGACCGCCTCACCTCTCCCAGACCTTCCTCGCCGCCATCTTCCTGGCCCCTGCCCTGCCTGACCGGCATCGAGCTCCACCTGGGCGAGGCCCGGGCCGCGGGATCGCGGTGGCGGTCTGGCTGGCGACGGTCGAGCCCTGTGCGGCGGTGGAGCGCGGTGGCACGCCGGTCGTTCGAGACCGTGCTGCGCACCGCCGTCGCCCGCAGCGAGCGCCGTACGCCGCCTCCCAGGCCTCCCGCCCGTCGCTCCCCTGCGGAGCCCTGCTGCGCCTCCGACGCCTACGAGTCTGGTCCACTGAGAAAAGGACACGCACCGGCTGCGCGGGCGATGGGGCGAGCACTTCCGCGGCAACGGTGGGCTCCCGCCTCCGTGGGTGCTCATGGCGGAACGCGAATGACGCCGTCACAGCGTGTTGTCTGCCCGCCGTCCCGGGAGGATTGTGAGTCGCATCGCACAACGTGAGGGCTGACCTGTTCGTTTCACAGGGCAGAGTAGACGCGGTAGCCTGCCTGCGTCCCCAACACTGAAGGAAGCGAACAGTCTCATGACTCAGCCCCCAACCCGGTCAGCCCTTCTACCAGCAGCAGCCCTCCGCCCCTCTGCTCCGGGCCACGGGTCAGCCCTCACCCGCCCCAGCAGCAGTTCCAGGGCGCTCCCGGTGCCCCTGGCGCCCTGGGCGCACTGGCAGCCCCTTCTCCTGACGCCCGTCGGGTGAGTCCTCTTCGGCAACCTCTTCGACACCTCCAAGGAGTTCGTGACGAAGTACAGCCGGATCGTGCTCTATCGTCGCCGCGATCGCCGCTCGGCTTGGGCTGGCTCGGCGTCGGTTACATGGGAGGCAAGATGGGCGCTGTAGCCTGCCACTCGACCCCCGCAACTACGACGGCTCCAATCTTCGACGGTCTGTCCTTCATCCTGAGCCTTCTGTTCTCCGCTCCGGCGTACCACGGTTCTCTTCGTGATCCGCCTTCATCGAGCTGGTGTCCAACTCCGCCAAGACGAACCAGCAGATCTGACGCGACGCTCCGCTCCATCGATCGGCCTGCGCGCCCGAGCCGAGTTTCTGACGGCCGCCAACCACGCCGGCTGGCGGCCGTCAGCTGGTATCCGGGTGCGTGCGAGCGGGTCTGACCTCGCCCCGGGCATCTGAGCGACGGACGGTCAGCCCGCCCGTCGCTGGCGCTCAGGTCGAGCTGCGCCGCCGGGCGGTGGCCACGGCCGTCACGATCGCCAGGCCCCAGTCCGTGCCCGGATCCCCGGGTCCGCCCCTCGCCCCTCGCCGCGAACGAAGGGCTCGCGCAGCGACTCGACGCCATCGGGTCCGCCACCACGGGGCCGTCGTTGCGGATCGTCAGCCGGACGCCGTCGTCCAGATGCGCCATGTCGACCGTGATCCGCCCGCCGTCGACGTTGTAGCGGGCCGCGTTGCGCAGGAGGTTGAGACGCTCTGGCGCAGGAGGACTGGTCGCCCTGGGCACCCGGGACGGGCAGCAGGTGGTGAGACCGCAGGTCGCGCCGACCTCCGGGGCGATGACGCCCAGGGCGTCGCGGACCGTCGCCTCCATGTCCACGTTCTCACGAGCCAGCTTGCCGGACTGGGCGTCGGCCAGGTCCAGGAGGGCGTCGATCGTCTCCCGGTTGGCGCGGTCGTCTCCAGCACCCGGGTCAGTACTCGCCGCAGGTCCTCGGCCGAGGCCCGCGGGTCCGACAGGGCGACGTCGATCATCGTCTGCGTCGTGGCCAGGGGCGTGCGCAGCTCGTGGAGGCGTTGGCCGCGAAGCGGCGGTGCACGGAGAAGGAGCGCTCCAGGGAGGCCAGCATGTTGTCGAAGGTGTCCGCCAGGTCGTGGATCTCATCGCGCGGGCCGGATAGCGCCAGGCGCTGGCTGAGGTCGCCCGATGCGGCCCGCTTGGCCGCCTCGTTCATCGAGGACAGCGGCTGCAGCATCCGCCCCGCCAGCATCCCAGCCGACCGTCCCGGAGACCACCACGAGCAGCATCAGCGTGCCTGACGGCCGAGCGCAGGATGGCTGCTCAGCAGCTCGAACAGGTTCGTGTCCACCTGAGCGGCCTCGCTGAGTCGTCGAGGCTCGATGCAGCGGTGTCCCGCTGAGCCGGGTCGACGCGATGGAGAGCGTGACATGAGCGTGTAGAAGTAGACCAGGGCGATGAGGACCGCACCGGCGGCCGTCACCAGCCCGGCGTAGGTCAGGTCAGGCGCGCTCGGATACCAGGCGCCGAGGGCGACGCGAACCGTCCTCGCGCTCCCGGCTGGCGCCGCTCGTGCTGCACGCGCGTCGTCGGTCGGAGCCGTCTGAGCTCCCTGCCCGCTCATGCGCTGAACCTGTAGCCCGGCGCCGGGAACCGTCTGATGACCCAGGGCTCGCCGAGCTTTGCGGCGCAGGTGCGAGATCGTCACCCGCGTGGAGTTGGTGAAGGGGTCCGCGTTGGCGTCCCAGGCCTTCTCCAGCAGCGTCTCGGCGCTGAGGACCCCGCCCCTCGGCCTCCATGAGGACCTGCAGGACCGCGAATCCCTTGGGGCTGAGCTGATGAAGCGCCCGTCGCGGTAGACCTCCCGACGGAAGGGGTCCAGGCGCACCCTGTGGGCATCGAGGACCGGAGTGTGGGCCGGCTGGCTGCGCCGCCCCAGGGCCCGCAGCCGAGCCACCAGCTCGGGGAACCTGAAGGCTTGGTGAGATAGTCGTCCGCCCCCAGCTCGAAGCCGCCCACGCGCGCCTCCAGCGCCCGTGACGCGGTGAGCATGAGGACCCGTGTGCTCGGGTGCTCGGCGACCACTCGGCGGCAGACCTCGTCGCCGTGGATGACGGGCAGGTCCCGGTCCAGGACGATGATGTCGTAGTCGTTGATCACCACGTGCTCCAGGGCGCTGGCCCCGTCGCCGACGACGTCGACGGCCATCGCCTCGCGCCGCAGCCCGGTGGCGATGGCCCCCGGCCAGGTACCCCTCATCCTCCACGACGAGTACGCGCATTGCCCTATGTCTCCTTCGCTGTGGTGTATGCGGCCGGTCCATGAGCCAACCAGCCCTCGTGTTGCCACAACATAAGCGAAATCGTGAACCTCATGGCAACACCGGTCCCGGTTGGCTGTTCCCCGAACGAACGGGCGTCACCGCACCCCGACCCACGTGAGCCGAAAGGACCCTCTCCCATGAAGAAGCCCCTCAACACCCGGATCATCACCCGCGCCGCCACGGTACTGACCTGCGCCGTGTGCGCCGTCGGACTCATGACCGGATGCTCTCAGGGCTCGAAGGCGGACTCGGCCGCCTCCGCCTCCGCCACCAGCGGCGACGAGTACCTGCTCAAGATGGCCAAGTGCATGCGAGACAAGGGCATCGACGTCTCCGATCCCGACTCCAACGGCAACATGCAGTTCCCCGACACCGAGGCCGCCAACAAGGCCGCCCAGGAGTGCGAGCAGACCGTGGGCCCCGCCCCGGGCACTGAGGACCTCGCCAAGCCCGAGACGCAGCAGGACCTGGTCAAGGCCGCCGAGTGCCTGCGCAAGGAGGGCTACGACGTCCCGGACCCCGAGCCCGGCAAGGGCATCCAGCTCAACGGCGACATCCCCCAGGACGTCATGAACAAGTGCTTCTCCGAGATCGGGAACAAGTAACGCGGCGCCCTCCGGGTGCCGACAGACCACAGGCCTCGCACGGCCGGGCCGCCGCGCAGACACACTCAGACAGGCATGCACATGGATCAGACCACCACCTCCACTCAGGCCGACGGCGGCTCGACCACCGACTCGACCAGCACGGTCGGGCAACGCTGGCACGGTGCGCCACACCCGGCGCGTCGAGCCTTCCTGGCGATGGGGGCCGCCGCGGTCCTGGCTCGCGGGCGTGGGCGCAGGCGCCTTTCGCCTTCCAAGTCGGGCCCCTTCGCTGCAAGGCCGCTGCCGACGACGTCGACCTTCAACGGCGCCACCGACACCATCACCAAGGGGGACCTTCAGGGGCACACCTCCGTGACCGGGCACCCTGCGCCACCCGACCCGCGCAAGTTCTAAGTCGGGCTTCGAGGGCGTTCTCATCCAGGTGCCCGCCTCCGGGAACCGTCCTGACCCAGGGCGACGTCCTCACCGCACGGGCACCGAGACCGCCTACCTCATGCACGGCTCCCCTGCCCGCCTGGCGCAGCTTCGAGGCCGGGCATGGAGGACGGCGAGGACATTCGCCAGCTCGAGACGGCTCCTGCGCGACCTGGGCTACTTTCGACCACGAGTCGATGACCACTCAGCTGGGCCACCACCAGCGCCATCATGAAGTGGCAGAAGGAGCGGTCGACATGCCTCAGACCGGGACCATCCCGCTGGGACGCGTGGTCTTCACCTCCGGGGACCTGCGCGTGGGGACGGTCACCGCCCGGCTGGGGACCGTATCGCCGCCGACACCGAGCTCTACGACGTCACCTCCACCACTCAGGTGGTCGACGCCAACATCAAGCTCTCCGACCAGAAGCTCGCCGTCGTCGGCACCGCCGTGACCATCAAGCTGCCCGACGCCAAGACCACCACCGGCACCATCACCTCCCGTGGGCACGCCCACCGAGAAGTCCTCCGGCTCCGGATCGGGTCCGGGTCCGGGTCCGGCCCGGTTCCAGTGACCGCAGTGAACGGGTCATCCCTCATCACTGTCACCCTCGCCGACGCCCCGGCGACCGCCATCTTCCAGGAGGTCTCCGTCACCGTCGACCTGCCCAGCGAGAAGCGGGAGGGCGTCCTGTCGGTGCCGGTCGGGGCCCCTGCTGGCCCTGAGCACCGACCAGTACGGCGTCGAGATCGTCGAGTCCGACGGCACCACCCGCAAGCGTGCCGGTCACCATCGGGCTCGTTCGCCGGCGGGCGTGGAGGTCTCCGGCGAGGCGCATCTCCGAGGCAGCGAGTGGTGGTGCCGCAGACATGAGCCGCATCCCGTCCCTGCGTGACGTGCAACGAACCTACGGGAGCCGCCCGTGGCCGCCTGTGCGGGCGTGAGCCTCGAGATCGACGACGGCGAGTTCGTCGCCATCGTCGGCCCCTCGGGCTCGGGCAAGTCCACGCTCCTCAACCTCATCGGCACCCTGGACCGGCTCCAGCGCGGGCACCGTCGAGATCGACGGCGTCGACGTCGGCCCCCGTCCGACGCCGCTTCCTCGGCCCTGCGGGCCAGCCGCATCGGCTTCGTCTTCCAGCAGTTCCACCTGGCCGACGGCGTCAACGCGGTCGACAACGTCGCCGACGGCCTGCTCTACAGCGGGTCCCCTGCTCCGAGCGGCCGCCGAGCCCGGAGCCGCCCCTCGAGCGCGTGGGCCTGGCCCACCGGCTCGACCACCGCCCCCACCAGATGAGCGGTGGCGAGCGCCAGCGGGTGGCCATCGCCCGGGCCGTCGTCGGCGAGCCCCCGCCGCTGCTGGCCGACGAGTTCCACTGGGAAACCTCGATTCCACCTCCGCCTCGATCGTCGAGCTCCTCCACGAGCTCCACCTCAGGGCACCACGATCATCGTCATCACCACGACAACGAGCTGGCCGCCCAGCTTCCCCGGCAGATCGCCATCCGCGACGGCCGGATCGTGGGGACTCAAGCCAGAAGGAGATCGTCCACGACGACGTCTACGCTCCGGCGTGACCGCGACCGCAACGGCCAGGCTCAGGCGGATCCGCCCGCCGCGGCTCCAGCGCCTCGCGGCTGCGCCTGGCCGACGTGCTGCGCCTGGGAGGCACCGGCATCAGGGCGCGCCCCACCCGCGCCTTCCTGTCCGCCCTGGGCATCGCCATCGGCATCGCCGCCATGATCTCGGTGGTGGGCATCTCGGCCTCCAGCCGCGCCCAGCTGGCCGCCCAGCTCGACTCCTGGGGACCAACCTGCTGACGGCCACCGCCGGCCAGGACCTCTCGGCAACTCCTCCTCCCCTGCCGCAGGACACTGTCGGTGCGGTCCGGCTCATCGACAACGTCCAGAGCGCCTCGAGTACCGGCCTGGTCAAGAACTCGCTGGTCTACCGCACCCCGTTCATCGACAAGAACGCCTCCGGCGGTATCACCACCCTGGCCGCGGACAAGTCGCTGCTCGACGTCGTGGCCGGGCAGGTGGACAAGGGCACCTGGCTCAACGAGGCCACCAGCCAGTACCCCGCCACGGTCCTGGGACAGACGGCGGCTCCAGCGCCTCGGTGTCGTCTCGCCGGGGAACCAAGGTGTGGCTCGGCGGCAACTGGTTCACCGTGGTCGGCATTCTCAGCCGGTGGTGCTGGCGCCCGAGCTCGACAACGCCGCCCTCGTCGGTCAGGGGTGGCCAGCAACCTGCTGGGGCACGACGCCGCCGACGACGGTCTACACGCGCAGCCAGGACGCAGCCGTCTCCACGGTGCGCCAGGTGCTCGCGCCGTCGATCTCGCCGCAGGCCCCCAACGAGGTCAAGGTCTCGCGCCCCTCCGATGCGTTGGAGGCCAAGAACGCGGCTGACAAGGCCTTCACCAGCCTGCTGCTGGGCGTGGGCTCGATCGCTCTGCTCGTCGGCGGCATCGGGGTCGCCAACACGATGATCATCTCGGTGCTCGAGCGCCGACGGGAGATCGGGCTGAGACGTTCCCTGGGCGCCATGCGCGGTCACATCCTGGTGCAGTTCATGACGGAGGCACTGCTGCTGGCCTCCTGGGCGGTGCCCTGGGCTGCGTCATCGGGATCGGGGTGACTGCCGGGATGGCGGCCGCCAACGGCTGGCCCTTCTCCCTGCCGGTGATCGCCGTCGCCGGCGGCCTGGGAGTCACCATCGTCATCGGCGCGCTGGCCGGCGTGTACCCGGGCCGTTCGAGCCTCCCGCACTCCTCCGACCGCCGCGCTCAACGCGCAGTAGGGAAGGGCCGGACAAGCCCGAGGGACGCGGATGAGACGTCCCGGTGGGAGACAGCTGGGTCTTTGTGCCGATGACGCCGGACAGCGGTGGCCGACGTCGGATGCGGCCGGGAGAGGGGCCCAGATGGACTGGGATCAGTCGAGGGCCCCGCACCACATGGTGCGGGGCCCTCGTTCCCTGCGATCAGAAGACCGCGGTGCCTGGGGTCGAGCAGGGCTCCCAGAGGATCACTCGTGCCGAGCTTGCCGTCGACGGCGTCGCGGGCGGTGTCGATCTTGTCGTCGTACTTGCCGCCGGTCGCCTTCTTGGCCGCGCTGGCTGCGGCGTCCAGCGCCTTGTCGCTGATCGCCCTCGGCCTTGTCGGAGCTGAGAGCGTCACCGGCCTTCTTCGCCAGGTCGTCAAGTCCCATGTGTGTCTCCTTCCGTCGGGTGGCCAGACGTCGGATGACGGCGGCCTCTCCTGAATAGTGCCAGGTTTGTACAACCGCGTCACCTGCGGCACCCTCTGACTTAGTCCGTCACCACTGCCAGGTGGGGCGGGCGGGGAGCCCGGCGGCGTCGGCCAGGAGGACGGCCTCGCGCACACGTCGGGTCAGGAGGGACAGGACGAGCCGGTAGGAGTCCTCCACCATGTCGGCGGCGTCGTCAGGGCGGTAGCCGGGGCTGGTGAGGTCGATGCTCACCCAGTGGCGCTTGGACTGGTGGAAGCCCGGTCCCACCCAGCTGTAGGCCTTCCGTACGGCGACGACGTCCTCGGGTCGAGCTTGACGTTGGCCAGCAGCCGGCCGTCGGTGGGGATGAGCAGGAGGAACAGGCGGGGCCCCACTGAGGCGACGGGGATGTCCCACTCCGGGCTTGTCGCCCGCCCAGGCGCCGGGCAGGCCGGGCCGCATGGGCCAGGAGCGCGTCGCGGCGGGCGGCCACGGTGGCGTCGTCGACGCGCGTGGAGGGGCCCGTCGGGCTGAGGGGTGAGTCGGAGCGGGTCGGTCATCGGCTCCGAGCCTACGTTCTCCCTCACCCGGCATCGAGGAGCTGCGTGGGGCGGGGTGCCCGGGACACTCACGGGGCGGTCGGTCCGGGACGACCTCCAGCAGCTCGCCGACCGAGCAACCCAGGGCGTCGCAGATGGCGCAGAGAGTGGAGTAGCGGATGGCCTTGGCGCGATCGTTCTTGAGCACCGAGAGGTTGACAGTGGTGACCTCGACCCTCTCGGAGAGCTCCACGAGCGTCATCCCGCGGGTGGCCAGCAGCTCATCGAGGTGGCAGACGACGTGGCTCACACGAGCCCCTCGGTCTCGTGACGCAGGACCGTGTTCTCCGCGGCCAGGGTGCTCGAGCGCTGGTAGACGCGGTGCAGGGCGAGCAGCAGATGCGTGGCGAGGATGAGGATGATGATGCTCTTGAGGGCCGGGCATGTCGTTGCCGGTGGGGATGAACCCGGTCAACGATTCCGCTTCCGCCCGGCCGTTGGTGAAGTACGTGTCGGAGATCGCCAGACCCGCCATGTGCAGCGTGAAGGTGCTCAGCGCCCTGGCCCAGGAGCAGCCAGAACAGGTGACCGCCGCGAGTGAAGAGGTGATCGACGAATCCTCTCCGGTCCGGGTGGATCGCGGCGATGAACCGGACGAAGGCGACGGCGCAGGACGCGATGAGGAGGAGGTGGATGACGATAAACAGGCCGATGAAGAACCGTGCGCTGCCGGACATTCCGTGCACGGTCCCGTAGCTCACTGAGTAACCGTTGATCATCTCCACCGTCGTGTGCCCGAAGGACAGGTGCCGGTCCAGTGCGGGGTCGCTGTCGGTGAACTCCATCAGCAGCCCTGCGGCCGTTGATGAGGTCCCACAGGTTGGAGCCGAGCGTGTAGAAGGGGGAGAAGCAGAGCAGGGCCAGGAGGAACGAGGTGAAGGCCAGGCTGCCGGGGCCGACTCCGGCGTCCTGACCGGGGGCGGCGCCGGAGTCGGTGTCGTCTGTAGAGGGTTGGTCGGCTGCGGTCCCGCCGCTGACGTCGGGGGATGAATCGGTGTCTGAGTCTGAGGCGGCTTCGGTGCTGGCAGTCATGACGACACTCCATATCGACTATCGATGTATCGATAGTCGATATGTTGCGCCTGTGCGCGGGGTCCCTGTCAAGCAATTCTCCCGGGGGCCCGACGGTCGCTGACTCGGGGGCCTGCGGTGGCCGGGTCGTCTGGAGGGGCTGCCGCCGAGTCGGCGGGCCGGTCAGTGGGCCGTCGTGATGATGGTGGACACGATGGTGTCGACCTCCTGCTCGCTGCCGGCGGTCACGGCGATGCGCGCGTAGGTGCCCGACGACGTCGGAACGGCGACGACTGCTCCCGGAGTCTGGTTGCCCTGAACCTGTGCGGTCGAGGTGACGATGGCGGCCTCGCCGTGGGTGGACTGCCTGGTGGAGTAGCCCGTCGGCGTCCCGCCTCGCTGGGTGACGAACTCGTCCAGGCCCGCCTGGGACGGAGGCGTCGAAGAGGCCTCGGCCTCCTTGGCGACGGCGGCGCTGTTGAAGGAGCGGCTGTTCGGTGAGAACAGTCCGTAGAAGGCGTCAGTGCTGGCGAGCTTCTGGGAGAAGGTCGTCGGGTCGACGCCCTGGACACGGGCGATGAGCGTCTTCTGGTCCTCGGTGAGAGCGTTGAGATCCCTGCCAGTCCTCGGGGACGGCGAAGGTGACGCCGACCGTCGGTGCGGTGATCGCCTGGTGGCCCGCCGGGACGGAGGGGGCTGCGCCGCCGGAGGCGCGTGCGCTGGGCCGGGCGGTTGCCTCGGCGCTGCTCGACGTCGTCGCCGTGGAAGTGGAGGCTGTCGCTCCGGCTGAACCTGCCGACGAGGGGCTGCTGAGGGAGCAGCCGGCCAGGGCGAGGACGGCGCTCAGGGCGAGGACGGCGGGTGCGGCTCTCATGAGTTCTCCGGGGGTGAGGGCGTTATGGTGATGTGACCATACCGGCGTTATCGAACGATGGTGTTTTCAGGCGGTCGGTCGCGCGCCGACAATGAAGGCGCTCATCGAATGGTCATCGGTGGGGGTGTGTTCAGGGCTGCCTGGGGAGTTGTCCACGTCACCGGCGGTTCAGGAAGTTGAGTGGAATAGACTCAACTCTGCGAAGGTTGAGGTGACCAGAAGACGCAAGACGTCACCAACCTCAAAGGAGGTCCGTATGGACACGAACTACACCACGAAGTCGCAGGAGGCGATCTCTGGGGCCATGCAGGCCGCCGCTGCGGCCGGCAACCCCCAGATCGAGCCTGCGCACCTGCTCGTTGAGCTCCTCTCCCAGCCCGACGGCGTCGCCGCGGGACTCCTGGCCGCCGTCTGCCCCGATGCCGCGGCCCGCCAGGCCGTCGGCGCCTCCGCGCGCCGCATCCTGACCCAGCTGCCCGCCTCCTCGGGCTCCTCGATGACCCAGCCCCAGCCCTCGCGCGCCCTGCTGGCCGCCCTGGAGGCCGCCTCGACGGCGGCCAAGGAGCTGTCCGACGAGTACATCTCCACCGAGCACCTGCTCATCGGCCTGGCCAAGGGCGACGCCTCCGGCTCGACCCCCACCGTGGCCCGCATCCCTGGCCGATGCCGGCGCCACCCCGGAGGCCCTCGTCGAGGCCCTGCCCCAGGTCCGCGGCTCCTCGCGGGTCACCTCCGCCAACCCCGAGGGGCACCTACAAGACCCTCGAGAAGTACGGCACCGACCTCACCGAGGCCGCCCGCGAGGGGCGCTCGACCCGGTCATCGGCCGCGACGCCGAGATCCGCCGCGTCGTGCAGGTCCTGTCCCGGCGCACCAAGAACAACCCGGTTCTCATCGGTGAGCCCGGCGTCGGTAAGACCGCCGTCGTCGAGGGCCTGGCCCAGCGCATCGTGGCCGGCGACGTCCCCGAGTCCCTGCGCGGCAAGCGCCTCATTGCCCTGGACCTGTCCGGGATGGTGGCCGGTGCCAAGTACCGCGGCGAGTTCGAGGAGCGCCTCAAGGCCGTCCTCAAGGAGATCAAGGACTCCGACGGCGAGGTCATCACCTTCATCGACGAGCTGCACACCGTCGTCGGTGCGGGTGGCGGCTCCGAGGGCGCCATGGACGCCGGCAACATGCTCAAGCCCATGCTGGCCCGAGGCGAGCTGCGCATGGTGGGCGCCACCACCCTGGACGAGTACCGCGAGAACATCGAGAAGGACCCCGCCCTGGAGCGCCGCTTCCAGCAGGTCTTCGTCGGTGAGCCCAGCGTCGAGGACACCGTCGCCATCCTGCGCGGCATCGCCCCCAAGTACGAGGCCCACCACCAGGTGACCATCTCCGACGGCGCCCTCGTGGCCGCTGCGACCCTCTCCGACCGCTACATCACCGGTCGCCAGCTGCCCGACAAGGCCATCGACCTGGTCGACGAGGCCGCCTCCCGGCTGCGCATGGAGCTCGACTCCAGCCCCGTCGAGATCGACGAGCTGCGCCGCCGCGTGGACCGCATGCGCATGGAGGAGGCCTACCTGGACGAGTCCATCGAGGACGTGACCAAGGCCGACCCGGCCGACGTCGACCGCCTGGAGCGCCTGCGCGCCGAGCTGGCCGACGCCTCGAGGAGCTGGCCTCGCTCAACGCCCGCTGGGAGGCCGAGAAGGCCGGCCACACAAGGTCGGCGAGCTGCGCGCCGCCCTGGACGAGATGCGCACCCGCGCCGACCTGGCCGAGCGCGAGGGCAATTTCGAGGAGGCCGGTCGCCTGCGCTACGGCGACATGCCGGCCCTGGAGCGCCAGATCCGCGAGGCCGAGGCCGCCGATGCCGCCGAGGAGGCCGCCGGCGAGCCGATGATCGCTGAGAAGGTCGGCGCCCCCGAGATTGCCGAGGTCGTGGGCTCCTGGACCGGGATCCCCGTGGGCAAGCTCCTTCAGGGTGAGACCGAGAAGCTCCTGACCATGGAGGAGGTCATCGGCGAGCGTCTCATCGGGCAGAAGGCCGCCGTGGCCGCCGTGGCCGACGCGGTGCGTCGCTCGCGGGCCGGCATTTCCGACCCCGACCGCCCCACCGGCTCCTTCCTCTTCCTGGGTCCCACGGGTGTGGGCAAGACCGAGCTGGCCAAGGCCCTGGCCGAGTTCCTCTTCGACGACGAGCGCGCCATCGTGCGCATCGACATGTCCGAGTACTCGAGAAGCACCCGTGGCGCGCCTCGTGGGTGCCCCTCCCGGGTACGTCGGCTACGAGGAGGGCGGCCAGCTCACCGAGGCCGTACGGCGTCGGCCCTACTCCGTCGTCCTGCTCGACGAGGTCGAGAAGGCCCACCCCTGAGGTCTTCGACATCCTTCTGCAGGTGCTCGACGACGGCCGCCTCACCGACGGCCAGGGGCGCACGGTCGACTTCCGCAACGTCATCCTCGTCCTCACCTCGAACCTGGGCAGCCAGTTCCTCACCGACCCGCTCACCAGCCCCGAGGAGAAGCGCAATGAGGTCATGAGCGTGGTTCAGGCATCCTTCAAAGCCGGGAGTTCCTCAACCGTCTCGACGACATCATCGTCTTCGAGGCTCTCTCCAAGGAGGAGCTGGGCGAGATCGTCGAGATCCAGCTGGCCCTGTATCGCCAAGCGCCTGACGGACCGGCGCCTGAGCCTGGAGGTGACCGACGCCGCCCGCAGCTGGCTGGCCGATGAGGGCTACGACCCGGCCCTACGGGGCCTCGGCCGCTGCGCCGCCTCGTGCAGCGGGAGATCGGCGACCGTCTGGCCCGCATGCTGCTGGCCGGGGAGGTCCTCGACGGGCAGAGGTCGTCGTCGACAGGGTCGACGGCAGTGATGGCCTGACGCTGCGAGCCGAGGGGCGAGGCGCACCTGCCGTCGTCGGCCCTCGGCCGCGTCACCGGCCTGAGTCGGGACGACCGCCCGCCCGGTCCCGCTCGACGGGCGGGACCGTGACGGGCACGATGAGGGGTGGGTCCACCTGCGCAGGTGGACCCACCCTCGTGCTGTCCGCAGCGGCGTCGGCCTCAGCCGGGGCTGGTTGTCCTGAGTTGGCCAGGGGTTGTGACGCAGCCGCCGGCGAGGTCGTGGCTCTGCTGTGCCATGAGGGGCTCTTGAGGCCGGCCCCGGCGCAGAACTCGTGCTCGTGGCCGAGGAAGTGCCCCACCCGTGGTTGGTGACGTAGGTGCGGTAGGAGTCGACGTCGGGGAAGGTGACAGCGCCCCAGTTCCAGCGGTCGGAGTTGATGACCACGTTGTTCGCGTTGCGGCAGTTCCACATGCCACCGGTGTCCAGCGGCGAGCACAAGGAGTCCGCAGTCGGCGGCGTGGCGATGTTGATGGTCAGGGTCCGCCGCGGCGGGGTCCGCCACCGGCTGGAAGGAGGTGTTCTGCGCGGTTGACCAGCCGCGCGCGTCACTTGAGGGATGCGCTCCACGATGGGGGCCGCCGCCGCGGCGTCGACGTGGGTGCCGCCCTCGACGCGCAGAACGTAGCGGTAAACGGTTGCGGCTGCAGGCGCGAGACTTTGGCGGCCGGAGCGATCGTCCATTTGCCGTTTCCGACGGCGTCGGAGGTGCGAATCCCTCGGCGTCCAGCCGTGGGGAGGGGAGCGCCGAGGCCGATGGAGTCGGTGTCGCGGAGGGGGTCGACGTCGGCGAGGCCGCCTGGCTCGCGCTCGGTGCGGCTGATGGCGCGGCCGCCTCCCGCCGGCGCCGGCGAGGGCGTCGCAGTGGCGGCCGAGTCGAGCGACAGGGCGAAGCCGGGGTGGAGGCCCCAGATGCGCAGTCCGGCGATGATCGAGGACGATCGCTACCAGGAAGGTGGCGCCGTAGAGGAGTCGGCTGCGGCCCTCGGCGGCGCCGACGCTCGCGCCGAGCGACGACAAGAGCGCGTCTGCTGGCGGGGCGGGCTCATCCGACGAATGTCGATGCGTGGAGTGCTGCCCGGCCGGGCTGCGGCGCAGCGAGGCAGGAGTCTTGCGGCGTCCGGGTGCCGACGACGAGGCGCGGCCGGGCTCCGCCTGGGGCGGGAGGGGCGCCGCGGCGGCTGCGGGGTCGAGGGCGCATATCGCCATCGTAGGGTGCCCGGGCCCGGTTAACCTGCTGGGAGGTACCCGCGCGCGCAAGGTCACATGCGACCTTCTGGATGTCGACATCTCCTCTGAGGCGACTTTAAGTTGATATCTCAAGATAAAAGTCGGGAGCTGTCGGGTGTGTGGTCTGTTGGCGTCGGGTGGCTGAGTCCTGATGGCCCGGGTGTCGGTGAAGACCTCTGCCGTGCAGGTGAGCATGTCGTCGTCGGCGTGCAGCCCGCTGCCTGTATTTGAACCGGAAACAAGATTGATGCAAGTGTTACGGAATCGTGACATAAGCGCCGCTGCCATGCGAACCTGTGCGTCTTCACAAGAGGGATCTGGACGTCCGGTGGAGACTCGAGAGGGTGGAGATCCCAGTAGCCGCAACAGACCGCATGGTTGGGGATCTCTGTGCTGGTAGGGGCTGGTTAATAGTGCGACAACAGAGATCTTGTCGTCACCCACGTCACGGGCAGGGCACATGGAGGTCACACTCGAGGCGGATTATTCCGGAACAGGGCCATTCTGCCTTGCAATTCCCTTACTGGAAGGTGCCATGATTCGGCCATGAACACCGTCAGTACCCCGACTTCGCCTCAAGCTTCCCGGCTAGGCGGCGAGGACCCGGGCGCCCCGAGCGGGCAGTGAGGACAAGCGAGCACGCATCCTCAACGAAGCCGTGGTTCTCTCGAGAGCACGGATATGCCGGCACCCTCTGGCCGACATCGCCAACGCAGCGGACATTTCCAAAAGCCGGGCTGCTGCACCACTTCTCCTCCAAGGACGAGCTCTTCGCCAAGGTGCTGGAGCGCCGCGACCGCGAGGACGCCCTGAGCATCCTCGTGGAGTCCCCGGCCTCGGGGGAGGACGTCGTCGACGCTCCCGTGGACACCGTTGGCAACGTGGACACCCTGGAGGTTGCCGCCGCCCCTGACATCGACGTCGACCCGTGGTCGCTGCTGGACCGCTACATCGAGCTGCTCGAGCGCAACGTCGCTCACCGCGACCTCACAGCGATCTACACCGCCACGGCGGTCTCGGTCCTCGATGCCGCGCATCCCGCGCACCGTTGGATGGCCAACCACCTCAACGGTGCTGTCGAGCGGTTCGAGGCCAGCTTCGAGGCCGGTAAGGCCGCCGGACTCGTGGACCCGCAGATGCCCTCGCGCCTCGTGGCGCGCAGCCTGGTCGCCCTCACCGATGGGCTCCAGCTGCAGTGGTTGTGCTCGACGACGCCCCAGACGGCCGCCGCGGAGTCCCTGGACACCGACCTGGTGGCGGAGATCCGTCTCTACGTCGACTGCCTGCGCAGCCAGTGGGCGCTCCAGGAGACCCCGGAGACCCCGCAGCGACCCAAGGCGGCCTAACGCGGCCTAATGGGCCTAGTGTGGCTTAACGCGTCCTGAGGCGCTGCGTCGCAACGCTGCGCACAGGTCCTCGACGAATCACCACTCAGATCCCTATTCATCCCATCCGGCTCAGGGGCCCCTGGCTTCCGAGCCGGTCCTATACCTGGCGCCGGCTCGGGCTGGACACCTGCCCGTTGTCATTGGCGCGTCGGTCGGTTTCAGCGCTGGCCCACAGCAGCAGGTGCGGGGTGATCGAGGCCAGGTCCGGGACGACGACGAGGCCGGGGTCAGCCGGGGAAGTGCTTCTGCGCGCCGATCTGCACGACGTGGATCCCGTTGCCTCGGGCCGAGGCCGCTCCCGTGGGGAGTCCTCGACGACGACGCAGTCCTCGGGGCTCAGGTCGAGGCGCTCGACCGCCGTGGCGTAGGGCCGTGGGTCGGGCTTGGCCCCGACGCCGTCGTCGCCGGTGACCAGGACCGCGAAGACGTCGCCGAGCGCGGAGGCCACCTTCTCGACGATCTTGCGGGGCGAGGCCGAGACGATCGCCTGAGCCAGCCCCACCTCCGCCAGTGCCGAGGTGATCCGCAGTGCGCCGGGCAGCAGCGGAGGGCGGCGCTCACGGAGGCCTCGACGTCGTGCGCGATCGCCTCGAAGACCTCCTGCGTGGCTGGATCGTCCCAGGAGCGGGTGGCGCCAGTGGCGGCGATGAGCTCGCGGGCCGTGCGGATGGATGCGCCGGTCATTCGGGCGACGAGCTCGGGACGCGGGTCGCCGCCCAAGGGCCTGGCAGTGGTGGATGAAGGCCTCGTCCCAGAAGGGCTGGGAGTCCATGAGGGTACCGTCCATGTCCCACAGGACAGCGCGCACCGTGAAGCTGGGAGAGGGGAGGGTGTCATGGAAATAGCCTAACCGGGAGGTGCTGCCGGGCACAGGGGACGGGTGCGGTGCGTGGTGACCCGCTCGCCGGCGTTCAGGGTTAGGCGTTGCGTCGTCGTCCTGGCAGACTGCCTCCAAGCCGCAGCTCGGCCCGCGTGCCCGAGTCTGCCGGGCCGGCTGGGACCGCAGGGCGCGGGCGGCGGAGTCGGAGGGATCGGGAGGAGTCGGGGTGAGCGACACCTACAGGACCACCATGGAGGACGTGGCCCGGGCGCCGGCGTCTCGCGCACGACCGTGTCCTTCGTCCTCAACAACCGCAACGGCGCCCGCATCGCCCCGGAGACGCGCGACCGCGTCCAGCAGGTGGCCGCTGAGCTCGGTTACCGCCCCCACGGCGGTGCACGTGCCCTGGCCTCGCGCCGTTCCTCTCTCATCGGGCTGGTCTCTGAGATCGTCACCAGCCCCTTCGGCGCCGCCACGATCCGTGGCATCCAGGACACGGTCCGGCGCGCCGGCTACACCCTGTTCATCGTGCCGACCTCCACCGAGGCGGACATGGATGCCGAGGCCTTCGAGACGCTCCTGAAGTCCCGGGTCGAGGGCATCATCTACGCCACCGGATGGAACTGCCGGGTCCGCATGCCGGCACAGGCCCGTGAGATCCCCACCGTCCCTGGTCCACTGCATCGACCCGGTCTCCGGCCTGCCCTGCGTGCGTCCCGATGAGGAGCAGATGGGCCGTCTGGCCGCCCAGGCCCTCCTGGAAGGCCACCATCGGGACATCGGCGTCATCGAGCTCGATCCGAATGACGGGGAGGCGGCGCCCGGCCGACGTGCCGGCTGCGAGGCCTACCTGGAGCAGGCCGGCATTCCCTGGAGCACCGTGCACGTCGCCGTCGGCCACGGCACCACCCGGGGCGGGTACGCCGCGGCGGCCCGCCTGCTGACGGATCATCCCTGGATGACCGGGCTGGTGTGCGGCAATGACCGCATGGCCATGGGCGCCTACGACGCCATCCGCGAGCAGGGGCTCCGGGTGCGCGAGGACGTGGCCGTCATCGGGATTGACGACCAGGAGCTCATCGCCGACCAGGTTCACCCGGCTCTGACGACGGTCGCCCTGCCCTTCGAGGAGATGGGGGCAGGGTGGCAGTCTCCCACCTGCTGGACCTCATGGAGGGCGAAGCAGTGCCCGCCGAGACGCTCCTGCCCGGGCAGATCGTCCGCCGCTCTCTGCCTGAGCCAATGGGCGGGACAACCGACGCGTACGGGTTGCAGGATTCCCGTCCCCGACGGCGTCGGGCGCCCCACGCAGGAGCGGGCCAGACGGGGCGGTGCTCAGGCCTGTCGACGGCGCAGGCGCAGCACGTAGGCACCGATCGCGGCGGCCGCGCCCAGAACGCCGAGGGTCAAGGACGTTCCGGTTCGGGCCAGCGGGAACCCGCCCGACCTCCCCTGCCGGCGGCGGCCGGGACCGGGCTCGCCGACGCCGTCTGGGCCACGGCCTGGGCCCCGTCCTGGCCATGGCGCTGCCTCTGCACGGCCGGCTGCCCCGGGCCGGGGGAGTCGGGGCCCTCGGCGGCGCCACCGGCATCCTTGGCCGCCCCCAGGTGCCACAGGCTCAGGGAGCTCAGGCGGGCGGTGCCGCCCCTCGGCGTGGAGCGAGACGTTGGTAGCGCCCTGCTTGGGGTAGAACGGTCTCGGTGATGACAGGGGTTCCGTCGGCGGCGAAGACCTCCACGGAGTGGGCGTCGACGACGATGCGCAGGTGGACCTGGCCCTTGCTGTCCGGTGATAGCGGGGCGGTGGCGCGGTCCGGGAACTTCGGGGAGAAGTCGGTGACCCCGGAGTGGGTGCGGTCCACGACGAGCTGCTTGGCCTTGGCGTCGTAGCCGATGAGCGTGTACTGCTCGCCGTTGTCGAGGACCTGAGGCCGGCGAAGGAGGATGTGCCCGGGCTCAGGTCAACGCTGATGTCCAGAGAGGTTCCCTGGGCGGCCTGACCGAGGGAGGTGTCGCCCGCCGGGATGTCGGTGTCCTTCCGGGTGAGCTCCTGGCCGGTGCGCAGGGACTCCAGGGCCGTCACCGGCTGGGCGGTCAGACGCAGCTTGCCGTCCACCCGGGTCAGTCCCATCTCACGCACTGTGGACATGGCGGTGCGCCAGGTGGTGGTGGGCAGATCGCGCACGTAGGCCCAGTTGCTCATCCAACCCACCTGGTAGCGCTTGCCGTCGGGGGCGTTGTTCCAGGTGACGGCCGCGTAGTAGTCCTTGCCGTAGTCCAGGCGGGGGACGACGTCGGCCCCGGAGAAAGCCTTCGTGTCCGACTGGACGATCTGGTCGACCATGAGGTGGCTCCCAGTCCTCGGCATTGCCGTTGTGGTCCTCAATGACGAGCCGGGCCTTGCGGCCCTTGTAGGCCGAGACGTCCATGCTCGTCCAGTCCAGGGTCCCGGAGTTGTTGCCGGTGGCTGAGGCGACGACCTTGCCGTCGACGACGAGGTTGACCGAGGTGTTGTCCGCGACGGGGAGGCCTTCGTGTCGGAGGCGCGCACCTCGTCCAGGAGAATGTGTCCCCAGCCTCCGGTGGCCGTGTCGGTGACGACGATCTGGGCGGACTTGCCCTTGAGATCGCTGACGTCCCAGCTCTGCCAGTTGAGCTCCTCCAGGTTGCGGCCGGTGGCCGTCGTACCACCTTGCCGTCAACGACGAGCTCGACGACGGTCGCCCCGGAGCCTCCGTCAGCGCCGCCCTCGGGGCGCGGGTTGTGCCGCCGCCCGCGAGGAGGTTGAGGTAGGCGGAGTCGATGGTGAAGGTCGGCGAGGTCGCGGTACCGGTGGTGGCATCCGAGCCCTGCCCGTTGCTGACATCGAAGTAGGTGTTGATCAGCCCGGCGCTGGAGTGGTTGACCAGCGGTTGCTGGCCGGGGGTGGCACCCTGAGGGGGCGTGGTCCCGAAGGCGGTGCCCTCCACGGTCCAGCCGTCCCAGGAGCCGTCGAAGCCGGCCAGGAGCTTGCCGCCGCTGTCGCCGGTGGCCTCGGGGTTATAGGGGTGCTTGCCGCCGGCGGTGCGCAGGTTGATGTAGGGCGAGGAGACTGTGAACTCATCCGAGGTCAGCGTGCCGGTATCGGCGTCGCCGCTACCGAAGGAGTCCACATAGGCCTTGCCCTGGTGCCCGGGCAGGTCCCCGGTGGCCGGGCCCGAGCCGAAGGCGGCGCCGTCGGCCTTCCAGCCGGCGTAGCCGTTCTCGAAGTCGGCCAGGGTCGTGCCCTCCTCACCGGTGTAGTGGGGATCTCGTCGGGGTGAAGGTGGAGCCGTCCCAGCTGCCCACGAAGTACTGGGCGGAGTCGGCCACCGTGACCACGAGGACCCACTTGACCTCCTTGGAGTTGCCGTCGACCGGCAGCGGGAAGAAGTCCGGGCACTCCCACACCGCCGAGGGTGATGCCCTCCCGCCGAAGCTGGACTGCTCGGTCCAGTGGATGAGGTCGGGGAGGAGTAGAAGGAGATGCGGTGCTCGGTGGCGTGGGGAGACCACCATGGTCCAGCGTCCGGACGTCTCGTCCCAGAAGACCTTCGGGTCGCGGAACTCGTTGGAGCCGATGTCCAGGACCGGGTCCCCGTTGTTGTAGCAGCTTCCAGGTGCGGCCCTTGTCCGTGGAGTAGGCCAGTGACTGGGACTGGTTGCCGCCGACGTCGGCCCGCGTCCACACCGCGACCATGGCCGGGTTGTCCGGGCTGCCCAGGCCGGAGGTGTTCTTGGTGTCGATGACCGCCGAGCCGGAGAACACCCCGCACTGGGAGGTGTGCGGGATCGCCACGCCCAGCTCCCTCCCAGTGGACCAGGTCGCCCCGAGACCGCGTGACCCCAGGACATGTTGCTCAGTCCGAGCCCTCGGGGTTGTACTGGTAGAACATGTGGTACTCGCCGTCGTAGTAGACGAGGCCCGTTGGGGTCGTTCATCCAGTTCTTCTGCGGGGTGTAGTGGGCTGCGGGCGCCACTGCTCGCCGGCCTGATCGGCGTTCGGGGCCGCTGGAGCCAGCGGGGCGGAGGGAACCAGTCGGGCGTCCGGGCGGACCTGGCCGGTTGCGGATGCGGGCATGGAGACCAGCGTAGAGCCGGCTGTGAGCAGGCAGAAAGCGGCCAGGGCACTGAGCGGGCGGGTGATCCGACTCATGGCAAGTCCTCCGGGAAACGGGCTCGGGTGGATGAGAGCAGCGCGAGGGCGGGCGCCAGCGCGGCGCCGGCCAGTTCGGTGGCGTGGTCAGGGGAGCTGCTGCACCGCCTCCCCGACGTCGCTAACGCGCGTTAGCGACAGGGATAAATTACGCGGCCCGTCGGTCTCGATCAAGCGCCCAGGGGTGGGCTCCGAGAAAACATCCGGGACTTCTAGGGGGCTCCCCGATAGTGGATAACGAGCCTCCCGGCCAGACTTGTGGACATGACACAGCAGCAGTACCCCGGTCAGTTCAGTCAGTCCAACCGATCCGAGGGCGATGCCGGCTCCTCCACCGGGCGCGCCGGCGAGTTCTCCGGCTTCCGCAGCTCTTTGCCGTGCCGCTCCCGCGAGCACCGCATCCTCGGTGGTGTCTGCGGCGGTCTGGCCGAGGCCTGGGACATGCCGGTGACTGCGGTGCGTGTCGGGGCACCCTGGCCTGTCTCCTGCCCTGGCCCCATGTGCCTGGTCTACATCGCGGCATGGTGCCTCATGCGCGAGGAGCCCGCCCCGCTCAGTACCGACCGGTCTCGGCTCACCCGGGCGTATTCGAGCCGATCGGCCCGGTCCGCGGAGGTCTGCTGGCGACCTTTAGCGCCGCGATAACACGACCCGTACCAGACTCACGACCACCGACACCGGCCGGGGACGTCGAAGTCTTCGACCCCATAGAAAGAAAGGTGATGGCTGTCTCTTCGCTCTCCTCACTGCTTCTCTCCTGCCGTCTCTCCGTCACTCGCTTTCTCCTGACGCGTGCCCGTCCCCTGCCGCCATCGGTTCCAGGCGGTGCCTCGGGCGCACGCGTGAGTGATGGACTGCGCCCACCTCGCCGCCCCCGGTTCCACGGGTGACGTGGTGGGCGCAGTGTCTGCCGGGCGAGTGCCATCGCACGTGTCCAGGGACGGAATTCCTGTTCCCGTACGCGTCGAACGTCTCCGCCCGCGATGGGGCGCACCCCTGCGCGTCCCATGTCCCCGGCCGCGAAATGAGGGCGGTGGTCTCGCAGGAACTCGCCGTCGATGGAAGGATCAACCCCGTGACTGAGACTGTGCCTGTCGCCGTGACCGACGCCGTGACTGATCCTGCGCCCGCCATCGAGTTCCTCTCCGCCTACGACCAGGGCTTCGCCCGTGTTGCCGCCGTCACCCTGCCCGTGGTGCCGGTCGACCCGACTGCCAACGCCGCCGCCATCATCGAGCAGGCCCGAGCCCTGGCCGACGACGGTGTCTGCCTGGCCGCCTTCCCCGAGCTGTGCCTGACCGGCTACGCCATCGACGACCTCCTCCTGTCTGATGTCCTCCTGTCCGACGTGCTCACCGCCATCGAGGCCCTGCGCGCCGCCAGCGCAGACCTCCTGACCGCCCTCGTCGTCGGCGCGCCCCTGCGTCTGGGGGACCGTCTCTACAACTGCGCCCTGGTCATTCAGGGCGGAAGGGTGCGCGGTGTCGCCCCCAAGTCCTACCTGCCCACCTACCGGGAGTTCTACGAGAAGCGGCACTTCGCCCCCGGCGACGCCCTGCCCGCCGGGGTGGAGAGCATCGAGCTGCCCGGCGTGCGCAGCGGCTCCGACGGCGCTGAGCCGGTAGCGCGGGTCCCCTTCGGGGCGAACCTCCTGTTCGAGGTCGACGACGTCCCCGGCCTGACCTTCCACGTCGAGGTCTGCGAGGACATGTGGGTGCCCGTCCCCCCGTCGTCTCTGGCGGCACTGGCCGGGGCGACGGTCCTGGTCAACATCTCCGGCTCGCCCATCACCGTGGGGCGGGCCGAGGATCGCGAGCTGCTGGCTCGCTCCTCGTCGGCCCGGGACTGGCCGCCTATCGTCTACGCCGCCGCCGGGCAGGGCGAGTCCTCCACGGACCTGGCCTGGGACGGTCAGACCCTCGTCTGCGAGAACGGCGAGCTGCTCGGCTCCACCGAGCGCTTCCCGACGGGCCGCGCGCTACGGTCGTCGACGTCGATATCGAGGGCCTGCGCGCCGAGCGCCTGCGCCAGGGGACCTTCGCCGATAACGCCCGCACCCTGAGCGCCCCGGTGGCAGGCCCCCCGGCCGCCACCTTCACCGATCCGGCGGCCTTCCGGCGGATCGGGATCTGCGCCGCCGACCTGACGGCCCCGCGCACGGACATCGGCCTGCGCCGCCGCGTGGACCGCTTCCCTTCGTGCCCGACGACCCGGCTCGCCCTCGCTCCAGGACTCGCTACGAGGCCTACAACATCCAGGTGGCCGCCCTCGTTCAGCGTCTGGGGGCCATCGGCAACCCCAAGATCGTCATCGGCGTCAGCGGTGGTCTGGACTCCACCCACGCCCTCATCGTCGCCGCCCGCGCCATGGATCGCCTGGGGCGACCGCGCTCGACATCCACGCCATCACTCATGCCCGGCTTCGCCACGAGCGCCGGCACGCGCCGCAACGCCGAGGACCTCGCCGTCGGACTGGGCTGCACCTTCGAGGAGCTCGACATCCGGGCCACCGCCACCCAGATGCTCACCGAGATGGGCCACCCCTACGGCGAGTACGCCCGTACCGGGGTCCTGCCGGAGGGAGCGAGCGAGCGGGACCTCTACGACGTCACCTTCGAGAACGTCCAGGCGGGCCTGCGCACCGACTTCCTCTTCCGCATCGCCAACCACCGCGGCGGCATCGTCCTGGGCACCGGGGACCTCTCCGAGCTCGCCCTGGGCTGGTGCACCTTCGGGTGGGCGACCAGATGGCCCACTACGGCGTCAACGCTGGCATCCCCAAGACCCTCATCCAGCACCCTCATCCGCTGGGTGGTCGCGAGAAGCTGTTCGACGACGCCGTCGGGCGCACGCTGCTGTCCATCCTGGACACCGAGATCAGCCCCGAGCTGGTCCCGGCCGAGGCCGGCGGTGCCATCCAGTCCACCCAGGCCAAGATCGGCCCCTACGCCCTGCAGGACTTCACCCTGTGGCACGTGCTGCGCCGCGGCTCGCGCCCCAGCCGCATCGCCTTCCTGGCGCTGCTGGGGCCTGGTCCGGACGCGGACAGCGGCGACTGGCCCGAGAGCTGCCGCCGGCGGGGAAGGTCGCCTACGACCTCCCCGAGATCCGGCGCTGGCTCGAGCTGTTCCACCGGCGATTCTTCTCCAGCCAGTTCAGCTGCTCCACCCTGCCCAGCGGCCCTGAGGTGGTCGCCGGCGGCTCGCTGTCCCCCGCGGGACTGGCGCATGCCTCCGACGCCGCAGCGACGGCCTGGTTGGACGAGCTCGAGCGCAATGTGCCGCGTGCGATGACGCCGCTGCCGAGAAGTGGGACCATTGTCCTGTGGTGTGACGTAAAACATAATCAATCGGATTTCGTATTCTCTGTTCGGGATTGATGAGCTTTAAAACGCGTATTTACGCCTAAAAGTCACCCTCGAGTTGCGGTAACGCGTGTTACCTGTGTTGGTTTTGTTTGCTTTTGTGTGAAAGTGGTGGGCATCTGAGTGGTGGCGATCACGTGATTCGTCTTTATCGTCACCATGACACACGTCGCTGTTGCCCAGACCTCACCAATCCTTTGGCGGCAGCCTGATGGAAAGGGGTCCGCCCATGGCTTCCCTGGTCATAGCCGCTCACGGACACCTGGCTGAAGGCCTCGTCGCCTCCTGTCCGCGATGATCGTCGGTCGGTATTGTTGAGAGAGAGAGAGAGAAGGCGCGCGGCGGCGGCGGCAGCAGCGCGCGCGGCAGCGGCGGCGGCAGCGCGCGCGCGCGCGCGCGGCGCGCGCGCGCGCGCGCGCGCGTCTCTCGTCTCTCTCTGTGCTCTCATTTTCGCGCGCGCGCCGCCGCGCCTGCGTCTGACCCTCGGGGCCTGACGGCCTCCTGGCGGTACGCCGCCGCGGTCAGGCCTCCTCAGTCAGGGCACCTCATCTGACCTCTTCGGCGGCGGCGGCGGC
>BNJV01000854.1_pt1 | contig 47917 bp, 68 predicted proteins | sample 8540591 | NCBI WGS metagenome assembly BNJV01 (sample SAMD00202457, study PRJDB9452) | human saliva metagenome | host: Homo sapiens | reverse complement strand
GACTTTTCTATCAAGTTAACTGCCATTTCCTTTTCTTTGGCGAGGACAATTCATCAAAATCCTACTAATGCATCAAGAAATCTACTCAAGTTACATTTTTGTTATAATAAAATAAAACTTGTTTATTTTTGACTTTTTGGTTGTGAAATTTGACTTTCAGGAGATGGAAGAATAGCTATTTACTATAACCCGACTATAACACTGCTACTGTTTTCTGTGGCTTTTCTAAGACTGGAAAGCGGGCACGAGTTTTGGTCCGGCAGTTAAGGTATGGTTCATATTATTTTTAGAGGAGGGATCATATTCTATCAAGATCGAGACCCTACTCACTCAAAAGCAGGACAAGTTCATCATTCAGCCTGGTGTGTAAGTTTTCCTATCAAGACAGATCGGCATTTTCCTTGGACCTATCTTTGGATGGGGATCGGGAGATGCAGAATACTTTCAGCAGATGGGGATTGGGGAGAACATTTCTCCTTCAATTTCAATCTCCATATGCTTTAAAGCGTTGATTTTCGAGTGCTTTGCATATGATGACGACGCCGTCAGCACTACGTTACAAAGAGCAGACTTCCTACAGTTGTTGCATAAAGATCCATCTCAGTATAATACATCACGTCAGGTCAGATGAGATCCTATGTCCAAAAAGGCCCTCCATATCATTAATCAAGAAGGTGGGCAGGGATTATCGATTACAGATCTTGCCAAACGTAGCAGTTCACCTAGCTATCTATCCAGGTTGTTTATAAATCTGGGGCTGTCGACCAAAGATTATATCTATCAAAGTTCATTGTCAACAGCAGCTAGCGATGTCTTTGGTAACGACTGGTTATTCTATTGAAAAGATTAAGTCAGTTAACAGGATTTTTCTAGTATCGAAAACTTTTCAAAAGCCTTTAAAATCAAAAGTCACATCTGCCTGCCAGAAGAAAACGGGTTGGATTCAAGGGAGCGTCGGAAGAATAAGTCAGATTTTAACAAAAGATCGTCTAAAGCAACACTTTATCGAGTGGGTTGTTTTATAAATGGAAAGTAATCTTGATTTATGGAAAAGTCCAGTACACAGGAGATCAGCCAGTGTAACATCTCTCATCCACTTTTTAGAATCTGCTCGACGGTTTCATCTTAGAAATGGTCGAATCAGTTATATCTTTTCGGTCGAGCGAGGATGGTAAACTTCTGCATCTCTACTACGGGAAGAAGCTTTCTGGAGAGATTATAGTCATAATAGAGATGTTGCTCTCGTCCAATGACAACCTATCGAAAGGAAGGAGTTTTCTCTATTCTTTAGAACATTTAAAACAAGAATTCCCCGAATATAGGACCAGTGATTTTAGACACCCGCAATTATGATTCGCCAGAAAATGGTTTCCAAACATGATTTTCGTTACATAGGCATCATCTTCAAAGAAAGACCAACCTTAGATGGGCTGCAGCTACTTGTGGAAGATGAAAACGAGAGCCAAACTGTGTGATCGCTAAGAGATGAGCTAGAGGTGGAAATAGATACACATATACTATAGTCGATCTACCCGTCGTTGGTCGCACGTTGAGGTCCGTAATCTTAGTTTGGACACTCATTTATATCCAGCAAATTGCTGGTTTGAAACTTAGATCGCCTGACGCAAACTATGGGTGAGCTTCAACTTTTTCTGGAGCTTGGGCAGGAGAACGTTACATGAAGACTCGTGCACTATCTCAAGGAATCCAATCCATCGAATCAACTCGTGGCATTTTCCAGTCCCATCACAATCCTTTGTAGCATTAAAACGAAAGAGCAGCGGGCATCAAGGAGGTTATCGGGTTGCTTTTGTTTATTCTGGTAATTTTCTCATTCAACTGGAAGTGGACACTTTGGGATGCTACACGCCTCCAAGTTGGTATCAATCCTTTTCCCTTTGAATGAAGTGGCTCAAATAACCAATTCATCAGTCCAGAAGCCTTGTATTGGTCTTTTCGATTAAAGGACTTAGCAACGCCAGAGTCAGCTTTCACCAGCTCTTCCGTACTAAGTAGCCCATAGTTTTGGAAGAGAGAAAACAACCGCTGTTCTCATCATGATGGGAGGCAACTTTCACTGATTTTACCAGAGAGAGCTTTAACGATTGCATCGACAGCCATGACAAGTAGGGTAGAGCTCTTTGTACTGAGATGATGGTTGGTTTGGTGGGCAGGATCTGATGTCGAGCAGGCTTGGGAGACTGGTATGCTGTAGATCTGACCGCCTGCCAGAAGGGTGGCCATCGCATAAAACAAATCCGAAATGCGCAATTTGGTCTCTAGTTTTTGAACCTGAGAATGGTCAGCAAAGATAGCCAGCTCTTTCAGGAGACATCCGAATTGGCATATCCATACACCGAATCGTCCAGTTTGCCACGGACGTAATCAATATGTCTTAAATTTTCACATCTGGTCAGTCAGTGACACATTTTCCATGTCCGCCATCATCGGAAAGCAAAGCTTGACTGTATTAAGTGGGACATGAACCGTACCCTGACAGAAGTCTATTCTTGTGGATGCTTTTGGTCGGCAAGGAGAAGTTTTCCACCGTTATATGCTCGGTGTCTACAAACTATATGAGCGACTCACCAGCACTTATCACATCTCCTATTTGAGTCTTGTTCCTTCAGGGGTGGACGCTTTTGATGTAAAGCTTGCTTTTCTGTACCTCAAGCATGGACTGGTGATGATTCAGATGCGATTGGGCGACTTGAAAATCCAGCCACGGAACCAGCCTCCTCTATCCCGTTTCTTCTATGGGGCACGTGTCTATCGTACCGAATCACCAGATCAGCAGAGATAACACCACTAAAAACTAGAGCCAATGTGAAGCTTACTTTGGAGCCTTTGCTATGAGGCTCGACATAACCAACTCGATGCAAAGAGCTAGAAGAGGTCTCCCAGCAAATTTCTTTCTGCAAACAGTATCGAAATTGCTTTCATAGTGGTAGCACACATCGACTTTTGTCACCATTTGAATCTGCAAACTGCTTGGATGAGTGGTCCTTGCAAGGACAAAGCATAGCTATCCTAGCTCACTATGGAAATGCGAGACCGAGTCTAACCATTCCGTCGCATAAACTAGAAATTGCAGGAGGGCTCGTCATCCCTATCTACCATGATTGACCAACATGGTTATAGTAGTTTGCGGGCACAATGCCCGGGCTGGCTTTGGCATTACAGATGCATCTGGTGGCGAGGCATAATAACCAGTCTCCACTTCGCAACCTATGACTTTGACTCTAGAATTTGGGTGTTCAGCAAAAATAAAGATCGCATGGACCTTTAAAAATGGTGGTCCTGCGATTTTATAATTTTCTTCATTTTCGAGCAAACAGCACCATCACTTCTAGAGGTCATATTGTAAATGGCTCGATTTCTTGGATTCTTCTAACTTGCAGGGCTGCTTTGCGGTACTTCAAATAAAGATATTTGCTCTGTGGTCGACTTTTTGTTGTGGCACTGTCTATATCCTGACTTTCCAAATGTGTCAAGATTGAATCCACCCGCTCTAATAAATCAACAGGCAATCCAGCAGTCTTGGCCACATGAGATCATAGGATTTATCCGCTGGACCTTCCTCTATCTTGTGCCAAAGAAAGTCACTTGACCATCTTTTTCTAAAGTTGCTACGCATGAAGATTTTCGAGACGTGTCAAAGCTAGTTGACAACTCTGTCCAACTCGTGATAATGAGTACAAAATAAAGTCTTAGCTTTCAGTCCGATCGTGAATATACTCAATAATGGCAGGCTGAAACGTCCCATCATAAGTGGCCCGTACCTCGACTGGTTCATCAAATAGAGATCAAAGAATGTTGCTAAAGCGACGGGCGCTCGATTGGCTTCCATCATTTCCCACCATGAAGGTCGACTGCCCGAAACCAAATCATCCGCCGCACCAATTCCGAATTAAATATGGCATCAAAATTGGAAGCACTGCCAGCTCTGCGGGTACGCCAGAGTCATCGAGCCATAATGACAATGATAGCGCTGGTACCATATATGTTGATTTTTCACGCTCCTTCTTTGGGCGAGTAATCAACAAGGATATCTGTATCTGCATCCATGACAACACTCTTTGGAATACATAACTGTGCATGACCTTTTCAACAACAGCATGGCGACCTTTTCGATTTTCAAGATCATGTTGGTTGGCAAACCTAGGTCAGAACCAGATGTTGGTTTTCAGCTACAGCTGCAAAACTCTGCAAAACATCAGTAGCTATGCTGAGCTGGGCTGAAACTGTAAACGCTTGATATCTTCCCGCATCTTTCGCGGATGCGCATAAAGAGTTTCATGCTCCAAATTAGCAGAATTTTCGCAGTGCCTCCTAGCATTTCTTCCTTCAATGCGCCAATCTCTCTGATATTCCATAAGCTGCTCAGAATTTTTCAAAAGTGGCTTTCGGAAAAATGACTTGGAGACATGCAGCTGTGTGTGAGTGACATGAAAATAATAGCACGTCCTTTTGTATTTGATCAATCTTCCAGAAGTTAGAAATGCCACTTGTCGCTCGCTCTTTGGCTTCAATATCTGCAATCCAGCTGGTTCCTTCTCTTGTGACAAGTCGATATTTATCTAAAGGTCTCATCAAAACCCGACTGGATGATAGTCCCTTCTGTAATAACTTGAGAAGCGTCTGGGGAAAGTGGCGGAAGCTAATAGTAAGATTTCTAGCTCAGGAATAGCATCCAACTTGAGACTAGAGTTTCTAGAGCTGGGCTGGCTATGTTTTCTACAAATCGCTCGAATCTGCGGAACATGACTTCAAGGTGGATGCTGCGCTGTAAAAGATCTGAAAGGTTGGTGCTCGCACCAAGGACGACTGCTTCGGCGTTCGATATCGTATACTCCTCTCAAAACTATCTGATAAGTCACGCCGCTCGAAAGAAAGAATCTAGACTTGAACGCATCCTGACGCTTTGTGATTCGAGTGCTGTTTATTATCAAGGGTGTTGAGATCATCGCCGGGCAGCGACCTCCCATAGCTGTCTTTGTCGTCCGTCCAGGCCACAAAAAGACTCCCATGTTTTCCCAGTTCGGCATGCGTACCAGTCAAGTCTAAACTAGTTTTTGTCGCGTAATCCATCTGCAAAGTCCTTTAATTTCATAATGATGCACTTTTAAAGATGGCTGAGCTCACATTTGATGTCTGAAAAACGGTAGTAGTGGCTAGCCTGCCACCCTCTTTCTAAAGTGATGACAACTCATCTCCCAGTAGCTGAACATCCTCGAGGACATCTTCAACTCTGGATAAAAGAGATTCATCTGATTTTGATAGGCTCTCTTCAGATTCTGGCAGAAACATAACCAACGACCACTTCTCGAGGCTTGTGATTTCTAATCTCTCCACAAAGCTAGATGCAAAAGAAATCGATCCAGCGTCGTCACCTGAAACTCTCCTGTCGTCAAAGGTCATATAAAGCCAATCCGTACTGAGCTCTTTCCTAACGCATTCAGAGCTAAAAAGTTATGTTTCTCCACTTGACTTACTAGAGTCCACTACGGTCCCTGAGTGCATAATCACTTGGACAACTTCACGTTTTTACAACACCTACAGCCTGTTTTCAGCTTCCATCTGCTCTGCAATAGCTACTTTATAGCTAGATTCAATCAAGATATCAATGTATTGCTGAGCAGAATGATAAGGAACTCCAGCCATCGGAATCGGATTTTCTGAGTTTTTATTTCGACTTGTAATAGCAATCTCAAGAATTTGAGCAGCATTCACTGCGTCCTCATAAAACAACTCATAAAAATCTCCCATCCGAAAAAGCAAAAAAGCATCCTGATAGTCTTTTTTAATATCCAGATACTGTTGCATACCTGGTGATAATTTTTCTGTTGCCATACGTTCCTCTCTTACTGTAAACTCAGAAAGTCCATCTTGAGTATTTGTTCCTTGTATATCTTTTGAGCTTCTAATCATCTCAAAATGACTCCATGATGGTCATACCTGATTTTACCATAAATTGAAAAAGGTTGAAACTTTTGTCTCAGCCTTTGATTGTTTTATATCTCATTTCCACATGCGCTCTAAAATCGATCTTCAATTTCTTTAGCAGACTCCTGATTGCAACAAATCAACAAAAGCGTATCTGCACCCGCTAAACTGCCAAGAATGCGTTCATCAGCATTTTCATCAATGATATAGCCAAAGCAAGCCTCCCCTGAGACGATATGTAATACCAAGGTACTCTCTTGCAACCTCTAGATGATATGACAAAAAGCTCAATCAAATCAATCCAGCTTCGTTTCCTGTGCCAATACATACTACAATTGGTCATTTTCTTGACCTTAAATCAAAACCAATCTACGTAAATCACGAGACAAAGTCATCTGAGTTATAAATTCCACTGCTTCTAATCGAGTCTGAATATCCTTCTGAGTCCTAGTTTCTCATCTGTAATCATTTTTAATCAAATCGTGACGTGCTCATAATTTCCTCAATATTTGTATGTTGATACCTTAAATTATACCAAAAATTTATGATAATCCCTAAAATTGAAGATTCTTTTAAAAATATGATAAAATAGTACTATAAAAAGACTCAAAAGGAGTAGCTATGGATAACAAACAAATATTGCCAGTAGGTGGCCAAGGTGATTGACAGCTAGACCAAGACGCTATTTTAAATTTACTCGAACAGCCAAAAGTTCTGATTTAGAGATATTGCTTTTCCGGCCTTTTCTTTAGCAAAAAGTTGAGCGCAAAAGCCCCTCAAGCAATTGCAACTGACCTTGCAGATTGATACTACTCACTTTGAAAAAGTTGGCAACTGGTCCTTATGTCAATTTCTTCCTAAATAAATCTGAAATTTCTAGCCAAGTCATCGAAAAAGTCATCAAAGAAGGGGCGGATTACGGACAACAGACAGAAGGAAATGTGGTAACATCACTATTGACCTTTCTGGTCCAAATATTGCAAACCCTTTTCTCAGTCGGCCGCTCACGTTCTACTGTTATCAGGGGATGCTTTTGTCCAATATCTTCCGTAAAATGGGGTACAACACAATCAAGATCAATCACTTGGGTGACTGGGGCAAACAGTTTGGTCTTTTTGATGGTAGCCTATAAAAATGGGGTAGCAAGGAAGAAGTTAGAAGACCAATCAATTGATGAACCGCTCAAACTCTATGTACGAATCAATGCTGAAATCGAAACTGATCCAGCCCTTGATGAAGAAGGGTCATAACTGGTTCAAAAATTGGAAGATGGTGATCCAGAAGCAACTGAGCTCTAGCAATGGTTCCGTGATGAAAGCTTGCAGAAATTCAACCGCATTTACAAACTTCTCGGTGTTGGAATTTGACAGACCCTAAATGGAAGCCTTCTACAACGATAAGATGGAAGAAGGAATCAAAATCCTCGAAGAAAAGGTCTCTTGGAAGAATCAAAAAGACAAGCATTGTCAATCGATGATGTCAACCTTCCTCCAGCTATGATTAAGAAATCGGATGGAGCATCTCTACATCATCACTAGTGCTATGCGACTGCAGTGTATCGAGCTCGTACTTATAACTGTGAAAAGTATCTATGTCGTCGGACAAGAACAATCTAACCACTTCCGTCAGCTTAAAGCCGTCCTCATGGATTTGACTGAGACGATGATATGACTCACGTAGATTTCGGTCTCGTTACTAAGAATCGTCAAAAACTGTCTACACGTAAAGGAAATATCATTCTTCTTGAGCCAACTTTGCAAGAGGCCATCAGCCGTGCAAAAATCTCAAATTGAAGACAAGAGTCAGAGCTTGAAAACAAAGAAGCGGTTGCTCTATGCAGTTGGTGTCGGTGCGGTTAAATTCTACGATTTGAAAACTGATCGTCGCAATGGCTATGATTTTTGATCTTTCAAACTATGGTATCTTTTGAAGGCGAAACTGGTCCGTACATCCAGTATGCCTCACGCTCGTATTCAATCAATCTTGCGTAAAGTGGATACACCAGATGTGAATGCTAGCTACAACTTAAAGTGATGCCGAAAGCTGGGAAATTATCAAACTTCTTCAGACTTTTTCTCGCATTATCAAGCGTGCGTCAGTTACGATCGTCACTGATTGCTAAATATGCTATTAGCTAGCACAAGCATTCAACAAATACTATGCACACACGCATCTTGGACGAAAGTCCTGAGCGTACAGTCGTCGCTCTCAGCTACTCTACAGCTGTGGTACTCAAAGAATCGCTTCGCCTATGGGTGTTGAAGCACCAGAGAAAATGTAATAACAAAACCCTTTAATCTCTGGCAGAGATTAAAGGGTATCACTATACTAAACCAAAACGCTTCTTTAATTACTACGATAATCTTATCTAGAATCATATAAAAATCACATTCCGTTGAATCCGCTTGTATATATTTAAAACAACTTACAATAATGATACAAACTATCCGTGTAAACCATCCTGGCAAAATGTAGTTCTTTTAACAACTCATTATGTTTAGATCGAACCAACATTATATCAGAATGAATAAATTCATATATAGTGAGACGGAATATGCAAAATCAAAAATATGAACTCGGAGAGAAGATACGAAAATTACGAGAAGATTTGACTCGAGAAACCTTTTGCAATGATGAGAGTGAACAACATACGCCAATTAGCTCCGAATCGAAAAGGGAGGTCTTTTTCAAGTTCTCTAAATTGAAATATATTTCATCTACATTAGGTGTCCCAATATCAAGTAATTATTGATGAATCTCAAATGATACTGCCATCGCGATATCTAGAACTCGACACCGATTAATTCATTTTCATGACTTATGGCGATGAAGAAAGAATAGACTTAAGATGCCTTGTTGCTGAGATATATATAAAATTTTGATAATTTGCCAGAAGAAACAACTACTATTAAAGCCATAGCCAAACCGCATTTACGATTTTTCTACGAAAAGGGCTGATTATGGCGAGCTCTATTGAAGAATACTTTGATGATTATTGATCGAGAAGAATTATTCTTCAGTGGTTATTAATCATAAAATTATTCCTATTTATGTGTTTGTAGCTAAAGATATACAAACCGCTACGCAATTGGTACAAAAGAATGATAGAGTCCAATCGACTACTCTAGTCCAACCTGTCTCTATGTTACCACTCGAAATCTCGTAACTTCTGGCATGCCCTTTTATCAAGAAGAGAAATATACATATTTGTCCCTATCTCAGTATGCTGGATGAAATCGTTCAGGAAACTCAAGATTTTCAACAAAAACCAAAGCATCGATCTGATGAAAGCAACTTACGTTTGTTTGTAGATAATGACTTGGAAAAGCCACAAAATGTTTCAATCAGCGATTATTTGTACTCAATCTTTCGCAGATACCTGTTCTTGAGAAGAAAATTAGCGGAGGAAAATGGAAAGAGACACATTCGCGAAAATGTCGAACAACCTCGACATCATATGTATCTCTCTTTTTATTAGTTATACTAAACTTGTAAGTAGAACAGAGACGTTACGATAGCTCTAGTATGATCGTGAATATTCGCATGTTTTCTTTTAAAATACATAAACAGATTTATACTTTCCAAAACGGATCTAATCAATCAAATAGTGGAAGTGAGACGCCATGATTGAATTTCCTTCCAATAAGAGCTTCTGAGTTTGAAGGACGCTGCTCTTTTGCTGTTGATGCTGTTCTTGGGCAGTGAGTTGAGCACATACGGGTCTGAGTGTCCGAAATCTTATCTATTTGGATGTGTAGTCCTAGTCATACAAATCTGTTCAGCATACGCATAGGTATCAGTGACCTACCATTTCGCTCACTGGGAATTCTGTAGTGAAATCTGACTTTCGCTCTCTTTCTAGCACGAAGTCTTTGGATTTCAAGATATTTCTAACCCTTTTTACTGGATTCACGCCTAACCTTATTGCGTTCTCGTTCGCTCTTTATCACGAAGAGAGAAAGAGAAGCAAAGTAGACAATTTTTCAACACAAAGAGCTAATTTACAAGAAAAATAAATAAAGGCTGAGACAAAATGTACAAGCTGCCTTCCCTCTTATGATGAGAAAGCTTCATATAAACTGTATTGTGCTACAGCTGCTCTTCTGCAAAAGCGCCTAAAATATGGACATTCTCTGCTGCAGATGCAAAGGCTTGAGGGTCTGATTTTCGGATGATGTGGCGTCATTGTACTCAAGCACAGGTGATGAAACCACTTTTCAGCCACTGTAATTTATAAGTTCACTTAGCTCCGTTAATCATCGTTGCGCCTCGATGGAGACGGTGAATCTTCTCAGCTTTCTCAGGATGACTAGGCGGTGATCATGGCTTGCATACTTCTTTGAGCCGGTAAATACGCATCATGTCGACTCGACACACAGGGTGTCCATAATCATGGAGTAGAAACGTAGATCATGGGTTGACAACGATACCGGCTAATCACATAATCACCATTCACTGCATAAAGACGTACTTCCAACATTACGTCCCGTTCGCTTGCGCACTGTCAACACTGACAATATCCTGTACCACCACTTGAAATGTTGTTTTTATTTGGCCAAAAGCCAACACCTGTCATGATACCGCTGGACCGACGGTGCATTGATAATCGGATCGCTAGTCAGCACAACCTCTGGTGCAATTTTGGATAAAATGAGTCATGCTAACTGTTATAAAGCTAAATACCGTAAATTTATGTCCTATTTGATACCGCTAAAAATCGTAATGGGATATTAATCAGGTAAAAAGCCAATGATACTGGAATTGTCGATGCCAATCGATGACACTCAACGCAGATAGAATCCTGTGGTAATCCTGTTGCGCCACCTAGAATAGACGTCCCTGGCTGAAAAAGAAATTCACTGCTACTGCTGACAAAATACCGTAAAGCAGTGAAGCTGATATCTCATCATGTGCCTTTGGGGATACTCTTAAGGCAACCTTCAGCAAGTCAGGTATATTATGACCCATCCGGCATTGGATATAATAGCGTAAAAGCTTGTTAAACTTGGTGCTTTTCATTTATTTGCTACTTGTGGTTAACGCATCTAGTTGTTTTGCTGGTAGCAGGCTTGGAGCAACAGTCCATCAGGATCATTGCTTTATTGTGGAAAGCGATGACTTCGCGAATATTTACCCATTTTCCTTCTCCAGCGAGACAACATAACAAACCGATCGTCCCAATCTGTTACCCAGACCACCATGTGGTGGAAAACCATAATCAACCAACTTCTAGTAAAGGCTTCGATTTCGATCTTCTGCACTCATCTTTTGAAAACCAAGGCAGCCTTAAACCTCCGCTCTTGTAAATCTCTAGAATGATACTGCAAACTTACTCATAGGTTCACCATTTTAACCCGACACGATGTCTGTAGGCAATACGCACGAACTGCTGAGATCTCCTTCTAGTTCATGTGTAGAATTTTCTTGTGGAGAGGCGATGAAGAGCACTCATACTAGCGCCGCTTCTTCCTCTGACCATTTCAAAGCATCGAGCCAATCGACCACCCAAAGGAAGTTTAAACTTCGTGCTGATCAGTCAAATCAGAATGCTTGCCGTCGATTACGAAAACTCGCACTGCATTGCAACTTCAAGGATCACGCTGAAAGGGCGCTCGTTTCTTGTTGCGGCATTTGTCAACTTACTTGTCAACTCTGTCAAGAACTTCGCAACCGGACCAGCCAGCAACTCTCCTTGCGAGCACTTTGCTTAAGCCATAGCCTGTCCTTCTTTTAGCCTGTTCAGTCAATTTATCAATATCTTTGCGAGAATACTTATCTGCTGCATTTTACAACAATCGCTTTTACTGCTGGTGCCTCGAAAGACTTTGAGTCAGCCTCCCTGACAAGCTCTGTCAAGTCTTGAAGCAACATCTCAAAAGCGAGTGTCTGGTTTATCACAGCCATATAGAGCCATTGCATCATCATACTTCATCCGTGGAATGGCGGAAACCCTCAATTCCTTTTGGTTTTCTTTCATAACTCAGAGCAATCAATACTTCTGTAATATCCTGGAATTTTTCCTGCTCTGTTAAGAAAGATGTTTCTAAAATCGACCTGTGTAAGCTCAGGTTGACGGTATCGCCACTGTATCCTCATCTCGGAAAACATTTTACAATCTAGTATGCGGTCCGACCACCTGCATTCATCAGCAATTGCTTTAGTAATTTGTGGACTTTTGCGGTAAAAGCATAAAATGTCCTTTATTGAACGACTAGGAACGAGATAATCACGCGCTCCTTCAGGAGTAGATTTGCTGGCGAAAACGGTGTTTCCGCATCGATAAACTCCAGCTCATCTAAATAGTTTGCGAATAGAATGTGTCACTTTCGCCCGCAATTTAAAGATTTTCCAGCATTTTGGGTCGACAGAAGGTCTCAAATAACGGTAACGCAAGCGTATCGTCATAGCATCAGTCATCTTTTATTTCAATATCAGTTGCTTTTAGCTGTATTCAGCACTACAAGACTATCCACATGGGCTCGACTTCACCTGTTGCTAGCTTTATCATTGGCTTTGCCTCTCTAGCTGCTACTTGTCCTGTTACTTCAATGACAAACTCACTTCTCAAGCCCTCAGCAGTAGTCATCACATCATGTGAGTAAGCAGTCTCTGGGTTTGATGACCAGTTGCATAATACCTTCGCGATCTCGCAAATCAATGAAAATCAACCCTCCTAAATCCGTCTTTAGAGCACCCAACCTTTTTAATGATTTTCTTGATTACGTGCTCTGTGCGAACACGTCCAGCATACATCGAACGTTTCATTCTTCTTCTCCAAACTTTTTAATTCTTGTTCTGTTTACCATAAAGACTAAATATGTCTTTCTAGGTAGCTTAAGCTATATTTTCATCTCTCATATACGTATTAAAAAGAGAGAAAATGACTTTTTCATCTTTTTCTTCTTGTCTTCAAATAGATGGAGCCAATGTAGACTCACCATCCCTGTAACAGAGCGTAACAACCCCGCTGCAAGACCAAAAATAGATTGCTAAACTGTGAAAAAGAAGTCTCCTCAGCAGATAGATGAAGACGCCTCAAGATAAATATATGCTGCCTGTATGAAGATGGACGATTATCTTCTTCATCATGGATTCCTTCTAAATCTAAAAGACAAAAAGTTTTATTACTATTACTAGACTTTCCCTAACCCAATTTGTTCGAGCACAGTCTGGAAGTTTGTTTTAACCTCTCTCAAGAAACCGTCACTTCTTGACGGGTTTAGATTATCTTGACTCATGACTTGCTGGCACTCTATCTCACTCTCTCCCAAGGTAATGATGGTCTAGACTTGAGTATCCCGATTTTGAACTGGGCCTTGATCTTTCGATCCAAATAATCACGCTCTAGCAAAAACCTTGACTACGAAGAGCCTGAACCAACTCAGCTTCTGCTATTTGCTTTAGCGCCTAAACAGCGATATGCATCGGTTGAGTCTCTAAAGGCAACAGAAACTCCTTAACTTTTCAAAGCACTAGAAGAAATTCGCTCATTCCCATACCAAAGCCAAAAGCCAGGTGTTTCAGGTCCTCCAAAGTAGGAAACAAGACCATCGCGGCATACCCGCACAAATCGTCAACTCACCTGCCAGCAGTCTCTGTGATAAATTCGAAAATCGTGTGGTTATAATAGTCTAAACCACGTACCATATTCGTGTCAATCACATAAGCAATATCGAGGGCCATCTAACATCTGACGAACTGCATCAAAATGTGCCTGACTTCTTCATCCAAAGTAATCTAAAATAGAAGTGCATTTTCAAACTGCCTTTATCTTCCTTTTTCCTTACTATCTAGGACGCGGAGCGGATTTTCCTCTAAACAACGCTGGCTATCGGCAATAATTTATCATGAGAGGTCAAATAATCCCAATCAGGCTGCTCGCTGATGACTCGACTCACTGAACTTCCTACAGTATTGGGGTGAAGGGTTACACTGCGATGCCCTAGCTCTTTTTAAAAGTGATCGAGCCATACAATTGTTTCAACATCATAGCTGGATTGGCGGACCAGCCTAACCCCAATTTGATAGAATTCTCTCAAACGACCTGCCTGAGGACGTTCATAACGGAACATAAGGGCCCATGTAATAGAGTTTCACCGGCTTTTGTATCTCTGGTGCAAAAAGCTTATTTTCTACATAAGACCGTACGACTGGTGCCGTCCCTTCTGGACGTAAAGTGATGTGCCGATCTCCTTTGTCATAAAAATCTTACATTTTCTTTTGTAACGATATCTGTCGTATCTCCAGATAGACTAATGACTTCTTAATGCTCAAACATAGGAGTACGAATCTCTGCATAATTATATTTTTAAATGTCTCACGAGCAAATTCTTCAACATATTGCCATTTGCAGAATCCTGAGGAAAGAATATCCTGTGTTCCTTTTGGCTTTTGTAATCTCATAATGACTCCTTAGTTCTTTGTGTAGTAATATTCTACCATAAGCATGGCCTTTTTCTTCCTTTTAGAGATTTTCTCTGTAGGGCTACTATTTTTAAGAAAAATCGTCAAGTAACTTTGCTTTACAAAAAGGTTTTGATATACTGTTAAAAGCTGATGAAAATCAGTAGATTGAATCAATTTAAATATCTAAGGAGAAAAGAAAAATGGCAGTACTCGTCTGCACTTCAAAAGCTGAAGAAAAACAAACGTCGTACGCACTACAAAGTAACAGCTCCATCTGTAACTTTTGGACGAAAGTACTGGAGATTACTCACGTTCTCACCGTGTCACTCTAAAGAGATACTACAAAGGACGTAAGATCGCTAAAAGCTGCTGCAGCTGAATAATAGAAGGGAGATACCATGCGCGTAAATATTACACTTGAACACAAAGAATCTGGTGAACGCTTGTACCTTACTTCAAAAACAAACTGTACCCTCAGACCGTCTTCAATTGAAGAAATACTCACTCAAAACTTCGCAGCACGTTGTGTTTACAGAAGTGAGTAAGCATTCAATACGAGATCATACATAAGAAAAAGCTGATTTGTGTTTTTCTTTTTCGAAAATTCATTACATTGCACTCAAAATCAATAAAAACTCTACCTTTTAGATAAATATATCATTTGATGTTGAAGTTACAGCCCTGTTATCATACGATATCAGGGCTTTTTCTATTCAGAATCTGAGGCACCTTTTATCTTTGGTTGCTTCAATTCATCCTCAACAAAAATAAAAGATAAAAGATTAGAGTAATCATCACAATACTTGATAAGATAAAGTGATAAAGTTGAACTTTATGAATAATATTGAAAATCAACCTACTCTCAATTTTTGTTTTGCAATAATAACCTGTAAAATGCACATATACTAATATTTATCATTCCTACAGCAAAAGGAACAATAATAGATAGAATGAGTTGCAACTTTGCTCTGTCTCAAATATTGTCATCTATCATTGCAGTTGATTTGAGATATAGATGCTAGAGATTCCAAGCATTGCACCTAGAAAACCTGTCATTATAGATGAAAAAGTTCAATACATCACCTATAAAGTCCTTTACATCTAACTTCGTGAAAATTTCAGAGAGATAGCTAAACAGACCGATTATGATTGCAATTAGCATCATATAAACAAAACCTGTTACGTTTTATATTTTTCATCTATTTCTCAACACCTTATATTTCACATCCGAATATCTTTGTTGACATTGCTGAAAATACTGAATCTGGTTTTAATGTCCTATTGTTATCATATTGAAATGAATGATTTCTGTTAACTTATTTGAGTAAATCAACAGTTTTCAAGTCGTTCATCATAATTACGCCCCCGGACATGGTACACACCATTTCTATCAATGGACATCACTTCCTAACAATACTATCAGGTAAATATTCTCCATTTTTATTTTTATCTTTTTGGCAGTAAGCGAAAATCTCAACATCAAATAAGCATGAATCTTTTATCTGATGATATCGCATTTTTGAATGATGGATATCAAATCAAAATTATCTGGTTTCGTACCTGCACCCATTTTAATTGCAACATACTTGTAGCCGGTGAAGCTTCTAGCAACTCTTTCTGCATCTGATTGGATGATAACTGGTAATCTTATATCACACTTATAGTTCAGTTTCTCCAAAAGTGCGCTCAGGAAAAATTCAAACTTATTCGTACTAATCGAATTTCGATTTAGCACTGTAGCATAAATAGTGAATTCTCACTATCATAGAGGCTGACATTTTCTCTCCTAAGAACTCGTCTTCTTCAACCTAAATCTTGAGATTTTACATTTAACCTTGTCTTGCTCGGAAAAATTAAAATCTCAGCAATTCTTCAACAACTAGATGATAATAAGGTTCCATATCATTGGGACATGCCAATCTCTCAAAGCTTTATACTTATCGTCAGAAAGTTGAAAAGTATATCTATCAGGATTATCTCTGTATCTCAGAGCTACTTCATCAAAAATAGTCGACAAAATCAATTTGTTCTCCTTCATATACAACCTTATGGAAATAAAAATCTTACCTGTTTTGTTCTAGTCATTTGTTTTCTCCAATTATCGATTTTTACCTAATTTTTCTTCAATAAAATATAATCGCTACTCATTCTCACTCACTATACCTGACGAGAAATTATCTAACTTTCATACTGATATAGACTCTTTCATTACCTCTAAATCTTAATTATTTATTAAAACGACTTCAGAGTTCTTGCATAAACAAGATGAAGTGACTTTTTATAGATAGTCTACATTACTTAGTAAATCCACTAAATAACATCCTTTAAGCCAAAAATTTTTGATAGTACATCTTTACACATTAATAGTCAAGGGTTTCTTAGTGGAATCTGAACCCGTTCCCTTAAAAACAAAGCATAAGATTCAGTTTTTGGCAAATTAGGAGCTACTTGCTGGATTCCTGTTTTATTTATTTTTGGAGAACCATCTTTTTATAAAAGCTTTTCGATTGATTAGTTTCTTTCATTAACAAGCTCACACTCTCTCCCAAGTTTTTGTACCTCGAGTAGTCAGAATTCATCGTCAAATGAAATTCGTTTAAAACCAAGGAAGATATTGTTTTCATATAAATCATTAGACTTTTGTTCCTCAAAATGGCAAAATAGAATGTTCTGCAAAACGATATATATAAATGAAGATTCAAAGTTAATTTCTTTATCAGCTCATTCTTGGAAATCTACTTTAGAAATTTTGTATCCTCTGTTCTATTTCCTTGCGTTGTTAGTGTGATAGTCTTATAACAGATACTGAACTTGTTGAAAAGCTCATATCTTCTAAACTAGAAGCTGTTTCACTAAACATTCGAACTACAATCACTGATGAGGCTTGTTTAGTAACTTTTCCGTTTTTGATAAGGTAAATTAATACACAATTCAGTAGCAATTTCTGAAAATAGTTTGCCTTTTATATTTTCTTGCTAAGTTAGATAGTACCTTATCCAACTCTTTTGAAACTAGAGAAAGTTACCTGAGGTAATAACGGTTCAAAATGCTCTCTAAGTAACTTCAGCTATCGTTGTCACAACTGCTCTAGTTAACCTACAAACGAGAGCTTATTGGGATGTTGGGAGCAGTATCTAAGTAAGCTCGATTTGATTCCTTAATTTAGATATTTTGGGGAACTCTGCTTCTGATCAATTGTTTTTCCCTAAACATTAGCTACAAAATCACGGACAATTTTTCCAGTCATTTTCAATGATTTTTGTTCATCTTTACTAAATTGATAAAAATGATATCCTTGAATAGGAAGTTAGCACACTCTTTAGCTGGTACACTTGGTGAATCATAAAGATAATAGACTAAGCTACTCTTCAAGTTTATCCACCACAATTATGCAAGTATTTTGATTAGCAATCTGATTTAGAGACACTGCTGTAATACTCATTGGTTTCTTTTCGCCTCTAGTTGAGACCGTATCTATCTCTTGAACTAGCTTTTTAGTCCCGTAGCTAGGCTACCATCAATCAATCAAACGGTTCTGATTTGGGATCAGCTGGACAATCAAAAACAGATTGTTCAATCACATCTCCCGTAATACCTGTAATTTTAGGGCTAGTAATCGTTCTATCAAAATATGATATCTATTTGTCCTAAAGTTTTTCCAACTGTTGTTTTTAAAATATTATCAACCTCGACTCTGGAAAAATATGCTCTGCCATGTAAATCCCTCGCTTAATTTTTATAAAAACCATATATCACAGTTAGAAATTTAAACCGTCAATTCATAGTATAATGTAAGAATACATGATTATATAGGAGAAAAATGAAAGTCCTAGAATTATTTTGCAGGCGTTGGTGATTTGAATTGGACTCGAAAAAACGCAGATAAAGATTTATTTAAAAACAAAAATGGGCTAATCAGTGGGAACCGTCTGCACTCTCGAGATGCCTATGAAGTTTACGATTATCATTTCCTAATAGCGAAAATATCAATATCAGCATTTCAGAAATTACAGATGAAAAATTTGCTTCTATGGACGATGATGTGATTGTTGGTGAGTTTTCCTTTGCCAAGATTATTCTGTTGCTCGAAGTAAAAAGGTGAACGGAAATTGAAGGAGTGTTCTGGGAAATAATCCGTGCTACTCGTATAATACAACCCAAATATCTTATACTAGAAAATGTCATCGTTTACAAGGCACCATCTAAACAGCGTGACGTGACTTTTGCAATAATAAGCACAGCATTCAACAATTTAGGATATTCAGTCGAATGGAGAGTTATCAATGCTGCTGATTATGGAAGAAGTCAACGTCGACGTAGAGTTTTCTTCTTCGTTTATCGTAATGATACAGATTTTGCAAAAACTATCGATGTTAGTCATGAACAAGAAGATATCTCTATTTGAAGAACAAAAATATGATGAATATCTTTTTGAAACAGGATTATTTGCAACACAATTTCCAATTTAAAAATACCCCTGCAAAAACACAGACGCGTATGAACTTGGAGGATATTGTAGATGTTTCTGATAACTGCACTGGAACTGTATGAATACAGGGTTATGAGATATGGAAAAATACTACTCGATTGGATACAGAACCCAATTTTAATGGAAAACCAATTACTTTAGGTGAAATACTCAGAATGAACTGAGAGTTCCAGATAAATATTTCATAACTGATTCAGCTAAATTGGAAAATTCCAATTCCTTAGAGGGCCAAAACGAATCGAGGCGAACCTCAGCCGATGGGCATATCATATCTATTCGGAAGGTGGTATGACTCCATATGACGACCCTAAATCTTCCTGGACGTACAATGTTAACTCTGAGTGTACAGTTAATCGCTCTACTCATTTTCTTAAAAGTCACAGGCAAATACCGTCTCATTACTCCAGTAAACAGAACGCCTTCAAGATTTTCCAGACAATTGGACAAGCTAGAAAGAAACGCTCTGACGGTTCCATAGTGGACGTATCTGATAAAATGCGAATGTTCTTATGGGAAATGCATTAGTAACTGAGATTGTTAAACAAATTGGAGAATTTATTTCCGAACTAGAGCATTAGTATATTCAAAATAAAGAGTTATTTAAAAGCAGAGAATATATAAATCTCTGTTTTTATATTTTTACTCATGTATCCCAGCATTATCAAGCGAAGAAATCAACAGAGAATCGTCCTGAATATCTTTTATATATTGTGTGCAAACGTGTAGAAATCTGCTTGACAACAAAAGTAGACAGTGTATACACTAAAGATAGATGAGTAGACAGTGTATACTTTTTGGAGGAGATACACGAACGCAATACTGCTCCAGCTGAAAGAACAACTCATCCAAACAGGGGATTACTGAAATCGGAAAACACGGAATTGAACAGCTTTCGCTCAGGACTGTTGCCAGGCCTGCAGTGTAACTCACGGCAGCCTCTACTGCCATTTTAGAGAGCAAGGAAAGGCTATCTAAAAGGTCGTTTTGGCCCAGCTGCTCTTTCTCAATCGGGAAATCAATGAAAATATTGGATGACAGGTTCTGCGCGCGATCAGCTGACCCGCTTTGGACTTAATTTCATTATTTTTGCTAAGACTACCCTCATCGAAGCTCTTTATCAAATTCCCTTTAAATATATGAAGGTGACGCAGGACACAATTCTCTTGGAGTCGGACTTGCTCTGGATTTGATAAACTTAGGAGCTTGTTTTAAGGCTTCGCAAGGAGAAAATTTTAGCTAATAGCGAAGCGAAAGTCTTTTTCACTTTTGGAGCTACAGGCCCAGCTGTTCTAGCCAACAGTCCCATCGGACAAGACTTTCGATCCTCAAGCCATCCAAAGCACGATTGAGCACATGCTGACATTTATATCAAAGGAGAACCATCATGAAAACCTTGATTATTTACACCACCCCAGCCCAACTGGCTTCAATGCTGCTATTCTCAAAAAGTTCAAAACAATCTTCTAAAAGCACGAGGTGAAAACCTTGACTTGTATGCTGAAAATTTCCGATCTCTGCGCTTTCGATCAAGAACATGGGACGCCGTGACCTACACAAAGACCCCGAAATGGCAAACAATGAGATTTAATCACTTGGGCAGACCATCTGATTTTCATTTTCCCTATCTGGTGGAGCGGCATGCCGGCCATTCTCAAAGGCTTTATCGACCGTGTCTTTGTGGCTGACTTTGCTTACTCTTATATTGGCCTCAAGGCCACCTGCAAAGGCAAGTCCGGCTGGATTATGTCACAACACACTAGCTTTTTGCCTTGCTTTTCATGCAAGACTATGGCAAGGGTACTTAAAATCAAGTCTTGAAATTTGTGGTATTTCTCCAGTCAAACTGACCGAGCTCAGCACGGGTAGAACGCAAAACAGACCAAGAACGCCAAGAAATGCTGCAGAAAATCGGGCAAAATGGCTGCAGTCAAATTTAAGAACAAGAAAATAGGCGCTTCTTACGAAGTGCCTATCTTTTATTTAATCCAACCCCCACACGCTTGAAGATTTCATCCACGCGCTTGGTGTAGTAAACTGGATTGAAGATTTCATCAATTTCTTCTTGAGTCAAGCGAAGTGACTTCTGGATCCGCTTCGAGCAAAGGCTTGAAGTCCACTTGATTGTCCCAAGACTGGGCAGTCTTTGGCTGCACCAAGTCATAAGCCTGCTCCCGTGTCATGCCTTTTTCAATCAAGGTCAACATAGCCCGCTGGCTGAAGATAAGACCAAAGGTTGAATTCATGTTACGCTTCATATTTTCTGGGAAGACGGTCAGGTTCTTGACGATATTACCAAAGCGGTTGAGCATATAGTCGATGAGAATGGTCGTGCCGGAGCGATAATCCGCTCAGCAGATGAGTGGGAAATGTCGCGCTCATGCCAGAGAGACATTCTCAAAGGCTGTCACCATGTGCCCGCGAATGACACGCGCCAGACCAGTCATATTTTCAGAGCCGATTGGATTGCGTTTGTGAGGCATAGCAGATGAACCTTTTGGCCCCTTGGCAAAGAATTCTTCCACCTCGCGCTGCTCAGACTTTTGCAGACCGCGGATTTCAGTCGCCATGCGCTCGATAGAGGTCGCAATCAAGGCTAAAGTAGAAAAGTATTCAGCGTGGAGGTCACGTGGCAAGACTTGAGTCGAGATCTCCTGCGGACGGATGCCTAATTTCTAGCAGACAGAACTTTCCACAAATGGCGAATATTGCAAAGTTCCCAACCGCACCAGAGATTTTCCCAGCTTCAACACCCGCAGCCGCAATCTCAAAACGCTCAATATTGCGCTTCATTTCGCTGTACCAGGTCGCAAGCTTGAGACCAAAAGTCGTCGGCTCCGCATGCACCCCATGGGTCCGTCCCATCATGATGGTGAACTTGTGCTCCCGTGCCCGTTCCGCAATGATGTCGGTGAAGCGACGCAGATCCTCACGAATGATGCTCATTGGCCTGTTTGTAGAGGTAGCCGTAGGCTGTATCCACCACGTCGGTCGAGGTCGAGGCCATAGTGCACCCACTTGCGCTCCTCACCCAGCGTCTCCAGAAACCGCTCGCGTGAAAGCCACCACATCGTGGCGTGCCCCTGCTCAATCTCCAAAAATACGGTCGATGTCAAAAGCCAGCCTTCTCACGAATCAAGGCCACATCTTCCTTGGGAATCTCACCCAGCTCAGCCCAGGCCTCATCATTGAGAATCTCTACCTCTAGCCAAGCCTTATATTTATTTTCTTCAGTCCAAATGTTCGCCATCTCAGGGCGAGGTAACGGTTGATCATGTTTAGTGATACAGAGGGCGTCTAGAAAGCGATAGAAAAATAGAGACTGACGCTGTGCCCACACACTAGGAAGTCTATCTTTTTCCGATGCTTTTTAGCCCGAGTTCAACTAATTGAACTTTCCCTCTTCTCCTTTCTTTTCTTTAAAGTTTCCAATTCAAGGAAGTTCGTAGCCCATATTCAGTTAAATGAATACAGGGAACTTGTTCCTTTCTATTTTTGTTTTTGAGTCCCAAAATGCTGTAACAACTGCAGGCACGACAACAGAAACAATAATCCCTGCATTTTCTTTACAAATTTAACAGGCTTATTCATAATTTTCCCCAATTTTGTGTGTTTGTTTTCTATCCATTTTTACCCCTTTAATAATTCCTGACCTGAAAATTCAATTGTAATAATATCATCATCTGACAACTCTGTCACCCCAATTTTTCCAATAAAATCATTCGGCTCAATACACCATTTTAATCGCCTTTGCTCTTCAGTACTTATTTCCTGTAATTCTACCAGTTTTGAGACATACTCATGGTTATCGTGTATTAAAGTCTTAATAGGTGCATAAATAGTGTCAATTAATTCATCGTTTCCTGTCACTGCATAGGTTTTAGCTAGTAAATCACTTGACTTTACAATATATGAGAATTGGTCATTTAATTCTGCAAAAGCTATCTGAGACGCTCTCATTAAAATTGTCATCAAAAGTTGATTTTAAGAACAGTATAAAATCATTTTTGGTATGGATAAATTTTTAGCCACTATACCTTCAAATTCTTTTTATAATAGATGCTTGCCCTTCGTTTTAACTGATTAATCGCATTCAATAATAGATGCTCTTTTTGAGGATTTTCATCGCTCATTAATAATGCTTGCTCTATTGTACTTTCTGCACCCAATATTTTTGGACCGCCTATCATCTTTTTGACCTTGTTTAATATCTAAAAGAAATCTGTTTTTACTTCTGACAGTAATAACTCCAGTTCACTCTACTTTTTGAGCTTCAACCAACCGATTTACATTTGACACAACATTTTGTAAAGCTTCTGGATTGTCTAATACAATTTTTTTCAAGTCTAGCTCATTGAAACAATATCGTTATTAGTCCCTTTTTGATACAAAAATTTGGCAATAAAGATTTCATATCAGCCGTTTTTGAAAATCAATATCTCCACTATTGAAATTTATCTAGCTGTTCTTGAGTAAATTTAACAACATATATTTCTTTAGGATCAATATTCTGTTTTCACTTCATTATAGGAGTTAATGATGGTAGTAAAATAATTTCCAACTTTTTCAAACATCTTACTTTTTATTTTGAAAAAGTCTAACATCAAGTTGACTACTATTTTTCTCTTCTTCAATGAGTTTATCGTTCTTAAAGCTAACTCTCCCATTTTGTATCTCCTACTTTATAATTCCTCAAACTCTTCTTTTCCCAATACATACAGATGGATAGTGATCTAGGTGTTCAAATCGTATCCAATGGCAAATCATAAATTGCTAAATAGTTTTTCGGGGTATTGAGCAACTAGCTCTTCATATTTGGCTTTCACTTTTTCGTTATGCTACTAGCAAATAAAATTTCTACAACTGCTCCAGTCTTATCCTTCTCAACAAAAGCATTGACGATGATTTGAATCATAGATTTTTCTCCATTAAATTCTAAAATTTTTCTTCTTCCTCAGAATCTCTCGTAAACACAAAACTCAATCGAAAGTTTTATAGGGCGACTTGTTAATCCAAAACTCTTTATATAATCATAGACCTCATCATCATCGCGCGTATGCTCTATAACTAACTGATTATTTGTTATCTCTACAATATGAATACCTTCTGCATCCGGAATTTCTGGAATGACTACATCATCCGCATAAGTAAATGTCAGATATAGTAATATCATCTTCAAATACATCATCAAATTCTTCTATTATTTTAGAAAATCAAACCTTTCCCAAACTCAACCACACCTATCTAGGCGTATCACTACATACAGTCACATGCCCTACTCTACGGTTGCGCTTGTCTTCTATGCTCACTTATTTACCGCCCACTCTGCTGCTTTCTCTGCATGAATCACCGTTGTGTCATAGAGTGGCAGGTCAGTGTCGGATTGCTTGACGAGGAGACCAATCTCGGTACACCCCAAGATAACAGCTTCAGCACCTGCTTTTTCAAATTCATCTATAATGGCAAGATAAGCCTGCTTTTGAGCTTTCTTTGATGTCTCCCTAGGCAAAGTTCGTCATAAATAATTCGATTAACCTCTGTAATGCCAGCTTGATCTGGAATCAGCACTTCTAACCCAGACTCTATTAATTTCTCCTTGTAAAAATCTTGAGTCATGGTGTACTTGGTCCCTAGGAGACCGACTTTTTGAATGCCGTCAGTCAACAAGGCCTGCGCAGTTGCCTGCGCAATATGCAAGATTGGAATCGTAATCTTTTCTTGTATCTGCGGTGCAACCTTGTGCATGGTGTTGGTGCAAATAACGATGAAATCCGCACCAGCTTGCTCCAAGCGCTGAGCAACATCTGCCAAAAAGTTGACTGCTTTTCTCCCAGTCTCCGACTGCTTGATAATGCTCAACCTCTGCAAAAATCAACACTGTAAAGCAGAATCTTAGCTGAATGCAAGCCACCCAGCTCTTTTTGATGGTTTCGTTAATAATTTGGTAGTAAGATGTGGGTGCTTTCCCAACTCATACCACCAATCAGACCGATAGTTTTCATAGACTAATCAAACTCCTCCTTGCTTATCGCCACCGACGGATAGTGCGGCAAGCTACTTAGAACTGTATCCAATGGCAAATCATAGATAGCCAGATAATTGTTTGGATATTGAATCTTAATTCCTGATATTTTGCTTTCACTTTTTCATGAGTCTGGCACTGGCAAAGAGCACTTCCACAACGGCAGTTTCTTTTGCCTTCTTCCACAAAAGCATTGACGATGATTTGAATCATAGAAACCTCCTATATCACAATTCAACATCTAATTTTAAAATATCTCCTTTTTCTCCATAATGGAGAGCTGCAGATATTCTCCCCAAACTCTGGACTTGCCAATGTCTGTATTCATCCAGCTATCCTGACCAATCTCAACATCCTTGTAAAAGGCGTTGAAGGTATATGGGATGTAGCGAAGATGCTTCGGTAAGTGCTGAGCCAAAGGTCCGCCATTGCCTACCAGTCGCATGGCTTTTTACAAATGAACATAACGGTCTCAACAGTGTTAAAATCAAAAATTTCTTTGGCAAACAATACGTTTTCTAAAGTATTGCTAGAGGAGTTTTCAGATTTAATCGCTTCTTCAGGAATACCCGCAGCCAGCAGATGCTGGATAATAACCTCTGCCTCTGTATGTCCATTCCAATCTGGATGAGGCGTTCCTGTCAAACTTCGACCGCCAGTCACAATGATTCGTCTTTATATATCCTTTTGATAAGCCTCAATAGCTTTTTCCCAGTGGCCTGGGGTGAGTCCCACCTGAAAACAAAATCAAAAACGTCACACAGCTGAGGTTCGATTATTTCCCCAAAAACACTCTTAGTCAAAAAGGAAATTTCTTTATCAGAGAACTCTTTCGGAACTTCTGGACTTTTTCGGGATAATTGGTTTCATCTATAACATTTTCTCCGCAGAGTTTTCTTAAAAATCAATCCCCTCCCCAAACTCAACCACGCTATCCGGCACATCACTAAACAAAGTCACATGCCCCATCTTGCGGTTGTGCTTCGCTTCTATTTTACCATACAGGTGGAGGTGGGTGCTTGGATTTTCTGTGACATACTTTTTCAGCAGCCTCGACATGCTGGCCGAGTACATTTGAGCATGACAGCTGGTGCATGCAGTTTGATGGCTGGCAATGGTGCTCCCGAGAACGCCCAGAATATGAGTGTCAAACTGCGAGAAGTCGCAGGCTTCTGATCGAGTAGTGGCCCAGAGTTATGTGGACGTGGGGCAATCTCATTGACAATGATGTCATCAGCCGTCGCAAACATTTCCACACAAAGGGTTCCAGACAGCTTGAGCTGGTCTGCGATGCGCACCGCCATGGCTTGGGCCTTTGTCAGCCAGACTTTCTGAAATGCGGGCTGGGACGATGGTCTTAGACAAGATATTGTTGCGGTGAATATTTTTCCTGAACTGGGAAAAACCGTCACGTCCTTGCCATTTCCAGACACTATGACAGAAATTTCAAGGTCGAAAATTGACGAATTCTTCCAAGACACAAGCTGCTGAGATCGGCTAGTCACATAGGCTTCTTCCAAGTCTGCTGCCGAGCGAATGACCTTTTGCCCATGTCCATCGTAGCCACCAGTCGCCGTCTTTGAGGACATAGTTTTTCGATAGGTCGATATCTGCCAAGTCTTGGCTAGAAGTCACGACCTTTGTAGGGTGCCACGGTGACTTGGGCCTTGTTTGCGAGAAAGTCCTTTTCAAAAAAATCCGATTTTTGCGAAATGCGGAGCAGGTCCGTTCCCTTGAGGAAGCTGCCCATCCTTGATGACAGCATCCAAACCGTCAGCATCGACATTTTCAAACTCATAGGTGAGGACATCGCAACGTTCCGCCAACTGACGCAGGGCATCCACGTCATTATAAGGCGCTACGATAATCTCTGCCACGCAAGAGGCAGGGACAATCCGCCGCTGGATCCAGCGCGATGACATTGTGCCCCATGTAGATGGCAGAAATAGCCATCATCTGACCCAGCTGACCGCCACCGATGATTCCGATTGTTTTAGATGAGCTCATTGCTAGACTCCTCAGCGATTTTTTTCCTTGTTCTTCTGCAAAAATCCGCTAGCGCTACTGCCAGGTCTTGATCTTCAATGGCCAAGATCCGCAGGGCAGTCAAAGCAGCGTTGGTCGCTCCTGCTTCCCCAATGGCCATAGTTGACACAGGCACACCGCCCTGGCATCTGCACAATTGAATAAAGCGAGTCCAGACCACTGAGAGCGCGTGATTTGACAGGGCACACCAATGACAGGGCAGAGTGGTCTTTAGCAGCTACCATTCCTGGCAAATGGGCTGCACCACCAGCACCTGCGATGATGACCTTGATGCCACGACTGCGGGCTTCTTCTGCATGCTGAAACATGAGGTCAGGCGTGCGGTGAGCAGAGACGACTTTCTTTTCGTAAGCAACACCGAAAGCGGTCTAGAAACTTGAGCTGTTTTTGCATGGTGGCCCAGTCGGATTTGGAGCCCATGATGATGGAAATAATTGGTTTCATAGTTAATATCCTTTTTCTTTTTGATAATGGTTTTAGGTGAGTGGGTCGGAAGCAAACCTTCGGTTTCATTCCTAAAATTTGAGCCTGAAGTCTCAATTTTTCCCTAGAACCAGAACATGTACTGTTCTGGTCTTTTCACCACAGCGACCATTATCTTGTTTGGCGACTGCGTCGCCTAGCTAACGCTAGTATTGAAAAATGCTCGAAGAAATTCTCAGAATGACAGGGACAAAAGCGACGAAGATCGAACTGATAGTTCATCAAAGAGCTTTAACGCCGTCAATCGAAGATTTTCAAAGAGTTTTATTTAATCGCCTTGCTTCCGATATCCGTACGGTAAAGAGGCCTGTTGTGTCTTGCTTTTCTAGTTGGTCGTAGATTTTTTCCTGCGCAGCTGAGACGGTATCTGCTGTGGTGACCAGCATGTACACTCGGCCGCCATTCGACAGCAGTGCTCTGCTATTTTCCAGCAAACTTAGCCCCAGCATAGTAGGTGATGATGTCGCCTTCTGTCTTCTCTGGCAGAGGCAGACCTTTCTCATAGTCCAACAGGGTAGCCTTCTGATGCAACAACCACGCCAAGGGTCACGCCCTCATCCAGCCAAGTGATGTCAGGGCTCCTTCTTGTCCAAAGATGTCCGTGATGTTTCTGTGCAAAAGTCAGACGTCAGGCGCGGCAAGATAATCTGGGTCTCCGGGATCGCGAAAGCGCGAGTTGAACTCTATGACCTTAGGGACCGTCGGCTGTCAAGATCAGCCCAGCGTAGAGCACGCCCAGATAAGGGTCGGTCCTCAGCTATCATGCCTTTGAGAACGGGCTTGATAATCGTCTCAACTGACTGGTCCACCACGCTTTGTAGCAGGTGAGGAACTGGCGCATAGGCTCCCATACCGCCTGTATTGGGACCCTTGTCCCCATCGTAGGCTCGCTTGTGGTCCTGGGCCGTCGGCAGGATGTAAAACTTATCCCTCATTGACAAAGGCAAAGAGAGAGAACTCCTCGCCGTCCAGGAACTCTTCGATGACCACACGCGCACCTGAGTCGCCGAACTTATTATCCAGAGCATATCGTGAGCGGCCTCGACCGTCCTGCTCCACAGTCTCTAGCGACGACCACTCCCTTACCCAGAGCCAAGCCGTCCGCCTTGACCACGATAGGCGCTCCCTGCTTTTCGATGTAGGCTTTGGCTTCCTCAAAGTCGGAAAATGTGCCATAGGCTGCTGTCGGCACTCCGTATTTGACCATGATTTCCTTAGCAAAATCCTTGGACCACTCCAGCTCCGCTGCTAAACGAGATGGACCGAAAAGCCTCGAGCCCAGCTTGATTAAAATCATCTACAATTCCAGCTGCCAGGGCATCATCGGACCGATAAAGGACCAAAGCAACATCATTCTCCTTGGCAAATTCAATTAGTTTGGAATGTTCGGAAATTCCAATATTTCACTAAATCCAACCCATCCAGGTCATGCCATCATTTCCAGGTGCGACAAACACCTGCTCCACACCCTGAGACTCTAATAACTTCTTGGCAATCGCATGCTCATCGACCGCCCGAACCCACAACTAAAAGCTTCATAGCCAAGATACCTCAATATCCATTATCATAGGCGCCTACGCACCAAGCTCACATCACGTAAAAACCAGTGCAATTTTTGCGAATTATTTATCTAAATTATATCACAATCGTTCGTTTTATTCTATTCAAAAATGCGTTCTCTTTGCAAATATCCTCTTTTATCTTTTGATGTTTTTAGTTTTTCCAATAAATTTCCCGAATAATATAGAGTGGGTTTTCCAAAAATAACGTAAAGGGAGATGTATGAAAAATACAAACAATTCTTATTGCTTTCTGCAAGTCTATTACCCTCGTTGACAGCACCTCTTGTTGCTGCAAATGAAGTGAGGAGTCCAACACAACTAACCGCCATGTCTAGTGAAGTGGTGGTTCAATTAGAAGGTGAGATTGCTACAGTTCGATTATCAGCCGACTCACGGTGCAACAAGCCTATACTATACAGCACGCTGTCTGGTCTGAAAGAAAAATGGACCAAGATGATATCGTCTGGTATAAAAGCCGACACACCTTCAACTAAAGTCAACTTAAATCAGCACAAAGGTCAGGAACTTTTTCGCATCGAAACCTACCTAGATGCAAATGGGATTAAAATATCACCTCAGTAGTAAAACCGTCTTTCTCAATAAGTCAGAATCCCCAGCAAACAAAGCTAGACCAGAGCGAGCAGAAAAATCAAGCAAAGTCGGTCCCAGTAAAAGATGCTCCATCACCAATCAAGCCATCGACTTCATCTAACAACAAACGAGATCGATAATCCTCGTAACCCCTACTCAAAACCAGACAATCAAACAAAACAAGCACCATCTCGCCAACCAGCAAGTGCCTCAAAGAATGATTCACAACCCAAACAAAGTGCTTCTAATCCCCAAGTAAACAAGGAAAAGAAGGTTTGAACCAGCCCACGATAGAAAGCCTCAAATCAGTATTACTAACATTGATGCAGACAAAGGGAACTTATACTGTCCGTGTACAAGAGCTTCCTATTCAAAACGAATCAATCTATTTGAGTTCCCATCTGGAGCACTCCAAATCAAAAGTAATCTAAAATGGTGAAGCGATTCCAACGGGAAATGGTAGTTTTACTGTTCAATTTGACATTCAAAATCACCAACGTATCTATGGTAACTACATCAACCACTTTTATATCACCTATGAAGATGGTAGTCATGTAGGCTATGTGGCTGAAAATATATCACTCCTCAACCGCAGCCAACCAGTAGCAAATCCTATTCTCAAGTTACTCACAGAGATCGAGCTCTCTATCAAATCACCCCTTGCAAAACAGCTTTGCGCGATGAAATATCCTCTTTCCAATCTGGTCCGATATGAATGGACAGACGATCTCCGTTAGTTGGACACCGCAAATTCTCTCGGAAATGGCCGCTATTCGTTGAGACTTCAACGCCAATCATCATATCGGTGATGGTCTCTATCATGTCCATGTTTATCGACAATCTGGCGGAAAGGTAACCGGAATCATGTCTTCTACTTTTCAAGTGACACCTCCTAAAGCACCAGTGAAACAGAGCACGTACGAGTTGACCCAGCAATACTTATCCTTTCGGAGAGTGTACTTGGGGCGCTAAAAGTCTTGGCTCCTTGGGCTGGAAATTGGTGGGGAAATGGCGGAGATTGGGCGGCCAGTGCCAAGCAAGCTGGATTCCATGTCGGAACTACTCCTCAAGTGGGCGCTATTGCATGCTGGACTGATGGTGGGTGACGACATGTCGGTGTCGTGACTCATGTAGACTCGCGCTACGCATCCAGATCAGGAAGCAAACTATGCCAGTCAACAGTCATCGCAAACTTCGAGGCTGGTTTGACCCAACTGTCGCTCAAGGCACTGTTTCCTACATCTATCCCTACTAGATACGACTGGCACTTTCTTAGTCACAGAAGGTGCTTTTTGAGTTATATAAAAGACTTTCTAGTCACAGAAAGCCTGTATATCATCACTTGTTGTCTGCGGAGTGATTTTAGCACTTTTTCCTGCTGCCCTCCTTTAAAATAGCCAAAAATAAGGCACATACTTAATGTTGTAAAATCTCCGAAATCGACTAAGAGACTCTGTCTTATTTTCACTATCTATGAGTAAAAATCCGCTTTTACCTTTTTAGCTGCTGTACAAAATGGCGACAGTATGGGCAAGTCCCTCGGCCAATATACAAGTAAAATCCTGCCCTGCTTCTTGCTTGGCCATCAGCTCATCTGGTGTAACCTTTCGAAACCATTGCACAACATCTCTATATTCCGTCAATCCGTCCGTCGCTCTGCCACTTCTGTCTGTATCGGATGAGTAAGACCAAAAGAGTACAATGCCTAGAAGCAACAAACCGACTAAATACCATTTCTTCTGGCTTCATGCTACATATCCATTCCTTATTTTACTTTATTATAGCAAAATAATAAAAACAGGACGATTTGCCCTGCACATTTTATGTTTCATGCGAAACAATACAACTTTGACTAGTTTAGATGAAATAATTTCTCCATGTAATAGTCAAAATAAGTCTTTTAGGCCTGTCACCATGACGAATTTACCTTCTAATCCATAGCGAAGCTTTTTAGCCTGTTCTTGATTAACACTTGTTTCAGACTCTACCCTAAAAAGTTACCCTGCTTAGTCTGAGTTGCATTGGCATCAATACTCAAAATCTTAGATTCTAATACTAGCTGCTTATTCGTATCATCTGCTGTTATAAAAGCGAATTTTATCTCCGATTTTAACTAGATAGAAATATCCTTTGAAGAGATATAGGTAACCAAAGTAACCTCACTCATAATTTTAGGATAAATGTGTGCCAATACGGTTCCTTCTGCTGCAAAGGTTAGAACCCTTCAATTCGGAATTAAGATGAAGCACTCCATCCATCTGAGCCAAGACGCGTCTTTTATTGGTCACGCCTTCTTGAAGCTTGAGATTGCTCTCCACTTCTAAGATCTGTTGTGTCAGACTAGTCATTTCTTGTCCAACCTTAACTAAATGCTGAGCTTTCAAAGAGCTAATTGACTAGATAGATTCCCTGCATAAAGCTTTTGCTGTTGGGCACCTGCGCCAGCATACTGGATGCGATAGCCCGTAGTTGCCGACTCTAGCTGAGAAATTTGGTCATCAAGCTGTGCTACTATTTGATTTGTTGTAGAGCTTTTTGTTCTCCGTCTGAGACAGCTGTGATTGTAAGACTGATACGGGTGTAAAGTGGATTTTCCTCATCTATACTACCACCTGTTTGAATGGCACTTTTTAGCTGACGATAATCATGCAGCTATCAGCCATGTCACTGATAACATTTCCCAGCTCCGCCTCGTGATAGGCTTGCTGCAGTATTTTGTGAGCTATCGTACTATTTTGCTGATTGATCGAGCTGGTCATGCTTGTAACTTGATTTTGATAATCTTTGAAAGGCTTTGCTCATATCCATAGCTATCTGGCTCAGAAAATTGATTTTTCCACTCTCCAGACTAGATCGTAACGTTTCAAGTTTTCCTTTTTGATCATGAGTAGCTCCAGCTGACTAGATAATTTCTGCTCTTGCGCTAACTCACCATCCATTGTGTACTGAATGAGTAGATCTCCTTTTTTTGACTTCTTTATTTTCTGCCAAGTGATTTGCAACGATCGCTTGATTACTTGTTGATCTGGACCTGCGACAGCACTCGGCTGGCTTCTACAGAAGCTCTGCTGGAAATCGAAATTTCCTTTTTGGCTAGTAGAGCAAAAACCCTACTAAAAACTAGTAAAATGAGACTGGGGCACAATCAGATAGCTAGCAAAATTGTGATAGCGTTTCTGATAAAACTCTGCACTTTCTAAAAACTGTTCGTTCATAATCTCTCCCTAACTATTGACTAGATGGTAGTAAAAACCTTCTTTTTCTAAAAGTTCCTGATGGCTTCCACTCTCGACAATACGCCCCTGATTCAAAACAACAACTTTCTCCGAACGCTCTGCAATGGTCAAACGGTGAGCAATAAAGATAATCGTTTTTGTCCAACTGCATGAGGTTATCAATAATCCGCTTCTCCGTCAAAATATCTAAACTGCTCGTTGCTTCATCTAATATCAAGACTGGCGCATCCGTTAAGAGAGCTCGTGCCAAAGCAATACGCTGGCGTTGGCCACCCGAGATTCCTACTCCATCTGCCGTCAGCTCTGTCTGGTAATTCAGTGGCATCTGCTCAATATCTGCTCGAATCTCTGCTAGTCAACTGCTCGCAAAATATCCTCTTTGACTTGTGCCCTCACGCGCACCTGAAGTAGATTCTCCAAAATCGTACCATTAAACACATAAGGCTGTTGAGGAGATAGTTAATATATTGACGTAAAGCTTTTTTATCAAGCTGATTAGATTCACTCCTCCCAGACAAATTTTCGCCTTGGTTTGGATCTGTAAAAATTGACCAGCATCTTGGCTAAGGTCGTCTTTCCCGATCCTGATATACCAACAAAGCTTGTCTTGCTCCCAGCAGGAATACTAAAGTCAATATCTGATAAAACATTTCTACCATAGCCGTATTTGTAACTAACTCCACGAAACTCAATATTTGCTGGCAACAGACTTAAATCTTGATCGGTTTTTCTTCTTCAAACTCTGATTGAACCAGGTATACTTCATTCAGGCGCTCATTAGCTACTCGTGCGGCCTGCAACTTGGCTTGGAGATTGACAATATTTTCCAAAGGATTAGTAAAGTAAACCAAAAGCGTATTATAGGTGATAAGCTGACCTAGGCTGATTTTTCTCGATCCATGACTAATGGCACCAAGCCATACAAATGAATACATTCAAAATCAGTGAGCTGCAGCTTTCATCACTTTCTGCAAACCTCGGAACGACTGTAGGCAAAGACTTATTTAAAATAAGTAACAAACTCTTTGTCAATTTTTCTGATAGCGTTGCTTTTCACTCGTTAAAGACTTGATGGTCTCAATTCCGTTTATGTCCTCAATAATAGAAGAAGACAGCACACTATTTGCTTCCATCGTCTCATGGTTCATCTTTTCAAAAGGCTTCATAAAAAGGAAAAATAATCAGAGCATAAACAGGAATACCCTAGTAAAGTCAGAAAGAAAAAGAGACTGGCATTTTTGTGAAAAAGCACTGCTGCTATAACTGAGACAATTGATACATCCAAAAATATAGATAAAATCGTGCTCGCTAAGGCATCAATAATCCGATTGGCATCTGTAAAGCGAGAGACGATCTCCCTGTTCGTCGTCGCAAAGAAGGACATCGGAAGCTGAAAAACATGTTTGATATAGATAAGATAACATCAATTGACAAACGTTGTCCTAAAATTAAGAGTAAATACTCCTGAGCGTATGATAAAAACTGTTGCAAGATATAGACAACGTAGTCAATCCGACAGAAATCATTCCCAACGTCGTCTTCAACTCGATCAGGTACATAAGTATCAATAATGGACTGAAGATAGTAGGAACCGACAATATTAATCACTGTTACTAATAAGGTTGCAAGGACAATATTGGTAATCAAGCTTTTTGCTTAGTCAATAGCGGAATAAAAATCTAAAAAGGCCATTTTTCTTTTTCTTGGCTGGGTTTATAAGCTGGGCTAGGAGCTAAAAGATTGTAATACCTGTCCATTCCTGCGCAAAGCGTTCTCGTAGTATTTTTGTCATCTTGACCTGAGGGATCGCGGATCCGCTCACATGAATCGAGATGCTTATCATAGCCTGTCACCACATAGTAATGTAAAAAGTTTCCCATCCTTAAGCACATGAGCAATGAAAGGATAAGAGATACTTCTTCCATCCGCAAACAAAGTCATGTCCGCCTTTGCAGAGCTCTGTGTCTCAAATCCAAGCTCCTCAGCCACCTTGACCAAACCAAGAGCTGTCGTACCATCATTTGTCGTCTTTGCTTTCTCTCTCCAAAGTTGCCAGCGAAACATATGAGCCATAATATCCCAAAACCATCGCCAGCCGCCACAATCACAATCTCTTGTATCCACCTGTGCACGGTAGAAAAGTCGTCTCCTAAACTTCATAAAAATCTTTCTCCATATGCATCTGCTACTTGATAGCATTATGATAATAAAAACTTGTTTTAACGACAAGATTTTGCAACTGCCAGCTTCTTTTCTCAAAATGTCTTCTAAATTTTTCAGTCCACTTTCTTAAAAATGCTACATAATTCTTTTCAAATGTCGATTGATTCATTATTTCTTTAATATAAATTTTTCCATCAACAAAATAAGCGATAGGGCGCATCCCCATCCCTCATTTCTACATTTCTTTTATCTCATCAATAAAAGTATAAGCGGAAAGCTATTATGCAGAATATGAAAAGTCTCATAGGTACCCAGAAATTATCTGTCAGCTTATAACTATAAGCAATCCCAAGTCCAGGTATGAAATACACCAAAAATGCCGAAAAAGAACTAAACTCCATGCGAAATGCGAAGATCCCTGTCGAAATCAAAAATCCCTATTCTGCTATGATTGAAGCTACCCTTTTGCATAAAGCCCTCTGTAGAAGATTTCTTCTAGCATAGGAGCGAGGATCAGCTGCTGTCGTTAAAAACGATACTGTGAAACCTCTTGAAGCTATCTCCATAATATTTTGAGCCGACTCTGATGTCGCTATATCTACTGGAAAAAGGAATATCTCTCCCCATTTCGTAAGATAGACAGCTACGACACCTAAAAGTAGAATTCCTAGCTCTTTCCAAGATGGCTACTGCCAACATACAATTTTGTATTTTCTTTAAACAGTATAGGAGCGCTGTAATAATCATTACATTTAAGAGAATAAACGCTTCAGTTTGTCCGAGAAAAGCTGCTCTGGGACTAGCAAAGAAAAGACTATAAGTAAATGCCATAATGACTAGATTTCCAAACCTATCAAAAATACATTATTTTTCAAAAATCATCTGTTTTTCTCCACGAAATAGGATTTGAAAACAAGAAGTAAAATGTGATTATTAAAAGTAAGAATGCTGTAAAATTACGGAAGCTAGCTGAATAGACATTTCTAATCTCTTGCTACTGTATGCAACCCAAGCAAGTATAGCCCCTGAACCTGTATAAAAATATAAAACCTCGAAATATTCATTGGAAAGTGGAACTAAACCAAACAAAACAACTCCTACCATTAATCCTTTCACTTGATTATGTGGAAAAATCTTCTGCGGAATCAAACCTCGAAAAAGTACTTTCTTCTAAAACGGGCGCTTTTTATAACCGAATCAATCAACATAAGAACCTTAGGTACATTTGAAAATAAAGAATTCAATGCTGCCTGATTAGAAGTAATCTGCAGTGCCCTTCAATTTTTGCAACTATAACCGTCAAAAATACTATTGGTATAAATATCAGAAATGATAAGAGCAACTTACTGATATCACTCCAATTAAAGACATGAAAATTAAAGGATAATAGTTTTTCTTGCTTTCCTATTCTTAAACTATAAAAATAACTAAAAATAAATGAGAAAACAGACGATAGTTGAGCTTTAGACCAAAACTTTTTCCTGAATGTATGTTTTTCCCATATAGAAAAACTAACCTGACTTAACAACAATACAAATAAACTTAAGCAGATATATTCTGCCCTTTTTCTAGAACTTTTCATAACAAACCACCGATAACTTATAGCACTACACTTGGACCATACAACTTAAGAGTTGGTTTGACAGATTCAAAATGAAAGGCATCATACACTCTCCAAGCTTGATAGGTCCTCTCATCTAATGCCAGAGTGCTCAAAACCTATTAAGAGACTACTTGATTGATAAATTTTTCCAGTGCAATCAGCACATGATTGTCAAGCTGAGTACTGCAGAGAGTTGATTTAAATGCTCGTTAAATTCTCCGAAATTTCATATCATCTATGGACGATCGCCTACACTTCTGAAAATTGACATCAATCGCCTTAATATATTGACTACATGTTCTAAAATTTGTTTATCTTCCATTTTTATTCCTTTCATTTTTCCATAAAGTTCTATGCTTCCTGTTTAAGTAGCACATTTTCTATCTATCCGTCTCTTCTCTCGTTACTAGACGTTTCTTTTAAAAAGCCGCATCCACTCTAGAATCCCTAAATAAATATAAGTAAAAAGAAACAGACACAAATAAAAACAAAAAGAATAGATCAATCATGTGTCTAACATACTTTCACACTCTCTAAAACATTCCTTATAGTAAGTATAGCAAAAATATCTTAAAATGTTGATTTCTTCCTAAAAAGTCTATTTTTAATCACAAAACGGTCATAAAATATCGAATAATCAAAAAAGAATCTGAGAAAAATATTCTCAGATTCTTTAAAATTGCAAATATAAATTAAAGCATTTTTGTTGTAGAATTCAACGACAAGTGCTTGTTGATTTCTGGGTTAATTTCGTCGCGTTCTGGCAAGCGAGTCAATGAACCTTCTAATTTTTCCAGCATCGAAAGATACGAATGCTGGACGTCCAAGAGTTGCTTCAACAGCTTCAAGGATTGCAGGCACTTTCAATGATTTTTCACGAACTGAGATTACTTGACCTGGAGTTACGCGGTATGATGGGATATCAACGCGTTTTCCGTCAACAAGGATGTGACCGTGGTTTTACGAATTGACGAGCTTGACGACGTGTAGTCGCAAGACCAAGACGGTAAACAACGTTATCCAAACGACGTTCCAAAAGAAGCATGAAGTTGAAACCAAGGATACCTTCTTTGATCTTAGTAGCTTGAACGAACAAGTTACGGAATTGTTTTTCACCTACACCGTAAGTGAAACGAAGTTTTTGTTTTTCAGCCAATTGCAAACCATATTCTGACAATTTGCTACGGTTGTTTGGTCCATGTTGACCAGGTACATATCATTCGGCGAGCCAATTTCTTTACCTGTACCAGTAAGAGAAAGGCCCAAACGACGAGCTTGTTTCAAGATGGTCCTGTATAACGTACATATAAATGTCCTCCTATAAAAATATTTTCGAGGAAATAGTCACTTAGAAAGCCCTGATTCGGTGCAGAACATTTTCGCCCAAACAGCTAAGGCTACTTTTATAGCTGATGTTCTGTTGACGAGCTCCATGCTCTCCTGCTGCTATTTCACACAAAGTTTATTGTACCACGAATACAGACAAAAGTAAAGAGTCTAACGCAAAAAATCAAGCCAAAAGGCTTGATTTAGGTTATGCTATTCAGACCAAAAGGCCAGTTCATTGCCAGCAGGGTCTTTAAATTGAAAAACGACGCCCACCAGGAAAAATGAAACAGTTCCCGAGTAATCTCTCCCCAGCTTGTTTGATCTGTTGCTAAAGCTTGCTCAATATTATCAGTATAGATGATAACTAAAAGGGTATTGACGCTTATCAACAGTCATACCACTGGCAACACCACTATCGCTTGTATCCAAACATTCAGGACCCCATTCCTGATATTGCCAGCCGAATACTTGTTGATAAAATTTTTCTACTTCTATTAGCGCTTCCCTATCTTGAAAAGGGAATTCGATATTATCAATTTGATTAGGAGTTTGGTCATAGTTAAATTCCTTTCATTTAAGTGATAAATTTATCTATAACATTTTTAATGAAAATCAATTATTTATAAAGCTATCTTCTCACACTCCTAAAAATCCTCAAAATCTCCCGCTTATAACGGAGCTTCTGCAGTTCTTTATCCTCGCTGTCTGACCAAGTCATCTGAGATTCGCGACGATTTGCCCCGGCCGATTTTTCAGAATATAAATCCTATCGCTCAAAGCCAGAGCCTCCTCAATGCGTTATGCGTGATTGAAGAGTCGTCAGACCCAGCCTACGATGAATGTCCAGATACCAAGCGTGCAGCTCCATCTTGGTCAGCTCATCCAAAAGCACTAAAGGCTTCTGTCTAGGAAAGAAATAGCTTGTGCCCGAACATATAGGTCCGCAGCAGAGCCACAGCGCTGCCGCATCCCCCCACTCAGCTCATGTGATACTTATCTGCCACATCAAAGAGCCCGAACTCCTTCAAAAATCTGAGTGGCCTGCTCCGTCGCTTCCTTTTTGGATACTTTTTCGGATTAAGAGGGGCAAGATGACATTACCCAGCACCGTCTTATGCTCCAGCAACAAGTCCTTCTGTAGCATATAACTCACCTGGCCCTTAGGATTTTCCTGCCCATCTAGGACAATCCTGCCCGACTGGACCTCCAAAATCCCAGCAATGAGGTTAAAAAGAGTCGATTTCCCAACGCCACTAGGACCCAAGATTGCCACTACTTGTCCAGCTTCCACCTCTAGGTTGATATCTTTTAAAATTTGCTGTTCATCATAAGCATAGCTTACATTTTCAAGTTTAATTACTGTCATTATTTTATATAATCGTTGCTAAATCCCTTGTCGCTCAAGTCATTTTTACAAGACCGTTATCCTTGGCCCATTTGTAAAAGGCATTCCAACGGCTAGCCTCAAACTGACCCCACTTGCTCTTATCTGACGCATATTGCTCAGACAAATATTTTTGAGAAGCCAAAACAAAGTCACGTTTATTTTTCAATTCTGGTGCATTTTTGATTAAAATGTCTGCTGCTTCTTCAGGGTGCTCCATAGCATATTGGTAGCCTTTTTAATAGCTTGCAAGACTTTTTGCCCTCGTCCGGATTCTTCTTCAGATAGTCATTATTAGCAATGATGACAGGGGAATAATAGTCAAACTCCTTGACATAGTCCTTCATATAAAAGAAATTAGTGTCCATGCCCTGAGTCTCTGCCATGATACCATCCCAGCCATGATAAATCCATGCCGCATCAAACAAACCATTTTCAATTGGTGTGATAGAGTTAGAATCATTATTTGGAACCTTTCTACATCATCAAACCCTACACCTTGGCTTTTCTACCAAAGTTTTCAGCATACCTAGCTCCACTGATCATTCCAAGTACCGTATTTCTTCCCAGCCGATCCTTGGGACCATTAATCCCTGCAGATTTCTTAGAAATGATACCTGAAGTATTGTGTTCTACAATAGCCGCAACAGCTGTGATTTCTGCGCCCTTATCCAGTTTTTTAGCCATAGAATCTTGGAAATAAATTCCAAAAGGAGCCTTTGCCATTAATAATCAGGTCAGAAGTGCTATCTTCTGGTGGCAACTTAATATCAACATCCACACCTGCTTCCTTAAAGTAACCCTTTTCCTTCGCTACATAAAGTCCTGTATGATTGGTATTGGGTGACCAGTCCAAAATAAAATCAATCTTTTTGTCCTTGCTTTCAGACGTAGATTTCGACTGAGCGCAAGCAGCTAGACCAAAGAGTGATACTGCAGCCAAACCTGCAAGGAATAATTTACAACTTTTTTTCATCATAATCCTCTTTTCTTTTTTAGAAAATAGCAGAGCTAAGCCCCTATTTCCACTTGATGACAAATTTTTCACTAATAGCCACCAGTTTCATACCCAGAAGACTGATAACTGATACTAAAAACGATAATCGGCAAACATGGTATCAGTACTGGAAAAAGCTTCTTTAGACTGTGATCATATAGACACCCAGCCCTTCAAAAGCCGCCCTAGCCATTCAGAGACTACAGTCGTGATAAAAGCATAGGAAACACTGACCCTCAGACCCGCATAGAAATAAGGTAAACTAGCTGGAATCTTAAAATGCCAGAGAATCTGCCAGCGATTGGCCTGCAGAGTTCAAAGAGAGTCAAGGTATCTCTGTCACAATGTCGAAAACTGTCTCAGAATACTGACGATAATCGGAAAAGTCGTCGTCAGAATAATGAGTCACAATCTTGGGCAAAAATCCCACAACCCAGCCAGAGAACTAGAATTGGCGCTAACGCAATGGTCGGAATCGTCTGCACCACAAACCATCATGGGATAAATCAAATCATTGAGCCAGCTCAGACTATCCATGAGCACTGCCAGCAAGCAAGCTTATAATGACCCTAGCAGCAAAACCCAACAAGGCTACTTTTAAGGTCGCCCAACTATGTATAGCCAACAGTTGTGCATCCTAACAAAAGCCTGACAAATTTCCAAAGGCGTCGGCAAAAATGAACTTAGGGCAAGAGCTTGAGCCAGCCCATGACCTGCCAAATAGCAAGCACACCTACCATCCCTAAAGACTAATCTGCTGACGCAGAATATTTTTCAAGTTTCTCATCAATAGACAAAAATCTTCCATAATTTATCTTCACATTTGCAACACATTATCCGCTTGACTGCCAGCCAATTCTATTGCTCTTTCCCAATATAGGAAACAAATCTTCCCATTCTCCTTCTAAAACTGTTTCAAAAGGAGTTACCAACTGCCTCACGGGCTGTTTCTGCAGATACTCAATCACGTCTTCAATAACTGCCAACCGTCCTTTATCAGTTGACAAGGGCAGAATTTGCAAAGCAATGCTCGCTTTCATCTCTTCACCTCCCTGCATTCAAACTCTATCTGAGAATGATGCATACAGACACGATTCCATTTGCTAACCAGACCGTTCTTTTCCCTAATGAAAGAGTACGTAAGTCTCTTTATAAAAACCTTGCACTTATACAAAAACACCTTTCTCCAATATGGAAAAGGTGTAGCATGCATCAGTATCCTAAAGATAGGCGAATCACTCGCCACTTTTAGTAAAACCACAAGGTTTTTACAAATACTTTTCCCTACGCTGGCATTACCCAGATCAGGTGCGGTCGAAGTTTACACTTCCTCTCAGACTGTACACAGACTCCCATATATGTATATTATGATAGCGCAATCAGGACTCTATGTCAAGATTTGTGCTTAATCCCACTGAACCAAACATCCCCTTAGAAAGTAATAAACAATCCAGCGCCTCAATATTTTCCAATTCGCTCTTGGCCAGTATTGCTCTCAAAGCCCATTTCCCTTGCCGTATCCAAATTGACCTGAATATCATCCATAAAGACCGACTCTTCTGGTTTAAGATTATATTTCTCAAGGAGTTCCTGGTATATTTTTTTGTACGGCTTTACTACTTTAACTTCTGAAGAGAGAATATAACCTGACAAAAGAGGAAAAATTGGCAATAATCCTGCCTGTTCAATCCTATAAAATATCTCACAGGTTGTTGATAAAATGTAAATATGATAGCCTAACTTTGACCATTGCTCTATTTTTTCTTGCAAATTTTGGTAGACATCCACAGCCTCATACCAGTGAAAAAATATTTTTTCAACTACAGCTTCAAAAGATGGATCTAGATTCTGTTGAGCTAATGTACAAGCTTCCGACAAAGACAAGGATCCCCAATCCGTTTGGTGACCCATAAGTGTGAATCAAAAATCGCTTCTCTCAGGGATTGTCGTCGCATTTCACCTGCTTCAAAATGCCTGAATATCTTATCTGGATTCCACTCAATCAAAACATTTCCTAAATCAAAAACCAAATTTTTAATCATAGTATCCACCTCTGATCCCATTATAACATGTTTAAAAAATATAAAAAAGGCGAAAATAAATTCCGCCTCTTTAATAGACTATCTAGTAGGAGTATATGTCAATTCTCGATCCATGCTTTGCAAGAAAAATCACTCATTTTCAGAATCAGGAATTTGACGTAAGTAAAGGTTAGAACGAATCGTTTTCATCCTCTTCACGACAAGTTGACAATACTAAATATTTTATCACTTGCTTTTACCTTAATGTCCTTATTCTTTGTCCCTAGACGCTTCATAGATACTGCTCGAATCGATCTGTAAAGTCCTTATCATCCGTAAAAAGTAGTACGATAGAATGCTGTCTCTTCTGGTATCAATAACCAAGCTCATAGCTTCATAGTAAAACTTACGTTCCGGTGTTTCAATAACAACATACTTGTGCTCGATCAAGTACTCTTGCTTATCGTAGAAGTTGACATCATTAAACATCCGATTATCAGCTACTTTTACTTCCACGCGCATGCCCAAATAACCATGCTCAAACATCACTACAAAATCTTTTTATTATCCGTATCCATAAAAAGCTGTTCCAAGATAAGGTTCATTACCTCCCTCAAACGTTTTATCTAGATAAGTAGAATTATCTTTAGTCTGAACGACTGGCTCATCCAACTTCGTACCAGGCGCGTACACATAGCACAGCTTCACTATTGACTGCCTTTAAATCTGCAAAACGCTTCGCTAAGTATTCCTTTTTCTTCCTTACTTGGCTCGTAAGTTTTTCGTTGAACTTTTAGTTACTTGACTAGTAGAAAGCACTGTTATTTGATTTAGGTGTTGATGAAAATGGATTAAAAATCAGAATAGCTGCTGCTACTGCACAACAATAATACCTAATAAAGCACCAAATAATTTTAAATTTCTTATTATTTGCAGCTTTTCTCTTAGCATTTCGACTCATAATAGTTACTTATTCCCCTGTTTTTCTCTAAGAAAATATCACTGAACCAATGGCCCAGTGATATTGTTTTACATCAGTATCAATAAAAATAATTATTTAACTGCTGAAGTTTTTGAAGTGCTTTTAGTTGCAGCTTTTTACCTGCATTTTTAGCAGCAACTTCTGATTTTTAGCTTCTTCTTTTGAAGCTGGTGTTCCTGGTTTTGCACCGTTGTTAGCAGCTACACCTGATTGAGCAGCTCGATCTTCAGCGATACGTTGAGAGTTAGTACGGTTAGCTTCTTCAGCTGTTTCGTTGTAGTAGTTACCTTGAGCTTGAGCAGCTGCGATGTAACGTTGTTCAAATACTCGACGGTAACGGTTACGTACTACATTGTATGCTTCGTTGAAAGCAGCGTCGCGACGTGCAACATATTCAGCATATTGATGACCTGAACCATATGAATCAAGAGCAGCTTGAGCAGCTACTACTGCTGGTTGGCGAGTAGCTTCTGCACGAATTTCTGCATCATGAGCGTTTACTTGTTTTTCAGCTTCGTCAGCTGCATCACGCCATGAAACATATTTCTTTTTGGATCGATTGGTTTGAGCTTTCAGCGTTTTTCTCCTTGAGCGAATACTGGTGCTGCAGCTGCAAACAATGTAAGTGCTACTACGCTTGACAATAAAACTTTTTTTCATCGTTTTATCTCCTTTTTTCTTTTTAAAAATTATTCGTAACTCGGAGTTACTACCTATATTATATAGATTTCCTATTTCTTTGTCAACACTTTTTCATTTTTAAAATTCATTATCTAGTAGAAATCCTTTTCATTTCAATAAAAATCCCCCTTATCTTGTGTTTCAGAAAGGAGGAACTGTTAAATATCTAATTTTTAATTTTTTTAAAATGTTAGTTTTTCCCAATTTCAAACAAAGGAGAAAGAGGGCGTTTTTCGTGAATACGAATAATTGCTTCTGAAAAGTAATTCAGCAATAGAAATTTGTTCAATTTTATCAATAAGGTGCTCTTCAGGGAAGATAAATTGTATCTAAGACGATTAATTTTTATAGCAGATTTTTGAATGTTATCCATTGCAGGACCAGATAAAACAGGATGGGTACAACTAGCGTAAACTTCAACGCTTCAGCTTCTGCTAACGCATCAGCTGCATGGCATATTGTACCAGCCGTATCAATCATATCATCAATCAAAATGCAAGTTTTCCCTTTTTACATTTCCGATGATATTCATCACCTCACTGGTATTCATTTTGTCAACACTACGACGCTTGTCGATAATAGCAATTGAGTTTTTAAAAAATTCTGCTAATTTTTCGAGCACGAGTTACACCACCATGATCGGGACTAACTACGACGTAGTCACTTCCAACCATTCCTCTACGCTCAAAAATAGTCCGCAATGAGAGGTGCTCCCATCAAACGATCTGCACCGAATATCAAAGAAACCTTGAATCTGTGCAGCATGTAAATCAATTGTCAGCAAACGATCAACCCCTGCAATCTCAAGCATATTGGCATACCAATTTTGAAGTAATTGGCTCACGTGCACGAGCTTTACGATCTTGTCTAGCATATCCATAATAAGGCATGACCACATGTGATCGATTCAGCACTTGCCCTTTTCAAAGCATCCACTATAATTAAAATCTCCATGAGATTATCGTTAACAGGCGAGCTCGTAGACTGTAAGATAAAGACATGTTTCCCACGAATAGACTACTTCAATATTAACCTGAATTTCTCCGTCTGAAAATTGGCGTACTGTTGACTTCACCAAGCTCCATCCCAATTTTCGCTACCTGCTTAGCCAATTCTTGGTTAGAAGAAAGTGCAAAGAGCTTTTAAATCCGAAAAATGACATGATTTCCTCCGAAAATTTATTCCATTAACATTTTAACGCTTTTAACGAATATTTCTCAAATTAGAGTAAAGCGTTTTATATAAAATTTGAAAAATTGATACTATTTAGAAAAAGGGTCGGAAATTCGTTTCCGACCACTATATGATTAATTTGGATAAATGTAACTAACTGTACCTTTGTGCAGTTGTTGGATCAAACCAGCCACGGTAGTTACCGGATGCTGCGATTTCCAAGATAGTTGAGACTCTGACACTTGGATGCTATTTGTAGACTGAACTGCTGTTACGACAGCAACGTGACCATAGCCACCATCATTCCAACATGCACAGCTCCAACTTGTGGTTGTGAACTCACACGGAAACCTGCTGCTGCTGCACTCCCTGCTGCCCACTGGCCACTGTTACCCCAATAGTTCCCTGCCCAAGGAGCTAGGATTTTTGGCTCCCCAAGTACATTCACCAATAGGATAACTTGAAGCATCTGTTGAATAGATACGTTTTACAGTTGGAGTTGATGCACCTCCATTAGCAGCCTGTACCTGTGCATGAGTTAGTATTTCCAGAAGCTTGCACCGCTTGAAGTTGTGATGTTTGTTGCGTACGGTATGCTGCCTCTGTCTGCTGCCGCTGCTTCTGCTGCTTTTTGCGCTGCTGCTTTTTGTTCCAAGAGTATGCGCTCTTTTCACCCTTCAGCTGTAGCTTGCTGAGATTCAATTGGGCAACTTTTAACTCAGCTTGTTTTGTTGTTAATGTTTGAGCATCATCAGCAAGTGTTTGTTGGTTTTGCAATAACCGTATTTATTGCCGATTATTATTAGTAACTTACTTTTCAGCAATCGCTTTTTTATCTGCTTTTTGTTGCTCTAACATTTTCTTATTAGCAGATACAATCTCACTCATTGCTGTAACACGTGAAATCGCTTCAGTAATAGAACTTGAATTTACAATTGTATTGATATAGCTTGTCACAGACCCACTCGTTTGAGCACTACGAGCTTGATTTTGCCAATGATTCATTACGAGCAACGATGTTTTTGATAACTCATCAATTTCAGCCGAAAGTTTTGCCGACCTTCTGTCAAACGAGTATTTTCAGCTTGAAAGTTTATCCTGTTGCGACTGAATCGCTGAGACTTGACCTTGAATTTGGTCAACTTGAGTCTGAGCAGCTTTTTGTTGAGCTGTTAAATTATTAATTTTACTATTTTGTGCCGCAATTTTATCATCTGTAGTATCTGCATGCACATTTACTAGAGTTGCACCTTGAGTAGAAGCAAGGTACTCAATAACATTGAAGTGATAATTTTTCTTCATAGACTATATTTACTCCATCCAATAAGACAATAATAAGTATAGCAGGCGCATAATATGTTACGCCTTTATTACATTTTTATGTCTTCTTTTTATCATAAATAAACTTTTTCCAAAAGTGGTTGTAGTAGTATTAATAACAAGCCGTTTAGTAACATTGAAGGTCCTAAACTATAAACAATAAAGACACTCATTTCCATACTTGTTAAATTAACTAAATGGGCTAGTAAAAACGAAATAAATTCAAACAAAAACTAAAATCAACACAGACAAAAACCGCGTTCCTCTATTTTCCCATCATTGTGGCATTATATTTATTAACCAATAAACTTAGTAATGGCAATATCAAAGTGGCAATCCCAATAATATAAGAAAGTAGTAAGCATCGTAGAGAATTCCAATAATTAAGAAAATAATAAAAAGTTGTCACGTCTGAAATTTCTACAGAAACAAACAAAAGGAATATCAAAAGCAAAAATGACACACCAAATGCAAGTTTACTGGAAATATTGTCGCCATAAAGGTCGAGAGTTGTCCATCCAATAACATTAAAAAGATTAAAATCAGTGGAATCCCTACATTTTGTCTAAAAATCGCATATTAATTTCCCTACCAAAGTCACACAACACGAATATCTGAAAAATCAGCGCTAGGTTTCACGTAGATTTCCTTTGTTAAATAGATCGCTACTTTCTATCACAGCAAGAACCTTACCAACTGGAATATTTGCTACTGTATAGCTTCCTAAGACCACTTGTAAATACTTTTTGACCCTCTTTAAGATTAACAGGCTCATTTAGTGGCTAATTATAAACGCTTCTTTCTCATCATACCCAGTAATGATTCCATAAATCACTTTTTGAACCATTTTGAATACTAACTGATATCTTTTCAGCATATTTGTTAATAAATTAATTCTACTTGACTGCTTCCCTACCTGACTAACACTACCAATCAGGCCACCACTACCGATAGCAAGCATTGAAGATTGGACATTACTATCTGAGCCAACGTTTATAGTCAACTCATTTTTCCAAGATGATGGTGTACGTGCAATCACATCCGAAGAAATTTTTAATTGACTAGAAAGTGAATCCTGCATACCGAGAAGTTGATGAAGCTGAGCATTTTCTTCTTTTAAACTATCCGACTCATTTGCTTTCATTTCTTTTTCTCGCATAAGCTAGACTTTTAATTCTTCATTTTCTCGATAAGTATGAACCAAGTTCGTTAAATCATTCTTTATATCTTCTAAAGCATGAAAAGGTTTTTGATACAATATTATCAATTAAAGCAATTGCATTTGATGTCCCATTCACAAACCAATTTGAACGAGTTGTTAATAATAATGCTGATGCAGTCAAAAATCAACACAATAATCATTACTAATAATCTAGATTTCTTCATATTTAGACCCATAATATCCAACACAGTATAAGAAAAAGGAGATAGCTAGCTAAACTCCTTATTTACGGAGAATGGGAGATTCGAACCCCCGCGCCAGTTA